>Ga0126376_10001925_pt1 | contig 11512 bp, 9 predicted proteins | sample PanSoiMetPlot_15_FD_92760 | JGI IMG/M metagenome (GOLD analysis project Ga0126376, IMG submission 92760) | Tropical forest soil microbial communities from Panama - MetaG Plot_15 | ecosystem: Environmental > Terrestrial > Soil > Tropical forest > Bulk soil | place: Panama | collected 2016-02-17
CACCCTGCGGCTCATGAAGAAGTCGGCGGTGCTCGTGAACGCCGCCCGGGGACCGGTCGTCGACGAGGCCGCCCTGGTGCGCGCACTGAAGGAAGGGTGGATTGCGGGGGCGGGGCTCGACGTGTTCGAGGAAGAGCCGAAGGTGCATCCCGGCCTCACGCCGTTGACGAACGTTGTGCTCGCCCCGCACATCGCGAGCGCCTCGTTCGATACGCGCCTGGCGATGGCGGCCCTCGCCGTCCGCAACTGCCTGGCCGTCCTCGACGGCCAGCTGCCGCTGACTCCGGTGCCCTGAGCACAGGCGTCCTACCCGGCGTTACGTTCCCGGCGGTCTGATCCCGCTCCCGGCGGCGTCGCGCGTCAGCGCGCGTGCCTGTTCTTCCCACGACTCACGGCGCGGGAAATACAGAGCGAACCCCACGAGAGCGATAGCCGCGAAGAGATAGTAGTCACTCGTCCGACCCGCGAGCAGGAACAGCACGAACCCATAGACCGCGATCGCCTCGCACAGCGCGAAGCCCACGATGGCGGCCGCGGTGAGGCGATTGGGCAACGGGATCGCTGCGTTCGCGAGGATAGGCCGCTGGATGACGCGGACGAGCCCGAGTCCGGCGAGCGCGAGCGCGACGAAGATCCAGCGCACGAGGTCGTGAGGCGCGCCGGGCGCGAAGCCGGCAAAGGGCTCGCGAATCTTCTGGATCACGTTCGCGATGAACGCGTAGAGGCCGAGGCTGACGAGCATCGTCACGCCGATCACCTGCGCCGTTCGACACGCCTTCGCGAGCTCCTCACCAGGTTGCGGAACCGCCACGACGTCAGCCGCGCGTGAGGAGACGCCGCTCGAGCCGGGCGCGACGGTAGGCGAACGCGTCCCGCACGCGCGAGGAGACACCCGCACCCACGGCGATGTCTAGCGCGTCCTGGACGATCGAGCGCGCGGCGACGAAGTCGCGGCGCCGATGCTCGTGGAACTTGGCCAGCTCCTCCCACGGGCGCGGGTCGAAGCCGGCGTCGCGCGCCGCCTCCTCCCACAGGGAGCACGCCACGTCCCACCGGGCGAAGCGCTTCTCCCACCTCGCCAGGTTGAGGCGCACGGCCTGCGCGGGCGCCCCGGAGAGCCCGGCCGCGAGGGCGGCGCGATAGCAGTCGAGCGCGCGCTCGACGTCGACCGGCTCCCAGAGACGCCCGAGGCCGCCCAGCTCCCCGGCCGTCAGCTCGTCGCGCGAGGTCAGCGCCTGGCCGAACCAGCCGAAGAGGCCCACCAGGGTGAGGATGTCGTCCCGGTTGTGGGCGAGCACGCGGGCGAGCGGCGCGGCCCGCCGCGAGCGGAGAAAATCGAAGTAGAGGGCGGGGATCAAGCCGCCCGCGATGTCGTCCTCGCGCATGACGCCGACCACCTCGCGCTCCAAGGTCGCCAGCCGACAATCGGGCAGGTACGCGGCCCAGATCCGCCGCGCCGGGCGCAACAGGTCGAGGTGCGGAAGGGCGGCGGGCCACCGCCGGCGCGTCATCAAGAAGCGTGTCTCGAGCAGCGGCAGATCGAAGGTCGCTCCGTTGAAGGTCACCAGGCCGCTCGCCCGCTCGAGGAGCGGACGCAACGCGGCCAGCAGTGCCGGCTCCTCGTCGAAGTCGCGCATGAAATGCTGCGCCAGCACCAGGCGGTCGTCCTCGAGCCAGGCGGCGCCGACCAGGAACGCGTAGGTCCCGGTCCCGCCGGCGAGCCCCGTCGTCTCGGCGTCGAGGAAGAGTAGCCGGCGCGCGTCCTCGATGGGCTGCTCGGCTCGCGCCAAGGCGCTCAAGAGATCGAGGGGCGTCTCGAGCGCGGCGCCGAGCGCACGACGGCCGTGCCGGTGGGAGAGCGGGTACTCGCGGCGCACCACCAGGAGCTTGCCCTCGCCGGTATCCACCAGCTCGCCGCCCAGGACTTCTTCGATGGGCTGAGGCGCCGGGCGCTTGGGGCGCCGCGTCTCGATGCGGCGGATGACGCGGCGCAGATCGTCGAGCGAGTGCGTGGCCACGGCGATCTCAGTCGGTCAGCGCGCGCAGGAGCGCCCGCGCCGTGCTCTTGGCCCGGCGGCCCACTTCGTTCACGGGCCCGACGCACGAGGGGCAGCCGTCGCGGCAGGCGCACGTCTCGAGCGTCTCGAGCCCACGGCGCAAGAGGTCGGGCAAAACCTCGAACAGGTGCTCGGCGAGGCCGATGCCGCCGGCGTGGGAATCGTAGAGGTAGATGGTCGGGTTGAACTGCTCGGCGGCCATCAGGCGCCGCTTCGCCGACTCGCGCGTGGCCACCGCGCCGCTCGTGGCCGGCGTGGTGTCGCCGAGCCAGGAGCCGAGATCGCGGATGTCACAGAGCAGGAAGATCGGCGCCAGGTGATGCAGCAGATACGTCACCGCGCGCAGTCCGTCGATCAGCTCTTCCCGCGATGGACTGACGCGCCCCAGGAGATCGGGGCCCACGGTGATCCACGCCGCCGTCGTCTGCATCTCCTGCTGGGGCAGCTCGACCTCGCCCGAGCCGACGTTCTCGAGCGTCCCCATCTTGATCTTCTTGAACCCGACGACCTTCTCGGCCACCAGGACCTCGCCCTGCTCGGCGAGATACGGCGCCGGCGGCGCTTCGGCCAGGCGCTGCAGGATCCAGACTCCTTTCGCGCTGACCGCGTCGGTGAAGTAGTCGACGGCCACGCGCTTGACGTACGCCACCTTCTCTTCGTCCTCGCGGAAGTGGAGCTCCTGCACCTCGTAGGGCTCGCTCTCCACGAGGTAGATCGCCTTGGGATAGATCGTCGCGAACGCGCTGCCCCAGTCGACCTCGGCGATGACCTGGCGGCGCTTGGTCTGTTTCTCGTCGCGCGCGGTGGTGTCGATCACCAGGAAGTTGTCGGTCGTCACGGTGCGCAGCGACGTGTGGTCGGCCGGATAGGTCTCGGAGGCCCAGTGCCAGTGGCGGCCGGCGTGGTGCAGCACGCCCTCGTCGTCGAGTGCGGCCAGGAACTTCCGGACGTCGAGCTCGCCGAACCGCTCGTCGTCGCCGATCGGCAGCTCGAACGCGGCGCACTTGAGGTGGTTCACGAGGATGAACGGATTGTTCGGGTTCACGCGCGCGTGCTCGGGCGGTGTGCCGAAGAGATAGTCGGGATGCGTGACCATGAACTGGTCCAGCGGCGCGCTCGTCGCCACCAGGATCGCCGCCGACTGCCCGCTCCGCCGTCCGGCGCGTCCGGCCTGCTGCCAGAGCGAGGCGATGCCGCCGGGGTAGCCGGCGAGCACGGCGACGTCGAGGTGGCCGATGTCGACGCCGAGCTCGAGGGCATTGGTCGAGACGACGCCGAGCACCTCGCCCTCGCGCAGCCCCTTCTCGACCGCGCGGCGCCGCGTCGGCAGGTAGCCGCCGCGATAGCCGCGCACGATCCCGCTGTCGCCGGTCTTGTCGGCGACGCCGCTCTTGATTGCGGTCAGCAAGACCTCCGTGGCCAGACGGCTCTGGGCGAAGACGATGGTGGCGATCTTTTCCTTGAGAAACCGCAGCGCGAGCCTCGCCGCCTCGCCCAGATACGGCGCGCGGATCCCGAGCTCGGGGTTGACGACCGGCGGGTTGTAGCAGACGAACACCTTGTCGCCCGTCGGCGCGCCGCTCTCGGTGATCTCCTCGACCGGCTCGCCGATGAGGCGGGCGGCGAGCTCGCCCGGGTTCGCGATCGTCGCCGAGGCCATGATGAACTGGGGCGCTGAGCCGTAATGCCGGCAGATGCGCCGAAGGCGCCGCAGCACGTTGGCCAGGTGCGAGCCGAAGACGCCCCGGTAGGCGTGCAGCTCGTCGATGACGACGTAGCGGAGGTTCTGGAAGAGCGTCGCCCACTTCGTGTGATGCGGCAGGATCCCCGAATGGAGCATATCGGGATTTGTCAGCACGAGGTTCGCGCGCGCCCGCACCGCGCGCCGCGCGTCCTGGGGCGTGTCGCCATCGTAGGTGAACATCCGCATCTCGGGCAGCTGCCGCGCGAGCTCCTCGAGCTCGGCCAGCTGATCCTGGGCGAGCGCCTTCGTGGGGAACAGATAGAGGATGCGCGCGGCGGGCTGGTGCACCAGCGCCTGCAGCGCGGGCAGGTTGTAGCAGAGCGTCTTGCCCGACGCGGTCGGCGTGACGACAACCACGTTCTGGCCCTTCGCGATCAGATCCCACGCGTCCGCCTGGTGCGAATACAGCTCGTCGATCCCTCGCGCGCGCAGTGCGTCGGCGATTCGCGGATCGAGCGACGCGGGAAACGGCACCAGCACGGGGGGCCGCGGGGGAAAGTGGCGCGTCGCCGTGATGCACGGTCCCGTCGACGGAGAGGTCAGCAGATCGTCGAGGATCCCGCCGAGCATCGCGGCCACTCTAGCACGGGGGGTGCCGACTTCTATCCGAGATCGGTGGAGCGAGCGCTGTTTGTATCATGGTGGCGTGCCCCTCGGATACTGGCTCCCACCTGCGCTCTGGATGGCCGTGATCGTGGTGCTCTCATCCGACGCGGGAAGCACCGAGCATACGGCGCACTGGATCGTCCCGCTCCTCCGGCTGCTGGCCCCGCACGCCACGCCGACGCAGCTTGACGCCCTGCATGGGCTCGTTCGGAAGGCCGGCCACCTCACCGAATACGCGCTGCTCGCGGCGCTCTGGTATCGCGCCTTTGTCGGGGGGCGCCGGCTGCGGCCGTGGACCGCCGCGGCGGCTGCGTTCGCGATTTGCCTGGTCTGGGCGATCCTCGACGAGGCGCACCAATCTTTCGAGCCCTCGCGCACCGCCAGCATCCGGGACGTCGCGATCGACAGCATCGGCGCCCTTGTCGCGGTGCTCGTCGCGACCCTCGGTTGGCGCATCACCGTCGACCGCACGACGACCGTCCTGCTCTGGACCGCCCTGATCGGCGGCCTCGCCTTCCTTGTCCTCAACACCCTCGCCGGCGTCCCTTCCGGCTACCTCTGGCTCACCGCCCCTCTCGCCGGCCTCCTCCTCATCGGCCGCGCGCTTTACACCCGCCGCCAATCCCGCCCCGACTCGTAGCACGCCAGCCCGACGGGACGAAGCGGGCCGGCCACGCGATCCGTGTTGGTCACGACCGGGCGCGCCGGGCGGGCGCACGCTCGACCGCGCCGAAGCTCAGCCGCAACGGCCGGGCGCGGGCGCCCGGACCTGGACGCTAGAGCTTCAGACGAGGATCGAGCGTATCCCGCAACCCGTCACCGAAGAGGTTGATCCCGAGCACGGTGACGAGGATGGCGAGCCCCGGAAACGTCGCGAGCCACCACGCGGTCGAGATGTAGACGCGGCCGTCGGCGAGCATGCCGCCCCACGTCGGGGTGGGCGGCTGCACGCCGAGGCCCAGGAACGAGAGCGCCGATTCGATCACGATCACGCGCGCCATGTCGAGGGTCGCGACGACGAGCCAGGGCGTGAAGGCATTCGGCAGGATGTGCCGCACGACGATGCGGCCGTCGCGGCTGCCGAGAGCGTGCGCGGCCTGGACGAACTCCCGCTCGCGCAACGAGAGCACGGCGCCGCGCACCACGCGCGCGTACACGACCCAGCTCGAGACGCCGATGACCACGATGATGACGGGCAGGCTCGGGCCGAGGACGCCGATCACCGCGATCGCGAGCAGGATGAAAGGAAACGCCAGCTGGATGTCGGCCAGACGCATGAACACGTCGTCGATCCGCCCGCCGAAGTAGCCGGAGACGAGCCCGACGGCCATCCCGAGCCAGCCGGAGATCGCGACCGCGGCGAAGCCGACCATCAGCGCCGGGCGCGCGCCGTAGATCATGCGGGCCAGGAGATCGCGGCCGAGGTGGTCGGTGCCGAAGAGGTGCGAGCGTCCCCCCGCGTCGACCACGCCCGGGGGACGCAGCCGGTTCGTGATGTCCTGCTCGACCGGGTCGTACGGGGACAGCCAGGGCGCGCCGAGGGCTGCGACGACGACGACCGTGACCACCACCAGGCCGAAGAGCGCCGTCCGCCGGCGCGCGAGCCGGCGGGCGAACACGACCCATTCGCGCCGGGCCGGGTTGCTCGCCCCGGCGAGATTCACGGCGCCGGCGCTGATCGGAACGCTCACTGCAGGCGGATCCGCGGATCGAGATAGGTATAGACGACGTCCACGACCAGGTTGACCAGCACGAACGTGGACGAGAGCAGGAAGACCGCCGCCTGCACCACCGGATAGTCGCGGTTGTAGATCGCCTGCACTGACAGGCGGCCCACACCCGGCCACGCGAAGATCGTCTCGGTGATGACCGATCCGCCGAGCAACGTGCCGAGCTCGATCCCGACGATGGTCACGATCGGGATCGCGGCGTTCTTGAGCGCGTGCTTCCAGACGACGGGCGGATCGCTCACGCCCTTCGCCCGCGCGGTGCGGATGTAGTCCTGGCTCAGCACCTCGAGCATCCCCGAGCGCGTGAGCCGCGTGATCCTGGCGGTCGTGAAGAGCCCGAGCGTGATCGCCGGCAGGATGAGGTGCTCCAGCGAGCCCCGTCCCGATGACGGCAGGAGGTTGAACTGGACCGAGAAGACCAGGATCAGCATGATGCCGAGCCAGAAGGTCGGCATCGACTGTCCAAGAAGGGCCACGACGGTCGAGACGTAGTCGAGGATCGTGTTGCGCCTCACCGCCGAGACGATGCCCGCCGGGATCGCCAAACACAGGGCCACCAGCAGCGCGGCGCCCGACAGCTGGAACGTCGCAGGCATGCGCTCGACGACCAGGCCGAAGGCGGGCTCGCCGTGGCGGACCGACTGGCCGAAGTTGCCGTGGAGCGCGCCGACCAGGAAGCGGCCGTACTGCACGATGAACGGATCGTTGAAGCCCATCGCCTGCCGGAACTTCTGCACGTCCTCTTCGGACGAGTCGGGCGGCAGCAGCACCAGCGCCGGATCGCCGGTGAGATAGAGGATGAAGAAGACGATGAAGGAGACGCCCAGCAGGACCAGCAGCGACTGGGCCAGCCGCCGGGCCAGGAAGATCTTCATGACGCCCGGCGGAGACGGGCGACGGCCTCGATGTGCGGCGTCTGTGGAAACATGTCGACCGGCTCGACCCACTCGAGTCGATAACCCTGACGAACCAGGTCGCCGACGTCGCGCGCGAGCGTGGACGGATTGCACGACACGTACACCAGGCGCGCCGACGCGAGCGCGGCCAGCGCGTTGAGCGCCTTGGGATGGAAGCCCGCGCGCGGCGGGTCGGCGACGACCACATCGGGGCGGACGCCGTCGCGCATCAAGGTGGGCAGAATGTGGCGCACCTCGCCCGGCAGGAACGTGCAGTTCTCGATCCCGTTCTCGCGCGCGTTGCGGACGGCGTCGTCCACGGCGGCCGTGGACACCTCGATCCCGTAGACCCATCGGCTGCGTCGCGCCAGGAGCAGGCTGATCGCGCCCGTCCCGGAATAGAGATCCATGACCGTCTCGGCGCCGGACAGCTCGCACGCCGCCTCGACCACGGCGAACAGCCGCTCGGCCTGCACCGTGTTGGTCTGGAAGAACGAGCTGGCCGACACCTGGAAGGTGAGCCCGCCCAGCGATTCCCTGATGTGATCGCGCCCGAGCAGTAGGTGCTCCTCCGTCCCCACCGCGACCGAGGCCTTCTTGGCGTTGACGTTCAGGACCACGCTGGCCAGCGCCGGGACGCGCGCGCGCAGCGCCTCGGCGACCGGCGTCAAGGTCTCCACGTCGGGCGCCGCCGCGACGACGTTCACCATCGCCTCGCCGGTGTGCCGCCCCTCGCGCACCGCGGCGAAGCGCAGCAGGCCCGCGCCCGACTCCTGGTCGTAGACCGACAGGCGCCGCGCGCGCGCCTGCGCCCGGAGCTCGGCGAGCAGCGCGTTCATCGTGTCCGACTGCAGATGGCAGCGCTCGATGTCAAGGACCACGTCGTACCGGTCGGCCTGGTGCAGGCCGATCTCGGGCGCCGCGGCGCCCTGCACGAAGGTGAACTCCATCTTGTTGCGATAGCCGTAGGGCTCGGGCGCGGCCAGGATGGGCTTGAGCTCGAACTCGCCGAGGCCGCCGATGCGCTCGAGGCAGTCGCGCACCTGCTTTTCCTTGAAGGCAAGCTGGGCGGGGTACGAAAGGTGCTGAAGGCGGCAGCCGCCGCAGCGACCGAAGTAGGCGCAGGGGGCCTCGACCCGATCGGGCGAGGGTGTCTCGAGCGATTCGATCACGGCGCGGCCGAACCGCGAGCGCGCCTCGACCACCGTCGCCCGCACCCGGTCGCCCGGCAGCGCGCCGCGCACGAAGAGGACGTAGCCCTGGACCCGGCCGACCCCCTCGCCCCCGAATGCGAGGTCGTCGATCGTCAAGTCGAGGACGTCGCCGCGCCTCGGTTTTGCCATGATTGACGCCACTATATCAGGGTTCTCAACCGCTCTCGCGGCCCGCTCGCCCAAGGATGTATGATACGAGAGCATGGACAGCCGACCGCCGCGCGCCGTCGCTGATCTGCTGCTCACCGCGGTCCCTGACCTGCGAGATCGACTGCTCGAGCACCGCATCCGTCGCGCCTGGCCGCAGGTGGTCGGGGCCGACGCCGCACGCCGCGCCCAGGCCCGAAGCTTCGCCGACGGGTGCCTCACCGTCGCGGTCGACAACTCGCCCTGGCTCCACGAGCTCACCCTGCGCAGCGAGGAGCTGACTCGCCGTCTCAGGGAGCGCTTCGACGCCGTCCGGTCGCTTCGCTTCGTCGCGGGCACGGTCGAGGCCGATGCGCCCGCGCGCACGGGCGCGACGCGAGCGCCGGCGCTCGACCAGCGAGCCATGCGCGAGATCGACGAAGCGACCAAGGTCATTCCCGACGCGAACGTGGCCTCGGCGGCGCGTCGCCTGCTGACGAAGGCGTGGCCGGGATTGACCGTGAGCATCGTCGCGATGGCGCTGGTCGGCTGCGCCAGCGCGATGCCGCCCACGATCACCAGCGACGACGAGATTCCGCGTCGCATCGTGGCCGCCGATCCACGCAGCGACGCGTACTACTCCTATACCGTCGCGCAGATGAACGTGCAGGCGGGCCGCTTCAAGGACGCGGTCCCGTACATGAAGGCCGCGATCAAGAAAGACCCCAACTCGGCGGCCCTCTGGACTCAACTCGCCCAGCTCCTCATGCGGGCCGACAACGTCGACGAGGCCGTGACCGCGGCGCGCCGGGCCGTCGAGCTGGCGCCCGACCAGGTGTCGACCCACCTGACCCTGGCCGAGCTCTTGCGCACGCAGCGCAAGATTCCCGAGGCCGAGGCCGAGCTCGAGCGCTCGATCCAGCTGAGCCCGAGCTCCGAGGAGCCCTACCTCACGCTGGCCCGCATCTACGTCGAGCAAAAGCAGTACGACAGGGCGCGGGCTGTGCTGCTCCGGCTCGTCGAGCAGCAGCCGCGGCTGGCGCAAGCGCAGTTCCTCCTGGGCCGCCTCGCGATCGAGACCGAGAACTGGGACGAGGCGATCGCGCGGCTCACCGCCGCCGTCGAGCTCGATCCCGATCACGACGGCGCGTGGAGCGCGCTCGGCGCGGTCTACGGCGAGGCGCTGCACAAGAACGAAGAGGCGATCGAAGTCTATCGGCGCGCGGTGAAGGCCAACCCGGACAACCCGGCGTTCGCCGACAAGCTGGCCGACCTGCTGATCCGCCTCGGGCGGCTGCCCGAGGCCCAGACCGAGCTCGAGGGGCTCGCCGAGGCCACGCCGCAAAACCCGCGTGCATGGATGAAGCTCGGCGCGGTCTACTACGAGCAGAAGATGTGGGACAAGGCGGTCGAGGCGTTCCGGCGCGTGGTGGCGCTCGAGCCGGCGAATCTCCGAGCCCGCTACTTCCTCGCCACGACCTACATGGACGCCGGCCGCGACGCCGAGGCGAAGGCCGAGCTCGAGCGGATCCTGCGCGCGGACCCGCGCTCGATCGACGCGCGCGTCCAGCTCGGATTCCTCTACGGCCGGGCCAAGCGCTACGACGAGGCGATCGCGACCCTGCGTGAAGCCGTCAACATGGAGCCCAAGCGGCCCGAGCTGTTCCTCTATCTCGGCACCGCGTACTATCGCGCCAAAGAGTACGACCGCGCGGTCGAGGCGCTCCAGGAAGGCCTGAGCCTCGACGACCAGCAGAAGGACCTGCACTTCCAGCTCGGCGTCGTCTACGAGAAGCAGTCGCGATTCGACGACGCGGTCAAGTCCTTCAATCGCGTGATCGCCCTCGATCCCAAGAACGCCGAGGCGTACAACTACGTCGGCTACATGTACGCCGAGCGCGGGCAGAACCTCGACGAGGCGATCAAACTGATCGGCAAGGCGCTCGAGCTCGAGCCCGAGAACGGCTACTTCATCGACAGCCTCGGCTGGGCCTATTACCAGCAGGGTAAGTATCCGGAGGCGCTGAAGGAGCTCAAGCGCGCCGTCATGAAGACGAAGGAGCCGGATCCGGTGATCTACGAGCACCTGGGCGACGCGCTGGTCAAGAACGGTCACGACGACGACGCCCTGGCCGCGTGGGAAAAAGCCCTCCAGCTCGACCCGGCCGCCGACGGGGTCAAGAAGAAGGTCGATGACCTCAAGGATCGCCAGCGCCGGGTGAAGGGTGGCCCGAAGGCTTCTCAGTAGACTCCTGCTCTGCCTGCCGGTGGCAGCGCTCGCCGCCTGCGCCACCGCGCCGCCTCGACAGCCGATCGGCGACGACGCCCGCCGGGTCCTCGCCCTGCTTGCCGAACGCTACGGCGAGTTCACCACGATGCGGGCCCTCGCCGACGTCTCCGTGACCCGCGGCGGAGAGCACCAGCGCGCGCAAGGCGCCGTGCTGATCCGGGCTCCCCGGTCCGTTCGTCTGGAGGCGCTCTCGCCGTTCGGTCCACCGCTCATGGTCCTCACCGTCCGCGACGGACAGATCACCACGTACAACGCGTTGAAGAACGAGGCCATGGTCGGGCCCGCCGACTCGGAGACGATCTCGAAGGTCCTCCGCCTGCAGCTCGAGCCCGACGACCTCGTCTCAGTGCTGGCCGGCCGATTCGCCGGGCCCCGCGACCTGCGAAGCGCGGAGGTGCTGCCGCCCGACAGCACGGGGCCGTCGCTGGAGGTGGTGGATGGCGCCGGCGGGCGTCAGCGGGTGTGGCTCGACCTCGCGACCGGCGTGATCCAGCAGCGGCAGATCTACGGGAGCCGTTTCAACGCCACGATCAAGTACCGCCGCGACGCGGCCGGGACACTCGCGGGCTTCGACCTCGATGCCGCGATGTCGTATGTCACCGCGTCGGTCGCCTACAAGAACCTGGTCGAAGGCGACGAGATCGACGACGAGCGCTTCACCCTGGCGATCCCGAAAGGGGCGAAAACACAGCCCATCCGTTGAAAGGGCCCCCGGCCCGTGCTATCGTTCGTTGTCTTGTCGAAGCGGTCGGGGAAGCCCCGTCGCCTGGCACTCAGCGCAGCGTGCAAGATCAACCTCGCGCTCGAGGTGCTTGGACGGCGAGACGACGGTTACCACGAGATCGCCAC
>Ga0126376_10001926_pt1 | contig 11511 bp, 9 predicted proteins | sample PanSoiMetPlot_15_FD_92760 | JGI IMG/M metagenome (GOLD analysis project Ga0126376, IMG submission 92760) | Tropical forest soil microbial communities from Panama - MetaG Plot_15 | ecosystem: Environmental > Terrestrial > Soil > Tropical forest > Bulk soil | place: Panama | collected 2016-02-17
CGGCGTTGGCATATTCGCTTCAGTCGAATCGATGAGCATTGAAGATTTCCACGCAGTCCTTGAGACGAACGTCTTCGGCGTCTTCTACTGCTGCCACGAAGCCATTCCGCTCATGACGCAACGCGGCGGCGGTTACATCATCAACATCTCATCACTCGCCGGCGCAAACGCGCACGCACAGATGGCTGCTTACAACGCGTCGAAGTTTGGCCTGAACGGTTTCAGCGAAGCACTCATGCAGGAAGTCAGGCACGACGGTATCAAGGTGAGCTACATCATGCCCGGCTCAGTGAACACTGAGTTTGGCGGCGACGAGCCGAGCGACGCGAAGAGTTGGCAACTCCAACCGGACGACATCGCAAAAGTCGTGATCGATTTGCTCTCATATCCTGACCGCGCTTTACCGAGCCGGGTCGAGATCAGACCTTCAAGACCGCCCAAGAGATAGCCGGGATGAGAGCAGTAGTTCAACGTGTGACCCGTGCCAACGTCACGATTGATGGAGAAGTTGCCGGCGAGATCGGAAACGGTCTCGTCGTTTTATTGGGTATCGCTCGCGACGACACGCGTGCAGATGCTGACTATCTTGTTCCTAAGATTGTGGCGCTGAGAATCTTTGACGATACAGAAGGCCGGATGAATGTGTCGGTCAAAGATATCGACGGCGGACTCTTGATCGTTTCTCAGTTTACGTTGTATGGCGACGTGCGGCGCGGTCTGCGACCTTCATGGAGCGACGCCGCGCCACCGGAGATCGCAGAACCTCTGTATGATTACTTCGTGGAGAGCAGTCGAAAGCTGCTCGCGCGAGTTGAGACTGGCAGCTTCCGCAAGATGATGCAGGTGGAACTCGTCAACGATGGTCCCGTGACGTTACTGCTCGACAGCAGGCCACAAAAAGGCACAAAAGTTTAGCCACAAAAAGGCACAAAATATTTCTTATTGTTTTTGTGCTTTTGTGGCTAGTTCTAGATCATATCTTCCGAGGCTTTGGAGTTTTCGTCGAGCTCGTATCTTTCGCGGTCGCGCTTCTCGATCTTGTCTATAAATTCCAGCTCCTCGTTGTCTTCGTAACTGACACCCACTGCCGATGCGTTTTCCTCAACCAGCGATTGATCGGGAGTTGGATTGTCACCAGCCACTGTTTCCGATCCGCTGTCATTAACGTCTTCCCAGACTGCATCCAGATCACCACCGGCATCACGCGGTGAAGCGGCCGTGTTATTGCGCAGTCGGTGAGCCAGCAGATCCGGATCCTTTGGCGCGCGCGAGATCTCGAGCTCCATGAATTCTTCGATTTCCGGATCAGGCACGTAGTCGGGATTATTCGCTAGATACTCGAAGTCGTCGCCGCGTTTCTTAGCCATAGGAATTTCCTCACCTTCTCGGCAGTAATAATGTAGGGGGAAGTTGTGGAGAATATAACGAATACCATGAAAATGCGCCACACGAAGAGCAAATGAATGCATTGCATTTTTCATGTGCTTTGTGCCTCTTTGCAGCAAATCTGTTAAACTTCAACTTGAACCACAACAACCTGCAAATCTAACTTTTCAGGAAAGAATTTGAGCACCACTATGCCAGATAGCGCGTTTGATTCTTTGCAAACTTTCACTTCTGATTCCGGACCCGTTGGACAGTTCTATTCACTCCCGCAACTCGAGAAGAGTGGCGTCGGCCCCGTTTCGCGTCTGCCGCACAGCCTGCGCGTCGTCCTCGAATCGGTGCTTAGAAACTGTGACGGCGAGAAGATCACCGAAGACGACGTGCGCGAGTTGGCCAACTGGCAACCTAACGGCAAACGCGTCGAAGAGATTCCGTTCATCGTCGCGCGCGTGCTGCTACAGGATTTCACGGGCGTCCCGTTGCTCGTCGATCTCGCTGCGATGCGTTCCGCAGTTGCTCGCTTGAAGAAGAACACAGGCCTCATCGAGCCGCTCGTGCCAGTCGACCTGGTGATCGATCACTCGGTGCAAGTCGACTTTTCCAGCACTCGCGATGCGTTTGAAAAGAACATGGAGATGGAGTTCAAACGCAACCGTTCGCGTTACCAGTTTTTGAAGTGGGGTACACAGGCGTTCGATGGCTTCTGCGTGATTCCTCCGGGCATCGGCATCTGTCACCAGGTCAATCTCGAGTATCTCGCGAAGAACGTTTGGGAGAAGCACGTTTACTTTCCTGACTCGCTCGTTGGCACTGATTCACACACGACGATGGTCAATGGGCTCGGCGTCGTCGGTTGGGGCGTCGGCGGCATTGAAGCCGAGGCTGCGATGTTGGGCCAGCCGGTCTACTTCCTAACGCCGGATGTTGTTGGCGTTCACCTGAACGGTAGTCTGCGTGAAGGCGTGACGGCAACTGATCTCGTTTTGCGCGTCACAGAGATGATGCGCAAGGCGAAAGTTGTCGGGAAGTTTGTCGAGTTTCATGGCGATGGCGCAGCCAGTTTGTCTGTAACTGATCGTGCGACGATTGCGAACATGGCGCCCGAGTACGGCGCGACAATGGGCTTCTTTCCGGTCGATGAAGAAACTTGTGCGTACCTTCTGGCCACGGGACGTTCGCGGGAACACGTCGACGTTGTCAGAAACTACTACAAGGCGCAGGGTATGTTTGGCATGCCAGGGAAAGGCGAATGTGATTATAGCGTTGTGCTCGATCTCGATTTGGATTCGATTGTTCCGAGCGTAGCTGGTCCGAAGCGACCGCAGGATCGGATCGAGTTGTCGGCTTTGAAATCACAATTCAACGAGTTGATGGTGAAGCCGGTTAACGAGGGCGGTTATGGCAAAACCGAAGATGATCTCTGGACTCGTTACCACGTCAGGATCGGTGCTGACCGGCAACGCGCCATGGCGGGCGGTGGCGAGCAGCGACCGGAATCCGTTCCCGCGGTTGCCGGCAATCACCAGACTCCGGTAAACACTAACGTCTGGACGGAAACGGAAATGGTCAACAACCGTCCCACGCCCGATATCGTCGATGAGATTCCTGAAGATGAGTTTCCGACCGGCGACGAGCTGGTGGGCCACGGCGACGTTCTGATCGCTGCGATCACTTCGTGTACAAACACGTCGAATCCGAGCGTGATGCTGGCGGCGGGATTGCTCGCCAAGAAGGCCGTCGACAAAGGTTTGACTGTCAGCACGAAGGTGAAGAACTCACTGGCGCCGGGATCGAGAGTAGTTACCGAGTATCTCGAACGAACGGGACTGCAGACTTACTTAAATGAGTTGGGCTTCAATCTCGTTGGCTACGGTTGCACGACTTGCATCGGTAACTCCGGACCACTCGATCCAGCCATCGAACAGATCGTAAACGAACGCGACGTCATCGCTGCGTCTGTGCTGTCAGGCAATCGAAACTTTGAGGCACGTGTGCACCAGAGTATCAAGGCAAACTTTTTGATGAGTCCGCCGCTTGTGGTCGCGTTTGCGATCGCCGGACGTGTCGATCTCGACTTGTCAAAGGATCCGATTGGTACCGGCAAGAATGGTGAAGAGGTTCGCCTGAAGGATATCTGGCCCACCACTGAAGAGATCAACGCGTTGATGCGGGAGGCTTTCGATCCCGAGACGTATCGCAGACTCTACGGCAACTTCGCCGAGCAGAATCCGCTCTGGAACGAGATTCCCACCAGTACCGGCGGTGTTTATCAATGGGAATCAGAATCGACGTACATTCGCGAGCCTCCTTACTTCGACGATTTCCATAGCACGCTGTTACCTTTGTCTGACGTGAAAGGTGCGCGGCCGCTGGCGATCTTTGGCGATTCTGTGACAACCGATCACATCAGTCCGGCCGGCGCGATCAAGCCTTCGTCGCCGGCAGGTCTCTACTTGCAAGAGCGCGGCGTTGACATCAAAGATTTCAACAGCTACGGCGCACGACGTGGCAATCACGAAGTGATGGTGCGTGGCACGTTCGCGAACGTGCGTATCAAGAACCTGATGGTGCCGGGCGTCGAAGGTGGCGTCACGATTTATCAACCCGACGGCGAGCGCATGAGCATCTACGATGCTGCGATGCGTTATCAGGCTGAGGGTATCCCGCTCGTGATCGTCGCCGGCCAGGAATACGGCACGGGCAGTTCCCGCGATTGGGCCGCGAAGGGAACCACGCTACTCGGCGTGAGGGCAGTGATTGCGCAGAGCTTCGAGCGCATTCATCGCAGCAACCTGGTGGGAATGGGCGTGTTGCCTTGCCAGTTCAAGGACGACACCAGCGCTGCTTCATTGCGGCTCGACGGCAGTGAGAGATTCGATCTGCTGGGAATCGAAGCAGGCATCGAGCCCAGGCAGGATGTGACGCTCGTGATTCGCCGCAAGAGTGGTGCGATTGAAGAGATACCGATCACGCTCAGAATTGACACGCCGATCGAAGTCGATTACTACAAGCACGGAGGGATTCTGCCGTACGTGTTGCGGCAACTGCTTTTAGGTACGACTGAATTTTAGGTAGTGAACTTCTTCTCTGTGTCTCGGTGTCTCTGTGGTGGTTTGGGCCGAATAAACCACAAAGACACAGAGACACAGAGAAATCCAGGAGAAATATGTCATCAGCTTCAATGAGTCCAACGAAGTATCAACTGTTTATCGACGGCCAGTGGGTCGATTCGGAATCGGGGAAGACATTCAAGACACCCAACCCGGCGACGGGCGAAACACTTGCAGAAGTTGCCGAGGCCGACAAGGCTGACATCGACAAAGCCGTTGCGGCTGCTCGTCGAGCCTTCGAAGGAAAATGGTCCAAGCTGAGCGCGCGCGATCGCGGCAGGCTGCTCTACAAACTCTCACAGTTGATCGAGCAGCACGCGGCTGATCTCGCCGCCATTGAAACTGCCGATAACGGCAAGCCGATCAAAGAGTCGCTCTACGTCGATCTCCCGCAAGTGGTGGAGAACTTTGAATACTTCGCCGGCTGGGCCACGAAGATCGAAGGCGAAACGATTCCGGTACCGGGCAGAATGTTCAACTACACGCTGCGCGAACCCATCGGCGTTTGCGGACAGATCATTCCGTGGAACTTTCCTTTGTTGATGGCTGCGTGGAAACTCGCGCCTGCACTTGCCGCAGGTAACACAGTCGTTCTCAAACCCGCAGAGCAAACGCCGGTCGGAGCGATGGAGTTGGCGAAACTGATTCAGGAAGCAGGATTTCCGGAGGGCGTTGTAAATATCGTTCCCGGCTATGGTGAGACTGCCGGCGCTGCGCTCGCCGCTCATCCGGGTATCGATAAAGTTGCTTTTACTGGCTCAACGGAAGTCGGAAAGTTGATCGCTAAAGCTGCCGCAGACAATCTCACCAAGGTGTCTCTGGAGCTCGGCGGTAAGGCGCCGAACATTGTTTTTGCAGATTCCGATCTCGAACAGGCAGTTGCGGGCGCGATGATGGGAATCTTCTACAACCAGGGACAGGTGTGCTGCGCCGGGTCGCGTCTCTTTGTAGAAGAGTCAGTGAAGGATCAGTTTCTCGACAAGCTTTCCGACAAGGCCGGAAAGATCGCTGTCGGCGATCCGATGAACAAGTCGACGCAGATGGGGCCGCAGGTTTCGGAGGAGCAGCTGAACCGGATCAAAGGCTACGTCGACATCGCACGTGACGAAGGCGCGACAGTCGTAGCCGGCGGTGTGTCGCCGCAACTGGAAGGGGCTTTTCAGAAAGGCTACTTCTTCAGTCCGACGATCTTCTCTGAAGTAAAGAACAGTATGCGCGTGGCACAGGAAGAGATCTTTGGTCCAGTGGTGTCAGTAATCACCTTCAAAGATGAAGACGACCTGATCAAACAGGCAAACGATACGATCTACGGCCTGTCGGCAGGCATTTGGACGAAAGACATCACGCGCGCGCATCGCTTCGCAAAAGAGATTAAGGCGGGTGTTGTTTGGATCAATACCTTCAACATGTTCAATGCAGCGTCTCCCTTTGGTGGTTATAAACAGTCAGGCTATGGGCGTGAGATGGGCCGTCACGCGCTGGACCTCTACACGCAAGTCAAGAGCGTTTGGGTTGACCTTTCCGGACGACCGATTGGATGGTTTGGCAAGTAGCCACAAAAGGGGCACAAAAAGCACAAGAAAAACCATTTGTGCGTTTTGTGCCTTTTTGTGGCATGATCGTGGCCCTCTCCCGAGATGAGACCAACATTAAAGGAGACGCCATGGTTGTATTGAAGAAAGCCGCTGTTTTCCTGGTTCTAATCAGCGCCACACTGCTATTCACCGCTTGCCCCAGCCAGACTAACATCAGAAAAATAAACGCTAATCCCGACCGTTACCGAAATAAGGAAGTCGGAATTGCAGGCCGAGTTACCGACAGCTACGGAGCCTTGGGTGTCGGCGCTTACGAGATCGACGACGGCACTGGAAGGATCTGGGTGGCGACCAGACGCGGCGTCCCGTCGCGTGGCTCGCATGTGGGTGCCAAAGGTTACGTCCACAACGGATTCAACTTCGCCGGTCGCAGCTTTGGAACCGTGCTCGAAGAGACAGATCGTCGTTCAAGATAATCTGTGGCTAAGAATACTGATCGCGAGATCGTTCAGCACATCGATCGGGAGTTTGCTGCCCTGATTGATAGTCTGAAAGATCTCGCCAGATCAGATTTCCAGAACCACCAGCTCGTGCGCAGCGCCGCTGCGATCGAACAGATGTGCGGCGGACTCACGGCTAATCTTTGGGACGACCCTTTCGAGTGGACGCTTCCGGAAACCCTGTCGAATGTCGAGCGCATAATCGAGTACTTGTCGGAAGTTGATCTCGCACGGCAACGGGCATTCGATGCCATCAGCGACGACGGTGCTTTGACCAAATACATTTCAGTTCCGTCAGGCGAGCCGCGGCTGCTTATCAGCTTGCTGCTCGAAACACTTGTGAAAGCGAGTGACTACAGGGGAAGGGCTGTTTTATTATCTAGCACGACGTAGCAGCCCCGATTTGGCGAGGAACAATCCCCATGTTTTGTCCGCAGTGCGGCCAGCAACAAGCTTCCGGCATGATCCGATTCTGCTCCCGTTGCGGTTTCCCGCTCGACGGCGTGATTCAGTTGCTGGGCAACGGCGGAATGCTTCCCGTTTATCGCTCGCCGGACGAGCCGGTGCCGGTTTCTCCACGCCGGAGAGGAGTCAAGCAGGGGGGCATACTGTTTCTTTCCGGAGTCGCGCTGGTTCCGATTCTCGGACTGTTTGCGAGTTACGGTGCCTTCCCTGAGATCCTGGTGGCATTAGCCGCAATGATCTGTTATATCGGCGGTCTAGCGAGGATGTTGTTTGCCGCAGTATTTGAAGAAGGTGCGCCGAAGCCGGTGCGCGTGTATGGACCACCGGCGCATGTGCAGCCGCAATTTGGACCGCCGCGGCAAAGCCCAGCATTACCACCGCCGCCGCCGCGTCCGCAGAACAGTTGGCGCCGTCCCAATACAGCCGAGCTGGCAAATCGTCCGAGCGTCACTGAAAATACAACCCGCTTGCTGGATAAAGAAGATCGCACCGATCGTTAGTCCTACAACCAGGTACATCTCTGCTTGCCCGTTTCGCTAGCCGAACCACTACGAGAATCAATTCAACGTGAAGGCGCTATCACTTTTCACGATTGGATGAAGGCGGCGCTGTACGATCCGAATGGTGGTTATTACCAGCGAGCGGATCGAGAACGTTGGGGCAGGGAAGGTGACTATCGTACCAGTCCGGAGCGAAGCGAGCTGTTTGCTGCCACCTTCGCGCGTTACGTCGCCGGGCTTTACGATGAGTTGGAAGAGTTTAGGATAATCGAGTGGGGCGCGGGTGACGGGACCTTTGCAGCCGGTACGCTGCGCACGTTAAGCGATCAATTTCCGGCGGTGTTTGAGACGACGCAATACGTTATTTGCGAGTTGAGCCACGATGCTTGCGCGCGTGCGCAGGAACGATTGGCTGAGTTTGGCGATCGCGTGCAGTTTTGTTCCGACTGGAATTCGTTTCCAGCAGGATCAGGAATCTGTTTTTCAAACGAGCTGCTGGACGCTTTTCCGGTTCATCGCGTAGTTAAAAACGACGAGGGACTGTCGGAGTTCTATGTAACGCTTGATCCCGGTGGCAACTTTGCCTGGTCCACGGGACCACTTTCGACGTCACGATTAGCACAGGTTTGTATTGATTACTTTCCGCCACTGGCAAGTGGTCAAGTCATCGAGATTAATCTCGCGATTGAAGACTGGTTCGCCCGGATTGGGCTGAAGCTCGGGGATGGCTTTGTCATTACTGTCGACTACGGGGCCGAAGATCGTGAGCTTTATGATCCCCTCCTTCATCCACAGGGAACTCTGAGAGGCTTCTCGCGACATGGTTTCGTAGAGGACTTGCTGGCCCAGCCTGGTGAGAACGATCTCACTTCGAGCGTCAACTGGACGCAAGTTAAGAGAGCCGGCCAAAGCCGCGGCTTCGAAGTGGTCGACTTCACATCGCAGGACAAGTTTCTTCTGAATGCGGGTCTTCTGGACCAGCTCGAATATCGACTCAGCAGAGCCGAAACTGAGGCCGAAAAGGCGTCACTGACAACAAGAGCACGGGAGATGATCCTGCCCGGTGGGATGGCGTCGAGTTTCCAGGTCCTGGTACAAAAACGATAGAACTTCTTCTCTGTGTCTCGGTGTCTCTGTGGTTATGATCACCACGGAGGCGGAGACACAGAGAAGAAGTCGGAGTTAAGTTGATGCTAATTGACGTTTCGCACACTGTTGAGCACGGGATGATCACGTACAAAGGTCTTCCGGCGCCTGTGATCAGCGACTACCTCAGTCGCGAAGACTCTCGGGCGCGTTACGCGCCAGGCACTGAGTTTCACATCGGCAAGATCGAGATGGTGGCTAATACGGGCACCTATCTCGACAGTCCCTTCCACCGTTACGCGCGCGGTCGCGATCTGGCCGATCTCGACCTGTCGTCGATAGCAAATCTGGACGGCATCGTCGTGCGATGCACTGATCGTTCTGACCCGGCGATCACTGAGGATTGCTTTGCGGCAGTTGATGTGAAACGCAAGGCCGTGCTGGTCCATACAGGTTGGGACAAGCACTGGCGCACCGACGAATACTCGAGCGGCAATCATCCGTTTCTCACTGAAGGCGCGGCGAAGTATCTGGCAAAGAACGATGCAGCTTTAGTTGGCATCGACTCATTCAACATCGACGCGACGCGCGATGGTAATCGTCCGGCACACAGCGTGTTGTTGGGCCACGACATTCCGATTGTCGAGCACCTCTGTGGCCTCGGAGATCTGCCGGACGGTGGTTTCAAGTTTTTCGCCGTGCCGGTAAAGGTTCGGCAGTTTGGTACATTCCCCGTTCGCGCATTCGGGATCGTTTAGCTTAGTTCAGAGTTCAAGCTTTAGCTTGCTGTCGTGGGTAGGGAGGCGACACCGGCGTAAGCTAAAGCTTGAACTCTGAACTATCCTTACTTCCATCGGAGGTCCGAAATGTCAAAGTTGTTGTTGGCAATCGTCACGGTAGTGTTCAGCGCGATAGTCAGTTTCGCTGAGCCGCGACCGTACTTCACTGAGCCATCACTCTCCCCCGATCGCAAAGAAATCGCATTCGTCTCGGGCGGAGATATTTGGACCGTACCCGCAGCGGGAGGTGTGGCCTCGCTGCTCGTCTCTCATCCGGCGAATGAGGCACGCCCGCTCTATTCACCCGACGGTCGCCAGCTCGCATTCATCTCATCACGCACCGGCAACGGCGACATCTATCTCCTGACCTTTGCAACCGGCGAACTCAAGCGCCTCACGTTCGACGACGGTCTCGATCAGCTCGACGGCTGGTCACGCGACGGACGCTGGCTCTACTTCTCTTCAACCAGCCGCGACATCGGTGGTTTGAACGATCTTTATCGCGTCAGCGTGAACGGCGGCACGCCGATGCCGGTGAGTGCTGACCGCTACACAAACGAGTTCTTCTGTGCGCCGTCGCCTGATGGCAAGACGCTCGCCTTTTCGGCGCGCGGCATTGCCTCAGGCCAGTGGTGGCGCAAAGGGCATAGCCACATCGACGAATCGGAGATCTGGCTGCTGCGATCGTTTGATAGTGGCACGGGAACTTACGAGCGAGTAACTGCCGCGGGTGGGGCAAAAGAGCTGTGGCCCATGTGGAGCGCCGATGGTCGCAGTCTGTTTTACGTTTCGGATCGCAGCGATTCCGGCAATAAAAATGGTGCGCAAAATATCTGGAGCGCAACACCCGGGCGCTCCGACGCGCACCGCATTTCAAACTTCACTGACGGACGCGTGCTCTGGCCCAGCATTTCATACGATGGCCGTGAAGTCGTCTTTGAGCACAACTTCGCCATCTGGAAACTCAATACAGACAGCGGCAAGACTTCTGAAGTTTCCATTACACGTCGCGGCGCGTCTGCTGGTCCTGGCATCGAGCGGCTGCGGCTCACGGATCAGATAAGCGAGTTGCAATTATCACCTGATGGTAAGAAGGTCGCATTCGTCGTACGTGGCGAAGTGTTCGCCGCTTCAGCGGCTGATGGTGGTGATGCAGCGCGTGTTTCGAACAGCTACGCTGAGGAATATCAGCTTGCGTGGTCGCCTGATAGTCGTCGGCTGGTTTACGTCTCGGATCGTGACGCCGTCCCGCATCTGTTTTTGTACGACTTCACTAACAACTCCGAAACACAACTGACGCGCGACGCTGCGGATGATTCCACACCTCGGTTCTCACCCGACGGCAAATCCCTCGCCTTCATCAGGGGCGCTAAAGAGCTGCGCGTGATGGATCTAGCAGCAAAGACAGATCGTGTCGTGAAGACTGCAATCTTTGAACGTCCGCCATTGATCTCTGACCGGCCGTTTATCTGGTCGCCTGACGGAAAATGGCTGGCCTATGTGCCGGTCAGTGAGAACCAGTTCAAGAACGTCAACGTGGTGTCGGTCGATGGTAGTGCAGGCGGATCGGCGAGTTACCTTGCGAACGTCTTTAGCAATACGATTTCGTGGAGTCCGGATGGAACTTACATCCTGTTCGATTCCGGACAACGCACTGAGAGCGTTCAACTGGCTCGCATCGATCTGGTTCCGCGCACACCTCGCTTTCGCGAAGATCAGTTTCGCGATCTGTTTCGCGAAGAGCCGCCGCGAAATGTGACTCCTGTGAATCGACCGGAACCGCGTCCCACTGAGACGCCTGCGGCATCACCGGCTCCATCAGCATCACCAGCAGAGGAGAAGCGCGGTAGTTCCAAGCCTGTTCAAGTTGTTTTTGATGGTATTAGACGACGACTGAGTTTTGTGCCTGTCGGCGTTGATGTGACCTGGCAAACGATCAGTCCCGACGGAAAGTGGGTAGCCTTGATCGCAAATGCCGCGAATCAGGGCAACATCTACATCTACTCACTCGACGAGCTCGCACGTGAACCAGCCGTTGCAAAGCAGCTAACCTCGACCTCCGGATTCAAAAACTGGGCGCAGTTCTCACCTGACAGCAAGGAGATCTTCTTTCTCGAGAATGGCCGGATCAGTGTCGTTAATCTTGAAAG
>Ga0126376_10001928_pt1 | contig 11509 bp, 9 predicted proteins | sample PanSoiMetPlot_15_FD_92760 | JGI IMG/M metagenome (GOLD analysis project Ga0126376, IMG submission 92760) | Tropical forest soil microbial communities from Panama - MetaG Plot_15 | ecosystem: Environmental > Terrestrial > Soil > Tropical forest > Bulk soil | place: Panama | collected 2016-02-17
GCGGCGAGATCGTCGGCGCCACCTTCATCGTCGATCTGCCGGAGCTGGGCGGGGCAAAGCGGCTCGCCGCGCTCGGCATCAAATGTCATGCTTTGATGTCGTTCGAGGGCCATTGAGCGGCGTTCTTAAGACGATAACGACCTGGAGGCCGGTAGCGCCGCGCGCGCCGTTCAGCGCACGGGGAAAGCCGCCTGACCCTGGAGCCTAACGCATGAATATTGGTGGCAAGGCCTATCGCACCATCTGGCTGGCGGACGACGGCTGGTCGGTTCAGATTATCGACCAGCGCAAGCTGCCGCACGAGCTCGTGATCGCGAACCTGCGCTCGCTTGAGGATGCGGCGCACGCCATCAAGTCCATGCAGGTGCGCGGCGCCCCCTTGATCGGCGCCACGGCGGCCTATGGCGTGTGCCTGGCGCTGCGCCAGGATAGTTCCGAGGCAGCGCTCGATGCCGCCATCGCGCTGCTCGCCGAACAGCGCCCCACCGCCGTCAACCTGCGCTGGGCGCTCGAGGAGATGCGCAAGGCGGTGCGCAACCTGCCGCTGGAGCGCAGGGTCGCGGCCGCCTATCGGCGCGCCGGGGAGCTTTGCGATGCCGATGTCGAAACCAATCGAGCCATTGGCCGCAACGGCGCCAAGCTGATCGCCGAGCTGGCGGCGCGCAAGCGGCCGGGCGAGCGGGTAAACGTTCTCACCCATTGCAATGCCGGTTGGCTGGCGTGCGTCGATCGGGGCACGGCGCTGGCCCCCGTATATGAGTGCCATGACGCCGGAATTGCCCTGCACGTGTGGGTCGACGAGACGCGCCCGCGCAATCAGGGGGCCGCGCTCTCGGCCTATGAACTCGGCGCCCATGGCGTGCCGCACACGATCATCGTCGACAACGCCGGCGGCCACCTGATGCAGCTGGGGCAGGTCGACCTTTGCCTGGTCGGCGCCGATCGGGTCACCAGCAACGGCGATGCGGCCAACAAAATCGGCACCTATCTCAAGGCGTTGGCTGCCAAGGACAACGATGTGCCGTTCTACGTCGCTCTGCCGCACTCCACCATCGACTGGAGCCTCAGCGACGGCGCCGACATCCCGATCGAGGAGCGCAGCGCCGAGGAGGTCCTGGTCATGAGCGGCCGCAGCCAGGACGGCCGCGTACTGCCGGTCGAGATCGCCGCACCCGGCAGCCCGGCCCGCAACGACAGCTTTGATGTGACCCCGGCACGGCTGATCACCGGCTTCGTCACTGAACGCGGCCTCGCCGTCGCCTCCGCCGAAGGCCTGCGCCGCCTCTACCCGGAGGAGGGCTGAAGCGGGCTCGCGCGCCGGCTATGCCGCGAGCAGTGCCGGCGCAGCACGCCCGATCAGGCTGCGGCCTGGTACGCGCGCGGCCGCGTGCCACCCTTGATCTGGGTGCGATGCATGACGCGCCGCGCCGACTGATCGAAGGGATCGCGCCGGTGCATGGTCGAGCGATTGTCCCACACCAACAGGTCGCCGACCCGCCACTTGTGCACGTAGCGCAGCTCGGGCTGGTCGATATGCGCCCATAGGGCATCGAGCAACGCCTCCGATTGGGCGGCGGTGTAGCCCTCAACGTAGGAATTGCGCCGGCGCCCCAGGTAGAGGCTCGGCGCTCCGGTCACCGGATGCTGGCAAACCGCGGGATGCCAGGCACCCGGGGCCTGGTGCGGGTCGTCGCTCGGCTTGATCCCTTGCCGCAGGTAACCGCCGCTGTTGTAGGTGCCGTCGTGCTTGATACGCCGACCTTGCACTTGTTCCTGCAAACTCGTGGGCAAGCTGGCCCACGCCGTCTGCATGCTGCAGACCCAGGTGTCGCCACCCGCGGGCGGCACCTCGAGCGCATAGAGCATGGAGCCGTCGGGCGGCAGCTCCAGGTAGCTCATGTCCGTATGCCAGACGGCCTCGCCGGCGCCGAGCGCCCCGATCGGCTGGCCGCTCGCGTCGAGCACATTGGAGACCACGTAGATGTCGGGGTAGCCCGGTGGGCTCAGGCGTCCGCGCTCCTGATTTGGCGGTGGGTCGAGCTCGCCAAACCTGCGGCTGAAGGCGATGAGATCGTCATCGCTGAGGCGCTGGTCGCGAAACAACAGTGCGGAACGCCGATGCCAGGCCTCGGCAATCGCCGCAAACTCGGCATCGTCGAGGCGTGCAAGATCAACGCCTGAGATTTCAGCGCCGACGGCAGCGGTGAGGAACTTCACGTTGATGGCCATTTTCGCCTCTTCTGGTGCGGTGCAATCCGTTCGCGACCGTGGCTCCCCGAGGGGGCTTGCGCGCGTTGACGCCACGATACCCGCGAGCGCCCGGAACGCAACCCCGGGTTTAGGGGCGCATTGGGAATGCGCGCAAGCCGGGCGTACGCAATGGCTCGGCAAGGTTGGCAAACTCGCACAACAGTTGGCGCGTATCGCGCGGGTCGATGATCTCCTCGACCCAGAACGCCTCCGCGGTACGGAACGGCGAGCGCAATCGATTGAGGCGGGCCTCGATCTCGGCGAACTTGGCGCTGGGATCGGGTGCGGCCTCGATCTCGGCGCGATAGGCCGCTTCGATCCCGCCCTCGAGCGGCAAGGATCCCCACCAGGCCGACAACCAGGCGTAGCGCATGGCAAACCGGCCGGCGGGGACATGCGCCGCCCCTGCCACGCCGAAGGCGTTGCGGATGACGATCGTGCACCACGGCACGCTCGACTGGTTGATTGCGGCCATCGCCCGCACGCCATGGCGAATGGTGGCGGCGCGTTCGGCTTCGAGCCCGATCAGAAAGCCGGGGCAGTCGGCCAGGTAGACCACGGGCAGATGGAACGTCTCGGCCATGTCCACAAAGCGCACGATCTTCTGGCACGCCTCCGCCGTCCAGGCGCCACCGTAGTGATAGGGGTCGCTGGCCAGCACCGCGACGGGCAGCCCGTCGAGGCGGGCCAGCGCGGTAATGATCGAACGGCCAAACATTTGTCCGACCTCAAACACGGAGCCCTTGTCAACCACCGCCTCGATGATGGGACGCATCCGGTAGACCTTGCGCCGGTCGCGCGGCACGATGCTGAACAGCATCTCCTCGCGGCGGCTCCGTGCATCGGTGCGCGGGCCGCGCGCGGCAACGTCATAAACCGAGGCCGGCAGATAGGACAGAAACCGCCGAGCGCACGCGAAGGCGTCTTGCTCGGTGTCGACGGCGTGGTCGACCGCGCCGGCACGACACTGCACCTCCCAACCCCCAAGCGTTTGCTTGTCGAGCGTCTGGCCGACGCGGGCCACCACCGGTGGACCGGCCACGAACATCGCCGAGGTCGCCTTGGTCATCACCGAATAGTGGCTGGCGGCCAGCCGGGCGGCGCCAAGACCTGCTACCGAGCCCAGGCCCAGCGCCACCACAGGCACGGTGGCCAGCGTTTCGGCCAGCAGCTGGAATCCAATGCTCGACTGACCGAGACCTCCCGGCAGGTTGGCGCGCCCGGTCGTTTCGATGGTCTTGACCGAGCCGCCGCCACCGGAGCCCTCGATCACGCGTACGATCGGTAGCCGCAGCTGACCGGCCATGCGCTCCGCCAGGATCGGCTTGGTCGGAATGGTGGCATCGGCCGAGCCGCCGCGCACCGTGAAGTCGTCGCCGACGACCACCACCGGCCGCCCGTCGATCAGGGCGCGACCCATCACGCAGTTGGAGGCGGTGAACTCCTTAAGGCGCCCGGCGGCGTCGTACTCGGCCTTGCCGGCAAGGGCTCCAAGCTCGTGAAAACTACCGGCGTCGACCAGCCCATCGATGCGCTCGCGCACCGTGAGCCGCCCGCCGTCGTGCTGGCGGCGCACCTTGTCCGGGCCACCCATGGCGCGCGCCAGGGCCTCGCGGGCCCTGAGCTCGTCGAGTTCCTCCTGCCAGCTCATTGTGCTTGTCCTTAGAGGCTGCGGGTGACGGCGCCGGAGGCTGTGACGAAAGCTGGCGCCAACGGCGCGCGCAGCGGGCCTGGGTGCGCCGCCGGGCACCGCCGCCTGGCCGCCGCGGCGTGCCAGCTGGCGACCGCGGGGTGAGGGCCCCTGTTCGAAGCCTCGTATCGGCACCGCGCGCCGGCACCGCTGCGGCCCGGCCGCGGCCCGAACGCCGGCTCGTCCAGCTGCGCCATCACCATCCCCCGCCTCGTTCGCCGCATTGCCCAAAGCCTGGCGGGCCGCGGCAATGGGGTCAAGGCCTCAACCGGCGAGCTCGGGTACCACCCACAGTGGCGGTTCGCCGCGCGCCACCCGCTCGACATTGTCGAAGGCGTTGCGGAAGCGGGCGACGTGATTGTCCCAGGTGGGTCCGGCAAAATGCGCCGTCAGCACCACGTTATCGAGTTTGAGCAGCGGATTACTGGGCGGCGGCGGTTCCTGCGCAAAGACATCGAGCCCGGCACCCAACAGCTTGCCCCCGCTCAGCGCCTGGTGGAGGGCGGCTTCGTCGATCACCGGTCCGCGCGAGGTATTGACGATAATCGCCAGCGGCTTCATCAGACCCAACTCCGCCGCGCCGATCATGCCGCGGGTCGAGGCATTGAGCGGCACGTGCAGGGAAACCACGTCGGCGGAGCGCAACAATTCGCGCAGCAGGCGGAAGCGCACGCCGAGCCGATCCTCGGCCTCCTCGCTGAGCCGCCTGATGTCGTAGTACTCAACCCTCATGCCGAACGCCTGCGCCAACCGCGCCGTCTTCTTGCCGATGGTGCCCAGGCCGATGATGCCGAGGGTCTTGCCGTTAAGCTCATAAAGACGCGGCGCCGGCCCGTTGCCGCGCCAGCGCCCGGCGGCCACATTGCCGTGCTGCCAAATCACCTTGCGTGCGACCGCCAGCATCAGCATCAGCGCATGTTCGGCGACCGAGATGGCATTGGCACCGCCGTTGTTGCAGACCGCAACCTTGGCGCGCCGCGCGGCCTCGAGGTCGACATTGTCGTATCCCGCGCTCAACAGCTGCACGAGCTTCAAGCGAGGCGCGGCGCGGTAGAACGCGTCCGACATCTCGACGTTGGGGTAGCACACCATGTAATCCATGCCGGCAAGCGCCGCCTCAAATTGCGGGCTCCTGGCCGGGACCAAGGTCAGCTCGAAACCGCCGGGCGCCATGGTCTGGGCGATGGCGCCCACCTCTGCCGACGGTGGCACCAACACAATTCTCGGCATCAACGCGTCTCCCATGCGCTAGGGCTCATTTGCCATGCGGGCCGATTATGCACCAATCGGCGAGCGCCGATACCCGGCGTTGTCGCCGATCGCATCGCCGGCAGCCGGCCCTAGGGACGCTTACGGGCGGCAACGGCGGCGAGCGAGGCTGGCATTCGACCGTCGCGGCCCGTCCTCGCTCAAGCCGAGCGCGCTAGCGCTTGCCCCAGTCCCCGGGCAGATCCAGGGTGTAGCGCCGGCAGCTTCAAGCATTGGCAGGAGCCGACCGAGCCGCGAGCGAGGTCATGACGTGCAACTCATTCGGGTCTGCTCGCCCGACGGGCATCGTTGTCCGGGGCTCGCCGTGATAGCCTGGGCGTGGCGCCCGAGATGGCCGCTGGGGATCGATCGAGGCTGGCCATGAGCGAAGAGCGGACGTCATTTTCCGAGCGCGATGCGATCGAGCTGCTGCTGCCTTGGTATGTCGGTGGCACGCTCGATGCTACCGATCGCCGACGCGTCGAGCGCTATCTCGCCCAGCACCCCGAGATCCGACACCAGCTCGATCTCATCCGCGAGGAGCGCGACCAACTCGCCGCCCATGCGCCACCATCCGGTGCGCTCAATCGCCTGATCGCCCGGCTGCCGCCGCGCCGCTTCGACCTGCTTGCGCGATCGCTGAGCGCCGGCACCCAGGCAATCGCCGACTTTTTCGCGACACCAACGGCACGGGCGGTGCGGCTGGCGGCGGTCGCCGCCGGCGCGCTCGTCCTGATCGAGGCCGCCACCATCACGGCCCTGATCCTACGCGACCATGTCGCTGACCACCGAACGGCGGCGGGCTACGGCGCCGATGCCGGCGTCTCCTTCTGGATCGGCTTCACCGACGCGGCCTCGGCGGCGGCCATCTCGCGGCTCATGACCGAGCTCAACGCCCACATCGTCGACGGACCCAAGCCCGGCGGCATTTACAAGGTCGAAGTGCACAGCACCGATCGTTCGCCGGTTGCGGTCGCTCGCCTGAGCCAGCGGCTGGCGGCGCGCCAGGACCTGGTGCGCACGCTGCTGCCGGCCAAAGAATGATGCGATGTTGCGAGCGGCGCACCGGGCACCCACTCGCCATAGACCGAGGCTCGCCAGAATATCGGGGCCGACCGTCTCGAGGCCCTGGCTCAATCACGGCCACGTCGCAGATCCGCAGCGAGCGGCGCTAGAACCGGCAGCGACCGGCACTGGAGGCAGCCAACATGCAATTCGACACGATCCTGGTGGAGCGCGTCGGCCCGCTCGCGCGGCTGACCCTCAACCGCCCGCAACGCGCCAATGCCCTGAGCCAGGCGATGCTGAAGGAGATCGCCCAGGCCCTCGACGCCCTCGAGAGCGACGCCGGCGTCAACGCCATCATCGTGCGCGGCGCCGGTTCGGCGTTCTCCTCCGGCTTCGACCTCAAGGAGCAGACGGAGCTGCGCCCCACCGGCAACGCGCAATGGCAACCGATCCTGCGCCGTGATTTCGATACCATCATGCGCTTCTGGCATTCGCCCAAGCCGACCATCGCGGCAGTGCGCGGCGCCTGCCTGGCCGGAGCCTGCGAATTGGCGCTGGCCTGCGACCTCACCATCGCCGCCGACGATGCCTTCTTTGGCGAACCGGAGCTCAAATTCGGCGCCGGTATCGTGGTGATGATCCTGCCGTGGATGGTGGGCCCGAAGCTGGCCAAGGAAATCATTCTGACCGGCGCGGATCGGATCGACGCCCAGCGCGCGCTCAAGATCGGCATGGTCAATCGCGTGGTTGGCGTGGACGAGCTCGACGCGGCGGCATTGGAGCTGGCCCGGCACATCGCCGCCATCGATCCCAAACTGGTGAAGGAGACCAAGCGTGCCATCAACGGTGCGCTCGAGGCGCAAGGCATGCTTGCGCCACTCGAGGCCGCGCTTGCCATCGATCTTGGCATCGAGGGCGAGGGCTCGCCGGACAAGGCTCGGTTCCTGGACATCGCCCGCCGCGATGGGCTAAAGGCGGCGCTTGCCTGGCGCGACGCGCGCTTCCAGCAACGGTGAGGCTGATGGGTCCGCTGACGTCGCTGATTGGGTCGGCGCTCGCCCGCACGCCGGCTATGGTCGTGGACGGCGATGGCACCGCCGTCACCGGCCGTCAGCTGTTGGCTTCGGCCAAGGTGCTGGCGCACGGCCTAACGGCCGCCCGCATCGGTCGGGGCGACCCCGTCCTCTGCCGCATCGCCAACCAGCCAAGCGACCTAGTGGCCCTGCTGGCGGTTTGGTTGGCAGGCGGCGTCGCAGTGCCGGTCTCGGCAACCGCCGCCCGCGCCAGCGTCATCGGCATTGGGGGTGCCACGGGCGCACGCCTTGGCCTCGAGGCCGGGAGGGTGCAGGAGCTATCTCCAGCCCCGGCACCGGCCCGTCGAGGCCTCGAGCAAGCCGCCTTGATCGTGTTCACCTCCGGCAGCACGGGCAAGCCGAAGGGGGTCGTGCTCGGTCAGCAGCAATTGGCCGGCAAGCTCGACGTCCTCAATCGTCTCATCAAGCTTCGAGGGGACGACACGGTGGTCGTCGCGTTGCGGCTCAGCTTCATCTTCGGCATCTGGGTGAGCCTGCTCGCGATCCTGAGCGGCGCCAGGCTGGTAGTGTGCGAAAAGTTCAGCGCCGATGGGCTCGCCGCCAGGCTGGCGGCCGGGGCCAGCGTTGCTGCCGTGCTCCCGACCATGCTGCGCAGTATGGTGCTGGCGCCGGCGCCACCGGCGCCTCGGCTCAGGAGCATCCTGAGCGGCGGCGAGACCTTGCTTGCCCGGTTGGGCAATGAGACCGCGCAGGCCTTTCCCGCCGCCGGCATCTATGATCTCTACGGCCTCACCGAAACCGGCTCCTGTGACTTTTGCCTGTCGCCTGCCGAGTTCGCCATCGGTCTGGGCTCGATTGGGCACCCGACCGAGCAGGTCGACTATCGCATCGTCGATCAGCAGCATAGGTCGGTGGCGGCCGGTGCCGCCGGCGAGCTCATGATCAAGACGCCGTTCGGGATGCTCGGCTATCTCGACGAGCCGCAGTTGACCGCCGACAGCTATCATGAGGGTTTCTTTGCCACCGGTGATGCGGCCCGGATGCGCCGCGACGGCCGCGTCGAGCTCGTGGGCCGGCTGAAGGACATCATCGTGCGCGGCGGCAACAAGATCGCGCCTGCCGAGATCGACGCCCTGCTCGCCACCCATCCGGAGGTCCGCGCCGCCCTGTGCGGCGGCGTTCCCGACCCACGACTGGGCGAGGCCATGCACGCCGTCGTTGCCCTCACCCCGGGCTCCGAGCTGACGGGGCAAGCCTTACGCAGCTGGGCTGCCGCCCGGATCGAGGCCTACAAGGTCCCGGACGTGATCCACATCCGCGACCAGTTGCCGACCGGCGGCACCGGCAAGCTCGACCGCACCGCCGTGGCGCGCTTGGCGCTGGCCGGGCGCCAAGCCGAAGCCGGCTAGCGCCCGCACGCGAAAGGCTCGCCGCTCGTTAGAACAGGCCCTCGATTTGGCCGTGCGCATTAAGACGAATGCTGTTGGCGGCCGGGACCCGCGGCAGCCCGGGCATGGTCATGATTTCGCCGGTGATCACCACCACGAACTCGGCGCCGGCCGCGAGCCGCAGCTCCCGGATCGGTACCACGTGCCCGCTCGGAGCGCCGCGTTTGTTGGGATCGGTCGAGAACGAGTACTGGGTCTTGGCCATGCACACCGGCAGATGGCCATAGCCGGCATCCTGCAGGTCCTTGAAGCGGGCCTCGATGGTGGCATCGCAGGCAATGTCGGCGGCATGATAGATCTCGCTGGCGATGGTCTTGACCTTGTCGCGCAACGGCATCTGATCGGGATAGAGCGGCTTGAACTTCGCCTGTCCGCTATCGGCCAACTCCACCACCTCCCGCGCCAAGGCCTCGATGCCCTTGCCGCCATCGGCCCAATGCGTGCACACCAGCGCCTTGGTGCCGGCCTTCTCGGCTGCCTTCATCACCTCGGCGAGCTCGGCGTCGGTGTCGGAAATGAAGCGGTTGATTGCGACCACCGGCGGGACGCCAAACTTGCGCACATTTTCCAGGTGACGCAGGAGATTGTCGCAGCCCTTGGCGACCGCGGCCACGTTCTCATGCTTGAGATCGTCCTTGCCGACGCCGCCGTGCATCTTGAGCGCGCGCACCGTGGCCACGATCACCGCTGCGGCCGGGTTGAGGCCAGCCTTGCGGCACTTGATGTCGAAGAACTTCTCGGCGCCGAGGTCGGCGCCGAAGCCGGCTTCGGTGACGACGTAATCACACAGCTTGAGCGCGGTGCGCGTCGCCAGCACCGAATTGCAGCCGTGCGCAATGTTGGCGAAGGGTCCGCCATGGATGAACACCGGATTGTTCTCCAAGGTCTGCACCAGGTTCGGCATTAAGGCGTCCTTCAGCAACACGGTCATGGCGCCGTCGCCCTTGACGTCGGCCGCTTTCACCGGCTTGCGATCGCGGGTGTAGCCGACAACGATGTTGCCGAGCCGACGCTCGAGATCCTTGAGGTCCATGGCCAGGCACAGGATCGCCATCACCTCGGAGGCGACGGTGATGTCAAAGCCATCCTCGCGCGGGAAGCCGTTGGCGACGCCGCCCAACGAGTTGACGATCGAGCGCAAGGCACGATCATTCATGTCCATGACCCGGCGCCAGGCCAGCCGCCGGCTGTCGAGGCCGGTGGCATTGCCCCAGTAGATGTGATTGTCGATCAGCGCCGACAGCAGGTTGTGCGCCGAGGTGATGGCGTGGAAGTCGCCGGTGAAGTGCAGGTTGATATCCTCCATCGGCACCACCTGGGCATAGCCGCCGCCGGCGGCGCCGCCCTTCATGCCGAAGCATGGACCAAGCGAAGGCTCGCGCAGGCAGCTCATGGCCTTCTTGCCGATGCGGTTGAGGCCGTCGCCGAGACCGACCGTGGTCGTGGTCTTGCCCTCGCCGGCAGGGGTCGGGCTGATCGCCGTCACTAAGATCAGCTTGCCATCGCGATTGCTTTGCGCCGCATTGATGCAGTCGAACGACACCTTGGCCTTGTGCGGACCATAGCTGTAGAGCGCGTCGGCGGGGATGCCGATCTTGTTGCCGATCTCCGCAATCGGCTTCAGCTTTGCCTCGCGAGCGATCTCAATATCCGACTTCACGGCCATGACTTTCCCCTCTTGTGAACTCGCGAGAGCTGTTTCGACTAAGCGTTCGACTTGGCTGTTGGCGCGGCAAATCTATCGCCGGCCTTGATACCGGCGGCATTGGCCCATTCGGCAGCTGCCACCTTTTTGCCGTCGGCGCCGCGCAGGCGCTTGGCCAGGATGGCGCCGCCGCCAGCGGCGATCGTCATACCGTTGGCGTCGAGCGCCAAAATCTCGCCTGGCGTGCCGCTGCCGGCGACCTTGGCCGAGTCGAAGATATCGACCTTCTGCCCATTGATCGTGCCCCAGGCGCCCGGCGCCGGGTTGGCTGCCCGGATCAGGTTGTAGACGTCGGCCACCGGCTTCGACCAGTCGATCGCGGCAACGTCCTTCTTGAACCAGCTCTCGTAGGTTTTCTTGCCATGATCCTGCGGCACCCGCGGCGCCTTGCCGGCGCGCACCAGATCGAGGCTTTCCATCAGGGCATCGACGCCGAGCGGAAACAGCTTCTTGAAATAGACGTCGCCTAAGGTCTCGTCGGGACCGATAGCAACTGTCTTCTGCAACAAGATCGGTCCCTCATCCAAGCCCTCGTCGGGCCAGAAGATGGTGAGCCCGGTCTCGCTGCGACCCATGGCGATCGGCCAGTTGATCGAGGACGGGCCGCGGTGAAGCGGCAGCAACGAGGGATGATACTGGATGGTGCCGAGCTTGGGTGCGTCGAGCACCGGCTGCGGCACGAACAGGGTCACGTACGCCATGATGCACAGGTCGGCGTTGGTCGACTTCATGAGCTCGACCGCTTCGGGGGTTTTCCAGCTCTTGGGCTGATGCACCGCCAAGCCCTTGTCTTTGGCGAACACCTTGAGCGGATCCTCGGCTCGGCCGGCCTTGTCGGGCGCGCAGAACACGGCCACGACGTTCTCCTTCCGCTCGAGCAGCTTTTCCAGCACGGCCTTGCCGAAGGCCTCCTGCCCATGCACCACGATTCGCATCACCACGCCTCCGCTCGATCAGCCGGGGCTCGCCGCGGCGAGCCTCGGAATGGCTACTCCGCCGCTTGCTTTTTCAATGCGGCGGTGGCGCCGGCTTGCGCCAATGCCGCAATCTCTTCGGTCGAGTAGCCGAGTTCGGCCAGCACCTCGTCGGTGTGCTCGCCCAACAGCGGCGAGCGGCGCACCTCCGA
>Ga0126376_10001929_pt1 | contig 11505 bp, 10 predicted proteins | sample PanSoiMetPlot_15_FD_92760 | JGI IMG/M metagenome (GOLD analysis project Ga0126376, IMG submission 92760) | Tropical forest soil microbial communities from Panama - MetaG Plot_15 | ecosystem: Environmental > Terrestrial > Soil > Tropical forest > Bulk soil | place: Panama | collected 2016-02-17
GCCTTCGAGCTGGTCGAGGACGGCGACGCCGACTACAAGACGCTCGACGCGTTCACCCTGGTCGCGCAGAACACCTGGAACGGTGGCGTCGTGCTCGGCCCGGCGGTCACGGAGTGGCGCGCCGTCGATCTGGAGCGCGCGATCACGCGCGCGTGGGTCAACGGCGAGCCGGCCGGCCAGGGGAAGACGGGCGATGCGATGGGCCATCCGTTCGACGCGGTGGCGTGGCTCGCGAACCTCCTGAACAGCCGCGGCCGCACGCTCGAGCGCGGCATGTTCGTGATGACCGGCAGCAGCATCACCACCAAGTTCCCGGCGCCCGGCGACCGCGTACGATTCGCGATCGAAGGCCTCGGCGAGATCGCGCTGGAAGCCGCCCGCTAGCGGCGGCCGCGCGCGGGCCCGCGTGCTATCGTGAAAGCCGCCTGGGAGGACACGATGGATCGCACCTTGATCGCCAACAGCACGATTCTCGACGGCAGCGGGGCGGCGCCGTTTCCGGGCGACGTGCTGGTCGAGGGCCAGCGCATCGTCGCCGTGCAGCGGGGCGGCGGCCTGCCGCGTCACGATGCGCGCGTGATCGACGGCGCCGGCGCCACCGTGATGCCCGGGCTCATCGAGCCGCACGGCCACGTCAGCTATCCCGACGCGCCCTCGAACTCGGCCTTCACGAGCCTTCCGCCGGAAGAGCACGTCCTGATCACGATGCGCAATGCCAAGACCATGCTCGACTGCGGCTATACCAGCGTGCTCTCCGGCGCCTCGGCCAAGCCGCGCCTGGACATCGTGATCCGTAACGAGATCAACGCCGGGCGCATCCCCGGCCCGCGCTATCTCGCCAACGGCCCGGAGATCACCGTCACCGGCGGGCTCGGCGACGAGAACGAGCTGCACCTGCCGCACATCGAGACGCCGACCTTCGCCTGGGTCGCCGACGGCCCCGACGAGGTTCGCAAGATCTGCCGCCTGCTCGTGCGCGAGGGGACCGATCTCTTCAAGCTCAACGTCTCCGGGCACGCCGGGCCGCCCGCCGGCCGGGCCGACCGCGCGGTGATGACCGACGCCGAGGTCGCCGCGGCCATGGAGATCGCGCGCGTGTGCGGCGTGCGCGTGTGCGCCCACGCCCGCAGCGCCGACTCGGTGAAGATGTGCATCCGGCACGGTCTGGGCATCATCTATCACGCGAACTTCGCTGACGAGGAGGCGCTCGACCTGCTCGAGGCCAACCGCGATTGGTGCTTCGTCGTCCCGGCGCTGGGCCTCACGTACCAGGCGTGCTATGCGGGCGGCGACTGGGGCTTCACGCCCGACGTGGTCCGCGCGCGCGGGCTCGTGAAGCAGCTCGAGACCTCGGTCGAGACGATGGGCCGGATGCGCAAGCGCGGTATCCGCGTGCTTCCCGGCGGCGACTACGGCTTCGCCTGGAATCCGCACGGGACCTACGCGCGGGATCTCCTGCTGTTCGTCGACGTGCTCGGCTTCACGCCGATGGAGACGCTCGTCGCGGCGACGCGGCTCGGCGGCGAGATCATGGGCCGGCCGAACGAGCTCGGCCAGATCAAGCCCGGCTTTCTCGCCGACCTCTTGCTCGTGGACGGCGATCCGCTCGCCGACATCAAGCGGCTGCAGAACCGCGACGCCCTGCTCGTCATCATGAAGGACGGCCGGCTGCACAAGTCGCCGTGACCGTTTCGTGAAGCGCAGCACGGACCGGATCCTCACGACGCACACCGGGAGCCTGCCCCGGCCCAAGGACCTGCTCCGTCTGCTTCAAGAGCGGGAGGAAGGGCGGCCGACCGACGAGGCGAGCCTGGCCGGTCGCACGCGGGCGGCGGTGCTCGACGTGGTCAGAAAGCAGCGCGAGGCCGGACTCGCGGTCGTCAACGACGGCGAGCAGGGGCGCGCGGACTACACCATCTACGTGAAGGATCGCCTGACCGGGTTCGCGGGCGAGAGCGCGTCCTGGCCCAACCCGGACGCCGAGGAGTTCCCCGAGTGGACCGAGATGGCCCGGCAGCTCGCGCCGCCATTCCAGAAGCGTCCGGCGTGCACGGGGCCGGTCGCGTGGAAGGACTGGCCCGCCGTGGAGCGCGACATCCAGAATCTCAAGGACGCCGCCGCGGCCGCCGGCGCGGACGAGGTCTTCATGACCTCGCCGTCGCCCGGCCAGATCGGGCGCTTCCTCCAGAACCGGTACTACCCGAGCGACGAGAAGTACCTCTATACCCTGGCCGACGTCATGAAGCGCGAATACAAGGCGATCGTCGACGCGGGGTTCATCGTACAGATCGACTGCCCCGACCTGGCGCTCGGCCGGCATACTCAGTTCGCGAACCTGACCCTGCGCGAGTTCCGCGACGTGGCCGCGATGCACGTCGAGGTGCTCAACCACGCCGTCGCCGAGCTGCCGGCCGACCGGATGCGCATCCACGTCTGCTGGGCCAGTACGGGCGGGCCGCACCACCGCGACGTGCCGCTACGGGACATTGCCGACATCGTGATCAAGGCGCGCCCGGTCGGGCTGGTGATCGCCGGCGCCAACCCGCGTCACGAGCACGAGTGGAAGGTGTGGAAGGACGTGAAGCTCCCCGCGGGCAAGGTGCTGGTGGCGGGCGTGATCGACTCCACCACGAACTTCATCGAGCACCCCGAACTCGTGGCCGAGCGGATCGAGCGCTACGCGCAGGTCGTCGGCCGCGAGAACGTCATTGCGGGCGTCGACTGTGGCTTCGGCACCTTCGCCGGACGCGTGCAGGTCGACACGAACATCGTCTGGCACAAGCTCGAGGCACTCGTCGGGGGCGCGGCCCTCGCCTCGCGCGCGCTCTGGTGAGCGTCAGCTCGCGTCTGTCGTCGCCTCCCGACCCGGCCCGAGCAGGATCAGCACCGCGCTGATCGCCTGGAGCAGGGCGCACGCCCAGAGGGCCGCGCCGTAGGTCCCGAGCTGGTCGCGCACGACTCCGACGAGCGAAGGGCCGAAGGCGAACGTGAGCTGATTGATGCCGACCGCGAGGCCGACGAGCGCGCTGAAGCGCTCGCGCGGCCATTCGACGGCGAGGATCAGCCCCGGCAGCGTCGTCATGTTGCCGACGCCCAGCCCGAACAACGCGCATCCCGTGTAGACGCTGGCCGGGGACGGCTCGCGCGTGAGCACCGCCATGCCGGCGAGCTGCACGATCAGGGTTGCGCTCGCGACCACGCGGCGGTTCAGCCGATCGACCACGACGCCGGTGGCGAGCCTCCCGACGAGCGCCGCCGCCGTCGTGAGGCTGACGGCCCGCGCGGCGCCGCTCGCGCCGAGCGTCGGCGTCACGAGCGCGACCATGTGCGTGAGCACACCTACCTGCGCCGCAAGGCCCAGCGCGAAGGGCGCCGACACGCTCCAGAAGCGCCACGTGTGAAGGGCGTCGCGCCGCCAGCGCCGTGCGCCGGCGGCCCCGGGCGACCCGGCTGCGCGGCGCGGCGGATCTCCGTCGGGCCCGAGCCCGAGCGTCTCGGGCGCGCTGCGCAGCACGACCGCGGCGGCCGCCAGAAGCGTCACCAGCAGCGCGACGGCCGCCGCGGTCAGCGCGCGCGCGAAGCCGAGCCGCTCGACCAGCGCGATCAATGCGGGCACGACGATCACGCCGCCGAGCGTGGCGCCGTTGAAGGCGAGGCTCACGGCCAGGCCGCGACGGCGATGGAACCAGGGCGCCAGAATGATGTTGATCGCTGCACCGCTCATCGCGCCCCAGCCGACCGACATCATGAGGAAGACCGGATAGAGCTGCCACGGCTGGCGCACGAGGCCGAGCGCCGCGAGACCGGCGGCCAGGGCGGTTGCGCCTCCCGCCACGACCGCGCGCGGCCCGAGCCGCTCGTAAATCGAGGCGACTGCGGCGGTTAGGAGCGCGCCGGCGACATAGTACAGGGTGACGGGCGCCGAGACGGCCGAGGCCGACCAGCCGTGGATGCGCTGGAGCGCCGCAACGTACACGGCGATCCCGTAGAAGCCCAGGCCGAAGCTGCCGAGCGCCATCACGAAGGTCGCGCCGACGACGTTCCAGCCGTAGAAGTACCTCACGCCCATCGGACACGACGCTATCGGTCGCGCGCGTGTCTGTCTCGCCGTTTTCGGACGTGATCGTCGACGCCTCCGCTCGCGGCCCCTAGCGCGTGCTAGGCTGGCCGCATGCAGAACGGCGCCGCGCTCGATCCCAAGACCTGCGATCGTGCGCGCATCGCCCGCGACCCGCGCTTCGACGGCGCCTTCTACACGGGGGTCAGGACGACGCGGATCTACTGCCGGCCCACGTGTCCGGTGAAGCCCGCGAAGTCGAAGAACGTCGTGTTCTTCCCGACCGCGGCCGCGGCGGAGCGCGCGGGATTCCGGCCCTGCCTGCGATGTCGGCCGGAGAGCGCGCCGGGAACCCCGGCATGGCGAGGCGCGGCGGCGACGGTGTCGCGGGCGGTGCGTCTGATCGAGCGCGGATTCCTCGACGGCGAGAGCCGAATCGGCGACCTCGCCGACGCGCTCGGCATGACGGCGCGCCATCTGCGCCGCCTGTTCCTGCGCCACGCCGGGGCCTCACCGACGGCGGTGGCCACCACGCGTCGCGTGCAGCGCGCGAAGGCGCTCGTCGACTCCACGGCGATGCCGATGTCGGCGATCGCTTTCGCGGCCGGGTTCGCGAGCATCCGGCGCTTCAACGCGGCATTCCGTGCGGTCTATCGGCGCTCGCCCACGTCCGTCCGCGGCGCGCGCGCCGGGCGGCCCATGACCGAACGGGCGACCCGCGGCGGACCGCGCGCGGCGCCGCAGCGGAGCGCCGCGCGGCGCGCCGTTGCCGAGGTGCCTTCACCGTGGCACTCTTCCGCCGGGAGGAGCCGACCATGGCAAAGGGCACCCTGATCGCGGCGATGAACATCGGCAGCGCGGCCGAGGACGAGTTTCAGGACTGGTACGACACGGAGCACCTGCCCGAGCGCCAGCGCGTGCCGGGCTTCCTGGTGTGCGATCGCTGGATCGGAGCCATCGATCGCAAGATCTCCGTCGCGACCTACGATCTGGAGAGTGTCAAGGTGCTGCTGAGCCCCGCGTACTTGGCGATCGGCGGCGCGAACCTGTCGCCGTGGTCGAAGCGGGTCACCGCCAGGGTCGAGCGACTCATGCGCTTCGAGGGCGATCAGATCCTTCCTGGTGATGCGCTCGCGCCGGCCGGCGCGGGAGGTCTGCTGCTCAACGCCATGAACATCGCGCCCGAGTACGAGGCCGAGTTCAACGAGTGGTACGACAAGGAGCACATCCCGGCGCTCGCGGCCGTGCCCGGCGTGCTCAGCGCCCGGCGGTTCCGCGGCACCGGCAACCGCAAGTACGTCGCCCTCTATCACCTGACGACGCCCGACGTGCAAGAGTCGGCCGAGTGGAAGCAAGCGCGTCAGAGCGACTGGACCAGCCGGCTCCAGCCGCATTTCCGCGACCACCTGCGGCTGGTCCTGCGCCGCTATGTCCGCGGCGCCTGAGAGGAGGCCAGCCATGATCCTCGAGCGCTTCAAGGTTCCGGCGAAGGACCAGGTGATGGTTTCGGAGGCGGCGCTACGCCGCACCGTGACGCAGATCTTCGAGAAGCTCGGCCTCACTGCCGAGGATGCCGCCGAGGGGGCCGACGTGCTCACGATGACCGACCTCCGCGGCGTCGAGACGCACGGCGTGTCGAACATGCTGCGCGCCTACGTCCGCGACTACAAGGCCGGCAAGCTCGACCCACGGCCGGGCTGGCGCATCGCGCGCGAGTCGCCGGGCACGGCGGTGATCGACGCCGAGCGGCGCCTGGGCATCATGGTGGGCCCCAAGGCGATGCGCCTGGCTGTTGAAAAAGCGCGCCGGGTCGGCGTCGGAGTCGTCACCGTGTTCAACAGCGGCCATTTCGGCGCGATCGGTCACTACGCGGTGCAGGCCGCCGAGCAGGGGATGGTGGGCGTCTGCTTCACTGGCGCTGGGCTCAGCGTGGTGCCCACGTTCGCCGCCAAGCCGCTTCTCGGCACCAACCCGATCGCGCTGGCGGCGCCGGCGCGGCACGAGGCGCCGATGCTCTTCGACGCCGCGACCTCGGCGATCGCCGGCAACAAGATCCGGCTCGCGATTCGCGTGGGCTCGCCGCTCCTGCCGGGCTGGGTGACCGACAAGGAAGGCATCCCGATCATGGAGGAGAAGCCCGTCTTCGACCGCGACGAGTACCATCAGGCGCCGCTCGGCGGCACGCGCGAGCAGGGCTCGCACAAGGGCTACGGCTTCGCGCTGATGGCCGAGGTCCTGTCTACGGTGCTCTCGGGTGCCTTGCCGACGATGCTCGCCGCCGGCAGCGGCTCGAAGAACCACTTCGCCGCGTACAACATCGAGGCCTTCACCGACCCCGAGCTCTTCAAGGACACGATGGACGGGATGCTCAAGACCCTGCGCACGGCGACGCCAGCGCCGGGCCAAGAGCGCGTCCTCTATCCCGGGCTCTCGGAGGCCGAAGAGATCCAGCATCGCCGCGCCCACGGGATCCCGCTCCACAAGGAAGTCATCCACTGGTTCGGCGTCTGCACGGGCGAGATGGGTCTCGAGCCGCTGGCGACCCTGCGGTAGGCTCGTACGACGCGACGACGGTTCCTCGCAGTCCTCGGAGGTGCCGTGACACGGCCGCTTGCTGCGAGCGGTCAGCCACGAGCGACGCCCCGCGTTGGCGTCCTGGTCGCGGAATCGGCGCCTCATCCGTTCACCGAGGCCTTCCGGTCGGGGATGCGCGATCTCGGCTACGTGGAGGGGCAAAACGTCGCGATCGAGTGGCGCTACGCCGACGGGCTGTTCGCGCGCGCGGTCGAGCTGGCGACCGAGCTCGTGGGGCTCAAAGTCGACCTGATCGCCGCGCATCACACGCCGGCGGTCAAGGCGTCGATGAATGTCACGAGCACCATCCCGATCGTGATGTCTCCGGCAGGGGCTCCCATCCAGGCCGGTCTGATCAAGAGCCTCGCCCAGCCCGGCGGAAATGTGACAGGCCTGTCGTCCATGGAGGCGGAGCTGGGGACCAAACGCTTGCAGCTTTTGGTCGACATGATCCCCGGCCTCAAGCGCGTTGCGGTCCTCGGCGCCCGTACGGACCCGTTTACGCGACCGTATGTCCAGGATTTCCAGGATGCCGCAACTCGCCTCGGGCTCCAGCTGTTGCCGCTACTGATCGACGGGCCACGTCAGTTCGAGGGCGCGTTTGCCGAGATGAGCAAAACGGCCGCGCGGGCTGTGGTGATCCAGCCGCTATTTCAGCCCCACACAAGCAAGATCGTGGAGCTCGCGGCCAAGCACCGGCTTGCCGTCATGTCGAGCTACCGGGACACGACGCAGGCCGGCGGCTTGATCTCCTACTCCGCGGACCATGCCGCGTATTTCCGGCGCGCCGCGATCTTCGTCGACAAGATCCTCAAGGGAGCGAAACCCTCGAGCCTCCCCGTCGAGCAGCCCGCGAAATTCGAGCTGGTCGTCAATGTGAAGACCGCGAAGGGCCTCGGCCTCAGCCTCCCTCAATCTGTCCTGGTCGGAGCAGACGAGCTCATTCGGTGAGCCGACCGAAGCTCACGTCGTCGCGCCGCGCTGGCGCAGCAGCGCGGCGACCTCGGGCTGGCCGCAGAACTCCGCCCAGCCCAGGACCGTCGACTGATACTTGTCGTCCTGGATGCCGGGATCCGCGCCGGCGTCCAGCAGGATTCGCGCGAGCTCGATCGCACCGCCCTCCGCCGTGACATGCAGCGCGGTGTGATTGCAGTCCCAGAGCACGCGCTTGGCGTTCACGTCGACGCCGCGCTCGATGAGCCACTTCACGCCGGCGACGTCTCGCTGCGCGACCAGCAGATGCAGGGCGACGGTATCGCGGCCGCCTGCGCCGATCCGCCGCGGATCCTCGGCGAGGATGCGCTCCGCGACGTCGTAGCGTCCGAGCGTCAGCGCGGCCAGCAGGTCGAAGGCGGCCCCGGCGGCCTGCAAGAGCTCGAGCACGTCCGGGCCGGCTTTGGAAGCGGCGGCGACGGTCAGCGCTGACCGACCCACGTCATCGGTTGCGTGCGCGTCCGCTCCCAGCTCGAGCAGGAGACGGACCATCGCCGGACGATTCATCGCCGCGGCGTGGTGGAGCGGCGAGCGGCCGTGCTCGTTGCGGCTCATGCGAGCCGACAGGAGCGACGGCGCGCTCGAGACGAAGGCGCGGACGGCGTCGGCGCGGTCGAGCGCGATCGCCGACCAGATGTTCAGCCGGGCCCCCGCGTGCAGCAGGTATTCGGCCACGTCGTCACGGATGCGGTCCAGGCAGGTCGCCCAGCCGAGCACGCCCAGATGATGGTCGTCGCCCTCGCCGGCGACGTCCGAGCCAGCGTCGACCAGGAGCGTCACGATCGCGAGGTCAGCCTCCGCGGCTGCGAAGTGCAGCGCGTAGGCGTTGTCGCCGAAGTCGCGAATCCGGACGTTCGCCCCGCGCTCCAGCAGCAGGCGCACGCACTCGAGCCGGTTCTTCCACGCCGCCTGATGCAGCGCCGTCCGCTGCTCCCAGCTGGCGCTGGGCGCGTCGACGAGGTCCGGGTGCGTGTCGAGCAGCTGCCGGAGCTCGTCGGCTCGCCCCTCGCTCGCCGCCGTCTGGATCGCCGTCACGGCGCGCTTGACGTCGTCGTGCCGCTCGTCGCGCTCCTGGTCCACGCGCATGAGGAGCTCGAGGTCGGCGTGGCCGAGAGTCTTGGCGATCTGATGAATGGTTCGGCCGGTCGCGTCGGTCTCGCCGGCGTTGAAGCCTGCGTCGAGCGCGCGGCGTACTTCCGCGGCGTCGCCCGCGTAAGCAGCGGCGAACGCGCGCTCGCGGGTCTGTTCGTCGAGCGTGGCCTTGAGGCGCCGCCAGCTCGGGAAGCCGTAGTCGCGGGCGACCGCCAGCTGCGCGTCGGCGAGCCGCGCCTCAGGATCCTGCGCGCGCATCGTCTTCAGCCGCTGCTTGGCTTCGTTGCGGAGATGCTCGAGGTTGGCGCGGGAAGGGAGCGAGCTCATGACGAACCTTCCTTCCTTTCGCAGGGCAAAGCCCTTGCGTTGCGCCCGGCGTCCGCGAGCTTCGGGCAGGAAGTCAGGTTAGGTCGATCGCATCCACGACGAGAGTGGGCTGAGCCCTTTACGCGGACCGTCGGCCCCTCGGCGGGCCAGTCGGAAGCATACCGCAAGATGCGGTGTCGCGCGAGGCGGCGGCGCAGATGTATGGGCGCCGGCTGAGTGCGAGCCCCATACATCGGGTCGCACGCGAGGCGCAACGGGATGTATGGGGAATTGACGCGGCACCTCGCCGAGCGTGATTCTCGCGGCCGAGGAGGCGCCTCTCATGACCACCAAAGACCTGGACGCGTTCTTCGAGGGTGGCTGGAACGGCCACGACCTCGATTGCTTGATGACGTTCATGGCGGACGACTGCGTCTTCGAGAGCACCACGGGCCCGGACGCGTGCGGCACGCGCCACGTCGGCCGCGAGTGCGTGCGCGCGGCGTTCGCTCGAGTCTTCGCGACGTACCCCGACGCGCGCTTTGCCGGCGCGCGCCACTTCGTCTCCGGCGACCGCGGCGTCTCGGAATGGCTCTTCACGGGCACGGCCGGCGACGGCAGCAAGGTCGAGGTCAACGGCTGCGACGTGTTCACGTTCCGCCGCGGCAAGATCAGCGTGAAGAGTTCGTTCTTCAAGACCCGGACCGCATCGTGACGAGCCGGCGACGGCGCCGCCCACGCCTCGCACTCGCCATGGCTTCCGCCGTGTGGTTCGTGCTAACGTCTGGCGCCATGGCCACCGAGATCACGCAAGCGGTTCGCTCCGAGATTGCGCCTTCCGGAAAGCTGAGGGTCGGGCTGAATCACGGTAACTTCCTGCTGGTCACTCCCGGCTCGTCGGCGAACGACCCCCGCGGCGTCGCGCCCGACGTGGCCCGCGCGCTAGGCCGCCGGGTCGGCGTGCCCGTCGAGTTCATCAAGTTCGAGACGGCGGGCAAACTGGGCGACGGCGTGAAGACCGGGGCGTGGGACGTGGCGTTTCTCGGCGCCGAGCCGCAGCGCGCCGCCGAGATCGCATTCACGGCCGCCTATCTCGAGATCCCCTCGACGTATCTCGTTCCGGCGGGGTCGCCGATCGGGTCGGTCGACGAGGTCGACCGCGAGGGCGTGCGAATCGCCGTCGCCGAGCAGAGTGCCTACGGTCTTTACCTGGCGCGCACGATCAAGTACGCGAAGCTGGTGACCACGCAGGGGCTCGATTCCTCCTTCGACGTCTTCGTGGCCCAGAAGCTCGAGGCGCTGGCCGGGCTCAAGCCGCGGCTCCTGACCGACGTCCAGAAGTTGCCGGGCGCCCGGATCCTCGACGGACAGTTCGCAGCGGTCCAGCAGGCGATCGGCACCCCGAAGAGCCGCGAGGCCTCCGCGAGGTTCCTGCGCGCCTTCGTCGAAGAGGTGAAGGCCTCCGGCCTGGTGGCCGAGGCGATTTCCCGGAACGGCGCCCAGGGTGTCTCGGTCGCTCCGCCCGCTCCGGCCCGGTAAGACGCGACTTCCGGCCCGGGCGCCGGCGTTCGGTTGGGGTATCATCAGCCGGATGTCTCCCCACGTCCGCGCGCTCCTCGCCCTCGGTCTCGCCGTCTCCCTGGGCGGCTGCCAGGGGCAGGGCTCGGTCGGCGCCGAGGAGCCCAAGAGCAAGCCCGCGGGCCCGCCGCCGCGCGAGGTCAAGGTGACGCCGGCTGTCGAGCGGACCGTGGCGCGCACGGTCGCGGCGACCGGAACCTTGGCGGCCGACGACCAGGTCGTGCTCGGCACCAAGGTCGCTGGCCGGCTCGCCGAGATCACCGTCGACCTCGGCACGCGCGTGAAGCGGGGCCAGGTGGTCGGCAAGCTCGATCAGAGCGACTTCAAGCTGCGAGTCGAGCAGGCCGAGGCCGCACTGCAGCAGGCGCGCGTGCGACTCGGGCTCTCGCCGACGGGCAGCGACGAGAAGGTCGATCCCGAGCAGACGGCGATCGTGCGTCAGGCGCGGGCGCTGCTGGACGACGCCCGGCTCACCCGCGACCGGAGCATCAAGCTCGCGCAGCAAGATCTGATCGCCCGCGCTCAGCTCGATTCGGCCGAGGCCACGCTGCAGGTGTCGGAAGGGCGCTACCAGGACGCGATCGAGGAAGTCCGCAACCGCCAGGCCGTGATCGCGCAGCGGCGCTCGGAGCTCGACCTGGCGCGCCAGCAGCTCACCGACACGGTGATCCTGTCGCCGCTCGACGGCGTCGTGAGCCTCAAGCAGGCCTCGGTCGGCGAGTATCTGGCGGCCGGCGCGCCGATCGCCACGATGGTGCGCGTGCACCCGCTGCGCCTGCGCGTGCCGGTCCCCGAGCGCGAGGGTGCCGGCGTGCGCGTGGGCCATGCGGTGACGTTGACCGTCGAGGGCGACGCCACGCTCTATCGCGGTCGCGTGGTGCGGCTGTCGCCGATCGTCCAGGAGC
>Ga0126376_10001932_pt1 | contig 11501 bp, 10 predicted proteins | sample PanSoiMetPlot_15_FD_92760 | JGI IMG/M metagenome (GOLD analysis project Ga0126376, IMG submission 92760) | Tropical forest soil microbial communities from Panama - MetaG Plot_15 | ecosystem: Environmental > Terrestrial > Soil > Tropical forest > Bulk soil | place: Panama | collected 2016-02-17
AGAGGACGCAGCCCCCCAAGTCCTCCGTTTCGTGGTCCAGCAGCACCAGGCACGACGTCTGCACTGGGACCTCCGGCTGGAGCGCGACGGGGTCCTGGTCTCGTGGGCCGTGCCCCGCGGTGTGCCCGAGGATCCCCGGCGCAACCATCTCGCGGTTCACGTCGAGGACCACCCGCTGGAATACGGGGACTTTGAAGGGGAGATACCCAAGGGGAACTACGGGGCGGGCAAGGTGACCATCTGGGACCGGGGGACGTACGAGACCCACAAGTGGAAGATGAGTGGCTCCAAAGCTGAGGTCATGGTCACCTTCCATGGAGAGACCCTCAGGGGCCGTTACGTCCTTTTCCAGACAGACGGAGACAACTGGATGATCCACCGGATGAGCCCGCCCGAAGATCCCGACCGGGAAGACATGCCGGCACAGGTCCAGCCGATGCTCGCGAGGCTCGCGAGCGGCGTGCCCAATCCGGATAGGGGGTGGGCATACGAGTTCAAGTGGGACGGTGCGCGTGCGATCGTCTTCAGCGACAGAGGGTCGGTGCGGATCGTGAGCCGGACCCAGGAGGACATCACACGGCGGTACCCGGAGGTTCGTGGACTGGGCAGCGCCCTCGGCTCGCACCAGGCGGTGCTCGACGGCGAGATTGTGGCACTGGCAGCAGACGGCGTGCCGCGCTTCGAGCAGCTCCAGCAGCGGATCGGTCTCACCTCGGATGCGGACATCCGGCGAAAGATGCAGGAGGTGCCCGTCCATTACTTCGCCTTCGACCTGCTCTATCTCGACGGGCGGCTGCTGGAAGCACTTCCGTACCTCGAGCGCCGCAAGAGGCTTCTGGGCCTGAGGCTATCGGGTGCTTTCTGGCAGACACCGGAGCACCAGGTCGGCAACGGCGCGGCAATGCTGGAAGCCAGCCGCACCGCCGGCCTCGAAGGGATCATGGCCAAGCGCGCCGACAGCCCATACGAGCAGGTCCGGCGCTCCTCGGCGTGGCTGAAGATCAAGAACAGGTTGCGTCAGGAGCTGGTCATAGGCGGCTGGATGGAGGGCGAGGGCAAGCGGCGAGGCTTTCCCGGAGCGCTCCTCGTCGGCTACTGGGACGGGGACCGCTTCGTCTACGCGGGCCGTGTGGGTACCGGCTTCACCGACGCGACGCTCGCACGCCTGGCGCGGCTTCTGAAGCCGCTCGAGCGTTCCGAGTCGCCCTTCAGCGTCAAGACGCCGGGGGATGCCCACTTCGTCGAGCCCCGCCTCGTAGGTGAGTTCGAGTTCGCCGAATGGACCCGCGCGGGGCAGGTCCGGGCCGGTGCTTTCAAGGGCCTACGCGAGCGCAAAGACGCGCGCCGGGTGGTGCGAGAGAGGCCCGCCACATGAGCGCCACAGAGCGTGTGGTCGAGGTCCGCATCGACGACCGCATCCTGCGGCTGACCAACCTGGACAAGGTGTTCTATCCCAAGGTCGGCTTCACGAAGGGCCAGATGATCGACTACTACACCCGCATCGCACCCGCCCTGCTGCCACACCTCCGCGATCGCCCGCTCACCCTCAAGCGCTACCCGAACGGGGTCGACGGAGAGATGTTCTACGAGAAGAACTGCCCCAAACACCGGCCGCCCTGGGTGGAAACCGCGCAGGTCTGGAGCGACGGCAACGACCGCTACATGTACTACTGCATGGTCCAGGACCTTGCCTCAATGGTCTGGGTCGGGCAGCTGGGGACGATCGAGCTGCACACGTCGCTCTCGCTCCGCAAGAAGCTGCCGCAGCCCCGGATGCTGGTCTTCGACCTCGACCCCGGGCCGCCGGCGACGATCGTCGAGTGCTGCCAGGTCGCGCTCTGGCTGCGCGAGTGGTTTGAAGGGCACGGCCTGCAGGCGTTCTCCAAGACGTCCGGCTCCAAGGGACTTCAGCTGTACGTACCTCTGAACACACCTGTGGACTACGCCCAGACAAAGCGCATCTCCAAGGGCCTGGCCCAGAAGCTGGAACGAGAGCGGCCGAAGCACGTGGTGCATATGCAGCGAAAGACGCTCCGCGAAGGAAGAGTGTTGATCGACTGGAGCCAGAACGACGAGTACAAGACCACGGTCAACGTGTATTCGCTGCGTGCGCGCGAGCGGCCGACGGTCTCGACACCGGTGACCTGGGACGAGGTTGCCGGCTGTCTGCAGGCGCGAGATCCAGACCAGTTGGTCTTCGAATCGGACGAGGTGCTGCGGCGAGTCGATCAGATGGGAGACCTGTTCGAGCCGGTTCTGAAGCTTAAGCAGAAGCTGCCCGAGTCGGTATGAGCGAGAACTGGCCGGGCGTCGTCACTCTGGCCACTGGTCTGTGCCTTGCCAGAAGAGCCTGAGATCCGTCGGCGCAAGTTCTGGGGCTGGGGTTACGAAGGCGAAGGCCTGAGCTCCGACGAGATGCGTATGCTGGCGCAGCTCGTGGCCGGGCGGTTCGGGCTCAGCGACGTTCGCGCCGCCGACCCGCCCGACATCGCCGAGCTATTGCTGCGGGCGCCGCGCGTCCGGCCGCCGGACAGCATTGCGGCGTTTTGTTCCAGCGATCGCTGGGATCGGGCGGAGCACACGCTGGGCAAGTCGTTCACCGACCTCGTCCGCGGACTTCGGCGCCAGTACGCCAACCCGCCCGACCTGGTCGCCTATCCCGGCAGTGACGCCCAGGTGACCGCGGTCCTGGACTGGGCGAACGACAGTGGTGTGGCGGTCATCCCGTACGGCGGCGGCTCATCGGTGACCGGCGGCATCGAGCCCGACGTGGCCGACGAGTATCGCGGCGCGGTCTCGCTGGACATGCGTCGCCTCAGCCGGGTGCTGGAGATCGACAGGGCCTCACGGGCAGCGCTGATCGAAGCGGGCGCCCTGGGACCGGCGCTCGAGGACCAGCTGCGGCCACACGGGCTCACCCTGCGGCACTTCCCGCAGTCGTTCGAGGTCTCGTCGCTGGGTGGCTGGATCGCCACCCGCTCTGGCGGTCACTTCGCAACCCTCCATACCCACATCGACGAGTTCGTCGAGGGTCTGCGCGTCGTGACGCCGCGAGGCGTCGTGGAGACGAGGCGCCTGCCGGGGGACGGCGCCGGCGTCTCGGCCGATCGCCTCTTCATCGGCTCGGAGGGCACCCTTGGAGTGATCACACGGGCCTGGATGCGCCTGCAAGACCGGCCGCGGTTCCGGGCCTCCGCCGCGGTCACTTTCGAGGCGTTCGACGACGCCTGGCGGGCGGCGCGAGACATAGCCCAGGCGGGGCTCTGGCCCGCCAACTGCCGGCTGCTGGACCACAACGAGGCGCTGATCTCAGGCTCTGGCGACGGCTCGCGATCGATCCTGATCGTGACATTCGAGTCGGCCGACCATCCGCTGGACGCCTGGATGGCGCGGGCGGGGGAGATCTGCCGGGATCACCGCGGCCGGCTGCCGGAGGCGGCAACCACCCGGACGGACGATGCTGCTTCGCGTGGGGGAGCTGCCGGCCTCTGGCGGAACGCCTTCGTTCGGGGTGGCCACCTTCACGACGCCTACGTTCGACTGGGCCTGATCCAGGAGACGTTCGAGACGGCCATCACCTGGGATCGGTTCCCGGAGTTCCACACGCAGGTGCTGGAGGCGAGCCGGCGCGCCGTCGTGGAGCAGTGCGGCCAGGGCATCGTCTCCTGCCGCCTCGCGTACGTCTACCCGGACGGCCCGGCCCCGTACTACACGGTCGTCGCGCCCGGCACGAGCGGGGCTGAGCTGGAGCAGTGGGCCGCGATCAAGGAGGCTGCCTCGGAGACGCTGATACGGCTGGGCGGGACCATCACCCACCATCACGCGGTGGGACGGTACCACCGCCCCTGGTACGACCGCCAGCGCTCCGACCTGTTCGCGGAGGCGCTGCGCGGCGCCAAGCGGGCGCTCGACCCGTCGGGGATCATGAACCCTGGGGCGCTGATCGACCCGCGTCCGGCTTCTCCTCATCCGGAGGTTGGCCAAGGTGGGGGGCGGGAGTAGATGGCGGTGGACGTGCGTCACCAGTCGTCGGTCAGTGGTGCTTCACTGTTGCAGATGAGAGAGATCTTCGCGTGGTCTGGCGCCCTGGCTGTGACCGGCATCGCGCTGGCCTGCTCCAACGCCTCGTCGGCACCGTCCGACCCCACCGCGGTGCTTCGCCAGGCGGCACAGGCCATGGCCGGGCTGCACTCGGTCAGTGCCGACGTCAGGTTTGGGCCGGGAATTACTGTTGAGGGCCTGGCGCTGAGCAGCGCCACCTCGAAGATCCAGCTCCCCGGCGACAGCGACTCGGTCTTCAAGGTGAAGCAGGGCGACTTCCTGCTCGACCTGCGCGTCGTGACGACCGGTGGGCACGTCTTCGTACGGCTGCCCTTCGCCAATTTCACGGAGGTGCCGCCTGCTCAGGCGAAGCAGATCCCCGACGTCACGACGCTGTTCGACCTGCACTCCGGTCTGCCTGCCGTGCTCCCGGCGGGCAAGGGCACCACGTACGTGGGCATGGAGCAGGTCGAGGGCGTCGATTCCGACAAGGTGAGCACGACGTACTCTGCCGACCAGCTGGGACAGCTGCTTGGCGGCATCAAGCCGGCCGGGGACGTGAAAGCCACCATCTGGTCCGGCCGCTCGGATCATTACGTCCGAAAGGTGATTCTCAGCGGGCCGCTGGTAGAAGCGGGGAAGGTGGTCCAGGTCGAGGTCAACCTACGCGCCTTCAACCAGGCCGTGGTCATCGCCACGCCGTCGCTGTCGCCGGCCTAGATGCTCGATATCGAGCTGGCGGCCGATCTTTCGCGCCGAGTCTTCCGCCGCCAGTCGGTATCAACCGCCTAACACGATGACTGATCGGCGCCTTCAGCTGGGGCTGGCGGCGGCGGGTCTACTGCTGGCCGCGCTCGACGCGCTGGCGGTGGTAACCCTGCTGCCGCAGATGCTGGAGGCCGTCGAGTTGCCCATCGACCACATCGAAGCCGCCGCGCCGATCGTGACGGGGTTCCTGGGTGGGTACGTGGTCGCCATGCCGCTCCTTGGAGCGTTTTCCGACGCCCGCGGCCGGCTGCCTGCCTACGCTGCGGCGCTCGCAGTCTTCGGCGTGGGATCGACGCTGACGGCGCTCTCTCCTGCGATCGGCTGGCTCGTGACAGGGCGCGTCCTGCAGGGTCTCGGCGGGGGGGCGCTCGTGCCACTGTCGCTGGCGCTCGCGGCCGACCTGTATCCCACCGGTCAAAGGGGCCTTGCGATCGGCGCGGTTGCGGCCATTCAGGAGGCGGGGAGCGTGCTGGGCCCGGTGTACGGCGCCTCCCTCGCCGCCGGGTTGGGTGGCTGGCGATCGGTGTTCTGGCTGAATCTGCCCCTGGGCGCCCTGATCATGGTCGGGCTCTGGCTTTCGTTGCGGCGTGGGTTGCCGGCGTCCGCGCCTCGGGGGGACGCTCATCGCAGCGTTGATTGGCTGGGGGCACTGCTGCTAGGTCTCGGACTGGGGCTGGCTGTGGTGGCCCTGTATCCAGACGATCCGGGCAACCGGGCGGTCAACGCCAACGCGATCCCATTCGGCGCGGCGGCGCTGCTTCTACTTGTGGCTTTTGCCTGGCGTCAGTCGCGGCGCCTCAACCCGCTCGTGCGGCGGGAGCTTGTGCGCCGGCCGGCTTTCGCCGGCTCCTTGCTGACCAACCTGCTGACAGGTGGAGCGCTCATGGTGGCGCTTGTGGACGTGCCAATCCTCGCCCGCGGTGTCTACAGCCAGGACACGTGGCATTCAGGCCTGCTCCTTACGCGGTTCCTCCTGGGGGTGCCGATCGGGGCGCTGCTCGGCGGGTGGCTCGCAGGCCGCTGGGGCCAGCGCACGAGCGCTGCAGCGGGCCTGCTGCTGGCCGGGGCGGCCTTCCTGCTGATGTCGACCTGGGATCTGGAGGAGCTGAGCGCGTCCGAGCTCGCGGCATCGGCGGAGCTGGCCGCATGCGGTCTGGGCTTCGGGCTGGTCATCGCCCCGCTGTCGACCGCGGTGCTGGATCAGACGCAGGGCAGCGAGCACGGCATGGCGAGCAGCCTGGTAGTGCTCTCGCGGACGGTCGGGATGGTGCTCGTGCTGGCATCCCTGACATCGGTTGGCCTGGCAAGGCTGCAAACCATCCTCATGCAGCGCCACTGTGACCGCATCACCTCAGCTGGCGGCAGTCTCAAAGACCAGGTGACCGCCTACGAAAACTGTCTGCGCGGCGCGCTGCTGCAGGAGTACCGCGAGATCTTCTGGATCGCAGCGGCCCTGTGCGGGCTGGGGGCGCTGATCGCCCTGGTTACCCTCCCCCGACGCGGGAGACGTCTGACGAAGGCGCGCTCAGCGCTGCCATCAACTGCTCAGGGGTGATGTTGCCGCCGCTGCAGACGAGGGCGACGCGCCTACCCTCCAACCGCCCACGCAGTTTGATCGCCGCCGCCAGCGAGGCTGCCCCGGCCGCCTCCACCAGTGTTCGCGTGTGATCGATCATGTCCCTCACGGCTCCGCGGATCTCATCGTCGCTTACCAGCACGAAGTCGGTGAGCAGCTCGCGCAAGATGCGCTGGGGAAGATCGAAGGCGGTGCGGGTGGCGAGGCCCTCGGCCATGGTGGTGTTTCGGGCAGTCGTCAAGCGGTGCTCGCGCCAGGACAGATATGCGGCTGGCGCCTGCTCGGACTGCACGCCGATCACCTCCACCGCCGGGTTCACCGCACGGGCGGCGATGCAGGCCCCGGCCGCGCCGCTGCCGCCGCCCACCGGGACGATGACGACGTCCAGATCGGGCCGGGCCTCCAGCGCTTCGAGGGTGTGGGTACCTACGCCGGCGATCAACAGCGGTTCGTTGCCTGAGTGGACGTAGCGGTAACCGCGACGCCGCGCGAGCTCCTCGCAGTGCTCGCGCGCCTCATCAAAATCGGCGCCGTGGAGAATGACCTCTGCGCCAAGCTCCTGCATGGACCTGACCTTGACACGGTTGGCCATGGCAGGAGCGCAGATGATCGCGCTCACCGCGAAGATGCCGGCAGCGTACGCGATCGACTGGCCGTGGTTACCGGTCGAGGCGGCGATTACGCCTCGCGTCCGCTCATCGTCGCTGAGTCGAGAAACAAGGTTGACTCCCCCCCTGACCTTGAAGGCTCCGGTCGGCTGGAAGTTCTCGTGCTTGACCCAGGTCTCGGCGCCTGTCAGCGCGGTCAGGCCAGGATAGTGACGAAGGGGGGTCGGCTCCAGGTATGGGCGGATCTGGCGCCGCGCCTCGAGGATATCGGTAAAGCGGGGGATGGCCAGGTTTGCCGGGTCCGTCGGCGCGGCTGCTGTGGCGCTGCGGTCGGCGCTCACGCCCCCGCCTCTGCCAGCAGCGCTACCAGGTCGAGGCGTGTCGTGGACATGGCCAGCTCTCCGGTAGGTGTGCGGGGCCATTCCTCTTTTGGCCGGTCGCGATACAGCTCGACGCCGTTGCGGTCGGGGTCGTCCAGGTAGATGGCCTCGCTTACGCCGTGGTCAGACCCGCCCGTCAGAGGCCAGCCGGCGTCCAGCAGCCGCTTGACGGCCCGGGCCAGGGTGCGCCGGTCGGGATAGAGGATGGCGTGGTGGTACAGACCCGTGCTGCCGGGCGGTGGCGGCGAGCCGCCCGCGCTCTCCCAGGTGTTCAGCCCGATGTGATGGTGGTAGCCACCGGCGCTGATGAAAGCGGCCTGACTGCCCATACGCTCCATGAGCTGGAAGCCGAGCAGCCCGCAGTAGAAGGCCAGCGCCCGGTCCAGGTCAGCCACCTTGAGATGCACGTGGCCGATGTGGACTCGTGGATCGATCGGTTCCGAGCTTGGCTGTGCCACCAGGTTATATTGCTCCTCCGCGATCAGCAGCCGGGGTGAGGGCGGAGGCGGCCGGGGACGCCTCGCCCGAGGGCTCCAGAGCGTTACGGCGCGCATGAGCAGCCGGCCGCGCCGGCCCATCTTTTGATGATTGGTGATCGCCGGGACTCCGCCGCGGACAGGGTTGTGTGTGTGTGACGTCCGGCGAGATTCATCGAAGACCTCACTGACCACTACGGGTGACTCCGCTCCGATCTCTCGATGGGAGGCAGCACGACCCGCTCGACATAGTTCTGGATGGCGTCGGCCAGCGCTTTCGTCATGCGCCACTCCAGGTCCTCGAACGCCGCTTCCACGCGATTGAGCTCCTTCATCTGACGCGAGAGGAAGGCGGCGTCGGTACGGGTTCCAGGCATCGGGCCGGGCTCGGGGGCGTCTGCTGGTGGCGCCGGCAGAGGCGACCTGGCAGGCGAGTTCGCCGGCGCGGGGGTTGCCATGGGGGCCGAGACAGCGGCCTGGCCTGGCGACGCCGCGCGTGGCACCCTCCCTTGCCAGATATGCCACGCTAGGGCGACGGCGGCGATGAACAGTATGCATTCGGCGATCGTGACCCAGAGCAATGGGGGGCGGAAGAGAAGTCGGTAGTGCATACCCGCGACGGTATGGGGCGGTCTCGGGAAATGGAACAGAGCCTGTTAAGGGCTCATGCCCCGAGGGCACCCGTGACGATGAGTTCAAAGAAGCCGGCGGCCGCACCCTCACACCGCCCCCAGATAACCTCAGGCAGCCCCCGCCCACCCTTGGGGGGCGGGCCCCCGAAAAATACGGGCGCGGCTCGGGGCTGTCAACCGCGGTTGTTAAGGTCACTTGGACGACATGCGGCCGTCGAGCCGAGGAGAAATCGCAAATGAGAGATGCTCCGACCGCGACCGAAGGCTCCGCCGACGTGAACGGCGCGCGGCTCTGGTATGAGATGGCCGGCGTCGGGCCCGCGCTGGTGATGGCGCACGGCCACCTGATCGACAGCGGCCAGTGGGACAGCCAGTTCGTCGAGTTCGCGCGTGAGTTCCGCGTGGTCCGCTACGACGCGCGGGGCTTCGGCCGCTCGGACAAGCCGGCACAGCCGTTCGCTTTTCACGAGGACCTCCGTGGGCTTCTCGGTTTCCTGGGCATCGAGCGGACGCTCCTGATGGGCTGTTCAGGTGGGGGAGCGACGGTCATCGACCTATCGCTCACGCACCCTGACATGGTGCGCGGGTTGGTCCTTGTCGGAACCGCCCTGTCGGGTTACCAGTTCTCAGATTCACCGCCGCCCAAGATCGTCGCGATGCGAGAGGCGCAGGAGCGAGGCGACATCGACGGCGCGGTTGAGCTTGGCCTCCAGATCTGGACCGATGGAGAGCGCCGGCGCCCGGACCAGGTTGATCCGATCGCGCGTGAGCGGACCTGCGAGATGATGAAGCGGCAGCTCTCGCGGCCGCGCGTTGCTGCTGATGTCCGGTGGCTGAACCCCCCTGCTAGCACTCGCCTGCACGAGATCCGCGTGCCTACGCTTGTCGTCGTCGGCGGGGACGACTGGCAGCCCATCCACGACATCGCCGACCAGCTCACAAAGGAGATCCCCGGCGCCCGCAAGCTCATGATTCCTGATGCCGGGCACCATCCGAACATGGAGCATCCCGAACAGTTCAACGAGAGGGTGCTCTCGTTCCTGAGGTCGATCCCAGCCTGAACCCAAGAGCCCCACGCCTGTCTAGGTCAACGCGAAGGTGCTCCAACCGATGACAGGGATTGACATGCTGGACTCGGCCCCCGGGGCGCCTCTATTCAAGGCAGCTCCCTGTGAGCCAACCCGGCACGCAGTGCCACGAGTCCCCGCTCGATGGTCTCACGCCGTTTGGGGAAGCTGAATCGCAACTGCTTGCGCCCGAGCTCGCGATTGGCGTAGAAGCTTGACCCGGGCACCGACGCCACCGCCGCCCGCTCGATCAAGTGCTGAGCGAAGTCAACATCGTTCAGCTCGGTAAGGTGCTCGATGCCAGCCATCACGTAATAGGCGCCAGCCGGCGGATTCGGGTCGAAGCCGCACTCACGCAGACCCGTCAGGATTAGTGACCGCCGCTCCCGGTACTCCTCGACCAGCGCGTCATAGAACGACGGCGGGAAGCGCAGGGCCGTCGCGACTGCGATCTGCAGCGGATGTGCGGCGCCGACTGTCAAGAAGTCGTGGACTTTGCGGATGCCGTCGGTCAGCGCCGGTGGAGCGATGAGCCAGCCGATGCGCCAGCCGGTGACCGAATAGGTCTTGCTGGCGCCGCTGATCGTGATCGTGCGCTCCGCCATCCCGGGCAGCGTGGCGATACTGACGTGCTCGCCTTCGTAGACGAGGTGCTCGTAGATCTCGTCTGTGATGGCGATCGCGTCATGCTCCTGGCACAGGTCGGCTATGAGCTGCAGTTCCTGGCGGCTGTAGACCTTTCCCGTAGGGTTGTGCGGCGTGTTGATCACGATCGCCCGCGTCTTGCTGGTGAAGCTGCTCCGCAATTCATCTGGGTCGAAAGACCAGTCCGGCGGCCGCAGCGAGACGTAGCGCGGTTCAGCTCCGCTCAGGATGCAGTCTGGGCCGTAGTTCTCGTAGAAGGGCTCAAAGATCACGACTTGGTCGCCAGGGTCGACGGTCGCCAACATGGCCGCCATCATCGACTCGGTTGCGCCGCAGGCGACGGTGACCTGTGCGTCGGGGTCTACCGGGAGTCCCCACTCTGCCGACTTCTTGTCCGCTACCGCCTGACGCAGCGCCAGTGCCCCCCAGGTGGTGGCGTACTGGTGCAGCGGACCGCCTGTCGATAGCGCCGCGCGGGCGGCCTCAACGATCTCAGGCACTGGGTCGAAGTCCGGGAAACCTTGAGCGAAGTTGACCGCCCTCTCAGGGCCGTTGCGTGCGAGATTGACGCGAGTCATCTCTCGAATGACGGACTCCGTGAACCTCCCTGCCTTCAGGCTCAGGCTGATCGCCATAGGGCTTCAGTGTCTGAGCTGGGCCGGTTCCAGGGTGAACTCGCCACCGGAGCACACCACACAGCGTTCAGGTGCCTCCAGGCCGTGCTCGCTGTGGCCACACGCCGGGCAGGTCCAGACCCGGGTGGCAAAGAATCCCAGCACGTCCGAGCGGCTGATGAGACCAACCAGGCGACCGTTCTTCAACACCGGGAGCCGGCGGATGCGCTCCCCGGCCATCAACCTCGCTGCCTCGTCAATGCCCGTTTCCTCGGTGATCGAGATGACCTGTGGTGACATGATGTCCCTCGCCACCCCGCCTCGCTTCGAGAACACGTCCACCTCCGATACGATCCCGACTACATATCCGTCGCCGGTCACGACCGGGCCGCCCGTGATGTGGCTATTCGAAAGGCGCCTGGCGATCTCGTCCACCGGCGTGTCCTCGCGAAAGCTGATGACCTGCGTGGTCATCACCTCTTTGACCGGGATCATGCGGTACTCAGCAGTCTAGCCACCACCTCGGCGCTGGCGTTGCCGCCGGAGAGGATCAACCCAACGGGCCGGCCATCATCCGGCACCTTGCCCGCCAGCCACGCGGCCAGCGGCAGGGCGGCGGTCGGCTCGATGGCCAGCTTGAGCTTGAGCCACGCTCTTAACAGGCCGTCTTGTATCTCCTGCTCGGTCACGGTCA
>Ga0126376_10001933_pt1 | contig 11500 bp, 9 predicted proteins | sample PanSoiMetPlot_15_FD_92760 | JGI IMG/M metagenome (GOLD analysis project Ga0126376, IMG submission 92760) | Tropical forest soil microbial communities from Panama - MetaG Plot_15 | ecosystem: Environmental > Terrestrial > Soil > Tropical forest > Bulk soil | place: Panama | collected 2016-02-17
CGCAAAAGCCGTTCGAGCACCTGTTCTCGGGCGCTTTCCTGCACTGCCTGGAAACGGCGGCCGCCTGGTCGAGCGCGCTCTTCCCACCGGGCGCGCAGGCGCTGCAGGTCGACTTCGAGGTGCGGCCCCAGCCGGTCGGCTCGGGCGTGGGCGAGGTCGACATCGAGATCGAGGGCCAGAAGAGGAGCTACCGCAATACGCCCGAGGAGCGGTGGACTTTCAAGTGGCCGGGCGAGAAGACGCACAACGTCGTGCTGGGCCTGAAGGGCCAGAGCGGGCCCATCCCCGGCATCGAAGGCAAGGGCGAGTGGGCGCTGTTCCACTTCATGGACATCGGCAAGCTCAAGCCTGGCTCCAGCACCTACGAGTGGACGCTCAAGGACATCAAGGTTCCTCTGGTCATCCGGCCCATGCGTTCGCAAAATCCGCTCACGGCGCGTCCGGGACCGCTCAACTGTCCGGACCGGGTTCACTGATGCTGTTCGGGCGCAAGAAGACCGACAAGGCGGTGCTCGACCTCGGTTTTTACGGCAAGCTGCCGCAGTTCGCCGACTTCATCCAGTACCACGCCGCCCACGATGGGGTGCGGGCGCTCGACGAGTGGTTCCAGAGCGGGCTGCTCGCGATCCAGAACGCGTCCACCGAGATCGCCGAGGACTATCCCGAGCTGCCGCCGGTCCACTTCCTGTTTCATGCCCGCGAGGGCGGCGCGTGTCTGATCGGCGGCTTCCGGACCAGCCAGGACAAGAGCGGGCGCCGCTACCCGTTTGCGGTGTTCGCGGTGCTCGAGTGCACGCCCGACGCGGCCTGGCACGCGCTGGTTCCGGTCGCGTTCGATGATTTCCTGGGTCAGGTGGTGGCGCTGCTCGATGAGGCCACCGAGATGGCGGGCCCGCAGGATGTGATCGACCGGGTGACCCAGCTTGCGGTGCCGACCCCGGAAGCGCAGAGCGCGGCCGCCGAAAGCTACGATGTGTTCGTGCGCGAGACCACCGCGGACAACTTCATGGACGGTGCGCTGCCCGATCAGCCGCTCGAGGTCAAACAGCGGGCCGCCTCGCGCCTGTACTCGCTCTGCGCGCCCCTGCGCAAGAAGATGGGCGCAAGCTCGCCGTTGTCGTTGCGCTGCCCGCTGGCGGCCGACGCGACCGCCCTGTTCGCCGCCTTCTGGCTCGAGCTGTCGTTTCGCCTGCTGGCCTGGAACCCGCCCGCACCGGTGGCGTTCTGGATGCCGCACGCCGACCGGCCGTTCTTGCTGGGGCTGCTCGGACGGCCCACCGGCCGCACGTTCCTGCACCTTCTGCGCGACGATGTGCCCGACGAGTCGCTGTGCGATCTGGCCGCGCCCTCGCAAAAGCCGGTGCCTCCCGAAGCCGAGTCGCTGCCGCTGGTTCGCCAGCCCGCCATGTCTCTGTTCGACGTGCTGCGCAGAGCCGACGCATGACCGAGAACGAACTTCCATGAGCACGGTCCTGGACTCCGTGGCCAGTTGGACGGCGCCGATTCAAGGCGCCTCGCCGACCGGAACGCCGGCTCGGGGCGATGACGACTACGAGAAGCTGCGCGCCGAGATCGCCAAGCTGTCGGCCGCCGACGGCGCCGGACCCTCGTGGAGCGACGTGTACACCCTCGCCACCGAGATCTTGACCCGGAAGTCCAAGGATCTGATGGTCGCCAGCTACCTGTGCGCGGCCCTGGTCGATCGCGACGGCGCGCGCGGGCTGCAGGCTGGCCTCCAACTCTACAAGAACCTGTGCACCGATTACTGGCCGCAGCTCTTTCCCGAGATCGAGCGAGTACGCGGGCGCGTGAGCGCGATCGCCTGGCTGAGTGAGCAGGCGGCCAAGAACCTGGCGCGCACCTCGCCCGGTGCCGGCGATGCCGAGCCGCTCCTGGCCGCCCAGAAACTGCTCGACGAGCTCGACACGCTCTTGGCCGAGAAGCTGTCCGACCAGACGCCTGGCGTGGGTTCGCTCAAGGACGCCTTGCGGACCGCGTTGGGCGCGGCCCAGGACGCGGCGCCCAAGCCGGCGGCCACCACCGCGACGGCCGCGGGCGCGTCCTCGGCCGCTGCCGCTGCCGGTCCCGGAGAAATCGCCTCCGACGCCGACGTGAAGTCGGCCCTGGAAGCGGCCCGCGACAACCTGCGCAACGTGGCCGCCTACCGGCGCCGGGCCAATCTGGCCGACGCCTCGTCGTATCGCTACCAGCGCATCGCCGAGTGGCTGCTCATCGAGCGCATCCCGCCGGCCACCGATGGCAAGACCCTGGTTCAGCCGCCGACCGACCTCAAGTCGCGCATCGAGGCCCTGGTCCAGGCCTCCAACTGGGCGGTGCTGATCGAGCAATGTGAGCGCAGCATGCGGGGGGACAACCTGTTCTGGCTCGACCTGCACTGGCAGGTCTCGCAGGCCCTCAAGGCCCTGGGCCCGACCCACGACGAAGCACGCAAGGCGGTGGCCCAGGAGCTGGGTCGGGTGCTGGCGCGCTTTCCGGGCCTCGAGCAGCTCAAGTTCCAGAACGGCACCCCATTTGCCGACGGCAAGACGCTGGCCTGGATTGACGCCGAGTGCCGCACCTCCCCGGGTGGGGCACCACGCATGCAGCCGCTGGTGGCCCCCGAAGGGACCGAGCGCGACGCGCTGGCCGAGGTCACGAAGGAGCTGGAGTCGGCGCAGGCCCTGGCCGCCGACGGCAACCTCTCGAAAGCGCTGGGCCATTTGCAGGCCCGGCAGCGTGCCGCCGAGAGCCGGCGCGAGAAGTTCCTGTGGCGGGTGGCCTCGGCCCGGCTGCTGGTCTACCTGGACCGGCCCGATGTGGCGCGCCCCCAGCTCGAGGGGCTGGACGAGGAGCTGGGCCGGGTGCCGGTCTCGGACTGGGACCTTGCGGTCGTGGTCGACGTCGTGCGCGCGCTGCTGGAGTGCCAGCGCAAGCTGATTCAGAAGCAGGGCAAGGCCACGCCCGACATGGCGGATCGGATGCGCGCACTGTACGAACGGTTAGCCCGACTCGACCCGGCGGCAGCCATTGGCGCGGGGTCGGCAGTTTAGGGTAGTATTGGGAACTGCATCGTAACCAGGAAGGAGTGCCCATGGCGAAGGAAGGGTCGGTTGCTCCCAAGGAACGCGTGAACATCGTCTACAAGCCAGCGACCGGCAACGCGCAGGAAGAGATCGAGCTGCCGCTCAAGCTGCTGATGATCGGCGACTACACCGGGCGTACGGACGACCGCCCGCTCGAAGAGCGCAAGCCGATCAACGTGGACAAGGACAACTTCGACGAGGTGCTCAAGAGCCACAAGCTCGAGCTGAACATTGGCGTGACCGACAAGCTGTCGGGCGAGGGCGAGATGGCGGTCAAGCTTTCGTTCAAGAAGCTGTCCGACTTCGGTCCCGAGGCCATCGCCAACCAGGTGCCCGAGCTCAAGAAGCTGCTCGAGATGCGCAACGCCTTGACTGCGCTCAAAGGTCCGCTCGGCAACGTGCCGGCGTTCCGCAAGAAGATTCAGGAGCTGCTCGGAGACGAGGGAGCGCGCAAGAAGCTGCTTGAGGAGCTCAACGTCAAGCCTGAAGGGCAGAGCTAGAGGAAGACGAGGTTGAAAAGGAGACGTCATGGCTGAGGCGACCAAGACCGAAGGTGGGGCGGCTGCGGCGCAGACGACGTCGGGCTCCCTGATTGAAGACATTCTTTCCGAGACCAAGATCTCGCCGAAGGACGAGGCGTACGAGGTCGCGCGCAAGGGGGTGCAGGCCTTCATCGCTGACCTTTTGGCACCGCAGAAAGCTGTCGAGCGCGTCGACAAGTCGCTGGTCGACGGGATGATCGCGGAGGTCGACAGGCGGATCAGCCGCCAGCTCGACGAGATTCTGCACCATCCCGAGTTCCAGAAGCTGGAATCGGCCTGGCGCGGCCTCAAGTTCCTAATCGACCGCACCGATTTCCGCGAGAACATCAAGGTCGAGCTTCTCAACTGCTCGAAGGAAGACCTGCTCACGGATTTCGAGGACTCGCCCGAGATCGTCAAGTCGGGCCTTTACAAAACCGTCTACACGTCTGAGTACGGCACCTTCGGCGGCAAGCCGTACGGTGCCATGATCGCGAACTATGAGATCGGCCCGGGACCCCAGGATATCCAGCTCCTGCAGAACGTAGCGTCGGTCGCGACCATGGCCCACGCGCCCTTCATCGCGGCGGCGGGTCCCCAGTTCCTCGGGGCCAAGAGCTTCGAGAAGCTGCCCAATCTCAAGGACCTGCGCTCGATCTTCGAGGGCCCCCAGTACACCAAGTGGCGCGGCTTCCGGGAGTCGGAAGACGCCCGCTCGGTCGGCCTGGCCATGCCGCGCTTCCTCTTGCGGCTGCCCTACGGCAAGGAGTCGGTGCCGGTCAAATCCTTCAACTACGAAGAGACCGTCACCGACAACCACGAGAAGTACCTGTGGGGCAACGCTGCCTTTACGTTCGCCTCGCGCCTGAGCGACAGCTTTGCCAAGTACAGGTGGTGCCCAAACATTATCGGCCCCACAGCGGGCGGCGCAGTGGAGAACCTGCCGCTGCACCAGTATCAGGCCATGGGTGAGATCCAGACCAAGATCCCGACCGAGGTCCTGATCTCGGAGCGGCGCGAATACGAGCTGTCGGAGGAAGGCTTCATGGCGCTGACCATGCGCAAGGACTCCGACAACGCGTGCTTCTTCTCGGCCAACTCGTGCCAGAAGCCCAAGAACTTCGGCCAGAGCGCCGAGGGTAAGCAGGCCGAAACCAACTACAAGCTGGGCACGCAGCTGCCCTACATGTTCATCATCAACCGGCTCGCGCACTACATCAAGGTCTTGCAGCGCGAGCAGATCGGGAGCTGGAAAGAGCGCTCCGACCTGGAGCGAGAGCTCAACCAGTGGATCGGCCAGTACGTGGTGGACATGGACAACCCGTCGCCCGCGGTCCGGGGCCGGCGGCCGCTGCGCATGGCTCAGATCAAGGTCGAGGATGTGCCTGGCGACGCGGGCTGGTACAAGGTCGACATGAAAGTGCGCCCGCACTTCAAGTACATGGGCGCATTCTTCACGCTCTCGCTGGTCGGCAAGCTCGATAAAGAATAGTCCTACCGCGCCACCCGGAACGTCAGCAGGATGCCCGTGACCCGGCCCGCCAGGAGCAGCTTGCCCGGCCGCACATTCACAATCACGTCATAGCGATCGTCGCGGCCTTGTGTCGGCACCACCTTGACCGCCAGCGCGGCGTCCTCGGCCGCGCGGCCGGCCAGCTTGAGCATGCCCGCAATCGCCTGCTCGAACAGCGACTCGATGCCGGTCGCGTCCACGCCCGCGACCGCGCGCGCCAGGAGCTCCAACTGTTGCGCCAACCGACCCACGAACAGTTGGTGCTCGAGGCTGATGCGCAGCCGGCTCTGCTCGGTTTCGGCGGCCACACTATAGCGCTCGTTCTCGTGCGTGGTGGGCGCGCGCAGCACATAGACGGTGTCGCTGTTGGGCCGCGACTGCAGCACCACCAGGCCCGCGTCGCCGAGATCGCTCGCCACCTGCTCGGGCAGCACGGCCTCGACCGGCACATTGACCTCGCGTCCGCCGGCCTCGATCATGCGCACGGGCAGGCCGCCCACCGCGCCGGTTTGCGGGCCCGAGATCTGCGAGCACCAGCGCAGCTCCGCGAACCTCCTCGCGCACACGGTGGCAAGCACGTAGGCCGGGTTGCCGTACAGGGCGGGCGCTCCCGCCTGCTCCTCGCGCAGAAGGAACCGGTTGCACGAAAGCGCCACCCACCGCGACGGCTCGCCCTTGCGGAAGCCGCGCCACTCGTCGTGCGCGGCGTCGTCGAACACGGACTTGACGTTATGCCGCCGGGCCAGCTCCGAAAGCGCCTGCACGGAAAAGAAGCCTTCGCAGACCGCCGACAGCACGGGCGCGTACAGGTCCATGCCCAGATCGCCGAGCTCCGCCAGCACCGCCAGGTCGGCCGCGCTGGTGTCGAGCTCGTAATCGGCCACCACCAGCGACACCGGTTCGTCCGACGGCAGCTCGAACTCGGGGTCGCGCACCAGCGTGCGCAGGGCCAGGGCGGCGCTGGCCTTGTCGGCCGGGATCACCTCGACCTTGATGTCCTGCCGGAAGTCGACCCGGTCGACCAAGAACTTGAGGCTGCGCCAGGCCCGCTCCAGCCGCACGAAATCGGGGTGCGTGAGCACCGCATGGGCGGCCGGGTTGCCGGTGGGCGTGGCCGCAAGCACCTGGTCGATAGCCGAGCCGCCGGCGGGGCGGGCGCCCCCGCCGGCCTGCGCAGCCACTTCGGCCGGACGGAACGACGCCATGGAGTCGAGCGTGAGCGTGACGTCGTTCTGGCCGATACGCAGCCGAACGCTGCCGCACAGACGCCCGACCAGCGCCTCCAGCGAGTCCTTGTCGACCGGGCTGCGCGCGCGCGCGCCCACGTGGCCCGGCGGCGCCAGGTCAGACAGGATGAGGATCTTGAAGGGCGTCGTCTTGGGCCGATCGCCGCCTGGCTGCGGGTTGGTCGCGCTCATTGTCGTATCCTGCCCTGCCGGGGCGGGGCTCGGCAAGTCGCTTGTGGCTCGCGGGGCGTTCCTAAGGGAGGAGGTCCTTCGGCAGCGGGTTGCCGGGCCGCTCGGTATCCCAGATGGCGCTCGCGATCCACCAGCGCTTTCCGTCCCAGTAAAGCTCGATGCTGTTGACCCCGCGCCCGAGCATGCGGCCTTTTTCGCTGCGCCGCGACTCGTAAGTCGACAGGACGTGCGCGATGTTGCCGAAGCGAAAGGTCGAGCGGTGGATCTCGCGCTCCCAGAAGCCGTCGCGCGCGAGCGGGGCCGAGAACTCGATGAACTCCGGGTGGCTGAGCACGTGGGCTTCCGGCTTGCCCTCCTTGCTCACGCTCATGGAAACGAAGCGAACCCCCGGGATGTAGAGCGTTCGGTCGCGCGCCCAGTCGGGGGTCTGGCCGGGAGCCACGCACACGACCTCGTAGAACGCCTTGATAATGCCGTCGATGCTGGCGACGTCCTCGGGTCGCGGAGCGGCGGCGGTTGGGGCCGCGGGCGGCGGCGCGAGGGCGCAAAGAAGCGGGATCAGGCTGGGACGCATACCCATCCTTTACACGATTCTTTACAGCGCGCCCACCGGCGCTAAAATAGTTTGTCTTCTATCATGCCGGCTGAAAGCCCGATCCAGGCCGTGCGCGTTCAGGTTGCCGGTCCGGGGCGGCCATCCGAGGAGGTGGTCTACGATCGCTTCCCGATTCGGCTGGGCCGCAACCCGCTCAACGAGCTGCCGCTCGATGACCCGCACGTGTCGCAGTGGCACGCCATCATCGGGCACGTCGAGGGCACGCTGCGCATCATCGACGTGGGCAGTCGCAATGGCACCGTGATCGGGGGTCGCCGGCTGTCGGGCGGCCAGGCGGTGCCCATCCGGGGCGGCGAGCAGATCGAGATCGGTCCGTTCACGCTCAAGGTCGAGCCCGCCTCGGGGCCGGTCGAGCCGGCGACCCGGCCCCCGCGCAGCCTCACTCCGGTCGGCAGCGCGATCGGCGGCATCACGATTGCCTACGACAAGGAACGGCGCGCGACCGGGCCCGCCTCGAGTGAGATCGCGGCCGCGCGCGAGGCCGATCTCAAGGAGCGCCTCAAGCCGCTCTATCTGGCCTTTTTGCGCGATTGGGCCACCCTGTGCGACGAGGTGCGGGTGCAGGCCAAGAGCCTGCCCGAGCCCGAGCGGCTGGGCATGCTGGCCCGGCTGCGGGCCGACTTTCCGGCCCACCACTGGGAGGACGAGTTCCCGGAGCTGCAGGCGAAGGCACAGGTTTCGTCCAAGGCGCCCGCGAGCGGCGACGCCGCCGCCGAGGCGCTGCATGCGCTCAACGAGCTGGCCGGGCGGGTGCTGCAGCGCCGGCAGCCCCTGGCCACCTCCGGCGACGTACGCACGTTCACGCTCCGTCTGAGCGAGGTGCTCGACGTGTTCATCGAGCACACGCACAACCTGCTCAAAGGCTTTCAGCGCCTGGAGTCGGACATGGCGCTCAAGGTGCTGGGGCGCGAGGCCAATCCGGTCGACCGCGCCCGCGATGCCCGCGATCTGGCGGTGCGGCTGCTCGACTTCACCGCGGACGGTGCCAACCGTGCGCCGGGCTGGCTGGCCAGCGCGTTCAAGAACGTGATGATCCAGCAGGTCGCCCTGCTCTCGGGCGCGATGGAGGGCGTGCGCACGCTGCTGGCAACCCTGTCGCCCGAAAAGATCGAGGAGGAGCTGCGCGAGAGCGGCCAGCTGGGCACCTTCACCAATCGCGCCAAGGCGCTCTGGAATCGCTACCTGGAGAAGCACCAGAAGCTGAGCGAGGAGGACCAGGAGACCTTCGAGGCCATCTTCGGCAAGCAACTGTCCAAGGCTTACGTCGAGGTGGTCGGCGAAAGCTACACGGACGCCAGCCGCCGCTCGCGACGCTGATGAGCCATCCCAAGGACGCCTGGGATCCCACCCAGTACGAGCAGTTTCGGGCCGAGCGCGAGCAGCCGTTCTGGGATCTTCTGGCCCTGGTGCGGGCGCGGCCGGGCCTGCGCGTCATCGACCTCGGTTGCGGCACCGGCGCGCTGACGCGCGCGCTGCATCGCCGGCTGGGCGCCCGCGAGACACTCGGCATCGACAGCTCCCAGGCCATGCTGGCCCGTGCCGCCGAGCTGGCCGAGCCCGGGCTGCGCTTCGAGCGCGCCGACATCGCCGAGGTGGCCTCGCTTCTGCCCTGGGACCTCGTGTTCTCGAACGCCGCCCTGCACTGGGTGCCCGGGCACCAGGGGGTGCTGACTCGTCTGACCGGGCTTTTGGCCGACGGGGGCCAGCTGGCCGTACAGATGCCGGCCAACGACGACCAGCCGTCGCACCGGGTGGCGACCGAGCTGGCAGCCGAGCCCCCGTTTGCGGCCGCGCTGGCGCAGGCGGGCCCGCCTGGCCGTGCCACCCTGCTTCTGCCCGAGCAGTACGCGGAGCTGCTCGAGCGGCTGGGCTACCGCGAGCAGCACGTGCGCCTGCAGATCTATGGCCACCACCTGGCCGCACGCGACCAGGTGGTCGAGTGGGTCAGGGGCACGCTCCTGACCGACTACCAGCGTCGCCTGCCGCCCGAGCTGTACGCCCTGTTTCTCGAGCGCTACCGCGCGCGGCTGCTGGCACGCCTGCCCGACCGGCGACCGTTCTTCTTCACGTATCGGCGGCTGCTCTTGTGGGCGCTGCGCTGATGCTGCGCTGATCCGGTTTTGCGCTAGAATATGGTGAATGGTCCGCTGCCCGTCCTGCGGCAAGGAGTGGCCCGACCACCTGCGCACCTGCCCGCACGACGGTGCCGCGCTGGGTCCCAAGATCTCGGTCCAGGCCACCCGCATGCAGGCCTCCAAGGACGTCGGCGTGGCCAAGACCGTGGCCTCCTCTCCGCGCATCGGGACCGCGCAAACCGTGGCCTCCACGCCCGGCACTGCGGTCACGGCGGTGGCGACCCCGGTTCCCGCCACCGCGCCCACCGTCACCCCGGCCATGGCCCAGGCGGCTACCGAGCTCGCGCCCGGCACCGACGTCGGGGAGTACCGGGTGGTGGGCAAGCTGGGCGAGGGCGGGATGGGCACGGTCTACTCGGCCACCCACCCGCTCATCGGCAAGAAGGCAGCCATCAAGGTCATCAGCCAGGAGCTGTGCACCAACGCCGATGCGGTCGAGCGCTTCGTGCAGGAGGCGCGCGCGGTCAACCAGATCGGCCATCCCAACATCGTCGACGTGTTCTCGTTCGGCCGGCTTGCCGACGGTCGGCCCTACTTCGTGATGGAGCAGCTGCAGGGCGAGAGCCTGGCCGCGCGCATGAAGCGGGGCGGCCTCAACCTGATCGAGAGCTTCGAGATCCTGGAGCAGGTGTGCCGCGCGCTCGAGGCCGCGCACGAAAAGGGCATCGTTCACCGCGACTTCAAGCCCGACAACGTGTTTTTGGTCGCGGTGCCGGGCGAGCGGCCCCTGGTCAAGCTGCTCGACTTCGGGCTGGCCAAGCTGGCCGGGCCCGACGAGACGCGCAATCAACGCACCCGCACCGGCATGGTCATGGGCACGCCGCTCTACATCTCGCCCGAGCAGGCGCGCGGGCGCAATGTCGATGCGCGCACGGACCTGTATGCGCTGGGCGTGGTGATGTACGAGATGGTGCTCGGACGCGCGCCGTTCCTGGCCGAAAGCGCGATGGACATCATCTCGATGCACCTCAACAAGGCGCCGCCCATGCCGCGCAAGCTGTGGCCGGAGATCCCGCCCCCGCTCGAGCAGCTTCTGCTCGCGATGCTGAGCAAGGATCCGCAGAGGCGGCCGGCGCTCCCTCATGTGCGCACGACGCTGACCGATCTGCGACGCGCCCTGCTGCAGGCCGGCGGCGCGACCATCACGCGGCGCAGCTGGCCGCCGGTGCCGGGGGCCGAGGCGCCACCCGAAACCGGGTCCGCCGACCCGGACGTGGAGGCGGCGGTGCAGGAGGCAGTGCAGGAAGCCGTGCAGCAGGCGGTGCGCAAGAGCGGCCTGGCCGGCAAGATCGCGGCCGTGTGCGTCGTGGTGGTGGCGCTGGGCGGCGTAGTGCTGTATGTGCAGCAGCAGAAGCGGCCCCAGCAGGTGGCCCGGGTGGAGGCTGAGCACACTGCGCCCGCTGCGGCGCCCGTCCCCCCGGCCGCACCCATGCCCCCGCCGCCCCCGGCCGCCGCGCAGCCGGCCGGCCCATCCGCGGCCGTGCGTGCCACCTCGCCGGCCGACGAGCCGGCCGCGCCGCCCGCCGGTCGCTCGGCGCCAGCTGCCGCGGCGGCACCGCCGCTCGCCCAGCCGGCCAGACCGGTCCCGCAGGGCACCATCGTGGTGCGGGTCAATGCGGTCGATGCGCGCATCGAAATCGACGGCCAGGTGGTTGCGGAAGCGGCCTCGAGCGCGCGGCTGGCCGTGGACGCGACCGGAAGCCACGAGGTGGTGGTGAGCGCTCCCCACCGCGAGCGGGTCCGCAAATCCGTCAAGGTTGGCCCCGGCGCCACGGTCGAGGTGCCGATCAAGCTCGCGCGGGGAAGCGGCGGCAAAACCGCGCCCGCGCCCGGGCCGACGGAAGCTCCGCCGTCCAAGACCACCGAGGACGACGACGCTCCGATGGATCCATTTCACAAGAAATAGGAGCCTGCATGGCGAGCATCCGGGTCTCGATCTTGCTTGGCGCAGTCCTCGTTTTCGGCCCGGCCCCGGCGCGCGCGCAGGAAGCGCCTGCCGAGGCGCGTGCGCGCACGCTGTATGAAGAAGGCCTCACCCACTACAACGTGGCCGAGTACGACAAGGCGATCGAGTCGTTCAAGGCGGCCTACAAGATCTCGAAGGCGCCTGGGCTGCTGTTCAACATTGCGCAGGCCTATCGGCTCAAGGGCGACTGCGCGCAGGCGCTTCAGTTCTACAAGAACTATCTGCGGCTCGACCCGCGCACCCAGCAG
>Ga0126376_10001934_pt1 | contig 11500 bp, 8 predicted proteins | sample PanSoiMetPlot_15_FD_92760 | JGI IMG/M metagenome (GOLD analysis project Ga0126376, IMG submission 92760) | Tropical forest soil microbial communities from Panama - MetaG Plot_15 | ecosystem: Environmental > Terrestrial > Soil > Tropical forest > Bulk soil | place: Panama | collected 2016-02-17
AAACAGCCGTCGCCAATCTAATGTTCCGGTTCATGTTTTTTCTCCTTCGTTGTACCAATGTTAAATTCAAAACTATTTGGCGCTGGCATCTGCCTGCATTAGGCCAAACAAATTTCCTTCGGGGTCTTCGCAATAGGCGAAAGAGCCGACTCCAGGAATCGGAGTCTTGGGCATGACGAAATTGCCGCACGCCTTGGCCACGGCTATGACGGAGTCGACCACGGAATCCACACCGAGCGTGTTCGTGGTGGTCTGAACGTTGCCACGCTTCATGATGCCGCCATTAATGCCCGGCTTTTTTTCGTCGCCGGAATTCACGAGCCAGTAGTCCATCGGCCCGGGCCATTTTTCGATCTTCCAGCCGAAGACATTTGTGTAGAACTTGATTGCGCGATCAGGATCGTTCACTGGAATTTCAAAATGGATGACGCGGGCCATGTTGCATCTCCTGTTTGAGTTCTGATTCGAAGCGAGAATTTTTTGGGTTATGCCTGCCTGGTTTGGGGCTGCGCGCCATACCTTTGAGTGGCCCATCCGACAATCATGCCGACGATGCTCCCTGGCAAAATAATCTCGAAGTAGTAGCCGTGCTGCTTCCATGCCACAAGAAAGGCAAGCACGAATCCAACGCCGAGCCCGAAGAGAATTCCGAGCGGCACAGAATTCACTTTGCGGGCAAAAATTCCTGCGGCAATTCCAGCGATTAGTCCCTTAAGAGTTGAGCCAAAGATAATGCCGACTATCATCCCGCGTACTGCTGGAGTGAACCATGCACTTCCGCCGTCAATTGCTCCGAGCAAAGCTCCCAGTAACAGTCCGATCAAGACTTTGTTCATCGAGATAGCCTCCATAGGGGGCCGATTTTCTATCGCTCAGGCCCTCTTTACAACAGTTCCGAAAATTCTTTTAACCTACCGGTGAAAAAAGTAAAGCACGAGGAAGCGCATGACCAAGTAGGCTGTAATCAACAAGATAGCGACCTGGTGCCGCTGATAGAATCGGCCCAATTTTTCAAAAATGTTCTCGGAATAGGCCGAAATCGGCAATCCATCCAGAAAGCGGGAAACGTCCGCGGCAAGATCGTTGACGTTCGCGTACCGCCCGTCCGGGCGCTCCGCCATGGCCTTTCCGCAGATGGCCCGCAGCGGGCGTGGAAGCGCCTGATTCTTTTCCGGCGAATCGTCAGCGGTAACAAATTTCAGAAGCGCGCCCAGAGAAAAAATATCGCTGCGTTCGCTGATGGATTCGACTTGGCCGCGCGCCTGCTCGGGGGACATGTATCCGGGAGTGCCGAGCACGGTACCGTGGCCGGTGACGACAGTGGATTTTGTGGATTTGTTCCCGGGAGAAGCTGAATTGGAGGGAAGAAAAACAGTCTCCTGACTTTCGGCGGGGTTAGATTCCTGCAGGATTTTTGCGAGGCCCCAGTCCATGACGAGAACTTCACCAAACGAACCGACCATGACGTTCGCTGGTTTCAGGTCGCGGTGAAGAACGCCGCGCGCATGAGCAAAGGCCACGGCATCGCAAATTCTCAAAAACAAGCGCAGGCGTTGGGGCAGGGAAGTAATTTGCTCGAGGTATTTGTCGAGGCGAAGGCCTTCAACGAATTTCATTGTGTAAAAAACTCGGCCGTCAGGAAGTGTGCCGACATCGTGTACGGGAACGATGCCGGGATGTTCCAGCTGCGCGAGGATGCGAGCTTCGCGAATCAGGCGGGCGGTGAGTTCCTCGCTTGCGCCGGCCGCGTCCAGAATTTTCAGTGCCACGCGGCGATTGAGTTTTGCGTCTTCCGCGGCGTAAACGACGCCCATGCCTCCCCGGGCGACGAGTTCACGAAGCTCGTAGCGCGTTCCGGAAAGATCGGGAACGCTAGAGCCGCGAAGGCGATCCAGCGCTCTATCGCTCAGAAATTTCATTTTAGCGATTCGCCGAAAAGCGTTTTAGCTTCTCGGGAAAACTCTTCCTCACTGCCGCAAAGCGCGTGCAGGCGATCCATAGCAATGCGGCGGAATTCGCGGCGCGCCCAGGCTATGTGATTGTTAACGTCTGTCACGGACAATCCATTGCGGACGGCGAGGTCCGAGTACGAGAGATTTTCTTCCCCGTCGAGATCGTAAGACTCGAAAAGCGCGAAAGCTTGCTGTTTGCCGCGCGTTTCGCAGAATGATTTGAGCTCTTCCACGGTGGAGGAGAAGAGGCTGCGAATCCATTCCTTCTCGAAAAACTCTTCGAGCGATTCCGGCGAAGGAATTGCAGCTGGATCGATTGTTTGCGCGCGGAGTTCGTCCTCGGCGCCGGAGAAGTCGAGCGCGACATGAGTGATTTCGCCGCCGCGTTTCTTGCGCGATGCAGCCTTGATCTCGTTCAGGGCGAAGCTGTCCGCGCAGACGCGAAGATAGGTGCGAAGCCGGCTTTTTGCGGGATCGAAACGCGATAGAAGCTCGCGTTCGAGGAGTTCGGCGAAGAATCCTTGCGTAATGTCCTGGGCGTCTTGCGGGGCCTGCGCGTACTTGAGGCGCAGATATTTGTAAATGGGCTTCCAATAGGCGGCGAAAAGAGCGTCGAGAGCGCGAGAGCGCTCGGTTGCATCCTGGCTGCGGGCCGCTGCGACGACGGAGATGCGGGTAAGCGGAAAAGATTCGCCGGGCGAGGTCATGTTGAGGTCGGTAGAAATTCCTTGCGAAGAGTCTACGCAGGGGATGACGGGAGAGGCAAGGGGCGCTTGGATTGCGATTCCATCCTTAGCGAGGTTGAACTACGACAGGATCAGTGAGGCGGACCGAGCCCTGCATCATGTCGGCGATAGTGACGTTCAAGCCGTGTTTCACGTAGCGGACGAGCACATCTGGCTGCTGCCACGGAAAGCCCCAGGCGTCTTCCACGGCGACGATAGTGTACGCTCCGGGAATTACCCCTCGGAGTGCGAAGCTTCCGTCGAGATCGGTCTGATCTCTGCGGATGAGTTCCTGATGCAGATCGGGATCTTTTGGAACAAGAATCACCATGGCTCCGGCGACGCCCTTATTTCCGCGTTTTGCAAACCCCTCAACCGTTGCAATGCCTTCTGACAAAAACACGGTGACATCGAGTGAAGCACCAGGCGCAATATCCAGATCATGGCTCCGGCTCTCAATGCCGTTCGTTACAGCTCGCGAGACCGAATAGGGCTTGCCTTGCGACGCAAAAAGGATTGAGTATTTGCCAGCGGGCAAGTTCTCAAACTCGACGGTATCGTCAGCCTTGAGCTGATGGGCCACACCGTGACGCCGGGGATCCTGCAAAAAGACAACGAACTGTTTTGGAGGTTTTTCGCCGCGCGGGAAACGAATGGCCAGTTTCGCTTTGGCCCCCGGCTCTCCAATGGAGTCATCCAGCTCCTGACCATTTTGAGACAATTCCATCTCCGCTGACCGGGAGAGTTGACCTGTTTTGGAGTCACGCTGTTGAACGATGTATTTGCCGGCCGGAATCCCCGCGACTTCAAAGACCCCTGGAGAAATCTGCTGCGTACCTTCGGATTGAACGAATTGTGGCGAATCAAAAACACGTTTTTGAAAAACCGGCGGGCTAAAACCTTGCTGATCCGAAGGGACACGGAAGAAAAGGTGAAGCGAAGGGACAGGATTGAGCTGAACATCGATCTGCACGTGGTCAGCCGCTTTGACCGGAATCGACGCGGCTGAATCGGCTTCCGTGACGCCGTTATAGTAAGTTGTCGGATAGCTGACGTCCAGGGAAGGCGGCACGACCGCGCGATTCGCTGTTCCATCCGGGGTCACGGAAGCAGGATGAACCGCATACCAGGGCTTGGCCTCTACAGATATGAAATAGTTTCCAGGAGTTAGAGCGGGGAATTCATAAAAGCCCTGATCATCTGTGGACGAACCTCCGGCGGCGGAAATTCGGTTCTGACCGGCGTTCTTGTATTCGCGATAGAGACGGACCTGAGCGTGGCGCACGGGATCGCCGGATTCATCGAGAACCTTGCCCGACAGAAGGGCCAACGGGGTCAGGCGCAAAACGAGATGCTCAGTGTCCAGGCCCGCGCCAGTAACGATGGCGGTGGAATACTGTTCGTGCTGATCGTAAGCAGCGGAGAGGAATCCGCGCTTCGCGCCTTGCAAAGAAAACTTACCCGTTTTAAGTCCAGGAAATTCAAAGTGACCGTTTTCCGATGTGATCAAGGAAACAGAATTTGTACGATTGCTGGCCTCGGAAATAGAAACGCGAGCCCGCGCAAGAGGCGAGCCATCGAGCGCGTTGACAATGGTGCCCGCAATTCTCGAAGTCGCACTTTGCGGCACGTCTTGCGGCGAGGAAGGAGTTTGCCCGCGGCAAACATCAAATGACAACGACCACAGACTGAGGGCAAGAATCATCAGGCAGACGCGTGACGGGCCATTACGCATATTTCAATCTTCAGGTGTAATCAGCGGCAATCGCAAATGCTCTTTCTGTCCCGGCTGGACTTGAATGACTTGAGACTTCGATTCATATTTGTCCATGGCTTCCCCGTTTGTGTACTCCAAATCCTGTGAGCGAGGGAAAGCCATCACACGATAGGTACCGGGCGGGAGTTGCTGCATCTGAAATTTGCCGTCGGGCATTATCCAGGTCACATGCAACTGGCCGCCACCTTCTCCGGAAGGAACGAAATAGACGTGCCCTTGGAGCTGTTGTCTGCTGGCGGCCGATGATGCCTCAACAATGCCATCAATTTCCGCCCCATCATCGCGAAGCGTAATTTCAATGGGAGACGTTGCGCCTCCTGGGGATACAACGAGAGGCTGCTTGAGCAGGTTCGCGCTACCAGAGGTAATCGCCGCGGCAAAGCCGAGGTTCGTGTACACGATCACTTTATAACGGCCCGGGTGAACGTTCTCGACAGCGAGGGGAGAATCGTTTTCCAGATTCTGGGGGTGCCGCAGGGAAGCTCCGCCGCCGACGCCAAAATCTTCCACCGGTAGAAGATTGACATTAACGCTGCGTAACCACCCGTTTGGGTTCGCGGCGCTTCCCATTGCGGAGAGTTGCTCTAGCGTCTCCTGATGCTGAAATTCTTCATGAATGTTCACGGGAATGGAAACATTGGGATAGAGCGAGACGGTTTGCCCATCCACAGGAGCGCCTTTGACCAGAAGATTCACCGAGCCATTCATAGCATTGGGGGCAAACGAGGTAACTTGCAGCACGTAGTATCCATCCGGCAGCGAGCCCTCAATCGTTTGCTCTGTTGGATTGTAGCCGAGGGCGAAGCCAGGTCCGGGGTGGCCTTGCGGCCAAACTTGAACGCCAACGGGGAGATCCGCGGAAGCGTTCGTGACTTTGATTTTCACAGGGTAGTATTCGCGACGGGCGAGCGGAATGTTTGCTATGAGCGTCGTTCCCGGCGTTAGCTGGATGATGGAGGCAGTCGAGAAGTCCACTGCCGAAGGATAATAAACCGGCGGGTAGCCAAAAATTGCTCCGCGAGGATTCAAAGGATCCCGGTCGAGGAGTTCGTTAGTGACCAGTTTGTAGGAACCCGGCTGAAGCTCGGCGAAACGAAATTCGCCATCGGATCTTGACGTTGCTACGCCCACGGAATCCCAATGTTCCGCGCCTTCGCGGATGTTTCTGCGATAGAGGCTTACTTGAATTCTGTCGAAACCGTCTGCATTGGGAACTTGAACATGGCCGACGATGAGGGCTTCCGGCACCAGGGAAATGGTGAGTTCTGAAGAATCGGCGCCCGTTGAAAGAACCTGTTGTTCGTTGTTGGGCAAGAGAAAACCGGGTTTTCGGGCCAAGAGAGCATACGGATAGCCTTCCCCAATATTCCGAACGAAGTATTGTGAATTTGTTTTGGACTCGGCCTGCGGCAAATTGAATTGAAAGCGGCCGCGGTCGTCGGTCATTGTGGCAAAACGGTTGTCGGGAGAATAGACGAGGGCGCGGCCAATTGGTTCGTTGGTCTTACTGTTTATGACGGTGCCGCGTATGACGGTGCTCTCGGTGTTTTTCGTTTGGGCTTGAACAGAATTTGCAGACACGGAAAACAGGAAAACAGTTATGGAAGCGGAGGCAACGAGGGATCGCAGATGAAAGTGCATTGCCATGCTGGTTTACATGACGAACATAACAAAAGAGCAGGATTCGAGCTACCGCACAAGAATGGATGCCTTATGGACTGCCAGAGTTGCTACTCGTAACGGAGGGCTTCGACGGGGTCGAGGCGGGCGGCTTTCCAGGCAGGGTAGATGCCGAAGCCGACGCCGATGGCGGCGCAGAGCACGAGCGCGGTGACGACCCAGAAAATAGAGAGTTGGGCGGACATGTGCGCGCCATATTTCATAAGCAGCGAAAGTCCTGCGCCGAAAACTACGCCGAGAACTCCGCCGACGGCGCTGAGTGTGACGGCTTCAATCAAGAATTGAAGAAGGATGTTGCCGCGTTTTGCCCCAATGGCTTTGCGCACGCCAATTTCGCGCGTGCGCTCTGTGACGCTGACGAGCATGATGTTCATCACACCAATTCCGCCGACGAGCAGGCCGATGGCGGAGATGCAGAACATGAGCAGGAAAATCAGGAAGCTGATTTTGTTCCAGAGATCGAGGAAATAGTCCGAAGTGAAAATGGCGAAATCGTCTGGTTTATCGTTCGACAGGCGGCGTTTGCGCCGAAGCAGGTCGCGCATTTCTTCGACGGTCTGCGAAACCTGGGACGGGTCGCTGGCCTTGGCGAAAATTACATAGTCCTTTTGATTGGGATAGAGCTTGCGCAGCGTAGTGACGGGCATGAAGGCGATGTTGTCTTCCGGGTTGGAGCCACCCGAGATCCCCTGTCGGCGCTTTTCCATGGTGCCGATGACGGTGAAAAGCTGACCGTCAATGGTGACTTCTTTCCCGACGGCGGCATCTTCGCCTTCGGGGAAAAGCGTGTGAACGGTGTCGAAGCCGAGACAAACGACGGGCGCGCGATGTTCCGCGTCGGTTTCGTTGAACATGCGGCCTTTGCTGAGCTTGATATCGAAAATTTGTCCGATGGAGGGCTGGTTGCCTTGGAGGATGACATTCTTTGCGCGATAGGCGCCGCGGCGAACGTCGGCAGTACCGGAGCCGAATTGCGGCTGGAAAATTCGCATGGAAGGCGAAGCAGCTTTGACGTGTGGCAGGCGGGCGATGTCGTCGGCCCATTCGGGCTGAAGTTCTTTGCGCGTGAACCATTCGCTCGGCGGGCGGGAAAGCGAAGCCCAGGGGAAGCGATACGCGATAACGGTGTCCGAACCGAGGTCGCGGATGCCGCCGAGAACATTTTCGTTGAGGCCATTGATGAGCGAGCTGACGGCGATGACCGTCGTGATGCCGATGACGATGCCGAGCACAGTGAGCGCAGAGCGAAGCGGATTCTTGCGCAAAGTATCGAGCGCGAGCGCGACTTGTTCTTTTACTTCGAGCGTGCGCGCGGGTTTGACGAACGCGCGAAGGCGGTCGGTACGAGGTGGAGTCAGAGTTTGTGCGACGGTGGACATCTTATTTTGTTCGATTCCTCGACTTCGCAAACCGGAAATTCGCCGGTTCTCCCCGCTCGGAATGACGGATTCTTTATTCGGATCGTAAAGCCTCCACGGGATCCAGGCGCGCAGCCTTGGAAGCCGGGTACGTTCCGAAAAACAGGCCGACGCTGAGCGCGACGATTAGGCCGCTCAAGACGGACCAAAACTGCACGGCGGCGGGAAGCGGCGTGACAATCGCGACGAGTTTTGCGGCGATGATTCCGAAGAGGACACCGATAGCGCCGCCGATTACGGCAATGGTCGAAGACTCGATCAGGAATTGCAGCAGTATGTCGTGGCGACGCGCGCCGAGCGCTTTCCGCACGCCGATTTCGCGAGTTCGTTCGGTGACGCTAACCAGCATGATGTTCATGATGACGATGCCGCCGACGACGAGCGAAATGGAAGCGATGCCGACCATCACGACGAAAAAGCCGGAGCTGATGTCCTTCCAGAGAGATAGAAACGAATCGCTCGTCTCGACGGCGAAATCGTCCTTGCCGCCGTATGCGATGTGATGGCGGCCGCGCATGATTTGGCGGACTTCGTCCACGCTATCCTGAATCGTTGCAGCGGAGCCGGCGCGTGCGGTGATGCGCAGGGAATCGTTTTGCGAGCCGAACTCTTTGCGGTAAGTGGTGAGAGGAAGAATGATCCAGTTGTCGAGGGAGGTGCCGAGCGACGTGCCTTGCTTCTTTCCGACACCGATAACCTCGCAGGGAACATTGTTCCAGCGGATTTCCTTACCGACCGGATCCACGCTGGGGAGTAGATTTTCAACGAGGTCCATGCCAATCGTACAAACGGGAGCGGCGCTGGAGAGGTCGGCATCGGTGATGTGGCGGCCTTCGATGAGATCAACGTCGTAGAGCTCGGCCATCTGCGGAGTCCAGGCGCGGAGATTCGTGTCTTTGAGCGAATTTACGCCGCTGCGGATTTCGACACGCCCACGGCCGCCAACAGAGGCACCGACTTCCTTGCACGATTTGCACTGTTCCTTGATCGCTTCGTAGTCGTCCCAGTGCAGCCTCTTGCGCTTTTGAAATTCGAGAAAGTCGTCCACATTGGTGATGATGGAGGGCTGGTAAGCAACGCCGAAAACGTCGGCGCCGAGATTGAAGACTTTAGTGGCGACGTATTGGTTGGCGCCGTTAATGAGGCTGACGACGGCGATGACTGCGGCGACGCCGATGACCACGCCGATAAGCGTGAGGACGCTGCGAAGCTTGTGAGCCCAGAGGCTGGAGGCGGAAATAGCTACCGCCTCGGAAAGGTTCATTGTTGAGGGCCTGGCCATGGTCAAAGGAGGGACAGAATCGGCCCTCATCGTAACATACGCAGGGAATGGGGTGGAGTTACAAAGGAAGCGCTATTGGGCTGACGAGCCCAACGCCAAATTACTGAGAATAGGAGCTCCAAAAGCAAGAGAGGCGAGGAGCACTGCCCCCCGCCTCTCAGGCGTCCGCGATAATCGCAGGGTTAAGGTTAGAAGGTGACCTTGAAGCCAAACTCCATCGAGCGCGGCGCGCCGATGGCGAACACACCAGAGCCCAGGCCAGTCTCGAATGGCCGCCGGGTTGCCTTCGTGGTATTGGTCACAGAACCAGCGCTCCCGTCCAACACTCCACTCAACAAAGCACTCGGCTCGTTGTAGTTCTTCTTGTTGAACAAATTGTAGAAGGCGGCTTGTGGTTCGAAGCGGAGGCGCTCCCACTTCCGAACCGGCTTGATGGACCAGCCAAGCCGCAGGTCAAGGGTAAAGAAGTTGCCATTGCCCACCTGATCGGAGGGAGCCGTCGGCAGCTGCAAGCCTTCCGACGCGGCGCAATTGCCGATAGGAGTCAGTGACGGCGTCACAGCGCAAAGTCCTTTCAGCTGGTCCGCTGTGAAAAGCCCTGCACTAACCAAGGCTTGACCTGCGGGCGTAAGCTGATTTCCGAACTTGCTGCTGTAGCTTTGCAGGAATTGATTGATATCTCCGGCGCTGATATCTCGACCAAAGGAACCGATCTTCGACCCAGGCACTGGAGCAAAACCAGTCTGGCCATCGCCCACAGTATCGTACTGGAAGATATCTTCCAGGTTTCCAGGCGCGAAGAAGGTGAGGGTTTGAGGAAGTGAAGTGTAGTAGTGGGTGATGAAATTCACACGCACTCCTGCCGGCATCTCCATTACGACGCCAGCGGACAGTTGATGGGTGCGATCGAGACCGTTTGGTCCGAGTTGGCCTACAGGGCTGTGGAAGTTGACGGCGGTGTTGATGAAGTCGCCATCGGCGGCGGGACTGACGAAGCGCGAGTAGGAGTAAGAGACCTGAGCATTCAGGCGACGAATGAAGCTGACAGGACTCTTCAGGTCACTACGTAACACCACGTCCATGCCGTTGTAGACGGAACGCCCAACGGGCTCGAGCAACAAAACCGCACCGAAGTCAGGGTTAACACCCGGGAAGGCCACTGCTCCCGGACCGACCGGGAAGTTGCCTGTCGCGTTCGCACCACCGGTCAAACCGTTATTCGCGAAGTCGCCGATTGTAGCTGGCCCAACCGGTGTGGCTAAGGTCGCAGGATGCAGACCCGGGCAGGCGGCAATGGCAGCGTCAATGGTGGCTACACCGCATTGCGCCAATGTCGCGGAAATTGCCGCTTGAGCGACGCCCTTGTCCAGAATGCTGGCATCGCCCTGTTTGTTTTGGTCAATGCCGAGCAACGTGTGGAGTCCGACGTTACGAAGGTAATCAATGCTGAGCACCGTACCGGGATGGAGTTCGCGCTGGATACCTACGTTCATCTGGATGGAATAAGGCGAACGGTAGTTGGGAGCAAACATCGAGCCGGTGTTTGCAGTCGTGTTGCTCGCGCCAAAGTACGCTCCATTGGCCTGAGGTCCCGCAGCTATAGTGGCCTGTTGATAAGCCTTCTGGAGATCGGAAATTGCGGTCTGTACATTCCCGATTGCATTTTGATCGCCGCAGATTTGGGTCGGAATGTCGAGCCCGTCGATAGTTGTCAGGAATGAACCGTCGGGCATAGTCACTCCGCCCTGAGTGCAGACTTCCTGGACCTGGTTGAATAGACCGGTCTTCAAACGGCCCGGGCGGTCAAACAGAATGTTGTTGAACACTCCGTTCTCGTAGTAGATACCCGCTCCGGCGCGGATGACGGTCTTGCCGTTCCGCTTGGGATCCCAAGCGAAACCGATGTTGCCACCAAAGTTTTTATCGGGCTGGCGGACGGGATTGCCAAGGCCGGCCTGAAAGGCGTTGAGCTCTGGAATCGCTTTCAGATCGGAGTCCGAACGGCCAGTGTCGCGGTTGTAGCGCAGGCCGAAGATGAAGGTAAGGTTGGGACGAAACTTCCAAGCGTCACCGATATAGGCTTGGAAGCGCGTGTCGAACTGACCGCCGCAATCCTGCCCGAACTCCGCGATTTCCGTAAAGCAGCCTTCGCCGTTACCAACGTCAATGCGGTGAACCGGCCAGTTCAAAGGATTGGTATCGCCGCCTGGACCGAAGGGGTCACCGTTGGCAAAAGCATCGTGCGCAGCGCTCACGCTGGCACGAACGGCTGGTGCGATGCCGAAGAAGCTTGCGAAGCCGCCTCCCAAAATGCGGTTCACGCCTGCACCGTAGCGAATAATGTGGTTGCCCCACACTCTCGTGCCGTCATATTTGAATTGTTTGTTGGATTGATAGGTCTTTTGAGGTGCGAGAATGTTGGGGCCAGTGCAGATGAGATCGCCAGCGACGGTGCAAGAAGTCGAAACGTTGCCAATGGCCAGCGCGAGCAAAGGTGCCGGGTTGAAAATGTTAGAGCCGGTAACGGCGTCCGTAATTCCATTGCGGAACTTCAAATAGCCGACGCGGAAGCTGTGTGTCCAGGCTCCGTGTGTAATGTCCACGCCGCCGCCAAAAGAAGGAGTGTTGTCCACATTGGCAAATTCCTGATAGGTGCCAGGAACGAA
>Ga0126376_10001935_pt1 | contig 11496 bp, 17 predicted proteins | sample PanSoiMetPlot_15_FD_92760 | JGI IMG/M metagenome (GOLD analysis project Ga0126376, IMG submission 92760) | Tropical forest soil microbial communities from Panama - MetaG Plot_15 | ecosystem: Environmental > Terrestrial > Soil > Tropical forest > Bulk soil | place: Panama | collected 2016-02-17
GGACACGCTGATCGAGCAGTGCGAGCAGGGCGTCGACTATTTCACCATCCACGCCGGCGTGCGCCTGCCCTACATCCATCTTACCGCCAACCGCGTCACCGGCATCGTCTCGCGCGGCGGCTCGATCATGGCCAAGTGGTGTCTCGCGCATCACAAGGAGAGCTTCCTCTACGAACGCTTCGACGAAATCTGCGACCTGATGCGCAAATATGACGTGTCGTTCTCACTCGGCGACGGCCTGCGTCCGGGCTCGATCGCTGATGCCAACGACCGCGCGCAGTTCGCCGAGCTGGAGACGCTGGGCGAGCTCACGAAACTGGCGTGGGCGAAGGGTTGCCAGGTCATGATCGAAGGTCCCGGCCACGTGCCGATGCACAAGATCAAGATCAATGTCGAGAAGCAGCTCAAGGAATGCGGCGAGGCGCCCTTCTACACGCTTGGCCCACTCACAACCGACATCGCGCCCGGCTATGACCACATCACATCGGCGATCGGTGCCGCGATGATCGGCTGGTTCGGCACCGCGATGCTCTGCTACGTGACGCCGAAAGAGCACCTTGGGCTGCCCGACCGCGACGACGTGAAGGAAGGTGTGATCGCCTACAAGATTGCGGCGCATGCGGCGGACCTGGCAAAGGGCCATCCGGCGGCGCAGCTGCGCGACGATGCGCTCTCACGTGCGCGTTTCGAATTCCGCTGGGTCGACCAGTTCAATTTATCGCTCGATCCCGACACCGCGCGCGAATATCACGACGAGACGCTGCCCAAGGAGGCGCACAAGGTCGCACATTTCTGCTCGATGTGCGGGCCGAAGTTCTGCTCGATGAAGATCACGCAGGACGTAAGGGACTACGCCGCCACGCTGAACGACAAGGAGCAAGGCATGGCGCAGATGAGCGAGAAATTTAAGGCGATGGGCAGCGAGGTCTATGTGGATCAGAAGGCGGCGAAGGAGAGTAACAAGGCGCTGTGAGCTCGGCGTCGCGCACCTCAAGACTGCCGCACGATCAATCGATAGACGGTCACCCAGAACAGTGCGCGGCGGGATTCGCGGTTTCGCTCCGAAATGAAGGCGCGAAGCAGCGCCTCGGTCCCTGCCCCGTTGTCGTAGCACGCTAGCAAGACCGCGCAGGCCGTTTGTGGATCGGTCGGCATATCCGGCTGACGATCGCTCATATATCCTCTATATCGCCGGCTCTGCAGCCTACCACTCCGTTTGAAGACAGATCGGGGCCAAGCTCCGGCAATTCAACTTATTGATACGGATTTTTTCCATAATGATAAAGTCCTTTTAATCCAAACGCCTCCCGAATCGGAGGCGACACGTGGCCCGCACTTTTGCCTCACCGCGACATGAGGCTCTGCGAATTTTCCTGATTGAACGACGCAAAGCGGCGGGTTTGCGCCAAGTGGACCTGGCCAAACGCCTTAAGCGCGGGCAGGACTATGTGAGCTATGTCGAAACCGGACAGAAGCTCGTCGATGTCGTCGAACTGATGGAGTGGGCCGACGCGATCGGGTTTGACGCGCGCGAGGCGATCAAGCGGCTTTACAACGCGCCTAGAAAATAGCTTGGCCTACCACGTCTCCACGCAGAGATGCATTTAAGATCGAGTCGATTAGCCGCCAAATTATAAGATTTATCCTATCTCAGGTTGGGCCGGCCGAGCTGCCAAGCTACCGACGCGGCGCGCACTCCTCGGGTCAAGCCCGACGGGAAGCTTCGGGATGTCTCACGGCGCCTGCGCAAACCGTTCGCGCGCCCGCGCCTTCGCCTTCTCCGCTTCCACCGTGCGGTCGCGTGCGGGTGCGTGCGTGTGCAGGGAGGCCAGCAGCTTGCAGGCGGCGTGCGATACCTCATCGACGGCCTGCTCGAACGCAGCGGCGTTCGCCTGCGACGGCTTGTTGAAGCCGGAAAGCTTACGCACGAATTGCAGCGCGGAGGCACGGATCTCGTCCTCCGTCGCCGGCGGCTCAAAATTGAACAAGGTCTTGATATTGCGGCACATCGGATTGTTCCCTTTGTTTTCAGTCTAGCAAGGGCGTCAGGCCGCAGTCATTCTCTTTGATGCGCGCCTTGTCTTCCTTAAGGATGACGCAAGCTGACAGGAATCGGGTCCCGAAATCGGGTGGCTTGACAGGAGATGCCGTGGCCATCGTCCTCCGCAACAGCATGGAGGACACCATGAAGTTCCGTATCCGCGGCCTCGAGGCCACACAGTTCGCGCACCTTTTCGCACTGCCGGACACCGAACTCGCAGTGCAAGGCGCGGTACGCAAAATTGCCGACGGCCCTCACCCTTGCCGTATCAGCCTCACCGATGCTGCGCCCGGCGACGAGGTGATCCTGGTTAACTACGAGCATCATGCTGTCGCGTCGCCCTATCGCATGCGCTTTGCGATCTACGTGCGCAAAAACGAGGAAACTTTCGATACCGTGGGTCACGTGCCCGACCAACTGCGAAGGCGAACGCTTGCGGTGCGCGGGTTCGATGACAAGGGCATGATGGCCGGCTGGGAGCTGATCGAAGGCATCTGGCTGGAAGAGGCGATCGAACGGCAATTTGCCGATCCACGCGTGCAATATCTCCACATCCATTTCGCCGCCCCGGGCTGCTATGCGGCCAGCGTTGAGCGCGCGTGACCCGAGGCCCCCGCCTAGAGACTGTGCCTCAATCAGCACTTTCTCGGCGCCATTAGTCCGGCTGTCCATGCCCTGACAAAATCTGCGCCGTGCCGAAGAGCGCGTTGCGGAAGGCGGCGTCGAAATTGACGCCGTGCACGCCCCAGGTATAGGTCTTGTCGCCGTCCTCCATCCGCCAGCGGACGATCCAGCCAAGCTTCTCCTCGCGGAAAACGATCCTGCCGGCGAGCGCGACGTCGCCGCCGTCTTGACGGGCGATGGCGCGGAGGTCGGCGAGAGTAGCGTTCGGCAAAGTCTCTGCGGTCCAGCCGCGCGCCTCAAGCTGTGCGAGCGTGGGGAACGTAACGGGAATTGCGGCTTTCTCGGAGGCCGCGGCAAAAGCGCTGCGCATATCCTCGCTGCGATCGGCAACGCTGTCGCTTGCTAGCATGAACGTCGCCCTCATGTTTTCTACGCCCAGGAAGACGACAACGCGCGGACGCGGTGAGAGCCACGGTTCGCGCCCGAGCGATCGCGCCAAGGCATCGATCTCGGCGTGGTCGAACATGACCATGAGGTCGTGGGGCCGGTCGTATGTGCCTTGTTCGTCGTGAACCGGTTTGCCCTCCAACCGGTCGCGATAGCGGAACCTCTGCACAAACGAGGCTGCTTTCGTGGCAAGGGTCGGAAAACGCCGATCATGGAGGATGGTCTGGTCGCCGGTCAGCTTAACCAAGACGTCGCCGAGGCATTGCGCGAAGCCGGAAATTCGGTTCGGTTTGCCGGTCCCCGTTACAACGACGACCGAACGATAGAGCAGGTCCGTTGGCGTGCCAGCCAACGGCATTGCGTTTGTGTTGTTCTTGACCTGCATCGCGATCGCAGCGGCACCAGCCATCACAGTCGCTGCCAAAACCGCCGCCGCAGACATTGCGATTCTCGCCGCCAATTCAACCTCCAAATACTTGTCTTTTGCCGCTTTTCAGGGTGATGCCAATTGCAACGACGAGACAGCGCGAAGCGTACCTTCCAAGCAAAGACCGCCGCTCACATTCTTCCTGCTGGCGTTTGCCGTCGTGGCCGCCTTCAAAAATTGTTCATAGCCGCTCTACGGCGACTTGCATCGACTTCGTCATGCGAAATACGATTTTGTCGCCGCGATTGCGGCGTCAATGGGATTTGGGCAGGGAGGCAAAAAATGAAGCGTTTCAGTCTCGCATTGCTGGGCGTCGTAGGGGCGTTCTTTATTCTCAATCCGGCGCAAGCCGCCGATTTCCGCGTCATCAAGTGGAACATCTCGAGGGCGTGCCAGATCTACGACTTCAGCTGGGGCGGCCGACCGATTCCCCCGAATTATAGCGTGCTGACGGGACGACTGCCGAGCTTCGCCGCCGCGGTCAGGGCGAAGGACGCGCTTGCCCGTCACGGCCGCTGCTCCATCTAAGAAACATCAGATCGGGCGCGACCCGTCTCGTGAGCTTATGCTCGGCAATCGCGGTCAGGGTTGAGGTAACAAAATCCGGGCCGCGACTGCATCGGTGGCCGCCGTGCCCTTCGGCGTCGCAGAGGGCTCGCGAGCAAAACCAGAGAATGCGTCATGGCAGTATTGGGTTCCGAACAACAATCTTTGCGCCTCCAGCTCGTTGACGAGCACGTGGCATTGGAAAACCGGCATGATCTCGACGGCATCATGTCCACATTCGGAGCCGCGGCGCGCTACGACGACGAGCCATGGGATGCCCACTACATCGGCCGCGACGGGGTCCGTGCGTTCTATGCGGAGTTGCTGCGGGCAGTGCCCGACCTGCGGATTGACGTGCAGCAGCGCCACGTCAGCGAAGCGACGATCATTGTGGAAGTCATCATTCGCGGGCACCATTTCGGCTCGTGGCGCGGCCTGCCGCCGAGCGGCCGTTCGATTCAATTTCCCGTTTGCGGCATCTACACGTTCGACGACAAGAACAGGCTGGCAAGCGAGAAGATCTACTATGACCGCGCCACCGTGCTTCGCCAGCGTGGTGTGTTTTACGAGCCCGACAGCCTGTGGGGCCGCCTCAATGCGTTCGTGATGCACCCGGTCACGATGGCGCAAATCATTGCGCGAATGATCTGGAAAACCTAACAGCCAAAGCGCGGACTAACGCGAAACGGCTCAACCGAAGCAGCCGAATTGTGCGCGCCGCGTCTAGGCCGCTAACAATTCCTGCATATCTGCGGGACAGGACCCAGGTCGTCCACCGCGCGACGTCCAGTGGTGTCTTCTTCTTTGCGCACCGATGGTGGCAGGCTGCCTTGGGTCGGTTGGCGGTGTCCCACCGGCGCCTGCGGCGCATTGCCGGCCGCCGGTGGCGGCGGCGTCAGCGTACCGCCCTTCGGATTGCGGCCTTGGTCTTGCGCGGCAACAGGGCTCATGAGAGCTAAGATGGGAATGACGATCGTCATCGCGCGCATGGGTCCAACCTTTCGCGAATCGATCTGAATCTGCCGCTGTAACGCAGAGGCACGCTCCGGGTTCCTTTTGCGCGGCTCGTCGCCATAATACTCCATCGCCGCCCGGTTTTGAATAAGTGCCGCGGATGAGCGCGGTACCCCAGGAATATCAGGAGTAACCATGTCAAAACGCATAGTGGTCATCGGCGCGGGCACCATCGGCGCCAGCTGGGCGGCCTATTTTCTTGCACGCGGATTCGAGGTTGGCGCCTATGATCCTGCCCCGAACGGCGAAGCCTTCGTCCGCCGCTTCATCGACAATGCCTGGCCGACGCTCGAAAAACTCAAGGCAGTGCAAGCGGGCGCCGACCGCAAGCGCCTCAAATTCTTCAGCGAGCCGGCGGCCGCCGTCAGGGGTGCCGATTTCGTACAAGAAAGTGGACCGGAGCGTGAGGATCTCAAGATCGAATTGTTTGCAACGCTCGATGCGACGCTGCCACCGGAAACGGTGATCGCGACCAGCTCTTCGGGCCTGCTCATCAGCCGGGTGAGCGCGAAGTGCAAGCATCCACAGCGCTGTGTGATCGGCCACCCGTTCAACCCTCCGCATCTCATTCCGCTGGTGGAGGTGGTCGGCGGCGCGGAGACGTCGCCCGAGACCATCAGCAGGGCGATGAATTTCTATCGCGATATCGGCAAGCACCCGATCCACATTCGGAAGGAGGTGCGTGGCCACGTCGCCAACCGCTTGCAGGCGGCTCTGTGGCGCGAAGCAGTGCATCTCGTTGCGGACGGCGTGGTGTCGGTCGCGGATGCCGATGCGGCGATCGCATACGGGCCAGGCCTGCGCTGGGCGCTGATGGGACCGCACCTGACGTTTCACATGGCCGGCGGCGAAGGCGGCATGCCGAATTTCATGTCGCATATTGGTCCGGCGATCCAGGGATGGATGGACGATCTTGGCCAGACGCGGCTAACGCCGGAGGTGCAAAAGAAGATCATTGACGGCGTTGCGGAAGAAGCGGCCGGCCGCAGCATGGCCGACCTGCAGCGCTGGCGCGACCGCAAGCTGATCGACATTCTGAAGGTGGCGGGCGAGCCGTAAACAATCCGCCCCCGGATATCGCTTCGCTCATCCGGGCTACAGACTAAGGCTCCACACCACAGTCTTATTTCCCTGCCGCCTTGCGCAACGCCGCGTTGATACGTTCCTGCCAGCCCGGCCCCTGTTCCTGGAAGTGGTCGAGCACGTCCTGGTCGATCCGCAGCGTCACCGTGTGCTTGGCGTGCGGCAGCGACGGCGTCTTCGGCGGGAGGTCGGCAGGCCTGGTGGTCACGGCTTTGAATGCCTTCTCGGCGGCGGCGCGCGAATCGTCCTGGGAGCGTCGAGTCATGGGGTATTTTATCACGCGAAGCCATAAAAGGCCCGGTATGCAAGGATGGCAACTTCGCTCCGTCGTTAGCGGCCGCTATTGTTGCTTCGGGTAAAGCTTTGACGACCACTTCAATTGTAAAGGGAGACAATACATGCCTTCGCTCCTGCAAAATCATACCGCTGTCGTGACGGGCGCCGGCTCGGGAATCGGGCGCGCCATTGCGCTGGGTTATGCGCGCGAGGGGGCGCAGGTTGTGCTCCTCGACGTCAATGGCGAGGGGGCTGCGGCAACCGCCGCCGATATCGTCAAGGCGGGCGGCAAGGCGGCCCACTTCATGCTCGACGTCGCCGATCGCGCTGCCTGCCGCGCAGTCGCCGTGGACGTCGCGGCGAAAGTCGGTCAGGTCTCGATCCTCGTCAATAATGCCGGCATCACCCGGCGCAACGCCTTCACCGGCGACCCGGATACAATTTCGCAGGACTGGCAGGCCATCATGGCGGTCAATCTCAACGGCATGTTCAATGTGACACAGGCCTTCCTCGGCACGTTACGCGCCACCAAGGGCCGCATTGTCAATATCGCCTCGTTGCAGTCGTTCATGCACGTGCGCACGCCAAACTCGGTCGCCTACACCACTTCGAAACACGGCGTGCTCGGTTTCACCCGCGCCCTCGCTGCCGAGCTCGGCAAGGAGGGCGTTCGAGTCAACGCCATCGGACCCGGCTTCATCGAAACGCCGCTCAACGAAAAAGTACGCGCGAGCAACCCCGAGATCGTGAAGATCTTTCTCGACCACACGCCACTCGGCCGCGCGGGCAAGCCCGAGGACATTGCCGGCCCCGCTATCTTCCTTGCGTCCGACCTTTCAAGTTATGTCACCGGCTCGATCGTGATGGTGGATGGCGGGTATCGGACGCTGTGAGTTAGGATTGCATCGACTCGACTGCCTCTAGCCGACCGGCACGCAGGTTGAAGGTGTGCGTCGAGCAAACGGTGTGTTGAATTTCAGAGTCATATTGCCCCGCGCACCATAACCGTCGTGCAAAGCCTCTAATACGAAGTCGGCGATCGCGTTGAAGTCAGGGGGAGCATCGACACCGAAATCGATATTGAAGTTTCCTTTGCTGTCATCCGTATCAAAACCGAGTCGCGCAAGTGCATCTATTGTCTGTGACGGCTGATAGAATGTCCGCGGGGCACCTTCCCTGCCGTAGTAGAATCCAGATGATGCCTCGCAGTAGAGTCTGCTCTGCTTATCGTGAAAGATGCACTGTACGTAGCCGTGCGGATGGCCAGGCACAATGACCGCGATGAAGCGATCCCGATCACTCCTCGGATTAGCGGCTGCGTAGATTTGCTCGAGCCGATGCACAACTTCGCAGCGATAGACCGACAGAAGACCGTGGAAGCTGCCGTGCTCTTCCGCCACGGTCGGTCCCAATAGGCTGAACGCCGATAGCACTGTCAGCTTGAGAGCCTTCGAAAGATGCACGCGAAAAATCGCCATACACGAGATGGTTGTATATCTAATAAATACTCGCGAAAGAAGATCAAGCTACGACACTGATTTTGAAGATTTTCGAACAGCGGGCGAATGACAATCGTCCATTCAGAGTATTTCACGTGCGGACAGTCCATCCGTAACCCTCGCTGCGGACGCAAGCGCCAGGAACAGGACAAGGACGACAAACATGAAATGCTCGGTGCGCTTTTGCTCGCACCGGCCACGACCGCGATCGCAATGTCAACGCGAAGTGGACCCGCATGAGGCCGTCTGCATGGAACGCGCGGTTACCTCTTGTACAGGCCCATGATCGCCACCTTGGCCAGCGTGTTGAAATTCAGGTTGAACCCGACGACCGCGGCAGACGTATCCGCCTTCACATCGATCTTTTCCGCCTTAACAGCGAACACCGTGAACAGATAACGGTGCGGATGATCGCCCTCGGGCGGGCACGGCCCGCCGTAGCCGGGTGCGCCGAAATCAGTGCGTGTCTGCAAAGCCCCGGGAGGCAATTTTCCGCCCGCACTGCCAGCACCCGGCGCCAGCTCGGTGACATTCGCCGGAATGTTAACCACGAGCCAGTGCCAGAAGCCCGATCCTGTCGGCGCGTCGGGGTCGTAACACGTCACCGCAAAGCTTTTGGTGTCGGCCGGCTCGCCCGACCATCGCAGATGCGGCGACTTGTTGCCGCCAGCGCAGCCGAAACCGAAATCCGCGGACAAGATGAAGTCTTTCGGCAAATAGTCGCCATCCTTGAAACTGTTGCTCGTGACTGCAAACGCCATATACGGTCTCCTTCCCGCTCATCATACGCGCAAAGCGTAGTCCGGTCCGGACCAAACTGTAATGCATTTCTTTTCAACCAACCTGTTCGACCTTGTGATCTATGCCTGTCTGTTCGCAGCCGTCGTATTGGGGTTCATGACAGGCTTCCTGCGCAGCCTGGCGACGATCTTTGGTTATCTGTGCGGCATGGGCATCGCAGTCGCGGCAGCACCACGCCTAGCCCCTTTGCTGACGACGTATCTCAAAATGCCCGCGCCGCAGACCTGGCTGGTCTTCATCGCCGTTTTCGTGGCGGCGGGCGCCGTCGTCAGCGCGCTGCTGAGGTTGGCGGTGAGCGAAATGGTCAGCCCCAGCATCAGTGTTCCAGATCGTATCGCCGGCGCCGCGCTCGGCGCCTTTCGCATCGTGTTGCTGGCCGTGCTTCTGGTGCTTGTCCTCGATCGCGTCATTCCGCCCGGCCGCGAGCCCGCTTTCCTCAAGGGATCGCGTTGGCGGCCTGCGCTATCATCGGCAGCTAAATACGGACTGCAGGCGCTGCCACCGGATGTTGAGGACTACATTGATCGCCTTAAGCGCCAGCGCAGGATCTAAGTTGTGCAAGAAGAACCGGTACCTGCCGTTGTCAATCGGAAGCTGCGTGGACGCTACTTGCTTGCCGGTGCGGTGATACTATCACTCTGGGGCGCAAGCTTCGTCGCGGTGTCCCAGCAGGGCAGTACCTTTAACGTCATCGCGACCGTTTTTACCACGATCACTTTTCTGCCGCTCGGGCTGGCCGCGTTGTGGGGCGGCATTTCTGGCAGCGAAACCGATATGCGGCGCGCGCGTATCGCACTGTTCGCTTCCGGCGGTCTGTTGCTGGCGGTCGTTACAATAGAGGTGTTCCGGCGAATCCTTTTCTCCGGCGGCTAGCGAGCCTTGCCGTGAGCTTTCGAACTTTCCTGAAAGCCCGGACGCCAAAACGCTGATCGCGAGGAGCGGCGATGGCTCAAGCGATACAGGGCGCGCGCAAAATGTTGGGGAAATTTTTCGCTGCGGCGAGAAAATCCACGTTCACCATAAAAGATTTCGCGCCAAGACCATTGTGCCGCAACCCCCGGCGCGGAGTTCTCTGTGAATCCGTTCCGTTCGCGCACATGTGCGACCGGTTCATCGGGCAAATCAAGAAAAGACGATGCTCGGTGGTCAATTGAACGTGCGCGAACGCCGTCACATTCCTCAGGAACGAGCACGTATGCAGCCGGAACGCGAGACAACTATGTCGTGCATGCCATTTTCAGTTCGGCGCGGCCGAAAGATCGTGAGGCTCGCAGGCGCAGATTCAGACGACCCGGCGGTAACCTTTGCCTCCCTCTTCCGACTGGCGCAACCGGCCCCGAAAGCGATAGTTTATCGTAACAACTGTGGAGTTCCCGGGGTTCACCTATGGCGGACGTTACCTACGAGATCGTCGAACATGACGGTGGCTGGGCCTACAAGGTCGACGGGGTTTTTTCCGAGACCTATCCGACCCATGCCGATGCGCTTGCTGCCGCAACAGCCGCTGCCGAAGAGCAGACGGTGCCCGGCCATACAGAAACCATAGAATACGAAGACGAGAAAGGCCGTTGGCACACGGAGACCGCACGCGGCTCCGACCGGCCACATACGTACGTCAAGGACAAGATTTAAGGGCGGCAGGCCACCATCGGGAGAAATGAAAATGTTTCGGTTGGTTTTTGCTTTCGCGCTGCTTCTGGCGCCGGTAGCTCCATCGTTCGCGGCGCCGCTGATGCCATCGTCAAACCCGACGATGGAAGATGTCGATCCCGGCATCGACCACACCGCGCGCGACAAGGACCTGCCGCCGGAGTTGCGGCGCCACTCGGTTTATTATCGGACTGAACAGCCGGCCGGCACTATTATCGTGAACACCCACGACCGTTTTCTCTACCTGATCATGGGAAATGGCGTTGCGCTACGCTACGGCGTCGGCGTGGGCCGCGATGGCTTCCAGTGGGGCGGCGTGCACAATATCAGCAAGAAGGCCGAATGGCCGGACTGGACGCCGCCGCCAGAAATGATCGCGCGTCAGCCTTATCTGCCGCGCTGGATGGCGGGTGGCCCTGGCAATCCGCTCGGCGCGCGCGCACTGTATATCGGCGCGACGATCTATCGCATCCATGGCACCAATGCGCCGGAAACGATTGGGCAGGCGGTCTCGTCCGGTTGTTTCCGGATGGTCAATGAGGATGTAGTCGATCTCTATTCGCGCGTGCCGGTCGGCACCAAAGTCATGGTGCAGCATCAGTAGGAGTCCCGATTACTCCCACAGGCCGAACGAGGCCCATTTGGCCTCGGGAATTTCCCCGCCGACGCTGTAGCTGAACGAGACGATCTTCATGTGGTCGGGCGTCGCGACGCAGCGATAGGTCAGCGCGTACCATTTCTTCTTGCTGCGGAACGCGCCGCCGCTGACTTCGAGCGTGTCTCCCTGCATTGACGGCTCCGCCATTGCGTTCGCTACTGCCCGGTCGGGACGGAACTCTCCCTTCTCGCCGCGGATGCGTGTCATGGCTGCGTAGTCGCACAGCTGCTCTAGGCGCTCGGCAGGCGCCAGCATCTGGAGGCTGCGCTCGACCCGCCCTTCGGCGGCCGCGGCTTGTAAAGTGATCGTCGCCGCAACAACCGCCAATCCGAATGCTCGCATGCAACTTTCCCGCTCGCACGGCCTCTGATTCGCTGTGCAGCTTGTCCCAAGCAATAATGGCACGCAAATGTCAGAAGGATCAGGAATA
>Ga0126376_10001936_pt1 | contig 11495 bp, 9 predicted proteins | sample PanSoiMetPlot_15_FD_92760 | JGI IMG/M metagenome (GOLD analysis project Ga0126376, IMG submission 92760) | Tropical forest soil microbial communities from Panama - MetaG Plot_15 | ecosystem: Environmental > Terrestrial > Soil > Tropical forest > Bulk soil | place: Panama | collected 2016-02-17
CGCTGCAGGCCCGTTTCCTGGATCAGCATAGCCTCGCCTGGCTGCTTGGCGGCCAGAGAGTCCCACAGAATGTAGTCGTTTTGCCACCACGAATGATTCGTTGTGAAATCCACCGAAGATCCCCAGAACGCTGGTGAAAGCCGATCTTGAATTCCGCCCTCATCCTGGCCAACCGTGACCAGTTGCTGCGAGCCGGTGGCACGAATCGCTTCCCGCATCGCACTTGCCCATTTGGCAAATGATTCCTGCGCGAACAGGACGTAGTCATAGACTCGAAGGGAATTGATGCCGACGTACATTCCGCGCGGAGCAAATTCTTCTTCCTTCGGAAGATTGATCGTTCCCGTTACCGACTCAGGAGTCACGTTCCACAATGCAGCGAGCTTCGTTCGATCTGGATACCGGTTACTGAGCCATTGATTCCAGGCTGCCAACTCGATTGCATCTCCGTTTGGGCGCATCGTCCAAAGATGCTGTGAAAAGCTGGGCTCGTTGATCAAGTCCCAGGCAAGAAACGGGACGTCATGGAATCGCGCGACCACTGCCGAGATCAGTGTTTGCTGCCGGCGCACGGCTTCTGGATCTAGAAATGAATGTGCGCCACCCAGAACGTCCGGTAAGAATGCAAAGAAATTGAATTGCACCGGCAGGCCGTACTTGCGAGCTGTCATCAGGTAAGCTTCTAACGTCCGCAGCGTACGCTCGTAGGGCTGGCCGTTCTCGTCGCTGAATTTGTCCCATCCCGTCCACCAGCCGGTGCGGATCATATTCAACCCGGCGTCGTGAATCTGCGCGAGATCGTGATCCCACACATAGACATTCGGATGTTCGAAATATAGCCGCTGCACTTCACTCGACATGTACGTCGTGCCAACGACGGCTAAGGGGTGACCATCGACCTCGAAGTAGTCTTGGTTGACCGACAAACGTGGTCCGGAGCGAAGGTAAGCCTCATCGCGAATCCAAAATGCCGAATGGTAGATTGCACGCACCGATTCCCCATCCATCAACTGCGCTTCGATAACGTGAAGTCCCTTTTCTGCTGGCGGAGATAAGACGATCGGCGCGGACAAGCTCAGCGAGCTAGTGATACTGGATCTCTTCGACGGCTGACCCTCTGGAAACGTGTTGATTTTCACCGATAAATGAGATCCGTCGGATGACGTTGAATGTTGGACAACTTGTAGTTCGATCGGCTCCCCCGGCAAATAGAGCGGCAAGGCCGGACGCACCGTGAATTCCTCGGCACCCATTGACGCGCGTTCAACGAGCGATCGGACTAGCGCCGTATTGTCAAAGAAACCAGGCGGCAATTCGGCATTGATGAAGATCCAGCGTCCGCCATCGAAGCCATTCCGATAGTGATCGACTTGAATCGCCGGCGCAGACAATTTGCGTCCATCTTTCGTTCCCCAGGCCAACGCATCGAGATGCGCATCGATCGAACCGGCAGAGCCCCCGCGATGGTAGAGATCCACCGCACTCAGCCGAATCACGGGGCTATAACCGCGTTTCCACGGAAAGGCTGCGACCTGCAAAGGAATTTCCGGATTGTTTTCGAATTCCAGCCCCTCCGAACCTGGTGTCTCCTGGTATTGGTCGATCATCAGCGGGCGAGTGAACCGAACGCTGTAGTCACGCAGGCGCCAACCCGTGCCATCGTGGAATGCTGCTCGGCTGAACGGCCTCCCGCCAAGGACCAGCAGATTCCCTCCGCGGTCGAGGTAGTTCTTGATGGTCTGCCAGTTGTTCTCCGGGAATGCCGAGCCGTAAGGTAGGACCAGCAGACGGGTAGAAGAAGAGTTGAGAGCGCCGCTCAATTCCTCTGCCGCAACAAACTTTGCGCCGCGAAACAACGTCTCAAGCTGTTGCGCAGACGGCGTCACCGAATCGGCAGGGGGAAAGCCGCGCTCACTTAAAACCACCACTTGGGGCCCAAGGTTCTGAGCGAAACCCGCCTGACACACTAGAAAGGAGAAGAGCACAGCTGTCATTAAGTAAGAAGATGCTTTGCGCATAGAGGTTCGGTACCAATCCAATGAATTACGGAAACGCCGAAGTCTCCGGCAACCAGCAGCGTTTGTCAAGCGAAACAAAACGATTTTCTACTGGCTTTTTCGCCCATCCACCGCGAAGAAAAATCTGCCAGCGCGCTTCGCCGATGGTATGATGACGGCGTTTACACATTACTAACCCTCTCGGAGGGTCAAATAAACTCATGGCAATAGCGAGCCCTAATACCGACACCTCGGTCACCGTTACTAGTACAAACCAAAGCTACGGTGCCCCATTGGCTACGGTGACCACTCTCTTCTTCATGTGGGGTTTTCTTACCTGCCTGAACGACATTTTGGTGCCCCACCTTAAATCGATCTTCGATCTGAACTATACAAAGGTGATGTTGATCCAGTTTGCTTTTTTCGGGGCCTACTTCATCTTTTCGATCCCTTCCGCCAAAGTCATCGATTGGATCGGCTATCAGAGATCGATGGTTGGTGGACTTCTCACCATGGGACTAGGAGCGTTCCTCTTCGTTCCCGCCGCCAGCGTGCCCTCATATCCTCTGTTTTTAGGCGCCCTCATTGTTTTGGCTGCTGGAATTACCTGTCTGCAGGTTGCCGCCAACCCTTATGTGACCGTATTGGGAAAACCGGAGACTGCTTCCAGCAGACTCAATCTGACGCAAGCCTTCAACTCCCTTGGTACGTTTCTGGCGCCCTTTTTCGGAGGGCTATTCATCCTGACGACGGCTCCAAACATGGCGGAAATTCGTGCCCTCTCACCTGATGCTCTTCAAGCCTTTCGCCTGCATGAAGCCGCCACGGTGAAAATGCCTTATGTCGGACTGGGGGTCGCTCTCGTACTCCTTGCAATCGCAATCGGCAGTTTCAAGCTGCCAAAGATCGAACATGCTCAACATCAACTTGGCCAGAAGGTCAACGACTCCATCTGGAAGCATCCCAATCTGATTTTCGGGGCGATCGCGATCTTTGTTTATGTAGGTGCCGAAGTTTCAATCGGTAGTTTCTTGGTGAACTATTTCAGCCAACCGGAGATCGGCGGACTCACCGAAAAGGTCGCAGCCAGCTTCGTCGCCTTTTATTGGGGTGGCGCCATGGTTGGACGGTTCATAGGGTCAGCGCTGCTCCAGAAGATGAAAACTGGTGGCCTCCTCGGCATCTGTGCGATTTGCGCATCCGTACTCGTAGCTGTCTCGATGCTGACGAATGGGCACGTAGCGATGTACAGCATCATCCTCGTCGGCTTCTTCAACTCGATCATGTTTCCCAGCATCTTTACGCTCGGCGTCGCGGAACTCGGTCCTCTGACTGGCGATGGATCCGGCATAATGATCATGGCTATCGTCGGTGGCGCAATTATCCCAGTTGCTCAGGGCTGGATCGCCGATCGCATCGGCATTCACCATGCGTTTTTTCTCCCGGTCATCTGTTATCTGTATATTCTGTTTTTCGCTTTGAGCGGGTCCAAGCCGAATAGTGAACGATATGCGAAGGTATGAACTTGGCTTGATACTTTGACATGCCTTCAAGAGCTATAATTAAAACGATTTAAAAGACCTATGGTGCAAGTCAGGAAGCTCGGCCAGAAGCCGACGGTGATTACTCTCAAGGCAGTTGCGCAGCACTTAGGGCTTACCCCAGGCACAGTCTCAGCTGTTCTCAACGATTCACCGTCTGCCCGTTCGATCCCGCAAGAAACGAAGAATCGTATTCGTGCAGCGGCGAAGGAGTTGAATTATCGCCCCAATTTTTTTGCGCGCACACTCCGCAACAAGCGCACATACACGATCGGAGTCATTGCGGAGGAGATTGGTGACTCCTACAGTTCGCCGATCATCAGCGGTATTGAACAATATTTGCGTGAACGGAACTATTTCTTTTTGACGGTCGTGCACCGCCACGACACGGCTCTGCTGAGTCGTTACTCCCAGTTGCTGTGGGAACGTGGAGTGGAGGGAATTATCACCGTTGATACCACCGTCCAGGAAGCGCCCTCGCTTCCCACGGTGGCCATCGCCGGACACAAAAGGATGAAGGGCGTCACGAATATCATCCTTGACCACGAGAAGGCCGCTCAGTTGGCTTTGCGACACCTTAAGGATTTGCGGCACGAACGGATCGCTTTCATGAGAGGCAATCCAGTGAGTTCCGACTCGAAGGAACGCTGGGAAGCAATCTGTCGCGTCGCCGCTCAAATGGATCTCAGGATCGACCCGGACTTGATTGTTCAGATCGATGCCGATGATCCGACTCCTCGCCTTGGCTACCCGTTCGCGAAGCAACTCTTGGCCCGGCAGAAGCCGTTTACTGCGCTCTTCGCTTACAACGACATCTCGGCAATTGGCGCCATCCGGGCACTGCAAGAACATGGACTACGCGTGCCGCAGGATGTTTCAGTGGTGGGCTTCGACGACATCCCCGGTGCCGCTTTCTACAGTCCGAGCCTTACAACGGTGCGTCAGCCACTGAACCGCATGGGAGAGGTCGCCGCCCAGAGTTTACTGGATCGAATTGAAGGCAAAAAGGATTATCCATCCGAGATTGCGATTGAGCCTGAGTTTGTTGCGCGGGAATCTACAGCAAACGCACCCCGCTCCTGTTAGCATCCATTAGCGGCTTGTCCCACTTCGATGCGACGCGCCGCATCCGTCTATGGCTGCGAGCGATACATCGTTAGAGTCCAGCTCTGCCCGCGCCCTTACCTATGTGTCGTACATTTCTTTCGTTCCCATCGGGTTTGCAACCGTTCTGTTGGGACCGATGTTGCCGGCTCTCTCAGCGCGATGGTCCCTCAATTACGCTCAGGCCGGAGCGCTCTTTAACGCACAGTATCTGTCCTCGACTTGCGCAGTCGCATGTTCGGGCGTGTTAGCCGCCCGCTGGGGATTCAGATTCCCGATGAAGGTGGGGCTACTGCTGATGACCCTCGGGCTCTCGTCTTTGCTCTCGGGACCAAAAATCGTCGGTATTCTCTCCATCGCCTTATATGGAGCCGGTTTGGGGTTAGCCGTTCCCGCTGCGAACTTGCTGGTTGCTGCCGCCAATCCTGGGCGCCGCAGTGCTACCTTGAGCTTGCTCAATTTCTTCTGGAGTTTGGGTGCAGTCGCCTGCCCCTTTTTCATCGCAGCTGCGGCCAAAAGCGGGCATCTTCCTACAGTTGTGTTGTTCGTTGCCGCGTTCTCACTCGTAATCGTCATTGGCATTGCCTTGATGCCTGAGAGCATTCGTGAACCTGCTGTCGCCCGCGATACACAACCTATGCTTCCGTTGATCCGACAACGAAAGCATGCTTTCTCAGTGTTGGCGTTGCTTTTTCTACTCTATGTCGGGGTGGAAAACGGTTTTGGACAATGGATGGCGTCCTACGCGAAAAGCCTGGGCACTTTGAGCCTGGCGATGGCTCTAGCCACTCCCTCTTTCTTTTATGCTTCGCTCACGCTAGGCAGATGGATCGCGCCAGTTCTCTTGCGGACGATAGACGACGTCAGACTGGTGCAGGCTGGTACTCTTTTGGCATGCGCTGGGATGATCGGTTTGATCTTTTCCCATGCGCTACCGGGTGTTCTGACAAGTGCCTGTGCCGCCGGCCTCGGACTCTCGAGTATCTACCCGATCACCATCTCCATCCTGTCGAGACAGTTTGAATCCGCGAGCATCGGGTCACTGATGTTTACGCTCTCCAACATCGGCGGGGGATTGCTTCCGTGGATCGTCGGTCTTTCTTCGAATCGATTCGGAACTCTGAAGGCGGGAATTGTCGTGCCGCTGCTCGGATGCATCGGCATGTTCCTATTATTTCTCCGGATCTCAGTACGTCATGCGCCGGATCTCGGCCGAGGCTGATTGCACGTCAGGCGCTGACCAGTTTCGCTGCCAGGCGAGTCATTCGAACAATTCGATATAAGGGAAACAATGGTTCCGGAAGTCGAATCGCGGCCCATTCGCTCGGACCAGCGGTAAAGGCCAGTCGACGCACGAACCGCACTCGATCTTGCCATCTCTCGCGCAATCGAAGCATCAGACGAAAATAAGCTATAGACTCAACGTCGAACGCTCGGTCTTCCCGAATGTAAGTTTCGATCTCTCTCGCGATCTGCGCCGCTGCTTCGTCTTGGCAAAGGTTCGTGTTGGCGCCCGACGGAACTGGCACGTCCAACAGTCGATTCAGGAGCAGCAGTGTGACGCGCAGGATGCGCTGAATTCGCAGACTCTTCGCAGTTATCCCAATCTGACTCCAATCCAATTTGGCGATCTCCGCGATCCGAGCTAGATCACTTAGCCAGATCAGACGTCCCCAGACGTGTTTCGCAGCGTGTAGCGAGAGTAGGATGAATAGATCTTCCAATGAAGGTGTCTTCATCGCACGCCCCGCGACTGGTACGGTAACTGCCCGTTGAAACAGTTGTTCCAGATCGAAATCTACCGCGTAAAATCGGGGCTGAATCGCCCACTGGACCTCTAGCAAATTTCGTCCTGCCGTTCCGTCGAAGACAAATTCGTATCCCGATTTCAAATAGGACCGCTCCACCGCTGGCGACCATTGCAAATGCTTCGTGAACCCAAGTTTCGCAAGCGCCTCATAAATCCGCGTCAAATCCGCCGCCCGAACGAGTAAGTCAATATCGCCAGACTGTCGCAGCGCAATATCCCCGTACACTGCCTCAGCCAGGGCCAAGCCCTTGTAAGGCATGACCGCGATCCCAGCCGCCGACAGCTCGTCGACAATACGAATCAGTTCTCGCGAGAGCATCAGCGACTTGTGAATATTCGTTTGATATTTCTGCGCGACGGAACTGAAGTGTTCGACCGGGATCAGTTCTTTGTAATCTGAGAGTGCTTGATAAAGGAGTGGCTCCACACCATGCCGGTCTGCGAGATCAAGAACTAGATCCCAGTGGAGAGAGGACTGCAGTAGAGCCTGTATGCGGCAGTGATCACGGCCGGCGGAACAAGCCGCGAATAACAGCGACCATTCGGTCTCCGATGCAGCGCTGGTTCGAGGCATTGCTTTGGATGAGGCTACGACGGGAACTCCAGATCACGCAAGAGCGCCGGCGGCAGGAATAATAGGCACGCCCGGAAGGGCGCGAATCTGCACCAGGTTCGCGGTCGACCATTTCTTTGCGATCATGTTGGCGGAAGGAATCCCGGTCCTTGCAAACGATTTTTCGCAGTCCTGCGAGGAAGGACCGCGCATATTCCCTTCCATGTAGGCGAGCCCCGGACACCGCGTGCAACTCCCAACGTGTGTGCATGAAGTGCATGTGTTCAGATCCTTCAGCCGTATCGATCGCACTTCGTTCATTGTTTCGGAATTGCGCCAAATATCGAGGAACTTCTGCCTTCGTACGTTACCGGTCGGAATCGGGAACTGCACGCACGGGAAGACATCGCCATAGGGCGAAACGTAGCATGAAGTATGACCCGCGCTGCACGGCAACGCTGAAAGCGAGTTCTCGTCACCCGGCGCTGGCACTGCACAAAACTCGTCAACGTCTCCGACTAACGCCTGATCCCGAAAAACCTGCCGCAGCGTTTCGTGGCCGATACCCATGTTCAGCACGGATCGATTCCCATCCATCATGGGGGTGATCGTTGGATCGAGGGTACACTCGATGCCTAACTCGTTGGCCAGTGCCCGCATACCCTGATAGTCCTGCACGTTCTGCACCATCAACACATTCGCGAAAATTACTCGCAGCCCTTGAGATTTCAGAAACCGCGCTGCATCAATCGATCGCTGAAGCGATCCGGGCACCAGCGTGATGGCATCGTGTACCACCGGGCGATGGGAATAAATACTGATCTGGATCGACTCGACCCCAATCTCTTGAAGCCGGGCGGCCTCGCGTTCGCGAATCATGATCGCGTTCGTCTTAAGTTTTACACAAAACTGCTTTTGGAAGCGGGCATACTCGAGAATTTCGAAGAAATCCTTTCGCAGAAAGATTTCGCCACCGCTGAGCGATAGAACGAAGACCCCGGCATCTGCTAATTCATCCAGCAAGTGTTTGATCTCTGACGTCGTCATCTCGCCATGATCATCGTGGTCGAGATAACAGTGCACACAACGTTCATTGCAGCGATAAGTGAGATCGAGTTGCACGCTCAGAGGAATATTCCGCGCCAGAGCTTTTTCGTTTACTTCCTGGAGCAAGCTCATCGCTTCTCTCCAACTGGTTGCTGCAACAGTGTGATTGGCACTTCTGAGATCTGCAGGATTTCATGACCAGCCAATTCTCGCGCCAGAGCCTCAGCGTCAGCGAGAGCCTCGGCCGGCTCGACTTCAAACTCCGTGCAGATCTTCTTCTCCACGATCTCGTCCAGCGGAGTCGCTCCGTCCGCGGACTGCCAGAGAATCGTCGCAGTCTCATTCAACGTAAATAAAGTTGAGTCCCTGGCCGACATGATCATCATTTCGCCATCCAGGCTTCGCGCGGCCGCTCGTGGATTACGTACCAAATAAAGCCTACTCATCGAATCAACTCCCAAACCCTTGCGTCAGGAACAAATGTGAGCCGTGCAATCGGGACTCTTTCTGCAAACTCGAATGCCGAATGAAAAATCTTCCGCACAAGTTCCTCATCCTTCGCGAAGAATAATAGGTTTGATAGCAAGGACCGTGCGGCTTCACCGGGCGAGACTGAGTCAACCTTGTTCTCTTTTCCCTTGACCAGCAAATAGAGCGTCGAAATTGGCGCCGAAACATTTTCGCCCAACTTGGCCAGTTCGCCGGTGAATGGGGTTCCAAAGGCTACGTATTCGTCACCCCGGCGGCGAACGTAAGAAATCTCGTCGGTCAAGAGCGTTACATCGGACGGTGCCAGCCTTGAGATAGTCGTCTTTCCAGCCTCAGACACTCCAGCGAACAAGAATGCTTTTCCGTTGCGAATCGCGCTGGCGGAATGCAGTAGGAATCCACCCTGCCGCGCCAATACCAATGTGTGAACGATTCGCAGCACCGCATCAATCGAATACGGATTGGCTGTCTGCCGAATCCAGCCACGCCGTGCTGCCGGTTCCCACTCGGCCAAAAAGTCCCCACGCCGCAGCGTCCAACGCCCGAGGTGGTAACTGACTTCCACATCTACATCGGGATCCACGATGGTTGGCTGTTGGAGTTCAACATCGAAGTCGATCTCTGCTTTGTCCGAATCGCTAACGAATCCTGTGTAGCGACTCTCCAGAAGACTTAGAAAATCTGAATCGGTCGTATGCACGCGTACAGGCATCCCACCGATTTCAATGACTAGACTGAAACGCTCGACTTCGGTCATCAACTGTGGCAAAGGCAGGCCCAATGACTACACTGTTTGACTTGATGTTTGAAGCAGTCCTCGAACCCTAACCACGACCCCGGCAGCAACATCCGAACGTCGAACAAGCGCTGCGATCGCGCGCTGGCCGGATCCCAAGGCTTTGCTGGGCTCAATATTTCTGTCGTTTCTTACAATCGAAGTAACTCGACCTAAGAATTCGTTGTCACTCACCGGCGAATCAGTCGCCTGCATTGAGTCACCGCGCGTCAGCATCGTTGAACTGTGATTCTTCACGACCCGATGAGCAATGAGCCGCCGATGACGAACGAAAAGAACAATGTCACCTTCCGCCACCCCCGCAGGCTCAACTCGCTCAACGATGAGCACATCCCCAGGCCAAACAGCCGGTAGCATGCTCCATCCTGTAACTCGCAGACGTAGCGTTCCCGACGATCGCAACACCTCGGCGGCCATTTCGCACTTCAGTGCATGGGATTCGTCCGTGACAGCGTCGCGCAAGTTCATGAGTTCTTCGGGCTGTTGTTACAACTCTGAGACAAGCCTAAGATTTTTCCGCACGAAAGCGCTGTTGTCACAAACACTTTCTCATGCCGAAATGATGGCTTTTCGTACGGTTTCTTTCGCGTAGCCGGAGTGCTCGGTTCGTCCGGTTGAATATGACTCGTATCCATTGAGATCCTATCGTTATTGTAAGTTTGCCTGGGATGCCTGTACGGCGCAAACCCCAGTGCCGCCAGATGTAGGACAAGTTTGATTGCCTTGAGTGAAAAAGTATATCTGAGACGCTCCAGTCGCAGTGCTTATGCCATCGACAATTACTCCGCCTGTGCCACCCGACAAGGTGAGGTTTGAAGAGGGCCAGGGTCCAGCATTAATCCAGATGACAGCATTGTCGGTCGTTGTGCCACCTATCGTAGTGTTCCATGTCGGCTGAGTCGCGCCTGAGAAACCAGCTTGGGTCGAAATTTCTACATTCGTTCCGTCGAAAATACTCGCTAGCTGACCGTAACCATGGTTTGCGGTCCATCCCCCTAACGGCACCACCGTCGTAGCTCCCTGGTTTAGCCACGTAATGCCATTGTCGATTGTTTTCTTGGCCAGGGCGCCCGGCCAGATCGGAATCGTCGATCCGGTCGTACCGTTATTGAGGGCAGTCTGGATGTAGGCGACGTTATTCGCCGTCCGGATCACCAGAATCTCTTGACCTGCGTTGTAGTGAGTGTTCGCCTTCCACGGCAGATCCACGAAATTCATGAGGCAGCCCTTGTTACCGCAAGGCCGCCCAAAGTTTTGTACGCTGAAGTACAGCAGTTCTGCCTTGTTCGGGCTCGCGTTGGGATTTGGAAAGTCGGTCACGGGTGAACAGGCAGGTGTTCTGCCGGCAGGAGTCAGAGTTGCACCGGGCACCGGCGAACCCATCACTCCGGCAACAATCGGTATTCGATACATAACCGGCGCACCACCCGTATTGCCGCAGACATACAAGGCCCCGGTGGCATTTGTCGAATTGAAATAGGCGCTGTCAAATGCACCCACGTACATCGGGTTGGGCGTCGATCCTAAGACCACACTGTTTCCAACGGTCACCTTAGACCCAGTGCTTCCTGCTGCGAAACTCGTGCTCAGAGTATAGACAGCAGCGCAGGCGATACCCCCGCCGCAATTCGCGGTGCCGTCACTAGAGGCAAAAACGTAGACCTTCCCGCCAGTCACATCCAGAAGAGGACTCTCCACCAGGCCGACACCAAAATCCAGCCGTCCTGATGCGGTCACGGCAGCAGTCGAAGAGTTTACGCGATAGAGAAATCCTCCCCCGGTTCCCACATCACCCACTAGAACATTCTGCGAAGTGTGATCGTACAAGGGGCTCGAAAGGGAATTTCCCCCGTTCAACTTAACCGGAAAGAAGATCGTTACTTCTGTCGGGGTACCTTTGAATACGCCTGTGATCTTGTGCAACCAACCGCTCGATCCACCGACCCATGCAATGTCGTTGGTGTAGTCGTAATAGGGGGATGAAGTCCGGTCATCAAGATTTCCGCCGGTCCCGGTGTGGAGAAACACCTCTGTCATGCACGGTGCGACGCAGGTCGGGTATTGAGCTGCAGTTACGGATGTCGGCACTCCCGGAGAAAAAACTGTTTCTGTAGTTGAAGCCTTCCACTTTAGAAGGACAAGACCTGCATTCCCCGTA
>Ga0126376_10001940_pt1 | contig 11472 bp, 9 predicted proteins | sample PanSoiMetPlot_15_FD_92760 | JGI IMG/M metagenome (GOLD analysis project Ga0126376, IMG submission 92760) | Tropical forest soil microbial communities from Panama - MetaG Plot_15 | ecosystem: Environmental > Terrestrial > Soil > Tropical forest > Bulk soil | place: Panama | collected 2016-02-17
CGACTGAACGAGTTTGATCAATTCTGTGGGAGGGCATGGTTTTTGGCGGAAGAGAATATTCATACCGGTGTATTCCTGCTCCGCTTCAGCCAACCCACTGATAACGATCACGGTGACCTCGGGATTTACTTTGCGGACAAGGCGGACAAAATCCGACCCGGTCGCTTCCGGCATGATGTGATCTGTAACGATTACGCCGATCTTCTGAGCATCAGAAAGACTGCGAATCAGGGCAAGAGCGCTGTCGGCACTGGTAGCTACCTGTACCTCCAGTCCGGCTTGGCTCAGCACGGTTTGCCGAGTCGAAAGCTGAACTGGATTGTCATCTACCAGGAGAACAGTTTTGCTCAACGCGCTCTTACCCTTTCGCAGTGCTCTGAAGTCAAAGATTGAAAGACTGAAGTTAGCTGTGGCCTCGCAGTTCCGCCTCTGCGCGGAACCAATCATCGACATGTTTTCCATGCTGTCCGCCGCGCTGCATGTACAGCTCATAGGCGCGTTGACGGATCCGGTCTTCGCTCACGTCGGCGTTGTTTTCAGCAGCAGAGCTCATTTGCAGAGCAGAGCTGGGGATTTTCTTCTTCGAAACAGTGGTGGTGCCGTTGCTTCCGACGTCGCCATTGGAACCGGCTGCCTTCTTACTGGAACCTTTTGCTCTAGGCATGGGGGACTTCTCCAAATTCATTCAGGGGAATTGTTTCGTGTTGAGCGCTCAAGATTGAGCAGGGCGAAGCGATCTCCGCGAATTACTCAACAACATTTTGATTTTAGCAAGCAGAAGTGTGAAAAGGGAGTCTTAAGAAGATTCGTTTTCGAGAAAGAGGTTCACGAGAGGCGTTCAGAGAAGGTTCGTTCGAGGTGCAGCTCGAGATTGTTGATAGCGAGGTGGTTCTCGGGAACTAAGGTTTTCTTGAAGTGCTGCTCTTCTCAGTGAAAGTCATGCGAGCGAGTCGCGGCGTCAGTGATTTCCAGCCGACTCACGCGCAAGGCTTTCACAGAAATGACGTTCTCCACGTTCTGCAGAATGCCCTCGATTAACAGAAAACGCTCGTGGATAACAAGTAAGCGGTTCTGATCGTACAGATCGGGCATGATGATTGCGTTGGAGATTCCGGTTTCGTCCTCAAGACTAAGAAAGATAAAGCCGTTGGCAGTGCCGGGACGCTGCCGCGCAATCACGCAGCCTGCAATGCGGGTGAATTGGCCGTGTTTTAGTCGACACAAATCGATCGCTCGCACCACGCGCATGCGATTCATTTCTTCACGGCGATACAGCATGGGATGTGGTCCGACCGTCAGGCCGGTGCCGTGGTAATCGGCGATGAGTCGCTCTTCGGAGGTCATTTGCGCCAGCGGTGAAGGCGAATCAGGCTCTGCGATATCCGCTAGTAAAGGTCCTTCCACCCACGCGGCTTTCTCGACTTGCCAAAGTGCGTCGCGGCGGTGAAATTTTGAGTTAGGGAAGGGCACGGCTTTAGCCGTGCCGTAATCAATCCTTTCGCTTTCGTTTTTTGCGCTTTTGGGTTTTGTCGAAAGGCTTTCTTTCACATCAAAGGTACTTACCTCAGCGGCTAAAGCCGAATTCATTTCTAAACCCTTATCGGCACGGCTAAAGCCGATGCCCTTCCCTAAATCTGCTTGAAAACATTGCTGAGTTGCCGAGAAAGGTCCCCCCAGCGGGTTCAAAGCTCCAATCTGCGCCAGCATATTTAATTCATTGCGACGCAGTTCTGGAACACGACGCGCGAGATCGTTCACTGAAGAAAATATTTTTTGATTGCGCTCACTTACTAAAGCCAGCGCTGCTTCTTCACGCAAGCCGCGAACATAGCGCAGTCCCATGCGCATGGAAATGTTGCACTCGGGACGATTATGTGGAGCTTCGGTGGCGCACTCGCATTCGAGGGTGCAGGGCCAATATGAGCGGGTGACATCGACAGGCCGAACTCGCAATCCGTGCCGTTGCGCGTCTTTTACGATCGTCGCAGGATGATAAAAACCCATCGGCTGATTGTTCAGAAGAGCAGCCGTGAATGCGGCGAGGTAATGACACTTGAGATATGCGCTTGCATATGCCAGCAGCGCGAAGCTGGCGGCGTGCGATTCGGGAAACCCGTACAACGCGAACGAAACTATGGACTGCACAATCTCATCCTGCGCCTGCTGACCGATTCCGTTTTTGGTCATGCCACTGCGCAAGCGAGTTTCGATCGCCACCATTTTTGCTTGAGAACGCTTATTTCCCATAGCACGACGGAGTTCTTCGGCTTCACCTCCACTGAAATCAGCAACTACCATCGCTATGCGCAGAAGTTGTTCTTGAAATAGAGGTACGCCAAGAGTTCGTTTCAATACTGGCTCAAGTGATGGATGAGCATAAGTAACTGGCTCCAGATTCTGTCGACGTTTCAAAAAAGGATTCATCATCTTGCCCACAATCGGTCCTGGGCGGATGATTGCGACTTGAATCACAATGTCGTAGAAGCATTTCGGACGATTGCGTGGCAGCGCCGACATCTGCGCTCGGCTCTCCACCTGAAACAACCCAACAGTGTCGGCTTGCTGAAGTCCTTCATAAACTTGGGGGTCATCTTGCGGAAGCTGCGCCAACTCCACCCTGTCACCGTAATGCCGGGGGATAAGTTCGATGCAGTCTTCGAGCACCGCCATCATTCCCAATCCCAACAGATCGATTTTCACCAGGCCGAGGTCAGCGCAATCTTCCTTGTCCCACTGCACTACAACTCGTCCAGGCATGCTGGCTGGCTCGAGCGGTACTACAGAGCTGAGTTGTCCCTGACAGACAACCATGCCGCCGGAATGCTGACCAAGATGACGCGGCAGATCCTGTACTCGGAGCGCGAGGTCGAGGAATTTTGAAATGCGGGGATGGTGCAGATCGAATCCGGCATGACGGAATTGCTGCTCCATCGTGTCGGTTGGTCCTACCCACTCCCACGAGCCAACCAGCGCAGAGAGCCGATCCAGAGTCTCAACATCAAAGCCGAGAGATTTACCTACTTCACGAGCAGCCGAGCGTCCGCGATAAGTGATGACGTTCGCCGTCATAGCGGCTCCATGCGCGCCATACTGCGCGTAAACGTGCTGAATTACACGCTCGCGCTGGTCGCCGCTGGGCAAGTCGAGATCGATGTCCGGCAGTTCGCCTCGTTCTTCAGAGAGGAAGCGCTCAAAGAGCAGCTCCATTCCCACTGGATCGACGGCGGTGATTCCCAGAGCATAACAGACAGCACTGTTGGCCGCCGATCCGCGGCCTTGCACCAGAATTTTTTCTCTCTCGCAGAAACGAACTATGTCCCACACTATGAGGAAATAACCGGCAAGATTGAGTTTTTCGATGAGGTTCAGTTCACGATCGATTTGCTGCCGGGCGCGCTCGCGCAGATCGGGTGACTTCTGGCCGTAACGCCTACGCGTGCCTTCGCGGGTACGGTCGCACAAAAACGAAATCATCGTCTCCCCTTCCGGGATCGGATAGCGCGGGAACTCGTAGCCAAGCTCTTTCAGTGTGAACTTCAGGCGCCCAGAGAGTTCTGTGGTGTTGCAGATCGCCTCAGGGAGATCGGCGAAGAGTTGTTCCATTTCGGCAGGCTTGCGAATGAAACGCTCAGAGTTGATCGAGAGCAGACGTCCGGCATTTTCCAGTTGCCGGTGATGACGAATGCAGGTGAAGACATCGAGAATTTCGCGCTCTGCAGCCGTCGCGTAAGAAACACCGTTGGTCGCAAGGATGGGAAGCCGCAGCTTGCGTGCGATAGCAACAGCAGCTTGATTGCGAGCTTCTTCGCGCCGATCAAAATGTCTTTGCAACTCGACATATACGTTCTGAGGACCGAAGATACGCATCATCCGCTCCACAGTTCGCACTCCTTCGTCGTACCCACCGCGCATGAGGGCTTCGGCTAACGGACCATCTTCGCCACCGGTAAGACAGACCAGCCCACCAGCGTGCTCTTCCAGTTCCTCGATTCGCGCAGTGCTCTCTTCTTTCTTGGCGCGCAATTTCGTGCGAGTAATGAGCTTGCAGAGATTCTGATATCCCTGACGCGATTCAACCAGCAAGGGATAGCGAGCGGGACCAGCTTCGCCGAAAAGGATGTCATCAACTGTGACTTCCGCGCCTATGTGAGCGGAAATTTTGAACTTCTGAGCTGCCAGGTGAAAGCGCGGCGCTCCGTAAACGCCATTGCGATCGAGCAGCGCCATTGCCGGCATGCCGTAGTCGGCACACACAGCAATCAGAGCTTCGGGCAGGGAAGCGCCTTCAAGAAAGCTGAAGGTTGAGCGGGAATGGAGCTCTATGTACATCTTTGAGTTGGTTCACCACGGAGACACGGAGTCACGGAGAAAGGCAGGATGAAACCACGAAGGACACGAAGGATGACGAAGTTTATTTGTTTTGTTATTTGTCTTTTAGCTTTGGCTTCTCCGTGACTCCGTGGTGAAATTGTTTTCATCATTAGTCAAAAGTCCCCTCGAGATACCATTTCGCTGAACTCAGATCCCTATACATACGCACAAGTATCGGCGTAGATTGTTCTGCGCGAAGCTCCACGTCCCATTCATCTCGCGTCCAGGCTTCAGTGGTCCACCAGCCCCCGTTATTACGCCATGGACCAGCGGCTGCGGTTACTCGATGTGATTTTCCGCGGAAGATCACTTGCGCAGGTACTTCGTTCTGCATTCGTACTTTTGCCGCGAGCGGTGGACGAAAGATTCGCAATGCTGTGCGCTGCATACGCGGTTTCTCATTACGCTTTGAAGCCTTGGCGTAAGGACGAAATGCACACATACGAAAGCTGCCGGGGGCGTGAGTGTCGAGCAATTCGGCAGAGCCTACGCGATCGTCGCCTGCGATGCCGCGAATGCGAGCCAGAGTGAGTTCGAGCCGTTCAGGCGCCGGTCCGCGTGGAAGAAATAATCCCGATTGTGCGAAACGGGGAGGAGCAACTTCCGCCGCAAGAAAAATCTTTTTTACCGGACCACCTGGCGGATGCGCGGCAAGATCGAGCTGCAATAGCTTCAGGAATGTTCGGCTGTCCTGCATTGGAACAGGGAACTGGAAGCTGCGTTGATATGTGCTCTTACTCTTCTCCTGTTCCGCAAGGGATTGATCTTCGTGCCCGGTCAGTTCGAGTGTTAGCCGTAATTCGCTTGCAGCGAGTGATCGCGCTGCAAGACGCGCACAGATTTGCTCGAGCAGGCGATTCAAAATAAACGCCAGTGGTTCGAGCAGCTCAACTGCATCTTCCAATTCAATCGATTCTTCGAATTTGATAATTGGCTCAGCGGGAATCAGCGTGCGCTGAGTTCGTCCTTGCGCAAGCTTTTGCAGGCGCAAGCCTTCCTGGCCAAGCCGCTGGCTAAGCGCAATTTCCGGCAGCGCGGCGAGTGCAGCAAAATCGCGAATACCCCAGCGCTCGAATGTCTCGAGCATCTCCGCAGAAGGTTCGAGTAGTTGAATTGGCAATGGGCCGAGGCGCTTGGCTTCGGTGCAAGGAACGATAATCGTTACCCCAGGGAAGTCGCGCGCAGCATACATGGCCGAATCAGGATTGCCAGCCATTGCGATATTGGCTTCAAGTCCCATTTTGAGAACATGTGAACTGATGCGTCGAGCAATCTTGGCTGGGGTTCCGAAAAGACGCTCCAGGCCAGTGATATCAACAATCACGGTGTCATTAGATTTGGTTTTGTTCTCAAAATTTGTGCTGCGTCGTGAGGTGTCTTCGACGCGCGGAGAAAAAGCATAAGTGCAATCGAGTAGAGCACTATAGGCAGCTTCTTCCTGAGCAATCGATCGCCGAAAGAGACGAATATCCGGATACACTTCCGCTTGTAGCTTCGTCATCCCGATCTCACTGCCGAGTTCACGCGCCTTTTGATTGGCAGCAATGATCGTGAGCAGTGGTGGAGTGCCGTCGAGTACTGCCATAGGTTGCTCTCGCAGTTCAGGCGTAGAGCGCGTAATGGCTTGCACTGGAAACTCCGGGACGTAAATGCAGACAAACAACATGGCGGTTCCGTGCCGTTAAAAAAAAAATAGAAGATCAAACCCTATTGCATGGGCAGAGCAAAAGCAGCCACTGGCATTTCAGCTGTAACCTCCGGAAAAGAAAACTCGGAGCGCATCGGCAATTTCTTCGAGCTACAGATGCCTCGCGATCGTGCCACTTGAAAATGTGCGTGCGTAGTATTTAGCAGACGCGCTCGCGGAGTAGTCCAACGTTGTGGCATTTCAAATGAAGATGTCATCGATTTGTCGAATGGTATGGCAACTCCCTGAGCAGTCACGCGAAAAGCCACTTCATTGTTTGCAGAAGCGCCGTCGAAATGTGTACCCACGATCGTTTCTTCTTCAACAGCTTCACTCCATGCAGCTTGTTGCGCGGCAAAATCCAGTACCAGGGAAGCACAGCTTTTAGCACTGGGTTGTTGTTCAACGACAACGAATGCAGTGGCTGTGTTTTCGACCGCACGACGAAAACGAAACCATGTGGTAAGCGGAATTCGGCGAGCTGCCTGAATGGAGATGTCGGCGAGATCGAGAACCACGAGTCCAAAGCCGCCAGCCTGCAAAAGCAAATCGGTAATTTTCAAAGCTTGTTCAATTTGGGAATAATCTTTGGATGAGTCGGACGATGTAGTTCTGAACGAATTGAATGGCTTGCTCGATTTGCTCTTCGGCGGGCTTCCATTTTTCTGTAGGGAAGACAAGCCGCACCTGATCCACAGCAGTCGTGACAGATCTACTCCAGCAGTAGCTGCTGACTGTGGATCGAACGCATTGCTTGCATCCACAAGCGCGCAGATTTCGTCGCGACGTATGCACTCTGCCAGCAGAGCTATCAGGACACTGCTCCGCCCGGAGGAGGCTGGTCCGCAGATTTCAGTTAAGCAGCCCAGCGGCACGCCTGCGGTAAGAGAATCGATCGCCGTGATCGTGGTGGGGATCATCTCGGGCACCGATCGCTGGGGAGGAGTCAGTGCACGAGGAATGCGATGTTCCAGGATTGTTTCCAGGTGTGTACGCAGTTCGGAGCTGCTATTTATCGTGATTTCGCGCGAAGGGGGACGCATAGATATTCGCTTTATGTTCGCCTAGTAAGTTAGGATTTTCCTCCCCTGTGAAAAGGTTGTCAAGTGGCTGAATCCTGCGATCTGTGTGGTTGAGGAAATCGCGTACAAAACTGCTAATTGTGTGGAATCAAATACTTAGAAAAATTTTATGAACGCGTCAACTTGTGCCGCGCTCTTTAGCCAAAAACTTAACGGGAATTTTGTTGACTGTCGGAAACCGCGGCAGTAATGTTCGTTTTAGCTACCCCTAGAACATGTCCATGAAACGGATTCTCGCCTATGGCGAGGACGTCCATGTCATCTCTACACGTGCAATGATCTTGCAGCGTGCGGGATACGACGTCGCTCACACCACTCGCGCTGACGAGTTGGTTTCGTTGCTGCGTGGAATAACTTTTGACATGCTCTTGGTCGGGGATTCCTTACGCACACTCGAAAACGTGCGTCTAGTCCAGTGCCTGAGAGAGCAATTCCCGTCGCTCAACATCGTGATGGTTCAGGATGAGAAGGACGAACGAGATCCCTGGTCTACAGGGTTTGTAAGCAGTGGTCCTGAGCAGCTCGTGAATGCAGTGGGTTTGTTTCTTAGCGAGCGCAAGCCTGCGCGAAGCAATGCGGCTGAGATCAAGCCAAGGGCGATGCAGAGCGCAGCTGGCCAATAGTTGGTCGAAAAGCTACAACGACAGTTCCAGCGTCATCTTTCTATAAGCCAACATCACATCGGCTTTAGTGACCATGCCAAGCAAGCGCTTTTCATTGCGTCGTGAGACCACGGGAAAATTGGCCAGATGAAACTCCCGCATGCGCTCTACCACCTCGTGCATCGTCTGATCGGGAAATGCGCATTTCAGGTCACGTGAATACACGGCTTCTACCTGGACCTGTCCTCGTTCGTTTCGGTCAATCTTCACGATGTCCGACATGCTGATCATGCCGGCAAGCTCGCCGTCTTCGTCCAGCACCGGCATCGCGAAAGCCTCTCGCGCAAACATGATCTCCTGCACGGATTCGAGCGTGTCATGGGGGGAGGCTGCCGGAATTTCGTTCATCACTTGCGAGACGCGCACGCCGGAGAGGAGATGTAGTGGGGAATGGTGGTTTTGTTGTTGTTTACGAAATTGAAGAATCAAGAGCCCGATTTGAAGAAGAAGGATCAGGCTGCTCAGGGCGAGAAACAGCAGCAAGTATGTGTTTGTTTGCAAGGTCCAGACTCCCATTGGGATTCCGATTGGGGGCTCAGGTCCCGCTTTTGAAGTGGTTATACCTCATTTCGAAAATAGTGGAAATCCAAAATATTTATGCAGGTTATAGAACTGCACAAGGAACGGGCCAGAAAAGCGAATCCCTGACTGCTTTAGCAGTCAGGGATTCCAATTCGAAGACTCAAGTGCTGTCGGCTTACTGCGTGTAGCTCAGCGCCGACAGGGCTTTCCGGAACTGTTGGCGATAGTTCCGGCTCATGATGAGTTCCTTCCCGTCCAGCAGCTTCACCATGTAGTCGCCATGCGGCAGCGGACGAAACTCCCGCAGACATTCGATATTGATAATCGTGCAGCGGTGGATGCGAACAAACTGCTTCGGATCCAGCTTCTTTTCCAGATCGTTCATAGTCGACCGCATGCGGTGTGACAGCGAGCCACAATGCACCTGAACGTAATTAGCCGCTGAGGTAAAGGAATCCACCTGTTGTACTTTCTGGAAGAAGATGCGATCGCCGTTGCGCAGAGCCAGGCGTTCCAGGTATTTTGGCGATTCCTGATTCGGAACTAGTACCGGCACCGGTCTTGGAGGCGTAGACACCGAGATCCTGCTGCGCTCCATCTGCACACGAAGCTTCGCCCGCTCTACAGCCTGGAGGAGCCGTTCCTGATGAAAGGGCTTGACAACGTAGTCCGCGGCATGAGCGTCAAACGCACGCGCGGCGTAACGTTCGAGAGCGCTCATGAAAACGACTGCAGGAATCTTCTCGCGGCTCGATTCCACTACTTGAAACCCTGGTACCTCAGGTAGCTGAACATCTACAAACAACATGTCGGGCGTGTGCTCGGCGATCGCGGCGAGTGCCTCTTTGCCATCGCAACATTCACTCACGATCTCAATGGAGTCGTCGTCCTCGAGAAGACGGCTAATGGCTTCGCGGGCGGACGGCTGATCGTCGGCGATTAGTGCACGAAATCTGGCTTGGGCGAACGCGGCGGCATGAATGGAGTCTGTTGCCATAACGTCTTGAACACCTCACTGTTATCAATGGTTCGTGGTTGTCGGTTCAAAGCCAAAGCTGCATCAGGAACGTGGCGCAGTTGAAATGGAGTGCGAAAATCGGCGGACGGATGTTGCGCAACCCAAGCTTGCGAATTAGACTCCGCCTTCTTGATCTGACTTTCGTCGAGTTCTCTCGCGAGCTCGGTAAACTTGTTTTGAAACGTTTGCGGAATGGGAATACCAGAAGCCTGTGCGGAGAGGTACCAGCTATATGCGGCTGTCGCATCGATTACTGCGGCACAGCCGACCATGAAGCAGAGTGCAAGATTGAGATAGCTTTGTCCGTTGCCTTGCTCGGCCGCTGCGGAGAACCACTTTAAGGCTTCGCGTTTATCCTGCTTGCCTGCGGTTCCCTGAAAATAGATTCTTCCCAGGTTGTTTTGCGCAGCAGCAAAACCCTTGTCGGCGGCCTTGCGGTAAAGCTCGATGGCTTTGGACAGGTCGGCCTTGACGCCATTCCCATTTTCGTAACAGACACCTAATAGGAAATTCGCAGCAGGCAAGTCGCGATGCGCGGCGCGTTTCAACCATTTCACCGCAAGATCGGCATCACGTGGGACAATCTCACCATTCAGATAAGCCAAGGCAAGATCGACTTGAGAAAGTTCCAGGCCGGCTGTGGCAGAGCGCGTAAGGAGGTCGAACGCCCGCTGAGGATCCTTCGGAGCACCCCAGCCATTGAGATAAATCACCGCAAGATTGTGTTGAGCTACCGAGTAGCCGGATGATGCTGCCCGCTGCAACCAGCGGATTGCTTCCGACTCATTGCGCTCTACGCCCTGACCAATAAGGTATAGGACACCAAGATTGGTTTGTGAATCTGGATCGCCCTGGTCACTCGCCTTACGAAACCAGCGGACTGCTTCTTCGTAATTCACCTTACCCACTCGGCCCGAAATATATGCTTTAGCTACCTGAACTTCTGCATTTAAGGAGCCATTCTCAGCCTGGTGGAGGAGCTTGCTGAATTCCGGTTCCCCAATTGGCTTCACAGCAGCTGCCGCGTCGTATTCCGATATAGATGCCGTGATCGCTAAAAGGATGAAAAACGATTTCAAGAACGATGCGAAACGCGTTGGACTGCTTTCTATGCCTGACATCGCAACACCGCCTGAAAACAGAAAGAGGCTGTCGGATCCTGAGACAAATCAGGATCGCGACAGCCTCCGATGTATTCGGTCAGCTACTTCGCTAACTGAATTTGATCTTGTGCCTCGAAACCTCTACCAGAACGGGAATCCCATCCTGGATTTTCAAACGTTCAATCTCTCCGTGTCCCATTTGCTGGCAATAACGCACAAACGCCTGCCAGGCTGGATGCAGTGAAGCTTCCAGCTCGTCGCTCTTTGAAGTCGATCCGTTGCGTCGCGACTCCGGCGCGTTGTTACGCTCACTCATCCAGACCCCGTCCGGCTGCCTTGTTTGTACCTTTGACGACATGCACCAACATCGGTTAGCAAGTCGTCAAGCAATTTACATTTCGTTGCCATCCATCAATACGGAAGCGGATGCGTGCAAGTTCCTTCAAGATTCACAATCGTCAGCGGAAGCTTGGGACAAATCTTACCGAGCCGTTTTGTTCGTTTTCGGACAAACCTTGTACGAATTCGGACAGGATGGCCCAAGCGGAATCACGTGTTTTTGACCTTCTTAGACCTAGTAGTAGTGACAGATAACGATTAATGAAGCTCGATCTGATGGTCAGCGAGGACCAGCTAACGTAGTTCGTAAATCGGGCCGCGCGGGCGACCAGCGGGCTATGTCGCGGCCCAGCCATCCCAGTCCCTGTACACTATTGCGCGGAGCAGGAGACGTGGACACCGCGTACTTCGTACATCGCCTTCATTTCGGCTTCCTCATTACTTTCCACTACTTGTTTCCTCAGCTAACGATGGGCCTCGCTCCTCTCATCGTCATTCTCAAGACCATCGCTCTGCGAACTGGAAATAAAGCGTACGACAACGCAGCCCGCTTCTGGATGAAGATTTTCGGAATCAATTTCGTCCTCGGGGTGGTGACCGGTATTCCGATGGAGTTCCAGTTTGGGACCAACTGGGCCCGTTTTTCGCAGATGACGGGAGGCGTGATCGGACAGGGCCTGGTGATGGA
>Ga0126376_10001941_pt1 | contig 11471 bp, 9 predicted proteins | sample PanSoiMetPlot_15_FD_92760 | JGI IMG/M metagenome (GOLD analysis project Ga0126376, IMG submission 92760) | Tropical forest soil microbial communities from Panama - MetaG Plot_15 | ecosystem: Environmental > Terrestrial > Soil > Tropical forest > Bulk soil | place: Panama | collected 2016-02-17
TCGCACCAACTAACATTTCCGTTCAATTTGCGATCCCGGTGCGATATTGCACTGTCACGTCGCCACGCGTTTGGCGCCGGCGACGGTTCGCAGTTTCCCTACACACGCGGTACTGCTACGCCCAACTTTGTCATGGTTGATGTCGCGCACCTCGCAACGATAATGAACAATTAGATTTCAATTCTTCTCGCATGGCTCTCCGCCGAATACGGAGACGCCTCGACACTCTCATGCGACCGATTACCCAACGTTCTCGCGAGGGCGAAGGCGAAGACGATTCCAGTGCAGGCGCCCAGGGCATCTATTACAAAATCGCCAAGACGAGCATGTCGACCAGGCACCCACAGCTGGAGTACTTCGAGGCCGCCGGCAAACAAGACGGCAGTGACCAGCCGACCCAGCAAATGATCAGCGTAGCCGAGATAGAAAAGGAATCCAGCCAGCGCAAAGCTCGCGAAATGGTCCAGGTGGCGAGAAGCAACGCCGCTCGGTCGTATCGAAGGGGGCACGACAGTGAGCCAGATCAACATCAATACAACGAGCCAGAACCCCAGTCGGATTCCGACTAGCAATGCGGTTGATGTGATCCACCTGCTTGACCGAAAGCTTCTCATCTTTGCCGATCTTGTGAGGCGCACCCTATTTCCGCAGGTTTCGGATGCAATTCATTCTATTGGGTGTAATACTTGCTATGATAAAGATATTTACCCGGCGCATCATAGCGGCCAATATAATCCATATCAGTTTTGTTGAGTACGGCGCCCAGAAGAGCTTCGTGTACGTTTGGTGCAGTGTTGAGGGCCTTCAGAACCACATCGGTCCTCGTATGACCCCATTCAACGACCAAGATCATGCAGTCCACCAAATGAGTGACAGCCCTGACATCGACCACGGGCGCAAGCGGAGGCAAATCGACGACGACGTAATCGAAGCTTGCACGGAGCTGCTCAAACAGTTTTTTGGTCGACTCGGCAGCAAGTAATTCACTGGGGTGGGACACTGGTTCCTTTTTGACCAACGGCAGAAACTTGAGATTGGTTCCTGGATCTGTCCAGACTGCCTCGTCGAGAGTTCTCTCGCCCGAGATGACCTCCAGGAGGCCGGCCGCAGCTTTATCCGCCATGCCGCGTGTCAGTGAGGGATTACGGATGTCGCAATCGACTATGATAACCCGGCTGCCTACTTGTGCCGTAAGCTCCGCGAGAGCGGCAGCGATGGTCGACTTCCCCTCATTCGGCAGCGAAGACGTGAAGCCGATAACCTTGTTGCCTCTGATTGTCTCATTCAAACTGATCGCCAGCTTGATGGAACGAATTGATTCAGCGAACGCCGACAAAGGATGTTCGACTGCTTTCCAATGCACACCCGAGTCGTGCCCGATGCTTCTCGAAGGTAACGTGTTGTCACCGGACTTCTTTTTGCGACGCAATGAGAAGCGTTCTTTTCCCTTCAACAACGGGACCAAGGCCAGGCAAGGCATTTGTAGCGCCGCCTGAAGCTGATCGGGGGTACGAAAAACACGATCCGCCAATTCGCGGAGCAACGCGACACCTGCGCCCAATCCAACGCCGGCCATAACAGCGAGCGCAAGGACAAGCATCGTCTTCGGTTTGCTTTTTCTTGTTGGCGGAGACGCAGAGGAGATCAGTCGCGTCTCCGTAATCGGGAAGGACTCTTGCTGAATCGACGCAAGGTGGCGTTGCCGAAAAGCATCGTACAGATCGCGGTAATTCTTGGCGGTATTTTCGAGCTCGTGCAGGCTTACCTGCGCTTCGTCGGTAACCCGGAAACGAGAGACGGCATCTGCCAGCTGCTTTTCGATCTGCTCCTCGCGCTGCTTGGCAATCTCGTAATCGCTCTTGGAGCTTTCGGCGAGTCGTCGCACTTCTTCGAATGTGGACGAACGAATATCTCTAATTCTGTTCCGCAGAGCGATCACGGCGGAATGGTTTGGACCATACCGGGCAGACCAGTCGGCCTCGCGTTTTGTGAACTCAAGATATTGTTGACGCAGGTTCGTAAGAATAGAGCTGATCAACACGTCTGAAACGGTGTTGTCGAAGGTTGCGTCGACTCCCATGCCAACGATTGCTTGAATTCGAGTGAGACGAGCCTGCAGATCAGATGTCTGGGCGCGAGCTGCAACCAACCGAGCGTTAAGGTCGGTCACCTGCTGCTCATCCACCCGCTTTCCGTCAGCTGCAACGATGTTGTTTTGTTGCTTGAACGAGAGCACAGCCAGATCCGCTTTCGCGCTCTGCATACTCAATTCTTGCAAGCGTTCTTGAAGCCAGGTGCCGGCGGTGCGGTTGGCCCGACGATTAACTTCTAATTGCTCAAGGATGTACACGTTCGCGACGGTGTTAGCGATGCGTGCAGCCTTTTCGGGATTGCTAGAGCTAAAACCAATCTCGACCACGTGACTGATGCCGACACGGCTAGCCGTCAATCGATCCGCGAAGGCGCCCATCGCTGCCTCCTTCGCGTCCAAATCATCCGGTTTTGATTCGGGTGGGCTTGCCAGAACCCCTAACAAGGCTCGTGCCATTCGAGCGATCGATCCGCGCGGAGACTCGGTAGATTCTTCAGCCTCCGGAAGCCCGAGCTTTTTGAGAGCCGACGAAACAATTGCCTTTATTGACGCAGGCGTCCATCCGCCCTCCGAGGCGAAAAACTCAGGGTCGCTCGCAAGCCCAAGCTTTTCGACCGCGGCCGACGCGATGCCTTCCGATTGTAGAATCTGAAGCTGGCTTTCCAATTGCGCGGCATCGATGGGAACATCAGGAATCATCGATTGCTGCTGAATGAATTGAGGTCTCTGCGTTCCAATTATGAGCTTCGCCCGCGCGGTGTAGGTCGGAGGGGTGACGCTGAGATAGACTGCACCCACGGCTAAGGCTATCAAAGTGAAGAACGAAATTATCAAATATCGCCGGCGCAGGAAGGCAAAGGCGAGGTCTATAAGTTCGCCCACTCCCGCTTCTTGAGGGCTGACCGATCCGGAATTGTCAACGACCGACACTGCATTGCTACGCTGAAGCATATCAATTCTCAACTCGCCGGCTTACTGCCTCCAAGACAGTCACCTCGAACCTCATCTATCGTTGGAGATTAGTACGCCGGACGCTGCCCTTCGGGCATGAGCCTCTCGTTCCTCTCCGAGCCCTGCCCTCGGATGGTTGCAAAGGAGGCCGCCCCGCAAACCCTTCTCAACCTAGACCACTGGCACTTTTCCTGCAACCGTTTAGAAAGGAATTATCGTTATCCTTTTCCACCAAAAGCTTAATTTGCGGGAAAGGATAGTTTTCTGGTCCGACGGCGGCCCCAGTCCCCGCATCCCCAGTGAGGGGCACTACGGCGCGGCCAGTTTCACAACCATAGCTCGTGACTCGCCGTGCATTGCGTGCGCATGTACTCCGGCAGCCCGTCACGAGCCAAGGCTGCAACTATAAGGCTGCAACTATCAACTATAAGGCCGCAACTATGAGGAGAGCTGCCGGGCCGTGGGATGTGTGTTGTTATTCCCACACTCATTGAAATTGTGGCTGTTTTCGAGAGAAACGCTGCTCATAAAGCAGAACCAACGCAATATGATGGGGGTAGGCTTCGGCACGCGCCTATTACGGCAGGGGACTGGGTGGGCGTATGAGTTCGTTAACAGGTTCTGTCTTCGCCAGGATCCCGTGGGCACTCGGTGTCCCAAGTCTCCTGTTCCTTGCGGTATCCGGCTGCACCGAGATCCCCAAAGACGGACCTACTGGAGCGGAAATCCGGGCCAGGGCCGAGGTCACAGTCGAGGCCCAGGGCTCAGTGGGCTATGTGCTCGCCAAGCTCAGTCCCGTGGTGGTGTCCGCGCTTCGGACCGAGCGCCAGGCTCCCGCGCGTTTTAGCCAGCTGGCGCGTTATGGCCAGGCGGCCGACGGACGTATCGGCCCCGGTGATACCGTTTCCATCACCATCTTTGAGAAGCAATCCGGCGGTCTCTTCATCCCAGCCGAAGCCGGGGTTAGACCCGGCAATTTCGTTCAAATCCCGCCACAGGAAATCGATCGCGCAGGGAACGTCACAGTGCCATATGGGGGCACCATCAGGGCGCTGGGCCGCACGCCGCACGAGCTTCAAAGGGACATCGAAGAGAAGCTACGGCAAATTGCAATCGAGCCCCAGGTGATCGTGAGCTTGGGCGAACGCTCCTCGAACGCCGTCAGCATCCTCGGGGACGTCACCACGCCCGCCTATATTCCGCTGAAACCGGGCGGACTGCGCCTTCTATCCGGACTTGCCCGCGCAGGGGGCGCGCGCTACGCCGCGTATGACACAATCATTACACTCCAGCGCAAGGGCCGAACCGAGAACGCTGTTTTGGCCTCGATCATCCAGGACTCAAGCCAGAACATCCAGCTCGCGCCTGGTGATGTCGTGAATGTCACCTATCAGCCACGCTATTTTTTGAACTTCGGAGCCACCGCTGCCGCCGCATCGACCGTCTCCGTTGGCAGTGGCGCCGCTGGTCAGTCCGGCCGCCGAGTGACTTTTGACGCGGAGAACCTGACGCTTGCCGAAGCGCTCGCAAAATCTGGCGGCCTGCTCAACGACCGAGCCGACACAAGATCTGTCTTTCTCTTCCGCTATGTCCCTCGCGAACTGCTTGAACAGGCTGGCGTCGAAATATCGAATCCCGCCGTGGCCGACGTGCCCGCAGTGTTCACGCTCGACCTCGGACAGGCCGATGGCTATTTTCTGGCAAGCAGCTTCTATATGAAGCACAAAGATCTGCTGTTTGTGTCGGATCATCCAAGCGTAGATTTGGTGAAGTTCATGGCCATCGTTCGCTCCGTCACATCGACAGCCCGCGATGCCGTCGGAGTGATCAGCGACATCAAAAATCTGAACGGCGGGGCTACCGTAACCGTCCGGTGAGGGCCACCTTTCGCTGGAAGCACCATTTCCTTTACTGCCGTCGGCACCAGCTGTGCCGACAGCGGCGCCCGGGATGATGGAGATCGAGTTTGCTTGCGGCTTCCCCGCTGCGGATCACCGTGGCGGCGGAGCCTGGGACGGCGTCGGCGGGGGTCGCACCCTGGCAGGCGCGCCTCGATCGGTGCCCACGTGTCGGCAACGTTCGGATCACGATAAGCCGTTCGCCGCCAGCACGACTGTTAGAGCCTAGAGCGAGATGACTTTTCTTCGAATCGCCATCTCGCTCTAAGTCATGCTTGGAGCATGATCTTTTCCGAAAACCGGTACCCACTTTTCGGGATCATGCTCTAGAACCCCGATCTGTCCATGTTCTCAATGCGGCGCTGGGCTTCTTCCGACCCGAACTCCTTGGCCCTCTCATACCAACCGCGGGCTGTCTCAGGATCAGGCGCAAAACCATAGGCTTTGAGCCCCCGCAAAACCACGGGGTCGTATGTGGAGCCCAATACCAAAGCGGCCTCCGCATCCTCCAATTCAGCCGCGCGCCGTAATGCAACGCGAGCGGCAGCGAGGTCCCCGCTGGCAATAAAATGCCGACCGCGCTCGACCAGGGCGGAAATCTGGCCGGCGTTGAACTGCCCGGTTCGCACCATGGCCGAAGCAGGAGACGGGGCAACCTCGGGGCGAGACGACGTCGGCGGATGTGAATTGACGACGGGAGCGGGCGCAGGCTGGGCAGGCACCGGCGGAACGCTGGGGCTCCGTAACGCTACAGTCGCATCTGTGGAAGCCGGCACCGAATTTACCCCAGCCTCGAGCGGCGCTGACGGTTTATCCGGCTCTCGCGCTGGCGTTGGCGAACTTGCAGGGCCATCGACCGGAGCCGGCACGGCCTGCTCCGCGTGCGCGGCGGGTGGCAGAGGGATTGCCGGATTGGCGGCGGCGACCACCGGGGCGGTAGACCACTCCAGGCGGAATTGCCGCCGACCGGCGATGCCCTGGTGTGAAAGATGCAGCTCGACCGTGACATCGATGGCGCCGGCAAAACCTGTGGGGGGGCCAATCCAGGTTTCGGCAAACTCTGTCGCCGGCACACGCCAGGCGTCGACGCCTATGGCTGAGCCCGTCGACAAGGTCATGCCTGGGATCAGGCCCGTGATCACCACGAAAGCGTCTTTACCCAGCCCTCCCAGCGGTGTGCCAATGAACAAGGGTTGTCCGGATGCCCCGCGGACATCCTGAATTGTCAGCCGTGGAATTGCCGGCTCACCGCGCAGCGCCATATCTTGCGACGATGATGATGTGGATGTGGCCATGCGGCCGTCCGCGCGCCAATCCCCGAACGGCAAGGAAGGCAAATCAATCATGCTGACGAGAGCGACAAGCCCGGGAATCAGAACGACGATCAGCGCGATCCAAATCTTCCATGGTATGCGTGTTGGCGCCGGCTGTATTGGACCAGACGCGACTTCCGGTACGCGAACCGTGCTGGTTGGCTGCAAAGCACCGAGTTCAGGCGCCCTCAGGTGGCTCGGGCCGAAGTGCTGCAGAATTCGTCCTCTGCTGGCCTCATCTCCGATGTGTCGGTCATCGATGTAAGCGTCTTTTGACACCCGCGCTGACGGCAGTAGTGATACCAATCCAAGCCGAACACGTTGCCACACGGCCGCATCAGAGGGCGCTCGCGCCTGAGCCCGCCTGGCGATCAGGCGCTTTCCGCGTTCTCCGTTCTCTCTTGCGCTCACCGTCACGGGCTCGTGTGTCTGCCGCCAGCATTTGCATTTATGAATTATTCTATTTGTGCGTTTATGGGAGAACTATATTCAAAAATAGAAAGGTCGTGATTGCAAGACACCGAGTCGAGGTGGGCGGGGGCTGTCGCCTTTTGGCTTTGCCCGATTCTCGGGGCGGGTCCATTTCATGACCTGAACCGAAATTTGTCCGGAGGAATTGCGGGAATTAAGTCATTCGCTTTGGCTTATACCCCCGCTGGTTATTTGACGAATGGCTGGACGAGTTGCCGGGTTTGGACCCAGCCGGCACCTGTCGCGCGTCGGCGAAAGAGAACGGCGGTCTTTCGGATCAGGGGAGGCCATGCACGCGGCTAGTCGTCGCACAGAGATTGCCCCCCGCTCCTCTTTTGCCTTCGTTCAGCGTCGGCATGGTCGATGACCCTGTTCGAAAAAAGTCAGGAGAGACATTGAATTGCCTGCTCTGGCCGCCTTGGATTCGCAGGAAATCGGTGTTCACCACGCGATCGCATGGTTCGCGGCCGCAGGGCGACGGCGGACGCGCGGCGCCCATCAGCGGCGCATGGACAGCGAGTTCTATACGTTTAGCAGCCGTAGGCTGTGGCGGATCTGCCGATAGCTACGGCCTATAAACATTATTTAATATACTGCGGTATGGTGATATGCGATATTATGTTTCGCCGAGGGAATGGAGCCGGTGCCTGACGTCGGCCGGTCATTGGGCCGACATTTAAACAGAGTAGTCTACGCATAAATAACAGGTACTGCTCAAGGTGCGTGTGGCCGTATCAGTTGTGCTCTGGTGGTGTGGGCACGCCGGTGGTGTCGGGTAATAGAAGAAATTAATATGGTGTGGACTGACGGAATGCTCGATGCCTTCGAGCGCGTGGGGTGGGGAGCCCTGCTGGTCGGTGCCGAGGGCCGCGTGATCAGTCTCAACGCCGAGGCGGGGAAGCATATTGGCAGCGAGATCACGATCGCCCAGGGTCAGATTGCGGCGACGCACCGCACTGCGAATGTGGAACTGAAGCGTCGCATCGCTCTGATTTTATCAGCTGACGACCGGCCATTGCCCGCCACGCCGGGAGGCGTATTGCTGCCGCGTCCGGACGGACGTCCGGTGATGGCCTATGTCATATCAGTTGCAGACCCCAATGGCCGTTCTCCGGAACAAGCGATGGCCATGGTTGTGCTGATAGATTGGGACATACAAGACGCGCCGACGGAAGACGTTTTGCGCCAGGGATTCGGCCTGACGCCAGCGGAAGCACGAGTGGCAATCGGCTTTGCCCGCGGGCGCGACCTTCACGAAATTGCCGATGATCAAGGGCTCAGCGTCGAAACCGTCAGGAAGTGTTTCAAAACAGTCCTCGCCAAGACCAATACCAGTCGCCAAGCCGAGCTCGCGACCCTGCTTGCGCGCCTGGCGCAGCGGCCACGGGAGCTATTCTGTTCTGTCGCTCGCCCGCGCGATGACGTCCGAAACGGGACGAGCGATCGGCAGGCTGCAAGCCGATATGGCCGAACCGAGCAAGGATCTGGAGCGCAAGGATGCTAGCGGCGGGCACACGCTCGGGACCCGAGTGGCCGCGCTGGAAGTAGCTGGATCTTCATTTTCACCACCCACAATGTCTGGCCGCACCGCGTATAAGTACTCATTTTTATAAATTAGCCTTCGTGCACTCATCGGGAGCACAGTCGTGATGATTTTGGTTGCAGCTCTCATGACCATCGTATAGAAGCGTACGAAATCTTGGGCCGGTGTAGCTTAATGGTAGAGCGGCCAAATCGTAATTGGCAGGCGTGGTGTTCGACTCCCTCCGCCGGCCCCAAGAGCGTTCGGCTTTAAGTCGAGGCGCGCCGGCAATCACCCTCCCCTGGCACGAACTGACGATCGGCATCGTTGACAATACGAGATCTTCGCCTCCTGCAGGCCAGCGACATCAACGATACACTGACGTCGATCGCGCTTCTGCGCCCCGCTACGCTTGCGAGGTCGGGCCGGCAGCAGAACACGCCTGTCCCGGGTTGCGAAGGGGTGGCGCAGCTGCCTGCTGTGCGAGATGCCGCTTCGCGACCGCAGGATTGCGGAAGAGGTGGCCGAAGTGCTGTGCCGCTGTGGCGAGATGACGCTTCTGAAGAAGGAGGCCGACCTCGTCCGCACGGCGGCCTGCCGGGCTGGCGGAAAAGCCCCCGGTTCCACGCCGAGTTCATTAACGTGCATTAGTGGTGCGGCGCGTTGCTTCTGCCTGTCGCCGCAGCCTGGCTATGCTAATATGGTCAAGCCCGACCGAGGAGGTTTGATCGGTTCGGGCGAAACAATAGGCGCCCTGGGCGAAATTGAAGGCGCCGCGATCGCGGCAGATCGGTGAAGATCCAGGGTCAAACTGTCAGCCAATGCTCTTCAATTCCCTAGAATTCGCCATTTTTTTCCCCATCGTTGCGACAATGTATTTCGTCCTGCCGCAGCGGTTACGGACATTGCATCTACTAGTGTCCAGTTGCGTTTTCTATATGGCCTTTATCCCGGCCTATATCCTCATCTTGGCTCTGACGATCGTCATCGATTACACGGCAGGACTCTATCTCGAGAAAGCTACCGGACGGGCCCGCGTGTGGCTGCTTGCGGTAAGTGTCATCGCCACTTGCCTCGTCCTCTTCGTATTCAAGTATTTCTTTTTTGTTGTTAATAACGTCATTGGCTTTGCGGGATTGTTCGGGTGGCAGCTGTCAGGGCCTTCCATAGAGATCATCCTGCCGATCGGCCTCTCATTCCACACATTCCAGAGTTTGAGCTATGTGATCGAAGTCTATCGTGGTCGACAGAGGGCCGAGTTAAATTTTGTGACCTATGCCACCTATGTAATGTTCTTTCCGCAATTGGTAGCGGGGCCCATCGAGCGCCCACAGAACCTGCTTCACCAGTTCTACGAACGCCACGAATTCGACTATGTGCGAGTGACGGCTGGCCTGAAGCGCATGGCCTGGGGATTCTTCAAAAAGCTCGTGATAGCGGACCGGCTGGCTCTCTACGTGAACGACGTATACGCCAATCCGCAAAACTTCAATGGTCTGCAATTGACGCTGGCGACGATCTTTTTCGCCTATCAGATCTATTGCGACTTCTCAGGTTACTCCGACATCGCCATCGGCTCGGCACGCGTGCTCGGCTTCAAGTTGATGGAGAACTTCGACAAGCCATACCATGCGCTGACGATTTCTGAATTCTGGAGGCGTTGGCACATTTCGCTTTCGACCTGGTTTCGTGATTACATCTACATTCCGCTGGGCGGCAGCCGATTCGGCGAGCGGCGCCATTTTGCAAGTCTTCTCGTTACATTCGGCATCAGCGGCCTTTGGCACGGGGCAAATTGGACGTACGTCTTTTGGGGACTGCTCAATGCGATATATTTGATTGCCGGCAGCATCAGCAAAGATGCGCGCAATCGCGCATTTGGTCTGATCGGAATGACCGAAGGAACGTGGGCAAGACGCTTGGTCATGTGGGCGAGCACGTTCCTGCTGACGTGCATTGGCTGGATATTTTTTCGCGCGAACACGATGGCCGATGCGTGGTACATTTTGACGCATTTAGCAATCGGCTGGGATTTCGAACGCATCTCCACCGAGCAATTTCTCCTGCGCCAGATGCCTATTGCGATCGCCGGGATTGCATTGCTTGAAATCGTACAGTTGCTGCAGAACCGTGTCTCGATTTCGGCTATCCTGGCGCGGCTTCCTCTCGCGCCGCGATGGGCGGTGTATGCCAGCGCGATTATTGCCACCGTCTTGTTTGGTATATTCCGCAAGACCCAGTTCATTTATTTTCAGTTTTGATGACGGGCTCCAGCCAGCAAAGGGGACATCATATGTTGGAAAAAGCTGGCATCGCCCGCCCAATGGGACGCAATGAACCGGAGGAGCGGGGCGGCGCCGCCAAGGGGGAGCTCTCCGAGGCACCGCACGGGGTCGCCAGATTGGCGTGTTTTGCGGGTGTGGTTCTACTGCTCGCTATCCTTCTTGATGCGCTGATCACTTGTGGCCTGCGCCAGATCAACACGTCCAGCTTCGGCGTCTGGAACCGCATCGTGGACGGGAAGATCAATGCGGACATTTTGATAAGCGGCTCGTCCCGCGCATTGACCCACTATGACCCGCGCATCATCGAGGAGCGGACGGGGCTCACGGCCTTCAATATTGGATTGAACGGCTCTCAGACCGATATGCAGGTGGCGCGCCTCAAGACCTATTTGCGGCATAACAAAAAGCCCTTGCTGCTCATCCAAAACCTAGACCTCTTCAGCTTCCAGACAACGCATGGCGGCGTATACGACCCCGGACAGTACGTTGCGTACTTGGAAGAGCCGGCGATCTATGCTGCGCTTGCCCGCATCGATCCGAACGTCTGGAAAGCGCGAGTCGTTCCCCTGTATGGCTATGCCGCTGAGGATCTTCGCTTCAGCTGGATATCGGGTGCGATGGGATTTTTTGGCTGGAATCCGCCTGAAGATCACTTCCTCGGCTTCAGGCCGCGTTACTCGGCATGGACAGAAGACTTCGAACGATTCAAAGCGATGAATCCAGAGGGGGTGCGTTTCGAGATCGAAGCAGAGGGCGTGAGCCAGATGGAAGAGCTGCTCAGTCTTTGCAAGGACCAGGCCATCAACGTCCTCCTGGTTTATTCGCCGGAGTACATGGAAATGCAGGCATTGACCACGAACCGCCCGCAAATCTTCAAGCGCTTTGACGAATTGACTCACCGCTTCGGCGCGTCTGTTTGGGACTACAGTAGTTCACCAA
>Ga0126376_10001943_pt1 | contig 11467 bp, 9 predicted proteins | sample PanSoiMetPlot_15_FD_92760 | JGI IMG/M metagenome (GOLD analysis project Ga0126376, IMG submission 92760) | Tropical forest soil microbial communities from Panama - MetaG Plot_15 | ecosystem: Environmental > Terrestrial > Soil > Tropical forest > Bulk soil | place: Panama | collected 2016-02-17
GGTTCTTGCGCAACAGAATATGCCCTTGAAGCTCCACCGAGAGGGTGAAGGCCCCGGTGGCGCCGTCGCCTGAGCGGTCTGCCTCCCAGGTCCCGAGCAACGGCGACCAGTCTTTCCAGTCGAGGGTGGCGGGCGCGGCCGCTGCAACCAGCGAGGCAAGGGCCGCCGCATTCCAGATCATCATTGCTTATCTCCGGTTCAGATATATCCGATGTGGATATACTATAGATTTGTGGCAGTCAAGACTTCTGTTGATAGAGAGCGGAGGCGCGTCGCTGAATCTCCGCCGGCGCCAAATCTTCAATCCGAGTCGCCAGGGCCCAGTGGTGTCCGAACGGATCGCGAAGACTGCCGTAGCGTTCGCCCCAAAAAAAGTTGGCCAGCGGTATCTCCACTTTCATCCCGGCCGCGAGGGCGCGAGACCAAGCGGCATCCACATCCGGCACGTAGACGTGCAACGCCACCGGTGTGCCTCCGAGAGTCGTGGGTGAAAACGCCTGTTGCTCCGGGAACTCGTCGACGAGAAAAAACCTCGACTCGCCGAGGAGCAGCTCGGAGAACCAAATCCGCCGACCATCCGGTGTGTTGACACGGTACAGCTCGACGGTTCCCAGCGCCGCCGCGTAAAATTCGATCGCCGAGGCACAGTCCTTCACGATCAAGTGCGGAGTTATGACCGGAACCGCTTCCGGCAGCGGCCGACTCACGAGCGGGTGCTCCGGCTGCGGGGCCGAGGATCGGCGGGGTGGCGAAGCACGCCCCGCTTTCGCGCGAGCCGCACCAACGCCTCCAGCCTTTCCGCTTCCGCCCGAGCGGTCGCCATTCCACGAGCGGTGATGCGATAGGTGAGTCGCCGTTCGTCCTCAGGGCCTTGACCTTGCCCAAGCTCCTCGATCAGCCCGTCCAAGACCATTTTGTACATCGAACGGTAGAGCGTGCCGGGGCCCAGCCGCACGCGGCCTCCGGTCAGCCGTTCGACTTCGAGCATGATCGCATATCCATGCGCGTCTCCGTCGGCGAGCACCAGCAGGATATGAAACACGGCCGATGTGAGCGGGCCGGTTGTATTTGAAGTCGCCTCATCCATGGGCGGCAGACTATCCGACGACCGATAAAAACTGATAGCGTCCGTTTCGATTGGAGCGACCGAATCCCTCGGGTCAATAGCGGTTGCTTTGGTAGGTCGCGAGGGAGGGAGAGTTGGCGCATGTTGCCGGAGCGCCGTCAACGCGTCGAGGAGCTGTTCGAGGCTGCCCTGGCAAGAGAGCCGGAGACGTGGGCCAGTTTTCTGGCTGAGGCTGCGGCGGGCGATGCCAACCTCGCCGAGGAAGTCCTTGCCTTGCTCGACTCTCGCGAGAAGGTCTTGGGCGATCAGACTCTCGAATCGCCGAGCGAATCGATCGCCTTGCCGGTCGGCCGTCGCGTCGGGCCGTACCGCGTCCTGAGTGAAATTGGCCATGGAGGGATGGGCGCGGTGTATCGGGCCATCCGGGACGACGACCAATACCGCAAGCAAGTCGCGATCAAGCTGGTGCGCCGCGGAATGGATTCGTAGCTTCCCTTGAGCCTGGCAATCCCGAGGACCAGCGCAGGCTCGCCGGCGTCTACACCGACGTAGGACTGATGTTGTCCCGAACCGGCGATCACCGCGGGCAGCTGGAGATGTCCCGCAAGGCGCTCTCAATCTACCAGGCGGTGGCAGAGCGCAACCCGGAGCCCAAGTACCGAGGCGACCTCGCCAGAGGCTACTGGTTCCTCGCCGATGCTTCGGACACCACCTCGGAGAAAATCAGCAACTTTCGCAAGGCGGCATCCATCTATGAGGAGCTTTCGCTCACCGAACCTCAGCACCTTCGCAACGTGGCTCTCAGCTACAAGTACCTGAGCACGCATTTGACGAAGAGCGGCGACCTCGCCGGCTCGTTGGAGGTCGCGCGCAAGGCGTTGGCGATAGATAAGCAACGAGCTGAATCGGATCCGACCAATACTGAAGCCAAGCTGGACCTGTCCTTCAGCCAGAGCCAGCTAGGTCACACACTGCTCAATACCGGTGATACCTCGGGCGGTTTGTCCAGCCTCCAAGAAGCGTTGCAGCTGCGACTGGCGATCGCGCAGGCAGACCCGAAGAACGCTCACGCCCGGTTTTCCCTCGCGGTCATCTACCAGGATATCGGCGACGTATTGCTCGAGCGAGGCGACCGGCCCGCGGCTCTGGAGGAATACCTCCGCGCCGAAGAAGCCTTTGAGGAGATCGCTCGGAACGATCCGGCCAACTCGGAGATCAGATCGCGTGCGGCGAAGTCGTTTTCCACGGTCGGCGCTGCCTACGCCCAGCTGGCGTCGAGCGAAAAATCTCCGGCCAGCCAGCAAATCGCGCGCTGGCGAACCGCGCGGTCATGGTTGCAGCGCAGCGCTGACAGCTGGGCCGAGCTCGGGGGGCGCGATCATTTAAACAAGCCCTATAAAGACGAGCCTGAAAAGGTCGCCCAACAGATAGCCCAGTGCGACGCCGAGCTCGCCAAGCTGGGCAACTCCGGCAAGAAGTAGGCGGCGCTCGCTCGACAAGACGACGGGAGACAAATTCCAACCGTGAATCCAGCCGGCGTGTAGTCGCGGTAAAAGCATTCAAAACATTATCAAGGGCACGCCCGCCCAGCGCAGGGGGCGCAGAAATCCCAAACTGATCTCCTCTCGAAATTCTGGCCACCGCGGGGTAAGAGCCTCGCGGTGGTCAATGCTTTCGGGAATATCGAGTGGATCTGCAAATTCAATGATACGCACTTGATTTCGACGGAGAAGACATGAGCGCATCAAGCTACTCGAAGCAAGGCGCGGTCGCGGTCATCACCTTGGACAATCCGCCGGTCAACGGACTTGGTTTCGAGCTCCGGAGCGCAGTGATGGCAGGCCTCGACCAGGCGCTGGCGGATGCCGCGGTGAGCGCGCTCGTCCTCATCGGAGCGGGGAAAGGTTTTTCTGCCGGCGCGGACATCCGCGAGTTCAACACGCCCAAGGCGGGCGCCGAACCGACGCTTCGGTCGCTCATCCGCGCCATCGAAGAAAGTTCCAAGCCGGTAATCGCGGCGATCCACGGCGTGGCCATGGGCGGTGGACTGGAGCTCGCGCTCGCATGCCATCATCGTGTCGTGTTACGGGGCGCGCAAATCGCACTCCCCGAGGTGAAGCTCGGGCTGCTGCCGGGCACAGGCGGGACGCAGCGCCTTCCGCGCCTGGTGGGTGTGGAGAGCGCGCTCAACATGATCGTCTCCGGCGCATCGGTACCATCCGAGCAACTTGGGCGCACTGCGCTGTTCAGCGCTCTGCTCGAAGGAGACCTGCTCCAGGGCGCGGTGGCCTTCGCCGGAAAGCTGCGCCCCGAGATGCCGAGAAGGCTGGTGCGCGATATTCCGATCGAGTACCCGAACGCCGACGGCTTCTTCCAGTTCGCCCGCAATGTCGTGGGTCCCGCGTCGAAGGGTTACCCGGCACCGCTGAAGTGCATCGAGGCGGTCGCCGCCGCGGTCTACAAACCGTTCGAGGAGGGGCTGCGGTTCGAGCGCGAGCTTTTCCTGCAGCTGATGCAGTCGAGCGAGTCGAAGGCGCTCAGACACGCGTTTCTTGCGGAGAGGGCGGCGTCCAAGATCCCCGGCTTATCGGAGAACACGCCGACGCGTCCGATCCACCGCGCCGCAGTGATCGGGGCCGGCACCATGGGCAGCGGGATCGCGATGTGCTTTGCCAACGCGGGCATTCCGGTAACCATCCTGGAGGTGAAGCAGGAGGCGCTCGACAAGGGCATCGCCACGATTCGGAGGAACTACGAAGGAAGCGCCAAGAAGAGAAAGCTGTCCGCGGCGCAGGTGGAGGAGAGGATGGGTCTCATCCGGCCGACGCTCAGCTACGCTGATGTCGCCCAGGCCGACATCGTCATCGAGGCGGTGTTCGAGGACATGAGCGTGAAGCTGGGCGTGTTCAAGAAGCTCGACGAGGTGATGAAACCGGGCGCGATCCTTGCGACCAATACCTCGACGCTCGACTTGAATCAGATCGCGCGCTCCACTCGCCGGCCTCAGGATGTGGTTGGCACGCACTTCTTTAGCCCAGCCAACGTGATGAAGCTGCTCGAGCTGGTGCGCGGCTCGGCGACCCAGGACGACGTGCTCGCCACGGTGATGGAGCTGTCGAAGAAGCTCAAGAAGGCGGGCGTCGTTTCTGGAGTCTGCGACGGATTCATTGGCAACCGGATGCTCGACCGTTACCTGCGCCAGGCGATTCTCATGCTCGAGGAAGGCGCGCTGCCCCAGCAGGTGGACTCCGCGCTGGAGGAGTGGGGCATGGCGATGGGGCCCTTCCGGATGTTGGATCTCGCGGGCAACGATGTTGGCTGGTACATCCGCAAGCGTCACTACGTCGAGAAGCCGGAGATGAAGCGCTCCGTGATCGCCGATCGGATCTGCGAGCTCGGCCGATTCGGCCAAAAAACCAGCGCCGGGTGGTACCGCTACCAATCGGGAAAGCGCGATGCGATTCCCGATCCGGTGGTCGAGGAGCTGATCGCGGCCTACCGCAAGGAGATAGGCGTAGCGCCTCGCCGGCTCTCCGACGAGGAGATCGTCGAGCGGTGCATTTTTGCGCTGGTGAACGAGGGAGCGAAGATCTTGGAGGAGGGCATCGCCCTTCGCGCTTCCGACATCGACCTGGTCTACCTGGCTGGGTATGGCTTCCCTGCATTCCGCGGCGGGCCGATGTTCTATGCCGATACCGTCGGGCTTTATGGTGTGGTGCGGAGCATGAAGCGCTTTGCGGCAAACTCGCGCGGAGATCCCGAGTTTTGGAAGCCAGCGCCGCTGCTCGCCAGGTTGGCCGCCGACGGAAAGTCCTTCAACTAAAGCCTGGAGAGATCCATGACCGAAGCAGTCATCGCATCCACTGCCCGAACCGGGCTTGCCAAGTCCTGGCGAGGTGCCCTCAACATGACTTACGGCGCGACGCTAGGCGGCCACGTGGTCAATCCCGCGGTCGAGCGCGCCAAGCTCGACCCCGCGGAAGTGGAGGACGTAATAATGGGCTGCGCCCTCCCCGAGGGGACCACCGGCGGAAACATCGCTCGCCAGATCGCAATTCGCGCTGGCTTGCCTGTCAGCACCGCCGGGACGACCGTCAACCGCTTCTGCTCCTCGGGTCTGCAGGCCATTGCCATCGCGGCCCAGAGGGTGATCGTCGACCGCGTGCCCGTCGTCGTGGCTGGCGGGCTGGAGTCCATCTCATGCGTGCAGAACGAGCGGAATTCGCACATGGCCCGAGATCCCTGGCTCGTCGCGCACAAGCCAGCGATCTTCGACTCGATGATCCAGACCGCCGAGACGGTGGCCAAGCGCTACGCCATCGACCGCGTCAAGCAGGACGAGTACGGCGCGCGCAGCCAACAGCGCGCGGCCGCCGCCCAGGCCGCCGGAAGGTTCAAGGAGGAGATCGTCCCGATGACGACGGTGATGGCCGTGGCCGATAAGGAATCGGGCCGCTTGTCGACGCGAGAAGTGACGCTCTCCGCCGACGAGGGGATTCGACCCGACACCACTTACGAAGCTATCGCCCAGATCAAACCGGTCATCCCCGGGGGCGTGATCGCAGCTGGCAACGCCAGCCAGTTCTCGGATGGCGCCTCCGCGTGCGTCGTGATGGACGGCAAGCTCGCGCAGAAGCGGGGCCTGCAGGCGCTCGGCGTCTTCCGCGGCTTCGCAGTCGCTGGGTGCGAGCCTGATGAAATGGGCATCGGCCCGGTGTTTGCGGTGCCGCGGCTGCTGGAGCGAGCCGGCCTAAAGTTGCAGGACGTTGGGCTCTGGGAGCTGAACGAGGCGTTCGCGGTGCAGGTGATCTACTGCCGCGACCGGCTGGGCATCCCCGATGACCAGCTCAACGTCGACGGCGGGGCGATCGCCATCGGCCATCCCTACGGCATGTCCGGCGCGCGCCTCGTCGGCCACGCGCTCATCGAGGGGAAGCGGCGCGGCGTCAAGTACGTGGTCGCCACCATGTGCGTCGGCGGTGGCATGGGCGCCGCCGGCCTGTTCGAGGTGGCGTGACCCCCTGCGTCCCAGCCTCGGAAGGCGTCCGCGACTCATCGCTCAATGAGATCTCGAAAGTTCCCGCCAAGCACTCGGTCGAGATCCAGCGCGGAGAGACCGGACCGCTCAATTTGACGCAAGATGGCTCCGTGGTCATAGCCCCCGTCGGAACCTAAGTAACCGTACGGACCGTCCGTTCCGTACAGGCAGCGCGATGCGCCGAGCGCGCGGAGCGCCTCGTACCGCAGCCGCCGATCGAGATAGGGACTCGAGAGATCGACAAACACGTTCTCCCGTTGGCGCATATCTTCCCAGAGCGTCCGGTAGTACGGGATTCCAGCGTGCGCGTAGACGAGCTTGAGCCGCGGGAAGCGCTGCGGGAGGCGTCGAAAATCGCCGCGACCGGCGCCAGCGCCGAGGTGCACCAGCATGGGCTTGCCGCGGTCCTGACAGAAAGACGCCGCGTCGTCGAGCTCGCTGACCGCGTAGCGGTGCCAGAAAGGGTGGGCTTTCACCCCTATCCAGCCCGGATGACGAAACCGACGCTCGATTTCCTCGACCGGCGACGCGGCGCGGGGGTTCACAAACAGCCAGCCGACGAACTGATTCGGATGCTCGGACATCACCCGCTCGACCGCGTCATTGTCGGGGCGAGGGTAGATGGCAGCGCCATTGCCGAGAAAGGAAACGCGCCCTGACCTCCACGTTGTGCTGCGGTAAAGAAGCCGGCCAATCCGTGGCGCCCCGCCTGCGAGCGCTCGGCGCATGGCGCTGCCGAAGGTTTGCCCGAGCCGTCCGAGCTGAATCGGATCGCAGAGGGGAGCAATGAGCGCCACGCGGTCGATGCAATGCTCTCGCATCTGCGCGAGCAGCCGATTCACTGGCTCGAGGCGCGGGTCGAGATGGTAGTGCGCGTCGACGAAACCCGGCACGAATTTCGAATCGGTCTGACTAGTTCTGCACCATGCTGACCGCGCGGCCGTCGATCATCTCGCCGAACAACACCCATCGCTCGCCGTCGAAACGGGCCATGCGCTCCTGCTCGATCGGGAAAAAATCGGTGGGGCTGGTATTGATCTTGATTCCCGGCAAAAGCATTGGGAGGGTCAAGTCCTTGAGGTTCGCCGCCTGCTTCATCACGTTGGCCCGGCTCAGGTCGTTTCCGGCTTGCTTGAGCACCTGCACCAACGTCTGAGACACGCAGTAAGCGTAGACGTTGAACAGCTCATGCAGGCTTCCGTCCGGGTAATATTTGTTCATCCAGGCGAGCCACTCCTTCATAGCGGGGTCGTCCTTCCATTGCGGGTCGTCGTAGTCCTTGAGGTAGGAAGCGGAGATGATGCCCTTGGATGCTTCGCTCCCGGCCGGCTTCATCACCTGGGCGACCGAAACCGAGACATTGTTGAGGATGTGGAGCGGCTTCCACCCCAGGTCCGCCGCCTTTTTGATCGCTTGCACGGCGAACTTTGGCGTGGTCACGTTGAAAAACACGTCCGCGCCGCTGTTCTTCAAGTTCACCATCTGCGAGTCCACCGTCGGATCGGTCACCTCGTAGCTTTGCTCGGCAACGATCATCTTCGCTGCTGCGCCGCCGAGGCCATCCTTGATGCCCTTGAGGTAGTCCTTGCCGTAGTCGTCGTTTTGATACAGCACCGCGACTTTGGCCGCCGGCTTGTTCTTCAACAGGTACTGCGCGTAGATATGAGCCTCGGTCTGATAAGTGGGTTGCCAACCCATCGTCCAGGGATGGCCCTTCGGGTCACCCCATTTGGTTGCTCCGGTCGCCACGAACAACTGGGGTACTTGCTTGTCGTTCATGTATTTCCAGATGGCTGAGTTGGACGGAGTGCCGAGCGACTGAAAGATGAACAGAACCTGATCCTGCTCGACGAGCCGCCGGGCCTGGTCGACGGCGCGGGCCGGCGTGTAGGCGTCATCGTAGCTGATGAAATTGATCTTTCGTCCGTTGATACCGCCCTCGTCGTTCACTTTTTTGAAGTAAGCGGCGATTCCCTTCCCGATCGTCCCGTAACCAGAAGCCGGCCCGCTGTACGGGTTGAGGTTGCCGATCTTGATTTCCTTCGCCGTGACGCCCGGGTCCGCGGCGAACGCTCCCGTCGCCGAGATCAGCAGTGAAACAAGGGTCCACCCGAACTTCGCCAGGTTATTTGTCGCAGACATGGCTTCCTCCACCGTTTGACCTGCTCTAAAGATCGTTTTGACCGATTTGTCCAGGATGGTCAGAGGGGTTTAGGCACCAACGTTTTAAAAATCGTTATTGCTGCGAAGCAGGTATTGGGCGTTAACTCACCTTGCGATGAAGTTCAAGAGACCTGAATCGTCGCACGCAAAGAGGTGAACATGGAGAAGATCTGGAAGAAGCACTGGCCACCCTCGGTGGACGAGGTTTCGATCCGCTTTCCCGAGCAGTCACTGCCCGCGCTGCTCGAGCGCCAGGCGCAGCGCGTTCCGAACCGCGCCGCGCTGATCTTCTACGGCCGCGAGCTCAGCTTTCGCGAGCTCGACGGTGCGGTGAAACGCTTCGCCGGTTGGCTGCGCAGCCGCGGCATCAAGCCCGGCGATCGCGTGGCGATCTTCCTGGAAAACTCGCCGCAGTTTGCGATCGCCTACTACGGCGCGCTTCGCGCTGGAGCGATCGCCGTCTGTCTAAACCCGATGCACAAGGCGGTCGAGCTGACCCACGAATTCAAAGACTCCGGCGCTCGGGCGCTGGTGACGTCTGGCCATGGCTACGCGGTGGTGGAACCAATCCGTCAGCCAAGCAACCTCGAGATCGTGGCGGTCACCTCCTACCGCGATTTCCTTCCCGACGAGCCGACGCTGCCTCCGCCTCCCGGATTCCTCGACACCGCGGGCTCGTTCTCCAACACCGAAGCCTTTCTCGAAATCCTGCGGCTCTCTCCGGAGCTCGCCACCCCCGAGGCGCGCGCACCTGAGGACACCGCGCTGCTGCAGTACACCTCTGGCACCACCGGCACCGCCAAGGCCGCGGAAATCACCCACCGCAATCTGGTCGCCAACTGCGAGCTGCAGCGCGTGTACATCGGGCTCGGCGACACAGACATCGCGCTCGGCGTGCTGCCGTGGTTTCACATCACCGGGATGGAATGCCAGATGAACATGATGGCGTACATGGGGGCGACATTGGTCGCGATCGGCCGTTTCGATCTGGCGACCGTGCTTGGCGCCATCGGGCGCTACCGCTGCACGCTCACGACGCTGATCGCCACGGTCAACGTCGCCGTAGTCAACTTCCCTCGCGTGCGGGAGTTTGATTTGTCATCGCTGCGCTCCTGTTTTTCCGGCGGCGCGCCCGTGCCGGTGGAGATCGCCCGTCGATGGGAGGCGCTGACCGGCAACGCGCTGATCGAGGGCTACGGCCTGAGCGAGACCACCGCGCCGACCCATATCAATCCGCCCCACCGGCCCAAGTACGGCACCGTCGGAGTGCCGATTCCGCTCACCGACGCGCGGATCGTCGGAGAGGACGGCGCCACCGAGCTCCCCATCGGACAGTCGGGTGAGATTGCGGTGCGGGGACCGCAGGTGATGAAGGGCTACTGGCGCAATCCGGCCGGGAGCAAAGCTGCATTCTGCGAGGGATGGTTTTTGACCGGCGATATCGGCCGGGTCGACGAGGAGGGCTACTTCACGATCGTCGAGCGCAAGAAAGACATGCTCAAGGTCTCCGGGTACAGCGTCTTTCCGGCGGAGGTCGAGGCGATGATGTATCGCCACCCGGCGATCGCCGAGGTCGGCGTTATCGGCGTGCCCGACCCCTATCGCGGCGAGGACCCGGTCGCGTTTGTGGTGTTGAAGCCGGACGCCCAGGGCAAAGTGCGCGAGGAAGAAATCGCCGAGTGGTGCCGCGCGGAGATGGCCGTCTACAAAGCACCGCGGTCGATCCGCTTCGTGGATGCTCTGCCGAAGACAGCCACCGGCAAGATCTTGAAGCGCGTGCTTCGCGAGAAGGCCTCAGGGGCTAACACTTGAATCTCGTCGTCAGTTCTGCCGTCGTCCAACTCGAACGTCGCCGAGGCCGTCTCGCCCTCTGTGGTGCTCGAAGCCGGACTCTTCTCCAATGGGAGCTCATCTAGGTGCGAAGTTCTCTGGACGATCGGGCCGTTCGCATCTTGTGCGCCAAGTAGAGAAGCAGCCCGACGGCCGCGGCGATGGTCGTCATCAGTGCTTCACCTTTGGTGCTGCTCGATAACATCCAGAGGCACATCAGGAATGCAGCGATTGCAATCAGGTTGCCCGAAGGTACCTTGAACGACGGTTCGCGCAGATTGCTTTTGCGCCGTAGCACCGGCAGAGCGAGGCAGGTAATCGCATAGACAGCCACCCTCGACAGAACGCTGATCGTCACCAACTGGATGAAAGTGCCGGAAAGTGCGAACCCGAGTATTACCGCTGCCGATGACAATATTGAAACATAGGGCGTGCGGAATCGCGGGTGTACCGAGGCGAAAGCTTGTGGAAGTTGCCTTTGCTCGGCCATCGCGAAGATCGTCCTCGGTGTCACCAGCAGTTGTCCGCTGAGGTTCCCAGCAATAGAGATTATTGCGCCCAAGGCGATGAGGTAACCGCCGGCCGAGCCGAGAAAAAGGGTCCCGGCATCTGCGAGTGGTCTCGTGGAGCTTGCCAGTTCCTGCAGAGTCCCAATACAGACCGCCTGAATCAACATATACATCAGCGTTATTGCGCCGATTGCAGTGAACAGGGCGAAGGGCACGCTCCGCTGCGGATCGCGTACTTCGCCGGCGGCGATCCCCACCGACTCGAAGCCAGTAAAGGTGTGCACCAGCAGCAGTACTGAGAGCGAAAGGGCGCCGTAGCTCGCTCCACGGGTGATCAACAGCCTTTGCGGATCGACGAAGAAGACGCCCACCGCGATGAAAAGTACCAGTGGCGCCATCTTGCCGACCGCGAACAGATTGCTGGCTGCGGCTGCGTCGCGCACGCCAAGGAGGTTGATGATGGTAAGCGAAACGGAAAGTGCCGTTATCACCAGGGCGCGCCATGGTTCAGCATTGACAGTGGGCCAAAGGTAACTCGAGTAGTCGACCAACAGATTGGAGTTGGCGGCAAATGACGTGACACCCGAGAGCCACCTGAGCCAGCCCACCTCGAATCCAACCAAGGGGCCGAAGGCGTCGCGAGCGTAGAGATAGGGCCCGCCGGTCTCGACATAACGGCTGCCCACCTCGGCAAAACACAACACGACCAGAAAAAGGGCGGCCGCGCAGATCGCCAAGGCAATCAGACTGGCCGGGCCCGACAGCCGGTACACCCTGGAAGGCAATCCGAAGATGCCTGCGCCCACGATGAAGTTGATCGCCAGCGCTACCAGATCCCACCGGCGAATTCCTCTCACTAAA
>Ga0126376_10001944_pt1 | contig 11466 bp, 6 predicted proteins | sample PanSoiMetPlot_15_FD_92760 | JGI IMG/M metagenome (GOLD analysis project Ga0126376, IMG submission 92760) | Tropical forest soil microbial communities from Panama - MetaG Plot_15 | ecosystem: Environmental > Terrestrial > Soil > Tropical forest > Bulk soil | place: Panama | collected 2016-02-17
AGAGAGCCGCAGAGAGCCGCAGAGAAAGGCCCTATGTCTCCGTATCACACCAAGGTCATCAGGATCATCGCGCGGCTGAATGTTGGCGGGCCGGCGAAGCATGTTGCCTGGTTGACTGAGGGTCTGCGAGAAGCGGGTTACAACACTTTGCTCGTCGCCGGTCGTGTGCCCGAAGGTGAAGAAGACATGGGCTACTTCGCCTCAGACATGGGCGTGTTTCCGTTATTCATTCCGGAGATGAGCCGCGAGATATCGTGGAAAGACGCCGTCACAGTCTGGAAATTATTTCGACTCTTTCGAGACGAACGCCCCGACATCGTACACACGCACACCGCGAAAGCAGGTACTGTCGGACGCACGGCCGGATTCTTGTATCGTTGGCTGACGCCCGCAACACTAATCGGCAAGCCGCGCCGGTGCAAGTTTGTCCACACGTATCACGGTCACGTTTTTCACAGTTACTACGGGCGCCGTCGCACGCAAGTATTTCTCACGATCGAGAGATTGCTGACGAAGGTCGTTACGGATCGCGTGATCGTTGTCAGCAAACAACAGCGTTCCGAGATCTGTGAGAAGTTTCGCGTTGGTCGGCCCAGGCAGTTCAGAGTGGTGCCGTTGGGTTTGGATCTCGGCGTCTTCGCGGAACACGCGGAGCGGCGCGCAAAGTTTCGTCACGAGCTTTGCGTTCACGACGACGCGCTTCTGATCGGCATCGTCGGACGTTTGACCGAGATCAAGAACCATCAGATGTTCCTGAACGTCTGCGCGCGTTTGAAGGCGATCGATCCGGCGTGTCGCAGGCAAGGCGATGTACGGTTTATCGTGATCGGAGACGGCGCGTTGCGCGAGAGTTTAGAAGCACAACAGCACTCGCTGGGGCTCGAGAAGGACGTGATCTTTGTCGGCAGCAGGAAGGATCCGGAGTATTTTTATCCGGCTCTCGACATCGTGGCGCTCACGTCGCGTAACGAAGGCACACCGCTGACCTTGATCGAAGCGATGGCAAATGCGCGCCCGGTGGTGGCGACGAGTGTTGGCGGCGTGGTCGATCTGCTGGGTGACGTAGTTGAAGATGGTCCATATCGCGTTTGCCGACGCGGCATTGCGGTGCCCGCGAATGACGAAGAGGCGTTTGTCGCGGCTTTGAGTCGCATCATTCGCGATCGATCGCTGCGGCAGGAGCTCGGCGAGTGCGGTCTCGAGTTTGTGGAAGTCAACTATTCCAAGGAACGTTTATTCGAAGACATCAAAGATTTGTACGGCGAACTGAGCCACAAAAAAGCAGAAAAGGCGCAGATGCTTCCCGCTACGGGCGCTTCTTTGCGGCGACACTAATCAAGGAGCTGACGGTTGCGAGTACTCATCACGGGCGGTGCCGGTTTCATCGGATCACATTTGAGCGACGCTTACATTCAACGCGGCGACGAAGTTTACGTTATCGACGATCTCTCGACAGGCACGATCGAGAACATCGCGCATCTCAAGGGCAATCCGCGTTTTCATTACACGATCGACACGGTACACAACACGCCCGTCACCGCGGAGCTGATCGATCAGTGCGACGTGATCTTTCATCTGGCCGCCGCCGTGGGCGTGAAGCTCATCGTCGAGAGCCCGGTGCGGACTATCGAAACGAATGTACACGGCACCGAAGTCGTCCTGTCGCTCGCAAACAAAAAGAAGAAGAAAGTTTTGATTGCCTCGACTTCGGAAGTCTATGGTCTCAGCACTGACGTGCCGTTTCGTGAAGACGGCAATCTCGTGATGGGTGCGACGACCAAGGGTCGTTGGAGCTACGCTTGTTCAAAAGCGATCGATGAGTTTCTCGCGCTTGCTTACTGGCGTGAGAAAAAACTGCCGACGATTGTCGTGCGACTTTTCAATACGGTTGGACCACGCCAGACCGGACAGTACGGCATGGTGATTCCGACGTTCGTGAAGCAAGCGCTCGGCGGCCGTCCGATCACTGTTTACGGCGACGGCAAGCAGAGTCGTTGTTTTGGGTATGTCGGCGACGTGGTCGGAGCGCTCGTCAAACTGATGGATCACAGAGACTCTGTCGGACAAGTCTTCAACATCGGATCGAACATTGAGATATCAATTCTCGAGCTCGCCGAACGGGTAAAACAGATCACTCGATCCAACTCCGAGATCGTGTTTGTGCCTTACGACGAAGCTTACGAGGAAGGTTTTGAAGACATGCCTCGGCGTGTGCCTGATATCTCGAAAGTCAGCGGATTGGTTGGTTTCCGCCCGGAAATGAGTCTTGACGGTATCCTTGAGCGAGTGATCGAGTATCAAATTAGTAACCGCAGATAACACGGATTGAAATCTGGATTTCTTCCGTTTTATCCGCGGCCCAAAATTGCTATGCAGTTCAGTCCCCGCACTCTTCTGCCAGTTGCCGCCTCTTTTTGCCTGGCACTGATACTGACGCCGGTGGTGCGTGCCGCCGCGCGCCGCTCCGGTTTTGTGGCGGTGCCAAAAACCGATCGCTGGCATAAGAAACCGACCGCGATGCTCGGCGGCGTTGCGATCTGGTTCTCGGTCGTGATCACCTCGCTCGTCTTCTCACTTCAGATCACCTACGGCAAACAGATCCTGATGGCCAGCACGTTTCTTTTTCTGGTCGGACTCGTCGACGATCTGATCCACGTCAAGCCGTATCAAAAACTGATCGGACAAATTCTCGGAGCGGCGTACATTGTTTACTACGGTTTGGCGCTGCCCTGGACGGGTTCGAAGATAATCAACATGGCGCTGGCCATCTTCTGGCTGATCGGCATTACCAACGCCATCAACCTGCTCGACAACATGGACGGGCTTGCGTCCGGCATCGCGATCATCGCCGCCGGATTTCTCGCGCTCAGCTTCATCAATACCGGCCAATTCACCGAAGCACTGATCATGCTGATCTTCGCGGGCGGGCTTTTGGGATTTCTGGTTTACAACTCGAATCCCGCATCGATCTTCATGGGCGACTGTGGCTCGATGTTTGTCGGATTCTTTCTGGCGAGCTCGGCGCTGATAAACGTCAGCGGCGGTCGATCGCGAAGTCTCCTGCCTGTGCTTGCAGTGCCGATCCTGGTCCTCTTCATTCCCATCTTTGACACGACCTTCGTCACCGTGCTGCGAAAACTTTCCGGACGCGCTGCTTCGCAGGGTGGAAGAGATCACACTTCGCACCGGCTCGTCGCGTTGGGAATGTCTGAGCGTCACGCCGTGTTGATGCTCTACGGCTTCGCGGCGCTTTCGGGCGTGCTTGCGATTCTCGTGCAGCGAGCGCGGCTTGATGTGAGCCTGGCGGCGATCGCGGGCTTCACGATCGTGCTCACACTGGTCGGCGTCTATCTTGCGGGAGTGAAGGTCTACGACGAGAGCGAAGCCGGCGCGCTCAAGGACAAGCCGCTCTACACCTTTCTCGTCGATCTCTCCTACAAACGTCGCATCTTCGAAGTGTTGCTCGACGTGGTGCTCGTGATCCTGTCTTACTGGGCGTCATACGCGATCCGGTTCCCGGCAGACAGCCCTGCATGGGCGTTGTTTATTCGCACCCTGCCGGTGCTCGTGTTTGTGAAGATGAGCGTGTTTCTGGTGGTGGGCGTCTATCGCGGGCTCTGGCGCTACACGAGCATGAGCGATCTGATCGTGTTTGCGAAAGCGGTGATACTGAGCTCGGTCGCGAGCGTCTTGCTGCTCCTGTTTTTGTTTCGTTTCGAGGGTTACTCACGCAAGGTATTTGTACTCGATGCGTTGTTGATGTTTCTGTTTCTGGCGTGCAGTCGCCTCGCGTTCAGGTTGTTCAGACAACTGCTGCCGGCGGTTAGTAAGAATGAAGGGCGGCGCGTGTTGATTTACGGAGCAGGGGACGGCGGTGAACTGCTGCTAAGAGAGTTGCGAAACAATCGCGAGCTGCAATTGGCTCCCATCGGATTTTTGGACGACGATCCGGCGAAGAGTGGAAAAGTGATTCACGGGCTGCGTGTGTTTGGCGCGAATGGAGATCTCGGCGCTGTTTGTTCGCAGCATGAAGTTGATGAAGTAGTGATTTCGAGTATGAAGATGACCGAGGAACGGATTCAGGAAGTGTTGCGCACGTGCTCGGAAAGGCAGATCGCGGTGAAGCGTATGCGCATCACGATGGAAGATCTGAATGTCCCCGACCAGCGATATTACTCACTGAAAGGCGCAAAATCGCAAAGCGATTGAATATAGGTCATAGGACCTGCAGGACCTATAGGACTTATAATGAAGTTGAATGCCACAAGAAGTAATTCACTTAAACGTTCGCCATCCACTGCTCAAGATCGTCCTGATCTTGCTGCTGTTAGCCGCCGGAGTCTGGTCTTATTTCGCGATCCGCTGGTACCTGGGAAACACGCTGGCCGAGTATTCAAATCCTAACAGCAACAATATCGATGTGCCGCAGTTGGCGGCATCGATGGCGCCACACGATCCTTTGCCACACTGGCGCATCGGCCAGGTGTCACAAAAGACATTGCCGTTGGATCATCTGGGGCCGGCTGTTGCGGAGTACGAAAAGGCTGTCAGTCTCTCGCCGTACGATTATCGTTTTTGGATGTCACTCGGAACGGCGCAGGAGCAGGCGGGTGATCCGGTGAAAGCAGAACAGGCGTTGAAGCGGGCAGTCGCGCTCGCTCCGGCTTATTCGTACCCGCACTGGTATCTCGGCAATCTCCTGCTGAGAGATGGTCGTTACGACGAGGCATTCACAGAGCTGCGTCTGGCCACTCAAGCTGATCCCGAACTCCAGCCACAACAGTTCAACATGATCTGGGCCATCTACAGCAACGATCCCGACGGTTTGAAAAGATCAGTTGGACCAAGCGCCGCCGCTCAAGCCCAGTTTGCTCTTTATATTCTCGGGCAAAAGCACTACGAAGAGGGCTTGCGCTTGTGGAACGGATTGACCACCGAAGAGAAGAAGGCGAACCGAGAGACCGGGCAATCGATCGTCACCACGTTGAACTCCGAATTGCAGTTCCACGATGCTGTGCAGGTTTGGAACGAGGTTTCTTCCGAGAGATTTCATGTCGAGGTGGGCCGGATCTTCGACAGCAGTTTTGAAGAGCCGCTGACTTACGGTGCTGAGGCCGTGTTTGGCTGGCAAGTGAAGAGCGCGTCGAACGTAAGCATCGGCATCGATCCGAACAAAGGCCACAACGGCGAGCGCAGTTTACGTTTCGTGTTTCAGGTACGGAACAACATCCAGGGCATCAGTGCCGAACAACTCGTTCCCGTAGCGCCACGCAGCGACTACGACTTCGAATATTACGTGAGCACTGAAAAGCTCGAATCCGGTAGTGCGCCGTTCATTCAGATTGTGGACGCGAGTAACGGCGCGGTGCTGGCAACTACACAAATGGCGCCCGGCGGTACGAACGACTGGAATCGCGTCAATCTTTCTTTCAAAACCGGCGACAAAACAGAAGCAGTGAGTCTCAAGATCATTCGCACGTCGTGTGGTACTGACGAGACGCCGGTGTGTCCGATATTTGGTTCAGTTTGGTATGACGACTTCAGTTTCAAACGCAGAAACTAGCGTAGTGTTGGCGGAGAGCCCGATGCCGATGGTGGAGACGAGTGCTCTGCCGCGCGGTGTTTATCGCATCCGGCACACGCTGCCGAGCCGTTTCGCTTTCCTGGTGATCTGCGTGGCAATCGTGCTTTCGGCGCTGGCTTACGGAACGGTTCACTACTGGGCGCTCAGTATTTTCAACATCGGTGCGATCACGATCCTGCTGTGCTGGATGCTGGATGCATGGAGTCTCGGCAACTTGCGTATCAGTCGCAACCTGCTGCAACTGCCTTTGCTCGGTGCGCTCGTGCTCGGGTTGATTCAGTTGCTGCCGTTGCGTGACATCAGCTCCACCGGCGTGACGAACTTCGCGGTCATTAACACCCTCTCGCTCGATCCGAATTCGACGAGGCTGGTGCTGGTCCAACTTGGCAGTCTCTTCATCTACTTCGCTGCCACGCTGGTGTTCGTAGACACGCCGCACCGTCTGCGAGTGCTGGTGCGAACGATCATGGTGTTTGGTTTTCTGCTGGCGATTTTCGGGTTGACGCAATCGTTCACGAGCCCCACGAAAGTCTATTGGATTCGCGAACTGAACCAGAGCACGGCGTTTGGTCCATTCATCAACCGACACCACTTCGCCGGTTACATGGAGCTCACGATCGCACTGCCGCTCGGACTTCTATTCGCTGGTGCGGTCGATAAAGAGAAGAGAATCATTTATCTCTTCATCGCCGGATTGATGGGTGTCGCGCTCGTGATGACGGCTTCGCGCGGCGGCATCATCAGTCTTGTTGCCGAGATCGTGTTTCTCGTTATCGTGACGGCGATCTGGCGCAGGCCGAGCGAGCGGCGACGGCTGAGGAGGTCAGGCAGGCTGAAGCGTGTGACCGGACGCATCGCGATGACCGGAGCGTTGCTGTTCAGTTTGTTCCTCGGTGTGATTCTGCTAGGCGGTGAATTCTCGATCACCCGTTTTATCGACACGGTGAATACCGACGACCCAACCACGGGCCGCGCGCACTTCTGGTCCGTGACGCTCGACATCATCAAAGCGCATCCGTACATGGGCACGGGGCTCGGCGCGTTCGGAGTGATCTACACGAGATACGACACGCGCAACGGACTCTTCCGTTTGGAACAGGCGCACAACGACTATCTGCAAGTGCTTTCGGATGCGGGCGTCGTCGGTGGTGTTTTGGCTTTGAGTTTTGTAGTGCTGCTCTTTTACAAGGCGATATCGCGCGCGAAGTCACGAGATGATTTCCGGCGCGGCGTCGCGCTCGCGGCGTTGAGCGGTTGTTTTGCGGTGCTGATACACAGCTTTTTCGACTTCACCCTGCACACGACTTCAAACGCGCTGCTGTTTCTCGTGCTGGCGGCGATTGCCACGATCGACAGTCGCGTCGAAGACGCGCCAGCGCGCAGACGGCGACGTAAAACCAGTCAGGAGGCGCTAGTTTCCGCGGAAAAAGACTGATTCATGCCCAAAAAAACTTCAACTCCCAAGGACGCGACTTCTGTTCCCGGCCTTATTCTCGCCGCGGTTTTACGTCACCACAAAGACGATGCTTTCAATTATCGCGAGGACGGCAAGTGGCTCAACATTCCCGCCGCGAGCTTCGTTGAACGCGTGAAGAGCGTAGCGCTCGGACTCGCATCGCTCGGCATACGGCCTGGCGATCGCATTGCTCTGCTTTCGGAGAATCGTCCGGAGTGGTCCATCACTGACCTCGCAATTCTCAGTCTCGGCGCGATCAACGTTCCCATCTACACGACGCAGGCGCTCGAACAGGTTGATTACATTCTTTCCGACTCCGGCGCGCGTGCGATCTTCATTTCCAACCGGCGACTCTATAAACACGTCAAGCCTGTGCTGGATAAACGTCCGCTCGAACATCTGATCTTTTTCGAGGAAGACGTCGCGGAAAACGTCGAACATGGTTTTGCCTTGACCGCGCTCGAGCAAAAAGGACTCGAGTTGGCCCAGGAGCGTCCCGGCGCTTTCGACGCGTATTTGCACGCGGTACACGCGGACGATCTGGCAACCATCATCTACACGTCGGGCACGACCGGTGACCCGAAAGGCGTGATGCTGACGCACAGCAACTTCGTGTCAAACGTGAAGTCGATCGCCAACGGATTGCCGATTACCTCAACTGACGTGGCGCTGTCAGTGTTGCCGCTGTCGCACATCTTCGAGCGCGATGGGTTTTACGTTTTCTGTTATTGCGGCGTGTCGGTTTATTACGCGGCGTCTTTCGAACAGGTGGGTGAGAACCTGCGCGAAGTTGCGCCGACAGTGATGACCGCCGTGCCGCGCCTGTTTGAGAAGGTCTATCACCGGATCATCAAGAAGGGGATGTCGGAGAAGGGATACAAGCGATCGATCTTCATGAGCTCGCTTGCAGTTGGTCAGCGATATGGCGAGCTGAAGGACAAGCGAAAGTTTGTTTCACCGCAGTTGGGTATCAAGCAAAGGCTCGCGAGCAAGCTGGTGTTTTCGAAGTGGCGTGCAGGTGTGGGCGGCCGGTTGCGATACTTCGTTTCCGGTGGTGCGCCGCTCTCGCCGGCGCTCTCGTACTCGTATCTCGCTGCCGGCATTCCGATCTTGCAGGGTTACGGGGCGACAGAGACATGCATCGTGTCGGCAAACCGGCCCGGCAATAACCACGTTGGATCAGTGGGAATACCGTTCGACGGAATCGAGCTCAGGATTGCTGCGGATGGTGAGATTCTCGTGCGTGGGCCAAACGTGATGCGTGGTTATTATGGGCAGCCGGAAGCCACTGCGGAGGTGTTGAAGGATGGTTGGTTCTACACCGGAGACGTCGGATACATCGCGAAGAATGGACACCTGTACATCACCGATCGCAAAAAGGATTTGTTCAAGCTTTCGAATGGGAAGTATGTCGCACCGCAGTTGATCGAGAGTTTGTTGAAAGAGAGTGAGTTTGTGAGCCAGGTGGTGGTTGTGGGTGCGGGAAGAAAGCAGCCGGTGGCGTTGATCGTTCCTGACTGGGAGAACCTGAACCAAGCGCTCGCGGAAGATGGCGAGGAGGCCCCGCGGGATCATGAGGAACTGAGCCAGTTTCCGGCGGCGATCAAGATCGTGCAGAGAGATGTTTCGAGGTTGACATCGGAGTTGGCGGATTATGAACGCATCCGCCGCGTGGCGTTGCTGCCACACGAATTCACTATCGACGGAGGTGAGCTAACGCCAACGCTCAAGGTCAAACGAAAAGTAATCGATGAACGATACGGTGAAGTCGTCGAAGATCTCTATTCCTAGGCAGTAGTTTCACGCAAAGGCGCAAAGCAAGACGCAAAGGCGCAAGAGGACCTCTGGATTTATCTTTTGCGCCTTTGCGTCTTGCTTTGCGCCTTTGCGTGAAACTGCTTCTTAGCGTCTCGCCAGAATCGACTCCGCTAAAATCCTCAAATCAATCGGCATTTCCGGTGTCTTGGAACCCTTCCGGCCCGCCTTGTGATGCGCCAGTAACCGCGACTCAGCGTTACAGAAATCGCAGCTCTCGAGATGCTCGCGCACACGTGTCGCCGCCTTTCCCCGGAGACTCCCGGCGCAGAATGAGAGCAAGGTCGCTGAGGCGGGACATGCGGCCGTTTTCAGAAAAGGATGTGTTCTGCCTGAGGTTTTCATTCAGTCCCCTGAGATTCAACGTATCAAAACACACAATTACCTCAGTATTCCAGAGCATTCGGAACTATTTTCAACAAAGTAAAAACATGTTGCCCGCGATTTAAAATACTGTTACCATGCCTTCGTCGTCACGAGCCGTTGGAGGCTCCCTGACGCACTCCAGGAGTTTCAAGACATCCTCTGTCAAAACGCAGAACCCTCCAAGTCTAAGTAAAGAACGCGAACTCCCAGAAGAGTAGGGCCAACACGGACAATCCTGTGAAATCCATTAGTGAAGATCCTGAAAAAGCAGACCTCGGTACCAGTGGCAAGCGGCCTATGCCCAGAGACCGCCGCAACGACCGCCAGGGAAAGAGTGGAAAGTGGGTCGATAGTCTACGCTCTTCGGACGTAAACCGGCTGTGGACCGACCTGCACCGCATCGTCTCGCACCATCCCCTTGTCCGCGCCTCTCGCAGCGCCGGCCTTTTGGTCGAGGAAGGTTCAGGCGCGGCCTATACCGATCTAACTCAGGAACTTTTTGTCCAACTGCTGAGCAAGAATCGTTTCGAACACTACCTCGAAACGGAAATGACCGATTACGAAATTGAGTGTGAAATCAGCCAGATCGAGTTAACTAATTTACTGACTGCCGAACTCCGCAAACGCCACCCCGAGAGCTACCGCCTCGCCCGCCGCATCTCGACATTAATCCAGTCGAGCACGAATTTTCGCCGTTTTGACTCGGCTGGTGTTGAGGATGAGCCACACCGGCGTCTCGCGGATCGTGTTTACGGCCTGAGTGAATGGAAAACCGATAAAACGCGCCGCGGCTCACACGACGTCGAGCAGCGCGTGCAGATCATTCCGGTCCGGCAGAGAGACACGCGCATGGTTGGTTGCACCGGCGATTCCCAGATCGTCATCAGCAACGCCGACCTCGAAGATTTAATCGTTTCCGTGCTGGATGCGGTTGATTCGCCCGTGGACGTGCGTACTTTGCGCAGTCTCGTGATGTCGCGCCTGCCCGTGATGGACATCTACCTCGTGCCTTTGGACGGAGACGACAGCGATAACGACAACAATAACAGCTACGAGCCGGTCGATAAGCGTGAAAACCCAGAAGAAGGCCTCGTCCGCCGTGAATCCGAACGTGAGGCCGCGGGTTTTGTCGAGCAGTTTTTGGCCAGCCTGAACGAGGCGGTGCGCGGTAAAATCAAGCAATACAACCGGATCATCGGCGTGCTCTGGTACTGCTATTTGAGCCCGGACCACTCGACGCAACTGGAAGTTGCCGCACTATTAGGCGTTTCTGATTCACTGGTATCTGATTACCGCAGGCGAATCGAGCAGGAGTTACGGGCCCTCTCGTTCACCGAGGTGGAAGAGGCCAAGCAGTTTGAGCTGGCGCTCCGCGAGCACGTTAAGTCGCTGATGTTCGACATGGAAGAGAAAGAGGTAGCTGTATAGGATCTTCTGTGTAATCGGTGTAAGCTGTGACGGGTTGATTGGGCTGCTGCGCTAACTGCGCCGCAGCTTCTGTTTTTTGGTAGCATAAGGTTTGTTTCTCAGCGGTTCTCTGCGTACCTCTGCGGCCTTTGCGTGAAGTATCTCTTTAACGCAGAGGACACAGAGATACGCAGAGGGCCGCAGAGAAAAGATAGAGAAACGGGAGTAATACGGGTGGAGGTAATCTTTTGGCTGAGTGTGGCGGCTGTGGGCTATGCCTATGTGGGCTATCCGCTCCTGCTCGCGCTCATCAGCAAGATCAGGCCGAAGCCGGTCCAAAGTTCCGAATGGACACCCTCAGTCAGCGTCATCATTGCCGCGTACAACGAAGAGCGCGACCTTGCGGCGAAGCTCGAAAACACACTCGCCCTTGACTATCCCAAGTCTCACCTCGAGATCATCGTAACCTCCGACTGTTCGAGCGATCGCACTGACGAGATCGCGAAGAGTTTTGCCTCGCGTGGCGTGCGCCTGCATCGACAGCCCGAGCGACACGGGAATACCGCGGCGCAGAATGCGGCAGTTACCATCGCGCGCGGCGAGATCATCGTCTTCTCAGACGCCACGACCCATTACCAGCCCGACGTTTTGCGTTTGCTGATGCCGGCGTTTGCAGACCAGACGGTTGGTTGTGTGACCGGCCGCGTGGTCTATCAGGACGTGAAGGAATCGAGCGTTGGGGCGGGCACAAAGTCGTACTGGAATTACGAGTTCTTTCTCAAGAGGCACGAGAGCAATGTTTGTTCGCTGATCGGTGTTTGCGGTTGCATGTATGCGG
>Ga0126376_10001946_pt1 | contig 11462 bp, 17 predicted proteins | sample PanSoiMetPlot_15_FD_92760 | JGI IMG/M metagenome (GOLD analysis project Ga0126376, IMG submission 92760) | Tropical forest soil microbial communities from Panama - MetaG Plot_15 | ecosystem: Environmental > Terrestrial > Soil > Tropical forest > Bulk soil | place: Panama | collected 2016-02-17
CCGCTGGCGGACAGCGCCGATCTTGAGTAAAAGCTTTTAAGTCGCGTCCCCGTAGCTCAGCTGGATAGCAGCAGCGGATTTCTAATCCGCAGGTCGCAGGTTCGAGTCCTGCCGGGGACGCCACCCTGAAATTTTTTCGGTTGCATCACAGCTACTTGGTCCCCATTTTGTCCAGCCGGGTTTGATGGCTGGACAATTTCTGTTCGCGGTCCGCCCTCACCATGTTCATCGCCTGCCGTGCGAGCCGCGCTTGATCGGCTGCCCTGGTGTAGCGCATCACTTCCGAGAGCGACTTGTGGCCGGTGACTGCCTTGATCTGATCGGTGCTACATCCGGCGTTCGCCATCCGCGTTGCGGACAGCTTTCGCAACCCGTGTGCCGAGCATTGCGGCAACCCAGCCTCATTGCAGCGGTCGCGAAACCAATTTCCGAAACCTGCCACCGTGAACGGCGCGCCGCGCTCGGTCACTAGGAAAGTCAGGTTCGTCCTCGGGGCCGCCGCCAACGCTTGCACGAGGCTCTGATCCATCGGGATCAGCAGCGGCTCGTCGGTCTTTTGTTGGCGGACCGCGATCTCGTCGCCTCTCACATGCTGCCAGCCCATGCGCACAACGTCGCTGCGTCGCTGGCCGGTGCCGAGTAGCAACTCAAGCGCGAGCCGCGCCTTCGTACCAATCGGATGCGCGGCCTCAAATTGTGAAACCTCGGCCTCGCTCCAGGTATGAATACCATCGCCGTGGCTCCGGTAGCGTTTCACGCCAATGGCAGGATTGCTGGCGATCATGCCTATTTCGACGGCGTGGTTAAGCACGACGCGGAGCACCTTCAATAGATTGTTCGCTGCCTCCGGCGTGTTCGCTTTGGCCCCGATGATGTCCTTGATGTGCGCCCGACCGAGGCGGGAGGTGGGCTTCGTGCCGTGCTCCTTGCGGAATCGTTCGATGATGTTTCGCCGCGTGGTTTGCGTGCTGTCCTTAAGTCCACGGAATTCAGGCGAGCGGTAGTAGGAGACGCACAGCGCATCGAAGGATCCGGCGATGGTGCGTGCTGCGCCGATGTTGTTCGCCTGCGCCTTCACGCCTTCGAGCGCCGTCGCGTACTGGCGCATGAAGTCTTCGGACCAGGGGACGCCGGTGAGATAGGTCGAGAACCCAGCCTTGCGGAAGCAGACGCGGCGCTTCCCGTGCCGGTCAACGTTCCAGCCGCAGTGCCTAGGCAGACCGCTTCTCGTCCGAAGCATCGGTCAGGACCTCGTCCCACGGGTTTTCCTCGCCACCGTCCGTCGGAGGCTCGCCCAGGACCAGGGTAATCGTGCGGTCCTCGGTGCTAATCTCGATGCGGGCCACACCACCGGCGCGGTGGGCGGCGCGCACGGCACGGGCGAGTTCGCGCTCTCGAAACCGATTGGAAGTGCGCGGGGGGACCGTTTTATGCATAGGTAGGACATCCGAGCCTGGACCTTACATTTCCGAAGATTGTGGGCATTGCAACGGTAAGTGTTGACCCAAGCAGCTTTAGTGTCATTGTTTTAAGCCGCCATGAGTCGCGGCTTGGGACGCATCGAACGCGCGATCTGGACCCTATTCGAGGGGGACGAGGAGGGCTACGCAGTACGCCCCGATGCGAGACAGATGGCGCTCGATATCTACGGACTGCGCGGGCTGGACGCGCCGCCTACCCGCGCGCAGTACGTCGCTGTCCTTCGGGCTATGCACTCGCTCGTGCGCAAGTTTGGGTCGCAGTTCGCGCTTACCGGTGGCAAGGGCCGCAGCCCGCTCATTCTCTATGAGGTCGGCGATCCACGCCGCTATCTCGCGACCAAGCTCGCCGAACCGCTGCCGACCACCGACGGCGGCGTGCTCCGTACGATCGGCAATGTCGTCGTGTACGTGAAGGCGCTGGCGAAGCGCCGCGAGATGGGCCAGGCCTGGCAGCAGGTCGCCAAGCTGATCCTCAGTCGCGCGTCGGCCGAGAGCATCCAGCCTCAGCTCAGCCTCGCGCTTTTGATGGATGGAAAGCTCGCTCTTGGTCACAAGCGCGCACGCGCCAAAGCGCCAGCACGAGCAGCGGCGACCAATTAATCCTCAAGCGTGCATCACACCTCTCTCAAGCGTGCATCACACCTCTCGCGAATTTTAGCGGCCACTCCTCGCACGGCTTATCCGTAAGCCGCGCCCAGGGCTCGCGCTCAATGCACATTTTGAGCAGGACGGACCGCTCGTGTTCCTGCCGCCAGCATGAGCGCGCCGCCGGCCAGCGCAGCAAACAAGGCTGTTATTCGATCACCTTGTTGGCACCGCCGGACCTTCGGCGATTTCGCGGAACGGAACATTATGGAATATCGACCCGACAGCGGATCGGCCTCACTCCGCCTTGATGTTGAGGGCCCGGATCACCTTGCCCCACCTCTCGGTTTCCTCGGCAATGAGTTTCCCGAACTCGGCCGGTGATGCCGGAGCCACTGAAGAGCCGAGGTCTTCTATACGTGACTTAATCTGAGGATCGCCCAGCGCCGCGTTAATCTCTCTGTTGAGCTTTCCGATGATGTCCGCAGGTGTGTTCTTAGGTGCGCCGACACCACCCCAGGCGCTTGCCTCAAAGCCCGGCAAGAACTCATGCAAAGCTGGCACCTCAGGCAACTTATCTGAACGCGTGGTGCTAGTTATCGCCAGCGGTCGTAACTTGCCCAATTTGATGAACTCAATAGACCCAGCAAGGTTGTCAAACGATGCCTGGACTTGGCCGCCGAGGAGATCAGAGAGCATGGGCGCTGTGCCACGGTACGGCACGTGGAGCAAATTGATGCCAGCCATCGCTTTGAACAGCTCACCTGCTAAATGAGATACCGTGGCGGTTCCAAACGACGCCAAGCTGATCTTGCCCGGATTGGCCTTGGCATAGGAGATGAACTCGGCGAGGTTGTTGGCTGGAAATGTCGGATGTACTTCTAAAACAAGGGGCGAGCGGGTCGTCGCTGCAACCGGCGCGATGTCTCGCATGAAGTTGAAATTGAGCTTTTCGTATACCGTAGCATTGGTCGCGTTTGCCGAAGTGACGAAGAGGAGCGTGTAGCCATCTGGCGGTGACCTCACAACCGCCTCCGCGGCGATATTGGTGGCAGCACCCGTCCGGTTTTCGACGACGAATGGCTGGCCGAGCCGCTCCGACAGCCATTGCGCCATCACGCGCGCGGTGGTGTCGGTTTCGGCGGGGAAGTTTCATTGGCGTCCCCCTCCCTTGCACGTGCGTAATGGGCGCGGGCGCGCGACGTGAGCGTGGATAGACCGCACAAATGATGGTCTGAGTGGGATGCCCGCCGACGGCACCAGCCTGCCGCTAAAAGGGGGACTTCGGCACGTCCCGCTGGGGCGGCTCTAAGGTTAGGCTACATCAACCACGCGACTCCGGGATATGGATTTATTTGGGGGCGCTCCCGTCGCGGACGCCGACCGCCTGGCTTGGGATGGCGTGATATGCTTCGGCGGGCCAGGGCGAGTCGTTTCGTCCATGAAAACCAAGACGCACTTCGCCTTCCGCATCGACATCTCGGACGATACAGGCAACAGCATTGTCGGCTGTGGAATCGGCATGAGATGCGGAGCCTTGCCCAAGATTATTGCGCGGCGGTATAAAGGTAACCATACTCTGGGCTCGCCACGCGAGCGCATCGTCTCCGAACGAGAGGAGAGTGCGGCCCGCCCTCCATCTTCGAGGAACGCGATGTGCCGCGGCCCATACTTCATCGGATCGCGCTCGCGCATGATCGCCTTCAGCTTCGATCAGTCCCCGAGGGTGCGATGCTGATAGATCGCTCGGCAGCCATTGTGTCGGTTTTAATGGTCACGTTGGCTTTGACCGCTATCAAAGACGCCAGTGCGTTTGACGTTCCTCAGAGAAGTCTTGGAGTCCATGGACCTTTCGAAGTCAACCTCGCCACTGTCGCAGCTGGCGGTTTTTTGAAGATTGGTACCACTCCCGGCGACAGCCCCCCGGATACGTGGGCGGGTGTCGGCCTGCACCCCTCTGCAACGGGCAGCGGGAGCGGGACTGGGGAGCCCCCTGGTTCCCAAAGCCCAAAGCCGACAAAGATCTTTGTAGCTTCCAGTGAATTGGGAGGCGTCGATCCTGGCATTGCTGTGGGCAACAGTTTCGTGCTGGTCAGCGATCAACACAGAATCGGCGTGTATAACAAGGTCGGGAGTTTGATCGGTCCAAAAGCTGGCCAATCCGCATTCCCAAATCCGTTCAAGGCAGCATCTCTGTTCTCTGCTGTATTTGACGACATCGCTCCAAAGCTAAATTGTCCGAGCGGGCTCCCCACGGCCAATGGCATCACGGCAATGGGAGATGTCAGGGTACTCTTTGATCCCTACCGTAAGCGCTTTTGGATCTACGCCATGGCAAAGAATAATTATTGCTTTCCCGGGGGAGACACAATCGACGCGAAGGCCATCGCGGATAACAAGCTCATCAAGCTGGCACGGCGAAACAAAGCTGCCGTCGCCGTCTCGAAGACCGAGGACCCCAGGGATGGGTTCTACACCTTTTGGTGGAATGAGACGATTCACAACGGCGACTGCAATGATCCAGCAGGCTGCTCGGACTCCATCTTCAAGACATCCGGCGAGGGCTCTGACTATCCGAGCATCGGCATCGCCCCCAAATATTTCTTGGCGACGGTCGGAGTGGCCCGGCGCGATCCTTCCTTCTTTACGGATAACGACGAGACACGGGCACAAACCTGGCTGAGTTGCAAAAGTCCGTTCGTCCAGGAGGGCTTGACCTTCAACTGGTGTGGTCCCTTCTATTCGCATCTCATGGTGGTCGACGCGGATGCCCTTGCCAAAGGGTGCCGCGGGAAGGGGTTCCCTAGCGCAACATGCCCGAACGGCAGGTCGTATGGACTCTTCATCGATGCCAAGAACTACCAAACGGATCGAACCGAAGAGGGCTTGCCGCCCGACGGTTTCGCCCCTATCAGCGCACGCGGCGTCAAGCCGGTAGTTATGCATCCGCGCCTTCGGACGACCATTCGACCCGCTGATGCATACTTCGTGAATAATTTCATTGATCACGAGGCAAGGAAGAAGATCGAAGGCAGCATCGCGGGTCTTCAGTCTGAGATCACACACCTTCAGGAGCTGCTCAAGAAGGCATCGACCCCAGAGAAGCCAGACATAGCTGCGGAGATCAAAAGCAAGCAAAAAGAGGTTGCCAAACTGAAGCTTCAAGACGCTCAAAAGACATATTGCTATGTCGTCGTTTGGTCGCTCGTTGGCGACGCGTTAACCCCGAAGCTATACCCCATCAAGCGTTTCACTCTGGATCACCCGACGGACGATTGGAGGTTCATCCTAAATGCCTCGTATCGCGCAGGCAGGCTCTATGCCACGTTCAACGAGTGCGCGGTTGGCTCCACCAACGGTTGTCTGCTGTCGGTTCGGGTTGTCCGCATTAATTCCCAGACCGGTAAGACCGAGATCGATCGGTCATTCGGAATAAACAACAAATTCGACGACAATCCTTCCGATCACTTCAACTACCGCTTCCCCGGTATCGAGGCGAATCAGGATGGAGACATCGTGGTGGTCTACTCGCGATATCAGTTCGCCAAGCCGCAGCGGCAGGAAGTTCGTTACAGCGTCTGGTACCACGATGAACCGGACATTCGCCCGAGCCGGCGTCTCAAAGACGCTGAAGCGGTTGGAGCATGGTGGACGGACACTGCGGGGATCGCAGTCGATCCCAGTGACAAAACAGCGATCTGGATGGCTCACACGTTCGCGGCCGCAGGCGGAAGTGGAACGGGCGTTGCGAGGATCGCCGTCGGTCGGGTCTTGGGAAAGCCTTAGCGATTGGCGACAGCGAGCTGATCAATGTCCGCTTCTCTAATCGGCCGTCTGGGGTCAAGCGCTTTCAGGCTATCCACCAATTCCAGTGTCGACGTCGCTCACGGGCTCTCGCTTCTCTTCGGACTCGGCACCAAGGCCCTTCCAGCATGGGATTCGAAGACGAGGTGGAACAATCTTTGGCGCGCCTTGCCGTCGTGTGACGGCAGGTTCAAGCGGACATACGAACTCACCTCATCCATCGTCCCGCGAGGGACATCATTCCGCCGTTGGGCGGAGCTCGATTTCCTCCTATTGCGTCTGATCCGGCACGGATCTCAAGCCGCTGCGACTTCCCTGGTCCACCGGAATTCGGTGCCGTCAACCCACACGCGGTGCATGACCACGGCCAAGCGACGCGCCAGCGCCACGATCGCCTTCTTCATCCCGCGATGCCTGGCGACCTTCATCGCCCAGGCCTTGAGCCAGGACCATTTCGTCGAACGCACCAGCATGCTCTGGGCCGCTTCGTAGAGCATCATTCGCATCATCTCGTCTCCGCACCGTGATATTGCGCCGGTTCGGTCGTTCTCGCCCGACTGATACTTGGCGGGTGTCAGTCCAAACACTGCCCCGACCGCCTTGGAGTTCCTGAACCGGGCCGGCACATCGACCGTGACGCGATAGGTCAGCGCGACCACGGGACCGACACCGGGGATCGTCATCAAGCGCCGGCACACATCATCGTCCCGGACGATGGACAGCAAGCGGCGATGCAGGATGCCTAGCTGCTCGCGAACGACCCGCCGGACAATGAGCAGCGGTTCCACCAGCACGCGAAGTTGCGCAAGGTGGCACGCAGGTCGTTCTCGATGGCAATGGCCTTCGATTGAAGCAGCTTGCGATGGCTCAGCAGCATCCGCAGTTTCTGGCTGCGTAACGTCTCCACATGCACCGGCCGATAAAGTCCCACCCGCATCATCTGTGCTAAGCCGCGCGCATCGTTACGGTCCGTCTTGGATGCTTGAGGCCGCATACGCGGACCTCGTTTCACCATCAGCCTACGAAACCGCATCGTGTGCGCGGCACCGCCGCACGACCGCTTTGACCCTCGTAAGATGGGGTAATCGGCCTACCAGCTTGTGGATAGCTGAAAAATTTGGGTGCTGAGTTCGCAACATGTTTCTGGGCCGAGCTCTACCGCTTCGCTGTTGAGACTGCCCAGCTGCACACAATGGAGCGCGCACGATGATGCCGGTGCAAGCCTGTTGTATCTGCGGCAAAGCGTTCACCGGTCACGGCAATGACCCCACGCCGGTCGTCAACGATCCCGGCGCGCGCTGTTGCGATGACTGCAATTCGCGCGTCGTCCTTCCCATGCGGCTGGAACGGCTGCGGGAGCGCAACAAGACCCAGCGGGAGGGCAGCAACGGCGGGGCGCTTCAATGATTCGACTTGAACGATGTCGTGATGCGCTACTTCATCTCCGGCTTTTTGTCGCCAGCCGCTTTCTGAGCGGCCTGAAGCTGCTCCACCGTCTTTTGTAGCCGCGTAACGACGCTTTTGAGCGTGACAATTTCGGCGGCTACATCGTCTAGCTTATGTCGGGCGTCGAGTGCATTCTTGGTCACGAGCCGCTGCAAAAAATTGACGTTGCTTTGAAGGCATCCCGTCCGCTTGTCCAGGCCAGAGGTTTTCGTGCAGTCCTCTACTCCGGCGATATCCTGCGCCCATCCGGCCTCAACTCCAATGACGACTAGGCTGAAGGCTAACACCGCGATTCCGATCACGCTCTCCTCTCATCTTATCTCTATCCTGATCTTCGCGCATTCTCCTACTTGGAAGCCGAGGGCACTGCGCCGGAACTCGGCGGATTTTCGTAGGCATCAAGAACAACATTCAGGCGGCGATTTACCCTGGATCGGAGATGCATCTCATCTTGCCCGCTCGCCCATTCACGGACCTCCTCCAGCGTAACTGGAGTTCGCCCGCAATCTTCCGCGAATAAGTCGAGCATGGCCTGCGCCTGCTCTCTTAGCAGCCATTTTTCTGGGTCGCGTACAATGTCATCATCGAGAGATTCGCTTGGCATCGCCAGTCCCCAACGCTTCTAGGTGACGACCGCCAAGGCCTGCGCTCCTTGAAGCTTTCGTGCCGCGGACGTAGCCACGTAGCACAGCGCCTCGGCGCAGGGTTCGCTGTGTACAATTTGCAAGCCGCGCGTTGCGGCGGGTCGCTACCAATTTCTTTACCATGGGATATTGTAGGCTTTACGCGATCCGTGCTTCTGCAAGATCAAGCGCGCGAGTTCGCTGAAACGGGATCTCTCGCTCTAGTTCTTCGGCCCGCTCGAAGTAACGAGTCGCCATAAAGGCCAGTTGCAGCGCCTGGTTGCGATCCGAACATGACCGAGACAAGGCGAGACATCTTTGCGCTTGCGCGCGGTAGTATGCCGTTATCGACATTGGTGTCCCCTAAACAGGGAACTTGCTCCTTACGAGCTAAGAATGCGTGAACGACAGATCCATAGCGAAATGTAGGTTAATCAACGGGAAGCGCCCTGAGCAGTAGCAATTTGCAGGACGGGCATACCGCGTGCGTGCGTACTCGTAAATTAGTACGGGCCAGAGCCCAACTGCCAATACAAACTTGTTGGCGGGCGGAAACATTAAGTTCCATTGGGTCGCCAAGTGGTCCATGATTCATCCGGCGATCTCAGTAGTGCGCCCACGGGGGGCCAAACGAGGATCAAACCATGGCATTTGGCAAAGCGCGTTACACCGCCGAAAACGACCAGCCGGTGGAGCCGGAAGTGGAGGGAGAAATCCGCGAATTTGTGCGCCGGGAAGTCGCGACCAACCCAGGGCGGCAGCCGGAGAACGAGAGCGAGCAGGTGGCCAACAACCTCAACTCCGTGCTGCAGCGGGTGAGCAGCACTTCGGTGCAGGAGATCGACAAACTCATCACCGAGCTACAGATGTTGCGCGACAAGCTGCAAAGCGAGGCCGCGCGCGTGCAACGCGAGATTGTCGAATACGCGACCTTGAGCCAAGCGGCGCTGCAGTCGACGAAGATCATCGCCGAGAGCTTGATTGAGTGGAGAAAAGCCTCCCACGCGTCGCCGCCGTCCGAATAGGCCTAAATGAGGTAACCCAAAAATAGGCCACCCTACTTCCCCAGACCAGATTTCCGAGGACGAGGCCTGAATCAATCTTCGAATTTCGCGCGCCCTCCCCACCGGGGGCGTGGAGTGCTCCTTTTCATCGAAGCTCCTTTGAGATGCGCTGCACCGTGCCAGTCCCGAGCCCGAGCGACTTGGCGACCTTTGAGATACCCATGCCTTTCGCAAGCTGCTTTGCCGCTGGGCCCTCGGCAGGACGATCGCGAAGATCAGCGACCATTTATGGAGGACCGTGTCCCGTTATCATATTCATGAGGGCAAGCGCGCCTCCATTAAGCAGCCGCCATACAAACCCTACAGCATAAAAACCAACAAGAGCCCGAGCCGCTACTCCCCAAAGGCGACCCATCCCGATCGGTGAAGCTATATGAACCCCAGCGCTTCGCCACACGCCGACAGAAGCAACAAACATATAAGGAAAAAGAATACAGATTCCGAGGAGAAAGCCGACAGGACGCAGCTTGAAACTGCTAAGACTAAACAACATCACCCCCGAGAAAAAAACCAAGCCGAAGAAGCCAAGGACATAGAATATCCAAAACGCGATCGGGAGGGGATATAGCCCAAACCAAAGCTTTCTAAGCACACCGATTTCCCGCGGCTGCGCGCGCTTTTCTTTCGAGGACGGTCCTGCTATCGGCTCGGCCATGACGAAAGTTCCTCGTCCCCCCTACCGGGGGGTCAAGCGCGCCCTAACAAACTGTTGGTGAGCTGGGGACCACTCGTCGTTGCTCCGCCCCTCGCGGGCTCATTGCTCGCTCCTTTGCCGACCATTTTCCAGTTGCTCGCCGGTCCGCCGAACATGCGCTACATCAGGAAGGCATAGAGATCGAGGACGATCGTGCCGCCGATCCCAACCAGTGGGGCCCTGAGGATGATATCGGCTGTGTCCATCACATGATCGAGGAAGCGCTGCGGGTTCATTTCGCCAAGAGCAAAACGGAAATTTTAATCGAAGGATAAACATACATGGCATGGGTAAGAGCAGCAATCAGTGGCGCAACGCTCGCCTAATGCCGGAACAGATTAGGGATAACCGATGTGGCATTTAATTCGACTTACCTTCTGGCGTCGGCGCGGCAAGCAGCAGCGCGCGGTCGATTGCCGCCTTCAGACTGTGGGCGGCCTGCACATTTCCCCGCAAATAGGCAACGACCACTTGATCATTTACGATAGCCCCGGATTACAGCAACTTTCCGATTGACCAGATCGGCGGCCAGCGCGGGCAGGCGTTGATAATCGCCCTCCGCCCATGGACATGTTCCCCTCTGTCCGGCAATCGCTGGGTGGAGTTCGCATAGCATTGCATCAACTGATCGGCCGCAGATCGGTTCTTTTAGCGGCGCATGGCGTTGGGTCGGATGCACGAGTTTCGATCCGACGTTCTCTGATACGCCAGAGGCAGAGGTTCTGAATGAGGGCTTGCGCTCCAAAATGATCTCGACGTTAAAGAAATAGTTAATCAGCGGGTCGCAGGTTCCAGTTCTGGTGCGCCCACTAAATCCTCTCGGCAGATCAGGAAGATGCCGGCATAGCCAAGCGAGGACCCGGGAGCAGCTTTGGCTCTATCTCCGCACCATCTCCGCAAATTGCCCTTGGGGCGGAGAGCCGGGCAAATTGCTCGCTAGGCCCCCCTGTAGCCAGAGACGCGACTCAGGCCCGTAGGCGGGCTTTACAGCGCCGCGGCTATCCCCATAGCCCCCGGCCCGGCAAAACGCGCGCTAGGCCCACTTCTGCCTCAACGCGCGGCATGCCCGGAGCGGGCGAGGCAAGCGGCTCGCGCCTTGGCGCGCTTGGGCGCGGCTCACACCACCGCGCCGCCGAGCAGCGTCATGAACTCGCGGCGCTTCACTCGATCACCTCGTCGGCCCGGGCGAGCAGCGTCGGCGGAATTTCTAGTCCGAGCGCCCTCGCTGTGCTGACGTTGATGACCAGCTCGAACTTCGTCGACCGTTGGATCGGGAGGTCGCCGGGCTTCTCGCCCTTGAGAATGCGTGCGGCGTAGACGCCGAGCAGGCGATAACTCTCGTTCTGATTTGCTGCATAGCTCATCAGCCCGCCGGCAGCTGCGAACTCACGTCGAAAGTACACCGTCGGAATCGCATGGCGAGCCGCTAGCACCACAAGTTGCGAGGCGCGCGTAAAGAAGAACGCATCGGTCGCGACCAAAAGCGCATCGGCACGCATCTGAACCAGCTTCGCAAAGCCCGCATCGATGTCGCCAATGGTGCCGGCATTCAGGATATTGATGTCCTGCCCAACGCTTCGGGCAGCGGCCTGAATATCATTTAGTTGGAACTCGGCACGAGGGATACTTCCGGGGTTGACGAGAACAGCCATCATCGTGGCATGCGGCCGCAGCTCACGCAGCAGCTCCAGCCGCTTCGGCTCCGTCTCCGCAAGAAACGTGCTCACACCTGTGATGTTGCCACCAGGACGATGCAGGTTGGTGA
>Ga0126376_10001950_pt1 | contig 11450 bp, 8 predicted proteins | sample PanSoiMetPlot_15_FD_92760 | JGI IMG/M metagenome (GOLD analysis project Ga0126376, IMG submission 92760) | Tropical forest soil microbial communities from Panama - MetaG Plot_15 | ecosystem: Environmental > Terrestrial > Soil > Tropical forest > Bulk soil | place: Panama | collected 2016-02-17
AGCTGGGTCGGCCCCGCCTGCTGGTGGGTTGTTGTCGGCGGCCTGCTATATCTTGCCCATTTGGAATTTGCGATAGTGATATGGTTTGCCGCGCTCACCACTTCGTTTTGGGGATTTTTCCGGCTCAGGACATGGATCGAACATGTCGGAACCGATACCACCCACCGATTGCGCGCTAACTGGTGGCAGCGCCTGTTCATTACACCGCACGGCTCCTGGTCACATTACGAACATCACGACTACCCGGCTGTTCCGTTCTGGCGACGGCACGCATTGCGGCCAAGCAATGCTCCCACAGTGACCATGCAAGAGCTATTCGCATCATTTGATGCGCGACGGTCCGCCCCAGTCGAACGCCGGCGCCTTGCGGGATAAGGCACAGAACGTGAGCTCGCCCCAATACGCGGAGAAGGAAACTATGAAGCGAGTGTTGATTTCTTCGGCGTGGCTCAATCCAGCGCGGAGCTATGATCTCGCCATCTGGAAGAAGCGCAGGAACCCATTTGCGGTCAATGCGCCGATGACCGAACACTTCGGCTTGCGATTCCTCAAGGCAAACCATCCGGAAATCACAATTCTGGAATATCCAACGAGAGAGCAATTCCTCCAAGCCCTCGATCAGCAATGGGACGTCGTAGGGGTCTCATTCTATATCAACGAGACAAATGATGCGATCGCGATGGCGAGGGCGGCCCGTGGTCGAGGCGTGCCCGAGCTCTGGGCCGGCAATTTTGGCGCGATGACCAAGGACGTCGCCGCCGAATTCGACAAGGTGTTCTTGGGATGGGGGGAACTCCCGCTGGCAACGGAGCTCGGCAAGGAGCCGGCCGCGTTGATCCACCCGGCGACGTACATGCACGTATCGTGGCATGGAATTCATGTCCAAAGCTGGGGGGTGCTGTTTACCTCGCGCGGCTGCAACAAGACTTGCACATTCTGCCAAACGCCGAAGTTTTATCGCAAACCATATGCGCTGGACGTATCGACGATCGAGCCGGTGCTCGCCGAGTACCACCGTCGTAATGTGACTCAAGTGGTTATTTTGGACGAGAACTTCGGCCATTTTGAGGGCTATACAAACGAGATCACCGAGCTATTGCACCGATTTCGGTTCAATTGGAACCCCATGACCCGGGTCGAAACGCTGCACAAGAACTATGAGCGTTGGAAGGCGCACGGGCTACGGGGCGCGTCGATTGGACTGGAAAGCCTTAATCAAGACTCGCTAGATGCTGCCAAGAAAGGGAACGACCTGACGAAGGGCCGGGAGTTGCTGGAATGGATGAAGCGGGACCGTATGTTGGTGCAAACATTCTATATTATCGGATTTGAGCAAGACACGGAGGAGTCGATTCGCCAAAATATCCGTGAACTAAAGCAATATCACATCGACTCGCCGCAAATTCAGATTTTGACGCCGCAGCCGGAGACGATTTTATTCAAGCACATTGAGCGTACCTACGGTATTATTACCTACGACTATTCGAAATACGACACAACGAACTTGGTGTGGCATCATCCCAACATAGCGCCGCGTCGGCTCCAGGAATTGATGTTTTGGGCCAACGACGAATTATTTACGGCAACAAATTCCCTACGAACAGCAACAAAGGTTGCGAGTCAGGCAATTGGCAACGTGCTGGCGAGGGGTTGGCGGGGCTTCTCCTTGCCGCCGGTATGGAGCGGCAATATTGACACTCTTGCCGTTCCGCTTAGTGAACTGGTCACTTACGGCAGTCGGGCCCGAGCTGGCGGCCATTGATATGGAAAGCAGGCCATTGATATGGAAAGCACAAGTGGTGTGTCGCGGGTTCACCGCCAGACGGGGCCAAGCCTGTCGGCGCGCCGGGCGTTGGAGGTCGCCGACGTTGTTCGCAGACACGACATCGGCTCGAGCGGTCGGCCCAAAGGAGACTCGCGCGGGCCTTTGGAGCCCTGAGAAAGTCGGCGATGAGCACAGCACAAGAATATGATGTAGCGATTGTCGGGGCTAGTATTGCCGGCTGCGCCACCTCAATCCTCCTGGCAAAGAGGGGCGCCAGAGTTGGTCTCATTGAGCAGCAACACGATTGGCGGGCTTACAAGAAGGTTTGTTCGCATTTCATTCAAGCAAGCGCGACGCATTTGATAGAGCGGATCGGACTTGCCTCGCGGATCGAAGCGGCCGGCGGCCTTCGGAATTACGGTGAGTTTTGGACCGAGTGGGGTGGATCCGGCCGCCAGCCGCTCCAAAGCGGCGATATGGTTATAATATTCGGCGCGAGACGCTGGATCCCATCATCCGCGCGCTCGCCGCCGAGACTCCTGGTGTCGACCTGATGCTGGGGTACTCAGTGGACAAATTGCTGGTAGATGGCGGCCGACCGAGAGGGGTTCGTGCCGAGGGGCGCCATTCAAAGTCGGTTACCATCGGCGCTCGCCTAATTGTGGGTGCGGACGGAAGGTCGTCGCGGATAGCCCAACTAGCGAACATGCCAAAGCGGGAGTGGCGCAATGGTCGCTTCACCTACCTTGCGTACTATCGCGATCTGCCGATAGCCAAGGGCTCGGCATCTCAGATGTGGCTCCTCAATCCCGACGTTGCATATGCGTGTCTTAAAGATGATGGCGTCATGATGCTCGCCGCGATGGTGACGAGCGACAAGCGGGATACCTGGAAGTCAGATGTAGAAGGCAATTTTGTTCGAATGTTCCGGAGTATTCCAGGGGCGCCGTCTCTGACCCAAGGGCGACGCATATCGTCGTTTATCGGAGCAGTGGGGCTGTCGCACATTGCGCGAGCCGTCGCACGGCCGGGTCTGGCGCTTGTCGGAGACGCCGCCCTCGCCGCAGACCCGCTCTGGGGGGTCGGGTGCGGCTGGGCTTTCCAGTCTGCGGGTTGGCTCGCCGACTGCGTTGGCGATGAATTGGACCGACCATCGAGCCTCGATAGGGCTCTCAAGCACTACCGCAATCGACACAGATGGGAACTGGGTGGGCACGCATTCTTGATTTCGGGGTACGCTAGCGGGCGTCGGTTCAACGTGCCGGAGAAGCTGATGCTGAGGGCGGCGGCAAGAAATTCCCAGTGCGCCGGCTACCTGGCCAGATTCGCAGATCGTACGATCGGGGTCAGTCAGTTTCTGGCGCCGACAGCCATAGCGCGTGCCATCGCTGCCAATGTCTTCCACTTGCCCGCGGCTGTGCGAACTCAGTCTTCCTGCGCTGCGCATGCGGGCAGGCAGGAGGGATGACGGAGACCCGCGGACCGGTACGGCTTCGTGGGACGGACGAGGAGTAAGAACTGCGACCACAACACGTGGGATCAGCCGGGACAATGCCGCTGGTTTCATGTCCGTCTCGTGCACGATCGTGTTGCGTGAGCGCGGCCACGGAGCACAGGCGAGTCCAATGTTCGGAGCATTTCGGCATGACGCACCCAAATGCGGCGACGCTCGCCGCTCCAGACATTCCGTCGAAGCCCCTATCGTTCATCAGGTATGGCCTTGCGATGAATGAGAGCTTGATTGCAGGCTTCGATGCAGGAGCATTCAATGAGGATGTCGTAGAGAGAAAATTTCTATGGTTTCACCACTTTTTAGTGAATCATCCGGACGGCATCAAACGGGTCCTTCTCGACAATGTCCGTAATTATGTGAAGGCAAGGACGGTACGCCCGCTCGTCGTGCCGGCTTTGGGGAATGGATTGGTCACCAGCGAGGGTGATACGTGGAGGTGGCATCGCAGGATAATGGCGCCACCATTCACATCGAGCAGCATCGCGGAGTATGCGCCGACGATGACGTCGGCGGTGGACTCGATGCTCCGGGAATGGGATGCGCTGGATAGCGGGGCCATCTTGGAACTGGACAAATCCATGATGGCGTTGATGTTGGAGATTATATCGCGGACGATGTTTTCTTCCGACAGCAATATGATCAAACGCGTCCTGGAGAGAAGTTCGCGCGAATATCAGAACGAGATGACACTCAGTCCCCTTGCGCTCATTCCTGGAATTAACAAGGTGTGGGCTTCCTACAAACGGAGGCGCGCTGCCCACATCCTGAGCAATCTCAATGCGACGATCTACTCGTTGATCGGCGAGCGGAGGCAAGACAGGAGGGGGCCGCGGCAACCGGATCTGCTGGATCGCCTCATGTCGGCCCGCGATGCGGAGACCGGGCAGCAGCTGAGCGATACTGACATTAGAGATCAAGTTGTGACGATCTTTGTTGCCGGCCATGAGACGACGGCGCTTGCGCTCACTTGGGCGTGGTATCTGCTGGCGAAGCAGCCGGCAGAGGAGGCCAAATTCCACGCAGAGATTGACGAAGCCTTGCGCGGTCGTCAGGCGTCATATGCCGACGCCCAAAACTTGCCGTTTGTCAAAATGGTCCTCGAAGAGGCATTGCGGCTATACCCGCCTGTTCATTCGCTCGCTTGGAGGGAAGCCGTTGCGAGTGACGAAATCTGCGGGCGGCATATCCCAGCAGGAGCTCTGGTCGCGGTTGTGCCGTGGGTCGTACATCGTCACCAAGCGCTCTGGGACGAGCCGGATCGGTTTGAGCCAGAGCGATTTTGCAGGGAGCGTAGCAACAAGAGGCCGCGATATGCCTACATTCCCTTCAGTGGCGGTCCCCGGGTGTGCATCGGCGCCGCATTCGCAATGATCGAGGGAGTTCTCGCGCTGGCCCAGATTGGACAGCGTTACAGGTTTCGCCTTGTCGAGGAGCATCGCGTTGAACCTCGTGGATTGCTGACGCTCCACCCCAAAAACGGACTGAATGTTTGCTTAGTACCACGCTATCCCTCCAATCAGGCGGCGGGTAGGTCTGCGCGTCATGATACTCCGCGCGATCAATAAGCCGGCGGATTTGCGGGCGCTCAAGCGAAGCGACCTGAGGCAGCTGGCCAACGAAGTGCGCGCCGAGACAATCGATGCGGTCTCGGTCACAGGCGGTCACCTTGGTGCGAGTCTTGGCGTCGTCGAGCTTACGGTGGCACTGCACTTTGTATTCGATACGCCGCGCGATCGTCTCATCTGGGACGTAGGTCACCAAGCCTATCCGCACAAGATTTTGACTGGGCGGCGCAGCCGCATCCGCACCCTGCGGCAGGGTGGCGGACTTTCAGGTTTCACCAAGCGTACGGAGAGCGAGCACGACCCGTTCGGCGCGGCGCATTCGTCGACCTCGATATCCGCCGGACTGGGCATGGCGGTGGCGCGCGATCTCGACGGCAGGACCAACAACGTTATCGCGGTGATCGGCGATGGCGCGATGTCGGCCGGCATGGCGTACGAGGCGATGAACAACGCCGGGGCACTGAAATCGCGGCTGATCGTGGTGCTCAACGACAACGACATGTCGATTGCGCCGCCGGTAGGGGCGATGTCGGCGTATCTGGCGCGGCTGATCTCGGGGCGGACCTACCGGTCGTTGCGCGAGATCGGCAAGCAGCTGGCCACTAACCTGCCGAAGCGGCTCAACGAGAAGGCCCAGCGCATCGAGGAACTGGCGCGCGGGTTCGTGACCGGCGGCACGCTGTTCGAGGAACTGGGCTTCTACTATGTAGGCCCGATTGATGGCCATAATCTCGACCATCTGCTGCCGGTGCTGGAGAACGTGCGCGACGCCGAGTATGGGCCCATCTTGGTTCACGTGGTGACCCAGAAGGGGAAGGGCTATGCCCCGGCGGAAGCGGCGGCGGACAAATATCACGGTGTCGTGAAGTTCGATGTTGCGACCGGAGCGCAGGCCAAGACCAAATCCAATGCGCCGAGCTACACCAAGGTGTTCGCCCAGAGCCTGGTCAGGGAGGCGCGCAAGGACGATCGGATCGTCGCCATCACGGCCGCGATGCCGTCGGGCACCGGGCTCGATCTGTTCGCGGCCGAGTGTCCCAACCGCATGTTCGATGTCGGCATCGCCGAGCAGCATGCCGTAACATTTGCGGCCGGGCTTGCAACCGAGGGCTACAAGCCGTTCTGCGCAATCTATTCGACGTTCCTCCAGCGGGCCTACGACCAGGTGGTGCACGATGTCGCGATCCAGCGGCTGCCGGTGCGGTTTGCGCTCGACCGCGCAGGGGTGGTCGGAGCCGACGGACCGACTCACGCGGGCTCCTTTGACATTACCTACCTGGGCTGCCTGCCGGGCTTCGTGATCATGGCAGCCGCGGACGAAGCCGAGCTCGTTCACATGGTTGCAACAGCGGTCGCGATCGACGACCGGCCGTCGGCGGTGCGCTATCCGCGCGGTGACGGCGTAGGCGTGGAGATGCCCGACGAAGGCCACCCGCTCGCGATCGGCAAGGGGCGCATCCTGCGCGAGGGCACCACGGTGGCCTTGCTCTCGTTCGGCACCCGGCTCGCAGAATGTCTGAAGGCTGCGAGTGAGCTCGCCAGCTGTGGACTGTCCGCGACCGTCGCGGACGCGCGCTTCGCCAAACCGCTCGATACGGATCTGGTGCTCCGGCTGGCCCGCGAGCACGAGGTGCTCATCACCATCGAGGAAGGCGCGATCGGCGGCTTTGGCAGCCACGTTCTGTGGCTTCTGTCCGAACAGGGGCTGCTCGACCGTGGCCTCAAGGTGCGAACAATGGTGTTGCCGGACGAGTTCATCGATCACGACAAGCCGGAGCGGATATACGCCCGCGCGAGTCTGGATGCGGCCGGGATCACCGCGACCGTCATGGCAGCCCTCGGCAGAACCCTGGTGGCGAGCCGCGGAAAAGTTGCCTGAACGGATCGCCTTGAGTCGAACGAGGGAGGATCGGGACCACCGGCAGCACGAATAGTCAATGGCTCTCGATCAGCAGCGCGATGCGTGTGATTCTTGCTCAGCCCCGAGGTTTTTGCGCAGGTGTGGTGCGCGCGATCGAGATCGTTGAGCGCGCACTCGAGAAATACGGTCCACCAGTGTATGTGCGCCATGAGATCGTGCACAATCGACACGTGGTGGAGAGTCTCAAGGCCAAGGGGGCGAAGTTCGTCGAAGACCTGTCGGAAGTGCCTCCCGGGGCAGTGACCGTGTTCAGCGCACATGGCGTCGCGCGGGCGGTCGAAGACGAGGCGGCAGCCCGCGACATCCCGGTATTAGATGCCACCTGTCCGCTCGTGACAAAGGTGCACAACGAGGGCAAGCGCTATGTGGCGCAGGGGCGCACCTTAATTCTAATCGGGCACGCCGGACATCCTGAGGTCGAAGGCACGATGGGCCAGATCGAGACCCGCGTGCATCTGGTACAGACCGAGAGCGACGTCGCGCTGCTCGACGTCGCAGTCGATACTCCGGTGGCCTACGTGACCCAGACGACTTTGAGTGTCGACGACACGCGCGGCATAATCGCCGCCCTGGAGCGGCGCTTCACCGATGTTATCGGTCCGGACACGCGAGACATCTGTTATGCGACGCAAAATCGACAGACGGCCGTGCGCGAGCTAAGCAAGATCGTTGACGTTATCCTCGTGGTTGGCGCGAAGAACAGTTCGAACTCCAACCGGCTGCGGGAAGTTGGCAATGATGCCGGGGTTCCGAGCTACCTCATCGCCGACGGTTCGGAGTTCGATCCTCAGTGGGTCCACGGCGTGAATACGGTAGGTATCACTGCCGGGGCGTCTGCACCCGAAGTCCTCGTCGAAGATGTGATTGCGGCCCTTCGACGCCTAGGCTCGGTCGAGGTCTCGACTCTGCCGGGTCGCGGAGAAAACAGCATCGAATTCCGATTGCCTGCCGAACTTACCCCGCGCACCCACACCAGCGCCCGCCCAACGGGGCGTGCCGACCCGGCTATCGTGATCGCCCGCGGATCAAGCCAAAAAGGCCGTACATAAACAGCCAAGTAAAAGCAGAAATTTGTGTTCCGGCCGAGACCATCGGGGGGCCCACGCTCCAGCTTGATGCAATAGCCCTCGTAGCCCGGCCGCCCCCGTGAGCAATCTCGTGGTGTTGAGAACTAGCGACTAGGTATGGAAATACCTTAGTCCGAGATTGCACCTGTAACTGGGATTTTGCTATCAACCTCCCGCGGCGCCGCGTGGAACGCCATAAACGTGGCCATGCGGCGCTCGCATGATCTACCTGCCTCTCCCGCGTCCCCGTCGGACCCCCTCTCTCTTGGAAAGCGTTATCGGAAACAGGTCAGGAGCATGGAATTGCCGGCGTCATCAGCAGAAACTCCGGACACGTCAACGCAAGGACGGAGGCGGTCGACGGGAGGAGTGCACTTCATTTCAAGCGGGTCAGCCTCGTTTACGCCGTCGGACGCAGTACTGCCCAAGATAACTCCCGTTCTTGATTCGGCGACGGAGTGGTTACTAAGCCAACAAACGCACGATGGATTCTGGGTCGGCATGGTGGATACTAATTCCGCCATTGAGGCTGAATGGCTGCTTGCGAGTCACATCCTGGGAGTATCACTGCCCGCTGAAGCGGGCGTCATTCGGGAGCTGCTTCGGCGGCAGCGCTCGGATGGATCGTGGGAGATCTACCCTGGTGCTCCTGATGGCGACATCAATTCAACTGTTGAGGTTTATGCGGCGCTGCGTGCCAAGGGTTTCGACCCTCGCTGCCCAGAATTGACGCGGGCAGGACGATGGATTCTCGATCACGGCGGGCTGCGCAGCGTACGCGTCTTCACGCGATACTGGCTGGCCATGATTGGTGTTTGGCCATGGCTAGCGACCCCAAATCTTCCGCCGGAGATCATTCGCTTTCCGAAGCGGTTTCCATTCTCGCTCTACAATTTCGCCCAGTGGGCGCGTGCGACCATGGTCCCGCTTGCCGTGATTTGCGCGCGGCGGCCGATCTGGCCGTTGCCCGATGGCAGCCGATTGGACGAGCTCTTTCCGTCGGGCCGCGACAATTTCAACTTCTTCGGCCGCACCAAGCCTGTTTCGGCATTTTCACTGGAGCGACTGTTTCAAATTATCGACCGCATTCTGCACGCCGCGCAATCTGCTGCCGTAACCCCGGGGCGGGAGAATGCAATTAAGATCTGTCTTGAGTGGATGATACGACACCAGGATGCCGATGGTGCCTGGGGAGGCATCCAACCGCCATGGATTTACGGCTTGATCGCACTGAGAAACGAGGGCTACGCGCTGGATCACCCGGTCATAGCCCAAGGGCTGTCCGCACTGTCGGCACATTGGTCGTTCGACCGCGATGATGCGACGACGATCCAGGCGACTGAATCTCCGCTCTGGGACACGGCTCTGTCGTTGCTCGGTCTCTGTGAGGGGGGCATTATCCCCTCTGATGCACCGCAGATGCAAAGAGCCCTGGTGTGGCTTCTCGATCACCAATCCACGGAGCCCGGGGATTGGTCAGTCAAACTGAAGAATGTCGCCCCTGGAGGCTGGGCCTTCCAGCGGGCCAACCGCTTCTATCCTGATGTCGACGACACGGCTGTCGTGCTCTTAGTGCTCGGCAAGTTGCAGACGGCCAGCGGACCCCTGCGAGGCCGCGTCGAGACCGCGATCAAGCGCGGGGTGGACTGGACGCTCGCGATGCAGTCGACTAACGGTGGCTGGGGAGCGTTTGACAAGGATAATGACAAGGAGATCATCTGTAAGATCCCATTCTGCAATTTCGGCGAGGCGCTGGATCCTCCGAGTGTCGATGTCACAGCGCATGTCATTGAGGCCTTCGGTCAGCTCGGGATGACCATGCAGCACGCGGCGGTGGGTCGGGCCATGGCTTTTATTCGCCGCGAGCAGGAGGAGGACGGCAGCTGGTTCGGTCGCTGGGGGGTCAATCATATTTACGGCACTGCCGCAGTCCTGCCGGCACTGCGCGCCATCGGCGAGAATATGAGCGAACCGTACGTGCTGCGCGCCGCCGATTGGATTGTTAGCAAGCAAAACAGCGATGGTGGGTGGGGCGAGACATGTGCTTCCTATATGGATCTTGAGCTGCGCGGAGTCGGGCCCAGCACTCCATCGCAAGCTGCCTGGGCGCTCATGGCGTTACTCTCGCTTGACAATGCACGTTATCTTCCGTCGATCCTCGCAGGGCTCAGCTACCTGCAGCGGACCCAAAATCCGAATGGGAGCTGGGATGAAGCAGTTTACACCGCGACCGGCTTTCCCGGTTATGGCGTGGGTGCACGCATGACCATCACCAAGGAGGCTTCGGAACGACTTGAGCAGGGGCTGGAGCTGTCGCGCGGCTTCATGCTGAACTTCAATATGTACCGACACTATTTTCCCATGATCGCCTTGGGCCGCGCCTTGCGCTATCTTGCGAGACTGGAACCGTCTGGCTGCCTCCAGGCCGCGCGTCAAGCGGCGCACCAGTAGGCACGAAGGAGGTCCTCCATGTCTTACAGCCGTATCTCCGTGTGGGCGGCGAGGTCGGTACGACGGCGACCAGCAGCTCCCTCATCAGAACCTTGAAGGCAAGGCCGGGCGCCTCGCGTCGGATTGGCGCATTTGTTTCTGCCTCGGTGTCACAAACTCGGTCCTCATAAGAGCTCTTAGTTAGAGCCCGTTGTCGGATACCACTGACATCCCACAGCCCCGCACCGACCCCCTCTAAGGACACCCGCCAAATTAACCGCTTCGATTTAGAGCGGAACGTGGGAAGATGGTGTAGTTCCATTCAGGATGGAACGGGTCGCCGGTGATGTCGAGGGTTTTCATTTCGGCATCACTGACCTTTATTCCCTTCTCGTAAGTCCGGTGGTAGTTGCCGCGATCAGTTCGACAATTGTCATGCGGTCGGCGAGCGGGCGGGACCGCCAGTTCTGGGTAATGTGGCAGAACAGGCGGTGCTCGATCTTGTTCCACTTCGAGGTGCCCGGCGGATAGTGATGGATGTGGAAGGTCAATCCAGTTTCGTCGGCGAATTTTTGCAACGCACCTTCCAGAGCCGCACGCGCCGCATGATCCCGAACTCGCCGCCGAAATTGCGGAGCGGCTGGGCGAAATCGAGGCGTTCTTCCGCCGGTCGATTGTCGCTGCCCAAGCTCAGGGCACCATCCCGCGGAAGCAGAAGCCAACCGATCTATCGCGCCTGCTGCTTGGCATCCTGATGGCCATCCGCGTGCTGGCCAGGTCAAAGCCGGACCGCAAGCTGCTGGAGGGTATGGCACGACCCGCGCTTGCCACGCTCGATTAGGCGGGCGTGGCAATGTCTGGATGTCGCTGCCAAAGTCCGGTGAGCTTGTCGATTTGATCACCCAGTTTGTCGCGGCAACCTTTCGCAGCGGCGGCGAAATCGAACAGCGTTCCGTAGGCATCAAAAAACGCAGGCGCGAATGCCTGTGAGAGATCCCGTTGTCATTCCCTTGTTCCTTGTCGGCTACGGTCATTGACCGACCAATCGTATTCTAGAAACCGAACCTTGAAATCGAGCGGAATTTTGTGTGAACTATAGCTGTTCAAATAAGCGATGAGACTTGGCGCATGTGCCAGGAAATCATCGGTGTAGAACTTGAAAATCGAGGACAGCCAGACTTCCCGCTTC
>Ga0126376_10001953_pt1 | contig 11448 bp, 11 predicted proteins | sample PanSoiMetPlot_15_FD_92760 | JGI IMG/M metagenome (GOLD analysis project Ga0126376, IMG submission 92760) | Tropical forest soil microbial communities from Panama - MetaG Plot_15 | ecosystem: Environmental > Terrestrial > Soil > Tropical forest > Bulk soil | place: Panama | collected 2016-02-17
GGCAAGGGCGAGAAGTTCTTTTGTGCGGGCGCCGATATTCAGATGCTCGCGAGCGTGACGCCGACTTACAAATACTATTTCTGTCTGCACGCCAACGAGACGCTCAATCGTTTGGAGCAAACGCCTAAGCTCGTGATTGCGGCGATCAATGGTCACTGCGTCGGCGGTGGTTTGGAAGTCGCGCTGGCGGCTGATCTTCGTATCGCGAGGAAGGGCGCCGGCAAACTGGGGTTGCCGGAAGTCTCGCTGGGCGTGCTTCCTGGAACTGGCGGCACACAGCGTTTGGTGCGCATCGTCGGTAAGTCGAAAGCGATCGAGTTGATGGCGACGGGCCAGTTGTTTGACTTCGAACGCGGACTGGAGCTCGGCATTCTGAACCAAATATTCGAAGCTGAAACGCGCGACGGTTTTGATCAGCAAGTGCGCGACTACGCGGCGCAGTTCACAACGCCAAACAAGGCCGCGCACGCGGTGGGTCGCATTAAACGTGCGGTGCAGACCGGCGCTGAGATATCGTTTGAATCGGCGCTCGCGCTCGAACGCGAACTACAGCAACAACTCTTTCAATCGGAAGACGCGAAGGAAGGGTTGGATGCTTATGTAAGTAAGAGGAAGGCTGAGTTCAAGGGAAGATAGGTCATATACGTCCTATAGGTCCTGTTTTAAGCAATGCCCTACGAGCACATTAAAACCTCAGAAGCTGACGGCATCACGACGATCACGTTGTGTCGCCCGGAGCGTCTGAACACATTCATCGGCCACATGCGTCGCGATCTGGCTGAAGCGCTCGAGCACGCCGGCAGCGATCGCAACACGCGCGTCGTAATTCTTACGGGTGCGGGGCGAGCGTTTTGTGCAGGTGGTGACATCGCGTTCATGGCTGAGTTGATGCAGCGTCGCGACTCGGAAGAGTTCTCGCGCATTCTTGGCGCAGGGCGGCGCGTGATTCTCGCGATTCGTCAGATGACGAAGCCTGTGATCGCTTCGATAAATGGACCAGCGTCGGGCGCGGGTTGTAATCTCGCGCTTGCGTGTGACTTGCGCATCGCGTCAAGCGCCGCTACGTTCAGCCAGTCGTTCGCGAAGATCGGGCTTCATCCTGACTGGGGCGGCACGTACTTTCTGCCACGTCTCGTTACGCCCAACAAGGCGTGCGAGCTGTTCTTTCTTGGAGAAACGATCGATGCCGGAGAGGCTCTGCGACTCGGGATCCTGAATCAGGTCGTCGCGCCGGAAGACCTGGAATCCGCGACACTCCAACTCGCCGAACGCTTGCGCGCCGCGCCGCCGATCGCACTAGCGGCCGCCAAGCACGCGGTCTACATGAGTCAGGCGGCCGAGCTCGAAGAGATGCTGCGCTACGAAACTGAAGCGCAGTTGCGTTGCTTCGATTCCGACGACGGTCACGAAGGCGTCCACGCTTTTCTCGAAAAACGCGAACCGAGATTTACCGGCCACTGATATGCTCAAAAATAAGATCGCGCTGATCACTGGCGGCGGACGCGGGATCGGTCGCGCAATCGCCCTGGCCTTTGCGCGCGAGGGCATCCGCATCGCTGTCGCCGCGCGAACCGTCGAACAAGTGGAACAAGTGGCGACCGAAATCGGCAACGGCGCCATCGCGCTCGTCTGCGACGTTGCCGATCCGGAAAGCGTCGCACGCATGTTCAGCGATCTGCGCGAGCGTCTTGGCGACGCTGACATTCTCGTCAACAACGCGGGCATCGCGGAGAGCGCTACGATCGTCAACACCACTGACGAGCTCTGGCATCGTCACCTTTCGATCAATCTGTCCGGAACTTTTTACTGCACGCGCGCGGCGTTGCCGGCGATGTTGAAAAAAGGATGGGGACGCGTGATCAACGTCGCCTCGATCGCGGGAAAGACGGGCGCGCCTTACATCGCCGCTTACTCCGCATCGAAACACGGCGTGATGGGTTTGACGCGTTCGATCGCGCTCGAAGTCGCCTCAACCGGAATTACCGTGAACGCGATCTGTCCAGGATATGTCGATACTGAGATGGTCTCGCGCGGCGTTGAGCGCATCACGACACGCACCGGACGCAGCGCTGAAGAAGCGTTAGATACGTTGAAAAAGATGAACCCGCAAAACCGGCTTGTGACATCGGAAGAAGTTGCCGCAGTGGCATTATTGCTCGCCTCGGATGAGGGCCGCGGGATCAACGGGCAAGGTATTAACGTAGATGGTGGGACAGTGTTATAAACCTGTGGTTAACTCGTAGACCAACCTGATCGGCAAGCCCATGATGTTGAAGTAGTCGCCTTCGATCTCTTCTATGAAGAGCGCGGCATTGCCTTGTATGCCGTAAGCGCCGGCTTTTCCGAACGGCTCTCGCGTTTCGACATACCAGTCGATCTCTTCGCGGCTCATCTCGGCAAAACGCACGCGCGTCGTTTCGTAAGCGACACGCGATTCGCCTCCGACTCTGACAACTGCGACGGCAGTCAGTACCTCGTGCCATTTCGCGTTCAGCAAGTCCAACATGCGTCGCGCATCCGCCTCGTCAACCGGTTGGCCCAGGATCTGATTCGCGATGACGACCGTCGTGTCGGCGCCCAGCACTAACCCTTCGCTCAATCGACTTGCAACCGCCTCAGCCTTCGAGCGCGCGAGTCGCTTCACGTAAGCAGCTGGCTCTTCGTCAGGCAAAACTGTTTCATCGATGCCGGCGACCATGATTTCGTGTGGCCAGCCGGCGCGTTCGAGTATTTCGGTGCGTCGCGGACTGCTCGACGCGAGCACCAGCTTTTCGCGGAGATGATTCATAGACTTGCTGCGGCAGAGTTTGCGTGTTTCAATCGACGATCGCAAGAGCGACCCACATGAATCAACTGATCAAATCATTACCGGGCGTGTTGCGCGCAGCGGGAAACGCGGAAGAAGTCGCGCAAGCAGCAGCCCTTGCGGCGTGGAAACATGCCGCAGGCGACGGCCTGAAGGACCATGCTGTGCCGGTAAAACTCGAGAACCGCACGTTGACAGTCGCCGTCGCCGACGTCATCTGGCAGAAGCAGTTGCACGCGATGCGTGGACAGATGCTGTTTCGAGTAAACTCGATCCTGGGCCAGCCAATCGTGAGCACGATCGAGTTTGTGATTGATCCGAAGGTCGCAAAAGCACGGCCGGAATCACCGAAGCCCGCTGACGAGCCACTCGACAATGAAGTGCCGCTTGAATTATGGTCTGCGGCCAACGCAATTCACGATAAAGAGCTGCGGCGGAGTTTTCTAAAAACCGCTATGGCCTCCTTGAAACGGAAGACAAGCAATGCCAATCACTCAAGCTGATATCGAAAAGGTCGCACACCTGGCCCATCTCGAGCTGGCCGAAGAAGAGCTGAAGATGTTTGGACCACAGACCGCAGAGATCGTGAGCTACGTCGAGCAGCTCAATGAAGTTGATACTGCCAACATCGAACCGGCCATCGGTGGTCTCACTCCGGAAGGCGAAAAGACCGATTCGTCGCGTGGTGACGAAATCTATGGTTCGCTCGGGCAGAAGACGGCGCTCGCCGAAGCACCCGATCCAGCCGCCGGACACTTCCGCGTACCGAAGGTTTTGTAGGATGTGGACCAGTTGTCACGCGAAGGCTTGCCACAAAAGTCAAAATGTTTGTTGGACACAGTCAGTACCGCAACGCGGTAGCGTCGGGTTCGAACGTATAAATGTCTTGAATGCGCACCCGACCCTACCGCGTTACGGTACTGACCCGGTTCCAGTGGGTTTCGTGAACTTTTCAAGCAATGCTCGCGTGAGGTGCTCTTGAAGAATGATCTATGACCAGGATCAAACCTGACATTTATTGGATCAAAGGACCATGGTCCGGGAGGCTTGCAATTCTTGCGCGTCCCCGAGGTGCAGACTGGTTGGAAGACGAAGTTGAGGCGTGGAAAGATATCGGTGTGGACACAGTGGTATCGTTGCTGACACAACCTGAAGAAGTTGAATTGAGTCTGACTGAAGAGAGTGACCTCGTGCGACGCAGGGGATTAACTTTTATAAGCTTTCCGATTCCAGATTACAGTGTGCCGGGATCCCAAAGTGCTACGCGACAGTTCATTGATGAACTAAAAGATCAACTTTCCCGAGGAAACAAAGTTGGCATCCACTGCCGCCAGGGAATTGGACGCTCATCGCTTGTCGCTGCTTGTGTCCTCGTTACATTGGGTGAGTCTTCCGGAAAAGCCTTCAGGCAGATAGAGAGTGCACGCGGAGTATCTGTTCCAGATACAGTCGAGCAAAAGAACTGGGTGGCCTCCTTCGCCGAACGCTTGTGAGCAGGTCCTCTAAATAAAGTATGTCGCGTCAAACAGTCGAGTTTTCAATCACTGCAGCCGAGAAGCTGAACGAAACCCTCAATGCCTTTCTACAGATCGACCGGGAGGGCGCATTGCGACGCGGCACCGAACTCGAGCAGAGCGGTCACGTTGGACCACTGTCCGGCGTTCCGATCGCCGTCAAAGACAACATCTGCGTTAAGGGATTACAAACGTCGTGCGGGTCGAAGATTCTTGGCGACTACCACCCGCCGTACAACGCCACCGTTATCGAACGCCTGACACAAGCCGGCGCCGTCGTCATCGGCAAAACCAACTGCGACGAATTCGCGATGGGTTCGTCAAATGAAAACTCTGCGTTTGGACCAGTGCGAAATCCCTGGGACACCACGCGCGTCTCCGGAGGTTCATCCGGCGGTTCTGCGGCCTCGGTCGCGGCGGGTATCGTTCCCGTGGCGCTTGGCTCCGACACCGGTGGCTCAGTACGCCAACCAGCGTCGTTATGCGGTGTGATTGGTTTGAAACCGACTTACGGTCGGAACTCACGTTACGGCCTGGTCGCGTTCGCGTCATCGCTGGACCAGATTGGCGTGTTTGCGCGTGAAGTTGAGGACGTCGCAAACGTTCTCAGTGTGATCGCCGGACGCGACAACCAGGATTCAACCAGCGCCGAGGTTCCGGTACCTGATTACACGGCGGAACTCGACGGCGATCTCAAGGGCGCGCGTTTGGGTTTTCCGCGCGCGCTGTTCGGGAAGGGTCTCGACGACGAAGTTAAGCAGTCGGTCGAGAGCGTTATCGATGTCTATCGTGATTTAGGCGTCGAGATTGTCGACATCGAACTGCCCAACGCGGGATACGCAATCGCGGTTTACTACATCATCGCCACTGCCGAAGCGTCTTCGAATCTCGCGCGTTTCGATGGTGTTCGTTATGGATTTCGCGCTGAAGACGCACCGGAGTTGCGACAGATGTATCGCAAGACCCGCGAGGAAGGCTTCGGGCCTGAAGTCAAACGTCGCATCATGCTCGGCACGTACGTATTATCCGCGGGTTATTACGACGCTTACTATCGCAAAGCGCAGCAAGTGCGCACGTTGATCAAGAACGACTTTCTCGCGGCATTCAAGAGTTGCGATGCGATCATCACGCCTACCTCGCCGACACCGGCCTTTGCGATCGGCGAGAAGACGGACGATCCGCTCGCGATGTACTTGAACGACATCTACACCGTCACCGCGAACCTCGCCGGTGTTCCGGGCATTAGCGTGCCGTGCGGACTATCTTCCGAGCGCTTGCCGATCGGTTTTCAATTGATTGGTCCATACTGGTCCGAGTCGATGCTCCTCAAACTGAGCTACGGCTACGAACAAGCGCGTCCCTTCACTGAAAGACCGCCAATCAGCGCGTCTTAGCCACGGTTGACACGGATTTACGCCGATCTGCTTTGTCAGGAATTAGATCGCCGGTGAAGAGTTCGAGCACGCCTTTGGCAGTGCCTACCACCGGCGTAACGTCGAGGCCGACGTGAACGGCGCCCGGAAGTAGACCTTTCTTCTTGATCTCGTAACCCGCCAGCCCAAAGGCAAAGATGGACCCAATGAAGGGAATTGGTTTGATGAGACGTTTGGCGACTCCCCAGCCACCGGCCCTGATGATTCTGCGTTTGAGTGTGGACATCATTGAGTCTCCAAACGTGATAGCATGCCTTTGATGCGCCAAAAGCTCTTTTTGATAGTACCTGTACTCATCGCTATCGTACTACTACTTTCCTGCCGTCCAGGTTCCAACAACAAGAACCGTCTCCTGATCTACACGCCGCACGGCCAGGATCTCCTGAAAGATTTCGTCGCCCGCTACAAGCAACAGCATCCGGACGTTGACGTGCAGTTTCTCGACATGGGCTCGCGCCAGATTCTCGAACGCGTTCGCGTCGAGCGAAACCGCCCCCAAGCGGACCTCTGGTGGGGTGCTTCGCACACGACTTTCCAGGATGCGGCTCAGGAAAATTTGTTGCTCGAATTTCGGCCCACCTGGGCCGACAAGGTTCCCGAGACTGCACGCGATCCAAAAGATCTCTGGTACGGCACATACGAAACGCCACAGGTGATCGCCTACAACAGCGAAGCTGTCAGCGCCCAGGATGCGCCGCACGACTGGGACGACGTGCTCGATCCGAAGTGGCGCGACAGGGTGTTGATTCGAGATCCAAACCCTTCGGATACGATGCGCGCAATCTTCGGCGCGATGATCTTGAGGTTTTATAAAGACACGGGTTCGCCTGATAAAGGTTACGAGTGGTTGCGCAAACTCGATGCAAACGTTCACGAGTACACGGCTGACGGCACGTTGCTGATGCAGAAACTCGCGCGGCGCGAGGGATTGATCACTCTGTGGGACATGCCTGACGTTCGTCTTTCGAAGGAACAGAAAAACTTTCCGGTCGGTTATACGGTGCCGAGCAGCGGGACGCCCGTGATTATCGACGGGATCGCGATTATTCGCGGTGGTCCAAACGTCGAAGAGGCGAAACGTTTTTATGAGTTTGTGACTACGCCGGAGAGTTTGACCTACGCGGCGGAGAAGTATTACCGCATCCCGGTGCGCACGGATCTCGATCGCGCGAAGTTGCCGGCCTGGATGAATGAGCCTTTCAAGCGGACGCCTTTGGATTGGGACCTCTTGCGCAAGAATGGGAATGATTGGTTAAGATACTGGGACACAGAGATTCGTGACCGAGATAGATAGAAAGCATTTTATTGCCGATTGCCGATTGCCGATTTGAACGCAGCACGGCACTGTCTTTCAAATTGGCAATCGGCATTTGGCAATTGGCAATCGACAAAATGGCCTTTCTCTCGCTGAAAAATGTTTCCCGGAGTTTTGGGTCGACGCGCGCGGTAGCCGACGTGTCGCTCGACGTGGCTCAGGGTGAGTTCTTCGGATTGCTTGGACCATCGGGATGCGGCAAGACAACGACCTTGCGCATGATCGCCGGTCTCGAGAAGCCTGACTCCGGTTCGATCGAATTCCAGGGCTCCGACATCACCAACCTACCGCCCGAGCGCCGTGGCTTCGGGATGGTCTTTCAAAACTACGCCCTTTTCCCTCATCTCAACGTCTTCGAGAACGTCGCCTTCGGTCTCCGCGCTCGTCACAAGACCAAAGCGGAAATGGAAGAACGCGTGACCAGCGCGCTCGAACTGGTCCAACTGCCCGGTTACGGTAAACGCGCCGTCGACGAGCTCTCCGGCGGTCAGCAACAACGCGTCGCCATCGCGCGCGCGATTGCAATCGAACCGGCGCTACTTTTGTTTGACGAACCACTCTCGAATCTCGACGTTTCCCTGCGCGAGGAGACGCGCAGCGAACTGCGCGAGCTTGTGACACGTCTCGGCTTGACGGCCGTTTACGTCACTCACGATCAGGAAGAAGCATTCGCACTCTGCGATCGCATCAGCGTGATGGTCGGCGGGAAGTTAATGCAAACGGGCCGTCCACGCGAACTCTACGAGCAACCAGCGGAGATCTCAGTCGCGAGCTTTCTCGGTCGAAACAACCTGATCAAGGCGATGCGTTTGAGTTCTAGCAAGACGAGTGAAGGCGAGTTTAAAACGCTGGAAGGCGAACACACGTTGCGCCTGCCGGTCAAACACGAAGATCTCGCCCCACTGAATAAACCTGTCTATCTCGCCATTCGACCCGAGCACGTGCAACTCAGCACGAGCAGCAACGGCGCAACGAACACTCTGCCCGCAACCATTCGTGAGATAGTTTTCTTCGGCGCCACTTCGACGGTCCATGTAGATGCAAATGGCTTGTTGCTCGAATCACTCGTGCTGGGCACCAATGGATTGAAAGTGAACCAACCCTGCAATGTGATCCTCTCCCCCGAACATCTAACCCTGCTGAAGAATTGATGAAGATCCGTGGTCATCCGTGGCAATCCGCGGCCCTACTTCTCATCACGGTTGTAGTCCTTCTTTACGGTGTCGTTTATCCAAACCTGTCGGTAGTTGTCAGCTCCTTCCAACGCGGAGGGGGTTGGACGCTCGCGAATTACCGCGAGATCCTGTCGCAAAGAGTCGTAATCGAATCGATAGTCAGCAGCCTCGGGCTCGCGATCGGCACGGTCGTGTTGTGTGCGATTGTCGGCGTTCCGCTCGCGTTTCTCTTTGAACGTTTCACTTTTCCAGGCCGGCGATTCTTCGCAGCGCTCGCTGCACTGCCACTCGTTCTCCCGCCACTCGTCGGCACCGTGGCGTTTATTTTTCTCTGCGGCGAATCGGGAATCCTGGCCCACGGTATTCAAAATCTGTTAAAGCTTCAGAATCCACCGTGGCGTTTGCGTGGCTGGCCCGCGCTGCTGCTCTTTCATACTTACACGATGTACCCGTTTTTCTACGTGCTCACGGGCGCAGGACTACGGCGCATCGATGCGAGTCTCGCTGAAGCAGCGCGGAGTTTGGGCGCTTCATCATTCACCGTCGTGAGACGCGTGTTGCTGCCACAACTCACGCCATCGCTGCTGGCAGCGGCACTGCTCACGTTCATGACTTCGATGGCGTCGTTCAGCGCGCCGCTGTTGTTTGGCGGCGGTGTGCGCATGTTGACACTCGAGATCTTCGGCGCGCGACAACGCGGGGACTTCGCGATGGCCATCACTGAAACGGTCGTGCTCGCGGTTATCTCACTGGCGGCGCTGATCGTCTTTCAGCGTTACGAAGGGACGCGAAAGTTTGCAGCCGCGGCGATGAAGGGTGCGCCACGTCGTCGCGCCAACATCGGCAGCGGCGCCGCGCGCGTGCTCGCGACGATCGTCGCTATGTTCTTCGCGATTGTTTTGGTTCTCCCGGTAGCGACGCTGTTCCTCGTCAGTTTTGCGCAGGAAGGATCGTGGACCACACAGACGTTGCCCGTCGCCTACACCTTCGCGAACTACAAGAGACTGTTTGGTGACGCACACGCTTCGGAAGTTTTCTTCAACAGCTTCACGATGTCGGCGATTGCAGCCGCCGCAGCACTCGTGTGGAGTTTTTGCATCGTCGCGTTGTTGCGACGAGGCGGTCGCACGGCGTCGCGATTTTTCGGTGAGGGTTGGCGGCGATTATTGTCGTTGCTGGTTCTGGTTCCATGGGCGTTGCCGGGAACGGTTGTAGCGGTTTCGGTGGCTGAAGCGTATGGGCAGTCGAGCGCGTTGCTGGGTTCTTTTGTTTTGGTGGGAACGTTCTGGATCTTGCCGGTCGTCTATTTTCTGAGATTCATGCCGTTGGTTGTACGGGCGTTGCAGGCGAGTATGGAGCAAGTCGATCCGACGCTCGAAGAGGCGGCGGGTTCGCTCGGCGCGCGCGCGTGGCAGAGATTTGTGCGTGTGACTTTGCCGCTGGTGTGGCCGGGCGCAGTCGCGGGAGGGCTGCTGGCGTTTGTGATCGCGTTAGGCGAATATGTTGCTTCCGTGCTGGTGTTTGTACCTGCGAATCGGCCGATTTCGATTGCGATCGCATCTGAGTTACGAGACTTCAATCTCGGGGCGGCAGCCGCGTATGGGGTTGTGTTGATCGTGATTATTTCGATCAGCATGATGGTGGCCGGCCGGCTCGAGAGATGGCGATGAAAGGCAGTTTCACGCAAAAGGCGCAAAGGAAGACGCAAAGACGCAAAGAGAAAACAAAGACATGGAATTAAACTTTGTGCCTTTGCGTCTTTCTTTGCGCCTTTGCATGAAACAAATGGAAACGATTAAATGAATCTTAGAAAATATCGACGAGCTTATCTCTCTCTCCTGCTCTGTCTTCTTCTCCTCTCTCAGCAGCCACACGCGCAAGAGGAGTCGAGCGCGAGTGACAAATTCGATAAAGCCCAACTTCACCAGGCGCTGCTCGATCTCACGAGCCCGTGGACGGTGATGTGTGTCGCCGCACACCCTGACGATGAAGACGGCAGCACGCTCACCATTCTCCGTCGCAAGTACGGAGTTCACACCGTCTCGCTCTTCTCGACGTTCGGCGAAGGCGGCCAGAACGCCGTCGGTCCCGAACTCTACGAACAGCTCGGCGTCATTCGCGCGCGCGAAACGATGGCCGCCGCTGAAGTGCAGGGCTCCGAGCCGCACTTCCTCGGCTTCCGCGATTTTGGTTTTTCAAAATCCGCCGAAGAGACGTTTCGCGCCTGGGGTGAAAAAGAACTACTGCGCCGCATGGTGCTTCAGATTCGCTTGCTGCGTCCGGACGTGATCATCACCAATCACGACACGACCAGCGGTCACGGCCATCACCAGGCAACCGGCCGCACAGTCTTACAGGCATTCGACGCCGCCGCTGATCCAAAACAGTTTCCCGAACAACTGTCGCTGGCCGGCGTGTGGCAGGTGCAAAGACTCTTCGTTCGCTCACGCGGACAGGCAGACACGACTCCGGCTGTGACACTCGATCCTAACGAGACGGATCCGGTGCGTGGCACAACCTACGCACAACAAGCACTCGAAGGACTGCACAAACACGCAACGCAGGGACCCTGGCCCAAGACTGTTCCTGCCGGCGGTGCGCGCCCGATTCGTTACGGTCTCGCGCGCCAAGCTGCGTCAGCCGCACCACTGCCGGCGAATGCGAAAACGCCGCTCGACGGATTGAGTTTGCCGGCTGCCGAAGCCGAGAAACTGACGCCGCCCACGATTGAAAACAAACCGTTAACTGAGTTTCTCGATCGACGGCTTGAATTGCTGGTGTCGTTGTTGAGTGCACGCCGCCGCGGCGTGTTCACGGCGCCGAAAGCACTTGTTGACACAGATCCACAGCGATTCAAACTGATGTCGTCGCGGCTTGATAAAGCCATCGCTGCGGTCAGCGGCGCTTCTGTCGGATTAGTTTCCGATAGCGACGCACTCGTCCCCGGCGAGGACGCTCGACTGAACGCGGTGGTCGCGAATGCCGGCATGGCTGAGATTCAGATCAAGCAACTGAAGTTTCGCGGTCTCGGCACGGACACGAAACTCAATACTGCCGATAAGATTTTTCCCGGAACCGTGACTTCGGCCGAGGTGAAAGCCGTCACGCTGAAGACACTCGGTTTTACTGTGCCTTCAGCCGAACATCTTTACGATGGGAAACTGTTTGGAGAACCGCTGGTGGTCGAAGCGGAGTTGATGATTGA
>Ga0126376_10001954_pt1 | contig 11447 bp, 11 predicted proteins | sample PanSoiMetPlot_15_FD_92760 | JGI IMG/M metagenome (GOLD analysis project Ga0126376, IMG submission 92760) | Tropical forest soil microbial communities from Panama - MetaG Plot_15 | ecosystem: Environmental > Terrestrial > Soil > Tropical forest > Bulk soil | place: Panama | collected 2016-02-17
GGAGAGCGGACTGGCGAAGCGTGAAAACGAGGTGCTGACCTAAGTAAAAGCACAAACACCTTCAACGAGCCAGCCGCGATCCTAAGTCGCGGCTGGTTTTTTTTAATGCCCAGGAGTTTGAAATCATGGACATAGATCACTGGCGAAAAGAAATTGACGACATCGACGCCGAACTACTGCGACTTCTCAACGTGCGTGCGCGCCTGGCACTCAAGGTCGGCGCCCTCAAACAGACTATGAATCTCCCGTGTTGCGATCCGGAACGCGAGCGCACCGTCTTGGAGCGGCTCCAGGAAATCAATGACGGCCCGCTCGACAAACGCGCCATCGGTAAAGTTTTTCGACGCATCATTCACGAATCGCGACGAGTTCAGACAGGAATCGCTTTGTGAGCACGCACACCGCAAAACCGAGAATCGCTTTTCAGGGGGAGCGCGGCGCTTTCAGCGAAGAGGCTGCGCACAAACTCCTCGGCGCTGAGATCGAGCTCGTGCCGCGTAGAACATTCGCAGAGCTCTACAGCAGTCTTGATAACGGCATGGCCGACTGCCTGCTGGCTCCGGTCGAAAACAGTATCGCCGGCGTGGTCCAACCTTCAGTCGACTTACTGCGCCTCAGCTCGTTGAAAGTCCTCGATGAGATTCAAATTAAAATCGAGCAGCACCTGATCGGCTTTCCCGGCACGTCGCTCAACGTGATCGAGACGGTGCAGTCTCATCCGGTCGCACTCGCGCAGTGCAGCCGGTTCTTTCAAACACATCCCCAACTGAAACCAGTTGTCGCCGACGACACGGCCGGCAGCGTTGCCGAAGTGATGCGTCGCGGCGATCCCAAACTCGCGGCCATCGCAGGCCAGAGTGCCGCGGAGCTTTACGGCGGTTCGATCATTTGCAAATGCATCCAGGACAATCCAGAGAACTACACCCGATTTGTTTTACTAACAATGAAAGAGGCGAAGTCTGTCAGTAAAGGAACACAATCATGATCGTCAACATGTCAACCAACGCAACCCCCGACGAAATCAACCACATCATCGAGCGCATCAAGGAATGTGGCTTCCAGGCACACGTGGTCCAGGGTGCGGAACGCACCATCATCGGGGCTATCGGCAGCAGCGGGCGCCGCTCGGAAATCGAAGCGCTGCGCGCCGCGCCGGGCGTTGCCGAAGTCATACAGATCTCGCATCCGTTCAAGCTGGTCAGCCGGCAACTACGACAGACTCGCACTGTCGTCGACGTGCGCGGCACGAAGATCGGCGCGGGCGACCTCGTCGTGATCGCTGGACCATGTTCGGTGGAATCCGAAGAGCAACTGATGGAGACCGCACGCGCCGTCAAAGCGTCAGGCGCGAACATGCTGCGCGGTGGTGCTTATAAACCACGCACTTCTCCGTATGACTTTCAGGGACTCGGCGTCGAGGCACTGCGTTTTTTGCGAAACGCGAGCAAAGAGACTGGGTTGCCGATCGTGACGGAAGTGATGAGTGAAGCGGACGTCGAGATCGTCGAAGAGTATGCGGACATGATGCAGGTCGGCGCGCGCAACATGCAGAACTTCTCGTTGTTACGCAAACTCGCGTGCGTCTCGAAACCGGTGCTTTTAAAACGTGGACCATCAGCGACCGTGAAGGAGTGGCTGCTGGCCGCTGAGTATCTGCTCGCGGGCGGCAACGCGAACGTGGTTTTGTGTGAACGCGGCATCAAGACGTTTGAAACTGCGACTCGCAACACGCTCGATCTCGCGGCGGTGGCGCTGGTGAAGGAGTTGTCGCACCTGCCGGTGCTCGCAGATCCCTCACACGGAACGGGAATGCGAAGTTTGATCACGCCGATGTCGAAAGCGGCGGCGGCGGCGGGTGCGGACGGGTTGTTGATTGAAGTGCATCCGTGCCCGGAGCGGGCGCTTTCCGATGGACCACAGTCACTCGATCTTCCGGGCTTTGAGGAACTGATGCAGAATTTGAAACCGCAGATTTACGCGGATGAACACAGATCCAAGAGAGCGGCCTGATCCGTGTTCATCCGTGCGATGCGCGCCCAGGTCATGGTTCGCGCTTCCGCGGTAGTTCTTTCTCGGTCTTGATAATCGTACCGTCGACGGCGTTCACCAGGACGTGCGCTGTCCCTTCGCTGTTTTCGTTGGCGATGACAACGTGATAGAACACATAACCGTCGTCAGCCAACTTTCCAGGCTCTTTCCAGTGGCTGCCATTGAGACTGCACTCCAGTACTTTTCCGGGTTGCTGGCTGGTCGCGATCTGAATGGCCTGATCCATATTGATCTTCGCGAGACGCACGAGCGCCGCCTGCCGGGCCTCGCGCATTTCCATCTCTATTCGTTCTCTGACCTCCCTCTCCGCGCGAACGCGCGGATCCATCTCCTCGCCACCTTCGCGACGCTTCATCTCGACCATCTGTTTTTCCTTCTGTTCCTTCTCCTGCGAGGAAGGCTCCTGCGCGTTCGTTGCAACATCAAACCGCATCGCATACGTCGCCGCTGCAACGCACGGCACCAGCAACAGTACCGAGACTACGATCAGCAACAACTTCTTCCAGCGTGTATTCAACTCAGGTTTCCTTAACAGTGACATGATTCGGGCCTCCAGGATGTCAGCATCGGCGATGCCTACGGTTGTAGTAACGGAGAGACGACGCAGAGGTGGCGCAGAACTGGCGAGCCGGACGAGCGAGCGCGCATAAACTTCCGCATTCAGGATTCGCTCCGCCACGAGCTCGTCACAACAGAGTTCACGAGTCTGCTTCACCCGGCGCCTTAATAAGGCCGCCGCCGGATGAAACGAGATCGGAACGAACAACAATTCGTAAATGAAGTTGAGCAGGTAATCCTGTCGCGCGACGTGTATGAACTCGTGTCCAATCGCGGAGGTGAGCAGTTCGAGATTACCTTCGCGCAGCAGTGGTTCGGGCAGAATGATGGCCGGATGAAAGAGCCCGATCGTGACTGGAAGCGGCAGCGTTTCGGAGCGAAATACTTTCACGCCGGGTAAGCGCGTCCCGATTTGGATCTCGCAATGGCGAATAACGTCCGCGATTCGATCGTCCGTCTCGAGTTTGACGGCGAGACGCCGAATGTTGCGCGTAGTTTGCCAGGCTTGAATTAGTTTGTAGACGCGGTACAGCAGAAATCCGAAATAGATTCCGAGCAGGGCGAGTCCGAGAGTTTGATTCAAGCGCAACGTTCCGGGCAGCGTCGTGGTCTCAACGGGCATGGTCTCGCTCACGAGCGGAGGAATAGTCTCGTTGGCGAACGACACGGGAGCATTCGACGGATTGGTGTTGTCGAGTAATATTAGCGACGCAGTGAAAGCAGGAACAAAGAACGCGAGACATAACGCGCTCGCCCAGAGCCAGTGACGATAACGCGCGACTGAGTTTCGCAACAGCCATGAGCCTAACGCTGCGAGGCCTGCGATGAGTGCAACCTGCCAGAAAGCGTTGAGTAGAAACGTCAGCAGCAGCTGGCTACTTATTCTCATCAGCTTCTTCCTCCTTCACTAACTCTTGCAGGCGCGCGAGCTTCTCGGGCGTGAGATGTTTGGTCTCGAGCAGACTCATCACGAGGCTCTCCGCAGAACCGCCGAAGAGCCGGTCGACAACGTCTTTAACCTGTTTGCCGACGACGTGCTTGCGACTCACGGCGGGTTTGTAGAAATAGGCACGGTTTTTCAGCGTGCGTTTTGCTTTGCCCTTGCGCTCGAGAATGTTGAGCATTGTCTGGACGGTGGTATAAGCCAGCTCACGTTTGAGTTTTTGCTGCACGGTCTGGACGTTTGCGGGTCCGGTTTCCCACAGGACGTGCATGATCTCCAGCTCGAGCGGGGTCAGATGTTCGGTCTTCGGTCGCGCCATACTGTCTCCTAAGTTTTTAGGAGTATAGAGACGGCGCGAAAGACTGTCAACTAATTTTTTAGGAGTTGGTTTCACGCAAAGGCGCAAAGGAGCCGCAAAGGCGCCAGGTAATTCTTTTGCCTTTGCTATCCTTTGTGCCTTTGCGTGAAACTATCCCGCGCGTGAAGAGACAAACGCTCATCCACATCGGTTGTGCCTGCTACGTCATCACGTGGGAGTTCATCTATTTCAACCTCATGCCCGATTTTGCAGAGAAGTACTCGTCTTACATGATCGAAAACATGCGCGCCAAAGGCGCTTCGCCCGCTGAACTGGCGCAAAAGATGACCGAAATGAAGAGATTTCAAGCGCTCTACAACAACGTCTTCTTCAATGCCGCGATCACTTTCCTGGAACCGCTTTCCTTCGGACTGATCATGACATTTATCTCGGCGCTGATTCTCCGGCGCAGCCGAAAGGATTTACAGGACGCGCAGGATGAAGTAAAAGGAAATCCTGTTAATCAGGTAAATCCTGTCTAAGGTTCGAGGAAACAACTCAATGATCCTACGCCCTGTTTGTGCCGTTCTTTGTCTCTTGTTCTGCTCTTTAATTAATGGACCCGCCAACGCGCAACCAAACGGAAGCGATCTGTTACAGGGTATGAAGTGGCGGATGATCGGCCCGTTCCGCGCCGGCCGAACGGTCGGCGCGACCGGCGTTCCCGGTCAACCAAATGTCTTTTATATAGGAGTCAACAACGGCGGCGTCTGGAAAACCACAGACTACGGCCTCACGTGGAAACCGATCTTTGACGATCAACCTACGGGCTCGATCGGCGCACTCGCAGTCGCGCCTTCGAATCCCGACACGATCTACGTCGGCAGCGGCGAAGGACTCCAGCGGCCGGATCTTTCCACCGGCGACGGCATCTATAAATCGACCGATGGTGGAAAAACGTGGAAACATCTCGGCTTGCGTGAGGCGCAACAGATCGGCGCGATACTCGTCGATCCGCGCGATCCGAATCTGGTCTACGTCGCGGCGCTCGGGCATCCTTACGGGCCGAACGAAGAGCGCGGCGTGTTTCGCTCTTCCGATGGCGGTGAAACGTGGCAGAAGGTTCTTTATAAGGACGAGAACACCGGCGCCATCGCGCTCGCTTTCGATCCACGCGATTCAAAGGTTATTTACGCGGACCTTTGGTCGGCACGACAAGGACCGTGGGAGAACGGCGCGTGGCAGGGACCGGGCAGTGGTCTCTACAAAACCACCGACGGCGGCAACACCTGGCGCCCACTGACAAACGGCTTGCCCACTTTCGAACAGGGACTCGGGCGCATCGGGATCACAGTTGCTCCGAGTGATCCAAACACTCTCTATGCAACGGTCGATGCGACGCAGCTCGGCGGCATCTATCGTTCTGATGACGCGGGCGAAACGTGGCACCGCGCCGGCGATGACAGACGCCCGTGGTCCCGCGGCAGTGACTTTGCCGAGATCAAAGTCGATCCTCGCAACAAAGAGATCGTCTACTCATTGGCAATCGCCGCGTATCGTTCGACTGACGGCGGCAAGACGTTCACGGCTTTCAAAGGTGCGCCAGGCGGTGACGACTATCACACGCTTTGGATCAATCCTGACAATCCGCAGATCATGCTAATTGCCTCCGACCAGGGCGCAATTGTCAGTGTGAACGGCGGCGAGACTTGGAGCTCGTGGTACAACCAGCCGACCGCGCAGTTTTATCACGTCATCACTGACAATCAATTTCCTTACTGGGTATACGGCGGGCAGCAGGAGAGCGGCTCGGCCGGTGTGAAGAGTCGCGGCGACAACGGTGCGATCACATTCCATGACTGGCGCACTGTCGGTGTCGAAGAGTATGGCTACGTCGCGCCCGATCCGCTGCATCCGAATCTTATCTACGGCGGCAAGGCGACGCGGTTCGATACGACGACGGGCCAGGTGCAGAACGTCGCGCCTGAAATCCTGCGCAGCGGGAAGTACAGGTTCCTGCGCACCGCGCCGATTCTCTTCTCGCCCGTCGATCCGCATGTGCTTTATCTCGCCGGCAACGTGTTGTTCAAGACGACGAACGGTGGCGTGAGCTGGGAAATAATCAGTCCAGATCTTTCGCGTGAGAAGCCGGAAGTGCCGGCGAGCATCGGTGTGTTTCGTCGTCCGGAAATGGCGACGCAACCGAGGCGTGGCGTGATCTACGCGGTCGCGCCGTCGCCGAAAGACATCAACGTGATCTGGGCGGGCTCTGACGACGGTTTGATTCACGTGACGCGAGATGGCGGCAAGACGTGGAAGAACGTCACGCCGCCGGCGATCGATTCGTGGAGCAAGATCTCGCAGATCGACGCGAACCATTCCGACGTCAACACTGCGTATGTCGCGGTTAATCGCATTCGGCTCGACGATCAGAAACCGCACATTTATCGGACCACTGATGGCGGCGCGACGTGGCAGGAGATCGTCAACGGGCTCCCGGCTGGTCCAGTCAACACCGTCAAAGAAGATCCGCAACGACGCGGGTTGTTGTTCGCGGGAACCGAGCTGGCAGTCTTTTATTCGTTGAATAACGGCGATAGCTGGCAGACTCTGCGTTTGAACATGCCTGCGACGTCGATTCGCGATCTCGTGATTCACAACGACGACCTCGTAGTTGGCACGCACGGCCGCTCGTTCTGGATACTCGATGACATCACGCCGTTGCGTCAGATCAACGCGACCGTAACTGGATCGGGTGCTCACTTGTTCGCGCCGCAACTGGCGTATCGCGTGAAGCGCAACGTAAACACCGACACACCCTTGCCGACCGAGGAACCTGCGGGCCAAAACCCGCCTGACGGCGCAATCATTAATTACTACCTGGGCACTGATTCGACGACACCGGTCACGCTCGAGATCTACGACAGCAAGAACCAACTCGTGCGTCGTTTCTCGAGCGAGGACAAACCAATGCCAATCAAGGCCGAGGATTATCCGGTGACACCTTATTGGTTTCGCCTACCCCAGGTCCTCGTAACAAAAGCCGGAATGCAGCGGTTCGTTTGGGATTTGAAATATGCACCGCCGCCGGCCTTCGGTCATGGGTTCCCGATTTCCGCGATCTACCACGACACGCCGCTCGATCCGCTTGGACCATCAGTGTTGCCAGGCACTTACACCGTTAAGCTCACGGCTAACGACAAGTTGCTCACGCAAACATTGACAGTGAAGATCGAGCCGCGCGTAACAACGAGCGCCGCTGATCTGACGCAGCAATTCAACTTGTCACTCGAAGCATATCGCGGGATGCAAAAGTCGTATGAGGCGGCGGATAAAATCAACAAGCTGCGCGCGCAGATAAAAGATTTGATCTCCCACTTGGACCGTGGCCCACTTGCCGAAGCTCTGAGCGCCCTCGACAAGAAGTCGGCAGCGATTGGAGGCGAAGCACGCGGAGATGGTGGTGGGCCCGGTGGAGGTGTCGACGTGCGCAATCCAAACTTCACCCGTTTGAACGGCGGCTTCTCGTCGCTGCTCGAAGATCTTCAGAACGCGGATCTCGCGCCGACGCAGCCGATGGTTATTGCATCTACTGAGATGCAGAAGGCGTTGACGAAGGTGCTGGCCGAATGGGAGACGTTGAAGACGAAGGACATCGCCACGATTAACGAGCAACTGCGCGCTGCGAATAAACCGGTGCTGAATCCTTGATGGTCGATGGGTAATCCGATCATTCTTTACGACGGTGTGTGTGGACTGTGCAATCATCTGGTCCAGTTTCTACTGAAGCACGACAAAAGTAGTCGCTTGCGTTTTGCCTCGTTGCAAAGCGACTTCGCAGCGAAAGTCTTGCAACGTCACGGCATCGATCCGAAAGATCTCGACACGATGCACGTGATCGAGAACTACGAACAACCAGACGAGCGAGTGCTGCAACGCTCCAATGCAATCCTGCGTGCAGGCCGCGAGCTCGGAGGTTTTTGGGGCGCTTCAGCCGCGGTAGCTAAACTCGTCCCGCGCGCGCTGCGCGAACTGGTCTACCGTTTCGTCGCGCGCAATCGTTATCGCGTGTTTGGTAAATACGACAGTTGTATGCTCCCCGATCCCAGTCAACGAAGCAGGTTTCTCGATGTTTAAATCCTTAACTATCTGTGCTTGTCTGTGTCTTCTTCTTACGATGCCCCAATCACCGCAATTTGATCTTTTGATTAAGGGCGGCAAAGTTGTCGATGGCTCCGGACGCCCGGCGTACGCGGCCGACATCGCGATCAAAGGCGATCGCATCGTGAAGATCGGCAAGCTCGCGCAAGCGACAGCCACGCGCACGATCGACGCTCGCGGGCTGGTCGTTGCGCCCGGCTTCATCGACATGCTGGGCCAATCGGAAACTTACCTGCTGATCGATCCGCGCGCGAACAGCAAAGTGATGATGGGCGTGACCACCGAGATCACCGGCGAAGGCGAGTCGATCGCGCCGATCAATGATCGCCAGATAAAAGAGCAGGAAGACTTTCTGCGTCGCTTCAATCTCACCATCGACTGGCGCACTCTCGACGAATATTTCAAACGACTCGACAAGCAAGGCGCCGGAGTTAACCTCGGCACGTTTGTCGGCGCAACTCAGGTGCGCGAATACGCCATCGGCTACGACGACCGTCCACCGACGCCGCAGGAGTTGGACCAGATGAAAAAGCTGGTGGCGGATGCGATGCGCGACGGCGCGCTCGGTGTCTCCACGTCGCTGCAATACGTGCCCGCGCGTTTCGCGAAAACAGATGAATTGATCGAGCTCGCCAAAGTCGCACACCAGTACGGCGGCATCTACGCGACGCACCAGCGCAGCGAAGCCAACCGGATCGACGCATCGCTCGACGAAGTATTCGAGATCGCGCAAAAGGCGCAGATCCCGGTTGAGATCTGGCACCTCAAGACGGCGTACAAGAACAACTGGGGCCGCATGGCGCACGTGCTCGCCCGCATCAAGCAGGCACGCGATCGGGGTTTAGATGTTACCGCTGATATTTACCCGTACATCGCGGGCAGCACGGCGTTGAGCGCGTGTCTGCCTCCGTGGGCGCTCGAAGGAGGCACTGACAAGATGCTCGAACGCCTGCGCGATCCGCAGACTCGAGCGCGTTTGAAGAAAGAGATCTCCGCCGAGCAAACGGAGTGGGAGAATATTTATCTCGGCAGCGGTGGTCCGAGTGGCGTGTTGATTGGTTCGGTCGTGAATCGCGAGTTGGAACCGTTGCAGGGCAAACGTATTTCAGAGATTGCGGAAGAACAGAAGAAAGATCCGCTCGACGTGGTGTTTGATCTGATTCTCGCTGACCGCGGCCAAACCGGCGCCATCTACTTCATGATGAGCGAAGCTGACATGCGTTTGGCGATGCAGTCATCATTCGTCAGTTTCGGTACTGACAGCGGTGCGCGTGCAACCGATGGTCCACTCGCAGGCTCGAAATCTCATCCGCGCGGCTGGGGCAGCTATCCGCGCATACTCGGTCACTACGTGCGCGATGAAAAGGTGCTGTCGATGGAGACCGCAGTTCACAAGATGACCGGCGGCCCCGCAGCACGCGTAGGTCTGCGCGACCGCGGATTGATTCAAGAAGGAATGTTCGCGGACATCACGATCTTCGACCCAGCGAAGGTGATCGACCGCGCAACATTCGACTCACCCAATCAATATCCGACTGGGGTCGAATACGTGCTTGTGAACGGAAAAATCAGCGTCGATAAAGGCGAGCGTACCGCAGCCCTCGCCGGCCGCGTACTGCGCGGCCCAGGTTACAAACCTTAATCGACAGATGCGCATATCTTTCGATATTGATCTTCAGTGAATGCTTTCAATGTTTCGGTCTGGACGTTGCCTTGAGAGCCCAGCGTTAGCATTGCTGTTGCGTATGTTTCGTCGTCAGGAGCGTCGATGATGCAAACAAGATCGTATCGGCCCATGGTCAGGTAAGTGTCCTTGATCTTGACGCCCATCTTTTTGAAAGCCTTGCGACCGGCATCAAGACGTGCCGGACTGTCTTTCACGTTTCCGGCTCCCTGTCCCGTCCACTTCAACAGTGCGACATACATTGGCATGTTGGTTTTCTCCTCTCACACTTTTATGAAGATTCGTTTTCTATACAGCAACCACATCAGAAATAGCCACAGCAAGATAAACGCTATCGCATAAAACAATGAGGCATTGATCGGCCCGGCCCACGACAGAAAGAACTTGTGGAAGATCCATCCTTGTGAAGAGATCTGCGTGCCGTCTTCGCGAGTGAGTTTAATGAGGCCCATGGCCTTTACCATCAACCCTGTTCCCACAAACAAGGGGAGCGCGTTCACGCCAAACACTTCAAACGGCCACGCCCACCGACGATATCCTTTGATATCGATCAACCAGTAGCAGAGTGCCAAAAACTCCAACGCGAGTCCCCCAGTGAACAACACGTACGAACTGGTCCATAACGACTTGTTGATCGGAAAGAACGGGTTCCAGATCCAGCCAAGCACAACGCACACCGCGCCCGCCACAAACATCCCGACCACTTTTTCGAAGCGCGGGCGTTCACTGCGCAACCAGTGTCCGGTCAGTATTCCGAGCAAGGTTGTCGCGACTGCCGGAATCGTGCTGAGCAAACCTTCAGGATCGTAGACGCGGCCTTGTTTCCAAATGTGCGGCCCAAGGATCACGCGATCTATAAAGGACGCGATGCTTCCCTCCTTCGTGAGATCTCCGGGCGCGTAGCCGGGCGCCGCCAGTTTCGTCATTACTAAACAGTAGATAATGAGTAACGCGATCGCGATCAGGAGTTGTGTTCTGACTTTCGTGGTCAGAAAGATCAGCGACGCGATCAGGTAGCAGATCGCAATACGCTGCAGGACACCCGCAATTCGTATCGTGCCTGGTGGAAAATATGGAAAGCCGTTGAGAAACAGTCCGAGCCCAAAAATGATCGCGGTGCGTTTGATTACTTTTAGATACAGGTCGCGCTTGACGCTTCCTTCTTCGACGCGTCGCGCGAACGCGAGTGTGATGGAAACGCCGACGATGAAAAGGAAGAACGGAAACACGAGATCGGTTGGCGTCCAGCCATTCCACTCGGCGTGTTCCAGTGGCCAGTAGATGCTGGACCAGGTGCCGGGATTATTCACCAGCACCATGCCTGCGATCGCGATTCCGCGAAAGACGTCCAGGGAAACCAGTCGTTGGGGGGACATGGCGCTAAGATTAACACGAATCCAATCCACCTCTTATCCGAGTTTACCTGTGTTACAGTATCGGCCTGACATGTCTCTAATGCTTGCGGAGATCGCTGAGCAACCTGCCGCACTGGAGCGCACCATCGCGGCGGAGCGCGCCAAGATCGCGAAACTCGGAACCCAGATCAAGGCACGTAATATTGACCTGATCGTTTTGGTCGCTCGAGGTAGCTCTGATAACGCAGCGTTGTTTGGTCGTTATTTACTAGAGATCACAACCGGCATTCCTGTCTCGCTTTCGGCTCCGTCCGTTCACACGATTTACAACGCACAACTGAAATTGGAGAACGCGCTCGTGGTTGGCGTGTCTCAATCGGGTGAAGGTGAAGACATCAA
>Ga0126376_10001955_pt1 | contig 11442 bp, 11 predicted proteins | sample PanSoiMetPlot_15_FD_92760 | JGI IMG/M metagenome (GOLD analysis project Ga0126376, IMG submission 92760) | Tropical forest soil microbial communities from Panama - MetaG Plot_15 | ecosystem: Environmental > Terrestrial > Soil > Tropical forest > Bulk soil | place: Panama | collected 2016-02-17
AGACCGATCGAAGACTTAACAGTGCCGCTAAACGACGTACCCGCTTCGGTGACGCCGAGGTGAAACGGATAATCAACCTGCTGCGCCAGCAGTCGATAAGCCTCGACAGTGCGATGTACGTCCGACGCTTTCAACGAAATGATGATGTCAGTGAAGTCGAGATCTTCGAGGATCTGAATGTGACGCATCGCCGACTCGACCATTGCTTCGGGAGTCGCCGTGCCGTACTTCCTGAGCAGATCTTTTTCGAGTGAACCGCCGTTAACGCCGATCCTGATCGGAACCTTCTGCGCCTGCGCCGCGCGCACCACTTCACGCACACGCTCGTGCGCGCCGATGTTTCCGGGATTCAAACGCAGCTTGTCGATGCCAGCTTCGAGCGCCATCAACGCCAGTTTGTAGTGGAAATGAATGTCGGCAACGATCGGGACGTCGGGCACGCGCTTGCGAATCTCTTTCAACGCGACTGCCGCATCGTTATCGGGAACGGCCAGCCGGACGATCTCACATCCGGCGCGAACCATCTCTTCGATTTGGGCCACAGTGGCGCCTACGTCAGCAGTATCAGTCTTTGTCATCGACTGAATTGCTACGGGAGCGCCGCCACCAATCTGTAAGTGCTTAACCTGAACGGGACGCGTTTTGCGCATTGGCTATTTCTTTGCGGGTGACGCAGCGGCCGGTGGTTTCTCCGGTTCGCGATTTCCTGAGAACGTCTTGATCAAATCATTACTGAGTACAAAAACCATCAACAGCAGCACCATCACAAAGCCCACTTGTTGAATACGATCGCGCACCGCTGCTGAGATCGATAAACCGATCAGCGCCAGCAGACCTTCGAGCAGCAGCAGGAAGATTGCGCCGCCATCGAGCACCGGAATTGGCAGCAGGTTGAAGATACCGAGGTTCAAACTGAGGAATCCCAGCATTCCAAAAACGCCATCCCAGCCGAGCTTTTCGATCGACTTCTGCGTGGCCTGGTAGATGCCGATGGGACCAGAAACGGTATTTCTAAACGAACGCTGGCCGCTGAAGACTTGTCCCAATGCTTTTCCAGTCAAGCGCAGGATCTGCATGTTTTGGTTGTACGCGTACTTCACTGCCGAGCCGATTCCCGCTTCATGAAGCGGATACTGCTCGGTAACGACGAAGCCAAGGCGTCCATTGATGCGACGTTCGTCAGTATTGATCTGCGTTGACTGACCGTTGCGCTCGACCGTGATCGCGATTGGCTGCGCATCGTGACTGTGAATGTATTCTGTCACCTGCGCTGAGCTTTTCACGTTTTCGCCGCCGATGGTCAGGAAACGGTCGCCTTCCTTTAATCCTGCGGCTTCAGCAGGCGAACCCGATTGAACTTCGCCGACTACAACCGGCAAACCACCGTAATCGGGAATGAACTCGAGATATCCGGCAGACTCACCATTTTCCGTTCGTGTCGCGGGTGTGATCGTGAGCGGGATCTCAGAACCGTTTCGATTTACAACCAGCGGTAAAGCACGACCGGGCGACAGGAGCGCATCGCCACTAATCACATCCCAACTCGGATTCTCGGTTCCGTTAAAGGAAACTATCCGATCTCCCGGTTTCAGACCGGCCTGATCGGCGGCGCCACCAGATTGAACGTAGTAAACAACCGGTGCCGGAGTCGCAGGCACTCCGTAAACAAACGCTCCCGCAATTGGGATGGCCATTGCGGTAAGGATGTTCATCACAGGACCAGCTACCGCAACCATCACACGCTGCCAACGCGGGCGAAGGTTGTACTGCTCATCGGGCGGAATGTCCGGTGCGCTGGCACCTTCAAGCGGAGCGTTTGACTCGTCACCGCCGAGCTTTACGTAGCCGCCCAACGGTATTGCCGAGACTCGGTAGTCTGTGTGTCCCCATTTTCTGCCAAAAAGACGCGGGCCAAAGCCTACTGAAAAGGTTTCAACGCGGATTTTAAAGAGTTTAGCAACCAGAAAATGGCCGAATTCGTGCAGGACTACAGCCGAACCAAGGATGAAGATAAACGCTATTACCGTGAAGAGATCCATTCAAAAACCTTCTTGTTGTAGTCGTACGTCAAACAACCACTTTTAGACTCGACGATTTCGAGTCAGGTTGCACAAAAATGAGTGTAGCACGGAATTATGGATGAACACGGATGGGATCCGCGGCCTTCCGCGTAAATCCGTGGCTTAACTGTTCTATGGTTGTCACGGCGGCAAAGCGTGACTCGTGATCGGCTGCGAGGATCGTTTTGATGTCTTTTGCGGGCTGATTTGAGTGGTTGTCCATGACTGATTCAATAACCTGCGGAATCTGGATCAGGCTGATCCGTTCGTGCAAAAATGCTGCTACTGCTTCCTCGTTCGCGGCGTTCATCGCGGCCGGCAACGTCCCGCCTTCGCGCAAAGCGCGGTAAGCCAGTCTGATACAGGGAAATCTTTCGTGATCGGGCGCTTCGAAGTGAAGCCCGGAAACAGTCGTCAAATCCAGCGGCGCCAGTTGACAGGTGTGACGCTGCGGATACGTAAGTGCGTACTGAATCGCGTGTCGCATGTCTGTCACGCCTAACTGCGCAATCACGGAACCGTCCACCATCTCGATCATCGAATGAACCACTGACTCCGGATGAACGAGGATGTCGATGTCTTCCGGTCCGAATCCGAATAGCCAATGAGCTTCGATAACTTCGAGCCCTTTGTTCATGAGTGTCGCCGAGTCGATAGTGATCTTGGCGCCCATGTTCCAGGTCGGATGCCGCATGGCCTCGGCAACGGTTGCGAGTTCCATTTCCGCTTTGTTCTTGGTGCGAAATGGTCCGCCCGAGGCAGTGAGAATGATTCGTCGCACTTCCTCGCACCGTTCACCGCGCAGGCATTGGTGCAAAGCGTTGTGCTCGGAATCGACGGGCAACAACTCCGCGCCAGACTTACGCGCGGCCGCAGTCATCAACTCGCCCGCCATCACCAGTGTTTCTTTGTTCGCCAGTGCGACTCGCTTGCCGAGCTCGAGCGCTTTCAACGTCGGAACAAACCCGACCGCCCCCACGGTGGCTGAGATCACGCAATCAGCGCGCGGGTGAGTTGCGACTTCACACAGTCCTTCTTCACCAATCACGATGCGCGGCAAGTCCACGTCACGCGCAAACAACAGCGCGCGCAGATCGTGGGCTGCGGCTTCAGTATCAACTGACACTACTTCGGGCAGATGCGTTGCGATCTGATCGGCAAGACGCTCCACATTCGTTCCCGCCGCGAGTGCGACAACACGCATTGGAGTGTTGGTTAACGACTCGATAACGCGCAGACTGTTGCAGCCGATGGATCCGGTTGAACCAAGGATCGCAACTCCGCGACTATCAGTTGGTAAATCGATCATGCAATTAAGCTGGGAATTAATAACCTTGTGTCGTAGGGGTCGAGCAGAGCGATCTTTTGGCCTAATGAGTTGATGTATGAAGCCGAGGTTACGCGCCAGGTATTGCCCTGAACCAGCATCAGGTCGACGTTGGCGTTGACTGTCTTTCGTTCACCGATAACTTTCAATTTCAAGGTCACTTCGCTGTCACCGTTACGTTCATTGAGACTCGCCATCACGATGTTACCGAAGTCTCTTACTTCCCCGATATCCTGCTTCAGTTTATCGCTTTTGCGGAGATAATCCTTCGCCTTCTCTGTCGACTCGCTATTTTTAACTGTGTACAGCCCAAAAAACACTATCGCCAGCAGAAAAAGAAGCATCAACACTAAAAGCGCGCCGAACACGCTGCCAACAATCTGCACGATCTTTTTCGCCGTCATGAGCTTGCATTAGCTATGAAAATAGAAGCGAGCAAAATAGTAGATGAGTGGCGCGTTGAAGAGCAAGCTATCGAGTCGATCGAGTATGCCGCCATGTCCGGGCAGAATGTTGGCCGCATCCTTTGCGCCTGCGCCACGCTTCAGAGCGCTTTCGGCGAGGTCGCCGAAGATGCCGATAACAGTCATTACTGCCGCGAGTGGCAGGGCGAATTTGAGCGGCAGTTCGCGGAAAAACCAAAAGTGAGCGAGTGTCGCCATGGCGAGTGCCGCCACGATCCCGCCAACTGCGCCTTCCCAGGTTTTGCCGGGACTGATCGACGGCGCGAGTTTACGTTTTCCTAAAGCGCGACCAACGTAATAAGCGCCCGCGTCAGCTCCCATCAGCACGAGAAAGAAGAATGACAACAGGTGCGCTGAGAGCGTCTGCGTAAAGCCTGTGCGCAGTGAAACGAGATGACTACCAAGCAGCGGGATGTAAAGCACGCCGAGGATCGTCGCGCCCGTGGAGGCAATCATCTTGTCGAACGGAGCGCCACGCAAAGTCGCGGCGATCAACGTGCCGGAAGTCAGAACGATGATCACGAATTGAACCAGCAGGACGTTAACATTCGGATCGTTCTGGAGTGAGATCGTCAGGATTGCTGCACCTGCAATATATCCGGCGCCGGCATCAGGTTTGAGCTGTAGTTTTTTGGCGAGCAGGTAAAACTCCCAGAGACCGATGACCATCGCGGCCACTGCGAGCAGGACAAAGACCCACCATAAATAAGAAATGAGAATCGAAGCGATCAGGAAGGGTAAGACGATGACCGCGGTTAGGATTCGCTTCATCAAATAGGACCTATGTTTTATTCACGACGAGCTTCAATCCACCAAATCTTCTGTCACGCCGCTGATAATCAACTACGGCTTCGAGCAGATGTACGCGGCGAAAGTCGGGCCAAAAAGTTTCCGTGACGTAAATCTCGCTGTACGCGCTTTGCCAGAGCAGAAAGTTTGAGATTCTCAACTCGCCGCTGGTGCGCACGAGCAGATCAAGTTCAGGCAGGTTGCGCGTGTAAAGCTCGCTGGCGATGCGCTCTTCGGTTAGTTCGTCAGGACGGCCACCTTCATCAACCAGACGACGGATGGCTGCGCGTGCTGCATCGACGATCTCGGCGCGTCCGCCGTAATTTAGCGCCACGGTCAGAATCATGCCTTTGTTTCGCGCGGTCTGCTCGGTGGCACGCGCGATCTCGTGACGAACGTTTTCTGGCAACGCCGCGGTGCGGCCGATCGTTTGAAACTTGATGTTCTGGCGATCGATCGCGTCGAGCTCGAGCCTCAGGTAACGACGCAACATGCGCATCAACGCATCGACTTCGTAACGCGGGCGTTTCCAGTTCTCGGTGGAAAACGCATAAAGCGTCAACGCGTTGAGGCCGAGGCGAGCGCCTGTATCGACGGCGGCGCGCACGGCCTCGACGCCTGCTTTGTGGCCAGCGATGCGCGGCTGGCCGCGTTGCGCTGCCCAGCGTCCATTGCCGTCCATGATGATCGCGACGTGACGCGGCAAACGATCCCAGGCGAGGGCAGCGAGCAGCGCCTCGTCCCTCGTGCCCTTTTCAATTACTCCAGTGAAGTCTGAAAGCATAGACACGTCATTCTAGCAAACAGTTTCACGCAAAGGCGCGAAGTTCACGCAAAGGCGCCAAGTCTTCTTTGCGTCTTTGCGTGAACTTTGTGCCTTTGCGTGAAACTCATTCATAGCGCACATGTAGCAACGTCAGCCCACACGCCGGAGCTGTGACAGCCGCGAGCGGGCGATTTAGTGTTTCAAGCGCCTCACCTATCGAATCGAGATCGAGTTCGCCGCGGCCCAACGCCATCAGCGTTCCGGCCATCGCTCTAACCATATAACGCAGAAATCCTTCCGCGCTTACGCGAATCTCAATCAAAGTTCCCTGCGAACGTTCATCGGGCCGCTCCAGTATCTCGACTTCAGTGACAGTCCGCACTCGATCTTCAACATCAGACTGAGCGGCCGAGAACGCAGTCCAGTCGTGTCTGCCACGAAACATTTCCGCGCCTTCCCGCATCTGTTCGAGGTCGAGCGCACGGCCTTCGTGATGAGCGTAACGCCACCAGAACGGCGAAATCACCGGACCATTCACGATGCGATAAACGTAAGTCTTTCCAATCGCAGAATAGCGCGCGTGAAAATCGTCGGGCGCCGTTTCGACTGCCAACACGCGCACGTCTTTGTCGATGTTTCCATTGATCGCCGCGCGCAGCTTCTCGACTGTTATCTCGCGCTCGATCTCGACGCTCGCGACCTGTCCTTCAGCGTGAACACCAGCGTCAGTGCGACCCGAGCCGTGAACATTAACCGCGCGACCATCGATCAGCGAAAGCGCGCGCGTCAATTCTCCCTGGACGGTCCTGTGTCCCTCCTGAATCTGCCAGCCATGAAACTCGGTGCCGTCGTACTGAAGAAGTAGCTTGTAATTCACTTCGCAACTTTCCGGCTGCCTGGCTTCACCACTGGTTCACCGAGTTTGCACGCATCACATTCAGCCGCGGGAACCGACGACACTTTGAGTGACGCAAGCGCAGTCAGCGGCACACCAACATCGGCAGTGCCCGCCGAACGATCGATTATCGATGCCGCAGCAGCTACATCCGCGCCCGCTCGTTTGAGCGCCTCGATCGTATCGCGTGTTGAGCCGCCAGTCGTGATCACGTCCTCGACCACGAGGGTTTTCTCACCTGGCGAAACTGTAAAGCCGCGGCGCAACGTCATCTGATCGCCTTCGCGTTCAGTCCAAAGAAACCTTGCGCCGAGCGAGCGCGCGACTTCGTGTCCGATCACGATCCCGCCAATCGCCGGCGACGCCACCAGTTGAATTCCCTCACCTCGATACTTCTCAGCGATCGCGCGTCCGAAGCTTTCGGCTCGCTCCGGAAACTGAAGCACGAGCGCGCATTGCAAATAGACGGTGCTGTGCAAACCACTGGACAGTTGAAAATGACCTTCCAGGAGAGCGCCCGTCGTTCTGAATTGATCGATCACTTGTTCAGCGTTCAATTCCTTACCTCTTGAGTTGGTACATGCTACAATTCGGGCCCGAATGCCGCCTTATCCGAATTTAGTTTCAGATTCTAACCTCGTTCAGGAAACAATCGATCTGTTAACTTGCTCCGGCGGACGCGCGGCTGCATCGGAGATCGTCGACGCGGTTTTCAAACTGTCTCACATCGACGACGAACTCGCGGGACTGCTCGTTGCCGATCTCATTCGCAACGATCGTCGCTTCAAGATCATCGAGAACAACACTGTCGAACTACAAGCGGATGACAGCCAATCTCGACTGCTCAAGAATCTCGATTTCGTAGTGGTTGACGTTGAAGCCACTGGCGCGAAGACCCCGCCCAATCGTCTCATCGAGCTCGGCGCGTATCGCATTCGCGGTGGACGCATCGTCGACAAGTTTCTGTCACTCGTCAATCCCGAGATTCCGATTCCCCGCTTTGTCGCCTCGCTTACGGGCATCTCGAACGAGATGGTGAAGCACGCGCCCGTCTTTGCTGAAGTTGCGCCAAAATGGCTCGACTTCGTGAGCGACTCGGTGCTGGTGGCCCATAACGCACCCTTTGACACGAGCTTCTTGAATCACGAGATCTCGCGCGTGTATCCGGGGCATCGCATGGTCAACCCGCACCTGTGTACGGTCCGACTTTCCAGACGCGCGCTGCCCGAACTTTGCAATCACCGACTCGACACGATCGCCGAGCACTTCTCGATTCCGATCACGAGTCGACATCGTGCTGGCAGCGACGCGCTCGCCACGGCCGAGATCTTTCTGTTATTACTCACCGAGCTCGAAGAAACGCACGGCATCCGAGATCTCGCGGCCGCCAGAAAGTTTCAATTCCCTGAACTGCCAGTCAGCTAAAACAGGGTTTCACGCAAAGGCGCTAAGGAAGACGCAAAGGCGCCAAGTTTTTTCTTTGCGTCTTTGCGTGAACTTTGCGGCTTTGCGTGAAACTCAACTCGCGCCTTCGATCCTCTCCTCCACAACTTCAGTCTCGCGCTTAACCCAGCGCTTCACGAACGCAAACAACACGATCGCCACCACGAGCACCAATCCAATCCACGGATAGTATTTCGCCAGTATCTCTTTCGCCTGCGCACCGTAACGCACCGCGAAGTAACCCTCAAGCAAAAATCGAAACGTGCGTCCCGCGATGATCGCAAGCATGAACCGCATCAAACTGAACCGAAACACGCCCGCAGTCACCACAAACAACTTGAACGGAAACGGCGGCGGCAACAATGTCGCTACCAACACCGCCAACGCATCGTAACGCTCGATCCAGTGCTTAACTCGTCGCTGCTTCGTTTCCGAAAACTTGTTCAACGCACGCGCGCCCGCGCGCCGAGAAATGAGATACAGAATCCAGCAACCAATCGCCGAACCAGCCGTCGCCATGAATGCATAAAGCACCATCCAGCTCGGATACGTTGTCGATAACAGAATCATCAGCGCGTCAGCGCTGCTCGGCAACGGCACAAACGTCGAATCAAGCAGAGCGACCGCAAACAGACCGAAGGCGCCAAACGTGATCAGGTATTCAGAAAGACGTGTAAGCCACTTGGTTACGAAATGAATAAGCGATTTCAATCAGGATTCCTTTCAACCGGGGGAGTTTTGCGCCAGTTAATTATCAAGTAAATAATACCAATGAGTAGCAGTATCGTCGCGACGATACTGATGATGACCAATCCATTGTCTTTCATGAAGAGCAGGACTCGGCGACCGTAGTAAACAGCGAGAATCCCTTCGACGTAATAACGCAGCGCGCGCGCGATCATCACCGTCAACAAAAACTTCCAGCGTGGATACTCGAGCGCGCCCGCAGTCGCGACGAAGATCTTGAAAGGCAGTGGCGGCGGCATGATCGCGGGAATCGCGATAGCGAAAAAACCGAAGCGCTCGTAGGCTCGCTCAACGCGTTTGATACTCTGCAAATTAAAACGTTTCCGCAACAAGGCCTGGCCACCGCGCCGGACGATCGTATAAAGCAGACTGCAACCAACCACACTTCCGATAGCGGCAAAGAGCGGGAAATAAAAAACAGCACCGTGGTCTTTGAAACAACGCCCGACGACGAGGTAGTCGTTGATTTCGGGCAAGGACAACAACGAGGAATCGAGCGCCCCGATAACGATCATCGCGGGCGCCGCAAAATATATTGGCAAGCCAACAACGTGAACTTCCAACCAGCGAGCAATCGCGGCTAACCAGTCATACATGAGGGCGCTAATAAAACACAGATGAATAATCCGCGTCTAATCCGCGTAAATCCGCGGCCTATTTTACTGGCGCGAAAACTGAAGGTGTGTCGTACGTGACTCCGATCGTAAATCCGGTGTTGGGACTGAAGTTTGTGAGACCTTTGATACCCGCGAAATCAAAACGCAAACCTGAAGCCCTGACCTGCATACCGAGTCGCGCTTCTGCCTGCGACTCCGTGCCGAGCGGGCCGCTACCAGGCCGCGTGTTGGCGCGCCCGTTAACCTCGCCCGCAATGCTGAACTTCTGGTTGACGCGAAAGATTCCTGCCACCCCATAAGTCAGCAAGTCGTTTTGGGTAAAGAGCACGGTCGGTGCGGTGAGAATCGCGATACCGAGGTTGCCGAATGTATTCAAACGTCCATCGGGTCCAAACTTTTTGCCGATCAAGATCGATCCGAACGCGTTGGTTTGATTGAGACCGATCCCGCGCGCCTGGTCCGAGTTCGGCAGTTCCACGCCGAATCGAAATCCGAGTGATGGACCACGACGCGTTTCGTTCCGCAGTTTGAACTTCGCCGAGAGAGTGAAATCGCCGGTGCCGTGCGTTGAGTTTGCGCCCGGAGCAACATCAAGCGGGATCGCTGATGGTCCACGAGAATTGATGCTGACGTAATTCTGCGCTACACCTTCGATCTGAAACTCCACGTTTGGACTCATTCCGAAACTCACACCAACAACGCCAACCCGCGTCAGATCGCCTCTGATACCGGAGACGGGATACTTCGCGCCTTGCATGAAATCGATGCCCGCTTCGATACGGATCGAGCCCGGTGGGATGATGTCGACGTCTTCGGTAATGAGCGGTCGCTGTTGTGCGGCGACACTGATAACGCTGCACATCAGCAGGGTCAGAATGTAAACGAGGCGCATCATTGGAGAGCGAATTCTAACACACATACCACGGATCGGTTTGTAAAATCCGTGTCATCTGTGGCTAAAATCCCTGCATGAGACGCCACCTTCTACTCCTCGTTCCGACTTTTCTTTGTCTGCTTAGCTTGACAGCGCTGGGCCAACAACAAGCAATCCAGGTCAAAGGCATCAAAGACAAGATCACAATCTACCGCGACGAGCGCGGCATTCCTTACATCGAAGCCCAAAACGATGAAGACCTGTACTTCGCGCAGGGCTACGCGACCGCCGCCGATCGACTGTGGCAAATGGATCTGTTTCGCCGCACTGTGCGTGGCGAACTATCGGAAGTGCTCGGCGTCGGCCCGAACAACGTCGCGTTAGATCAGGACAAACTGCATCGCACTTACGGCTTCACGCAGGCCGCCGAAGCAGAGCTCGCTGCCGCGTCACCACGAACGCGCGCTGTGTTGGAAGCTTACGCTCGCGGCGTCAACGCGTACGCAGCATCACTCGATCCGAAGTCGATGCCGCCTGAGTTTCAGATCCTGCAATACAGCTTTCGCCCCTGGACACCAACCGACTCACTCGTAGTCGTCAAGATATTCTTCGAAGCACTCTCAGACACCTGGCGCCTGGACATAATGCGCCAGGCTCTTGCTGCTTTACCCGCGGAGAAACGCGCCGAGCTCTTGCCCGAGATCTCGCCGCTCGACGTGCTCGTTGTCGGCAAAGATACGAAAACCAAAAGCGCCTCGGCGCAGCTCAAAGCCGAGCCTGTGTCGCCGGAGTTTCTAGAGAAGCTCGCCTACAACCAGGCCGTCGCAACCGCCGCTCTGGCTCGCATCGGCTTCGATACCGACGCGCTTGCGGCCAGCAACAACTGGGTTGTCAGCGGAAGTCACACCGTCACCGGCAAACCGTTACTCGCAAACGATCCACACCTGCGCCCGACGGCGCCGTCGATCTGGCACATGGTCCACTTGAGCGCGCCCGGTGTTCGCGTCGCCGGCATTGCCACTGCCGGCTTGCCCGGCGTCATCATCGGCCACAACGATCGTATCGCGTGGGGTTCCACCAACGTTGGACCAGACGTTCAGGATCTTTATATCGAGAAGTTTAATCCGGACAATCCGAAGCAGTATCAAACACAGTCAGGCTGGCAGGATGCCGTCATTCGACACGAAGAGATCAAGGTGAGAAAAGGGATCGGCAGCTCCGAATACGATACCGTTACTCAGGACGTGACGGTGACGCGTCATGGTCCAATCATCTTCGAAGGCGACGGCAAGCGTTACGCGCTGCGCTGGACCGGACTCGATCCAACTAAGAACAAAGCCGATTCGACCTACGTCTTGAATCGCGCACGTAATTGGAAAGAGTTCAACGCAGCGCTCGAAACGTTTACCGGGCCGACACAGAACATCGTTTACGCAGACGTTGAAGGTCACATCGGCTAT
>Ga0126376_10001956_pt1 | contig 11442 bp, 9 predicted proteins | sample PanSoiMetPlot_15_FD_92760 | JGI IMG/M metagenome (GOLD analysis project Ga0126376, IMG submission 92760) | Tropical forest soil microbial communities from Panama - MetaG Plot_15 | ecosystem: Environmental > Terrestrial > Soil > Tropical forest > Bulk soil | place: Panama | collected 2016-02-17
CATCATGTCCGAGGTCTCGCGGGGATTCATGCCCGCGGTCGGCTCGGCGACCATCAGCAGCTTCGGCTGGGTCGCGAGCGCGCGCCCGACCTCGAGCCGACGCTGCTCGCCATAGGCCAGATTGCGCGCGATCACGTCGCCCCGGCCGCGCAAGCCGATAAATTGCAGCAGCTTCAACGCATCATCATGAGCCCGAGCCTCGTCCTGTCGGGTATGAGCGCTGTTAAATAGCGCGCCCCACCAATGCGACTTCAAGTGCAAGTGCATGCCGACCAGCAGGTTCTCGATCGCCGTGATATTTCGGAACAGGCGGATGTTCTGGTAGGTCCGGCTGACGCCAACCGCAGCGACGCGATCAGGCGTCAAGCCGTCCAGGCGCTCACCGCGAAACCAGATCTGCCCGCTGGTCGGCTTGATATTCTGCATGATGCAGTTGAAAACCGTGGTCTTCCCCGCGCCGTTCGGGCCGATCACGCTGTGAATCTGATGTTCGCGGATGTCAAGATCGAGGTCGCCCACGGCCGTGAGACCACCGAAGCGCATGGTCAGTCGTTTGGTCGAGAGGATCGCCTCGGCGGCCAAGCTTGCCCCCTACTCGCCCGGCCGGTGCTCGACCGAGGCCGCGACGCCCGCAACGGCGGGCGGCGGCTCCTCGAGCTCGAGGTCGCCCGCGAAATCGTGCAGCTCGCGCCGGCGCGTAGCCGAGGGCCACAGACCCTCGGGCCGGATACGCATCATGACGATGAGCGCCACACCGTAGAAGAGATAGCGATTCTCGCCGAACTCGCGCAGCAGCTCCGGCAATCCCACCAGCGCCAGCGACCCAACGATGACGCCCGGCAGGCTCCCCATGCCGCCCACGATGATGAGCGCCAAAACATTGATCGAGACCAGAAGCTGGAAGCTGCTGGGATAGACCGAGGTCAGCATCACCGCGAAGATCGAGCCCGAGAGACCAGCAAAAGCAGCACCGAGGCCGTAGGCCAGCAGCTTCACCTTGACCAGGTTGATGCCGAGCGCCTGCGCCACGTCCTCGTCATCGCGGATCGCCATCCAGGCACGCCCGAGCCGTGAGCTTTCCAGGCGCCAGGCGAAATAGGCCGCAACGGCGGCGCAGACCAGCGTCAGAAAGAAGAGCGCAACAGGATCGGCGAGCTCGATGTCTCCGATCCGTGGCTTCGGAATCTGCAGGATGCCCTGGGCGCCCGCGAGCAGCGGCGCTGCCGCGTCGGACTGCACGATGACGCGCACGATCTCACCGAGTCCCAGTGTCGCAACCGCCAAATAATCCCCGCGCACGCCAAGCACGGGAATTCCGAACAGTACGCCGACGATCACGGAGATCAGGACCGCGATCGGCATCGCCGCCCAGAAGGACATGTGCGGGATCGCGGTGAACGTCGCGAGCGCGTGGACGCTGTCCGCGGTCAACAGTGCGGTTGTATAGGCGCCGACGGCGAAGAAGGCGACGAATCCGAGATCGAGCAACCCCGCGAGGCCGACTTCGAGATTAAGGCCCATGCCCATCAGAATGTAGAGGCCGACCAGCATCAGCACCTGGCCGATGTAGGAGCCGGCGAGGATCGGCAACAGGACCAGCACCACAACGGCGATCCCCGCCTTGACCAGCTGTCCGTTCCGGCTCTGCCACCAGCTGGATCCCCCAGCGCCGGCTCGCCGTCTCGTCGAGAGCACGCTCGCGCCGGTCGCTATCGCGAAGATCGCGCCCGCGCCCTCCGGCGTGAGCCCCTCCCACGTGTACAAAAATTCCCGCACGTCGCCGATCGCTTCGTTGAACTGCATCATGATCTGGATGAGTTCTTGGAAGACGCCGAAGAACAGCACCGCCGAGCACCCGATCAGCACAGGCTTGCGCACTGTAGGCGGGCTTCTCGCGAGCAGCACCCCCAATGCGCCGAGGACCGCTGCGGCGGCCACCAGCAGCGGGACCGCATATTCGAGATCGAGCTCGAGGGTCAGCATGTCCGAGGTCTGCGGCGACAGCGAGATGAAGATCGATCGGAGATCGATGGTGTTCATCGCGACGACGAGCACCGCGAGCAATCCACCGCTGATCGCGCCAGCGATCAGGCCATGGAGCACGATCGTAGCAGCCGGCTTGTCGCGCTCACCTCGGGCCACATAGGCGCCCGCGCCCAGCCCGATCGCAAGCAAAGCGGCATGAGCCATCGTCAGGACATCCACGATGACCGCTCGGGCGTGGATCATCGGGAGGAGCCCGACCATGGCGAGATAGACTGCCATAACGCCGAACGACACGCCGGTGATGATCGCCCGGTGGAGCGGGGACTGCGTCCGTTTGCGCCGGACGCCGCGCGTGATCGATTGGGCGGTCATGCCCGTTTCTTCGCCATGCGCTCACCCAGAATCCCGTGCGGACGGAAGATCAGGACCATGATGAGCAGAGTAAACGCGATCAGATCGCGCAGCTGGTAGGGTGCCGGTATGCCGATGCCATCGAGAAACAGAGCCGGTCCCACGGACTCCACGAGCCCTAGGAAGAACCCGCCCAGCATGGCCCCGGGAATGCTGCCGATGCCGCCCAGCACCGCCGCACCGAACGCCTTGACCCCGGGCTGGAAGCCCATGAAGAAATAGACCTGTTTGAAGACGAAGGCGTAGAAAACGCCGGCGATGCCCGCCATCGCGCCGCCCAGCGCGAAGGTGAACACCACGACTTTGTTGACGTCGATCCCCATCATCGCTGCAGCGTCCGTGTCCTCGGAGACCGCGCGCATGGCGGTTCCCATGCGGGTTTTCTGCACGATCAAATAAAGTATCAGCATCGCCACGATCGCCAAGGAGATCACGATGATGTCGACCCGCGGGACGTTCAAGCCGAAGACGTCGATGGCCGCGGCTTGCCACTTCGGATCGGGATAGGATCGTATGCTCGGCCCGAAGAACCCACGAAAGGTCTGCTCGAGAAAAAACGAGACACCGATCGCGCAGATGAGTGGCGCCAAGCCCCGGACATTCCGAAACGGCCGGTAGGCGAAGCGCTCGGTGAGCAGGGCGAGAGAGGTGGACGTCGTCATGGCCACCGCGAGCACGGCGCCCATGCCGAGGAAGGGGCTATCGTTGAGGAAGCCCGAGTAATCGAGGGCCGATGCTATGAAATACCCGGAAAACGCACCGGTCATCATGATGTCGCCATGGGCGAAGTTGATCAGGCGCAGAACGCCGTAGACCATGGTGTAGCCGAGCGCGATCAACGCATAGACGCTGCCGAGTGTCAGCCCGAACATCACGAGATCGAACCATTGCGCGGCCTCGTAGCGGCCCTTGATCAAGGTGCCGATCGTGCCACCGACGACGACCGCGCTGACGCCGATGCGCAGGCACCACAGGATGACGTCGACGAAAGTGAAGCGCGAAAGCGTACGCAGTCGCGGGATGAGCGCTCGGCCAGCTGCCACGTCAGCCATTAACCCGAAACCCCCGCACCTTTATCGCGCCTGATAGCAACACCATTGCAAGAAACGGGCCGGAGGCCGGATGGTGCCCGCATGGGGCGACTACCCGTGAACCTCCGGCCCTCGATCATCACCGGCCTGAACTAGGGCCAGATCTTCTTGGGATTCACCTCCATCTTGTACGTCTTGGGGTCCGCGTTCGTGTACTGATACACCGCCGGCTTGAATTCGCCGCACTCGCCCCACTTGTCGCACTTGATCGGGCCGCTGATGCCGTCGAACGTGGTGGCGAACACCGCGTCTCGCAGCGCCTTGCGGCCGATATAGGTGTTGCCCTTGTCGTCGGTCTTGGCGACCTTCTCGATCGCCTTGAAGGCCATGATCGCGCCATCATAGGCATGCGCGTGATAGCCGGAGACCGGTCCCTCGCCATTGGCCTTCTTGTACGCCTCGACGAACTTCGGATAGCCCTTGCCCATCGCCTCCGGCGTGAGGTCGGTGTAGGTGAATTGGAAGCCCACCACAGCCTCCTTCGCGGCCTCGATGAAATCGGGTGCCAACATGCCGGAGCTGCCGAGCAGCTTGGTCTTGGCGAGGCCCGGGATATCCTTGGCCTGCCGCAGGATCTGCGCGCCGGCGGCGACGAAGATGGGGAAGTAGAGTACGTCCGGCTTCTCGGTCGCGACGCGGGTCAACATCGGATGCATGTCGACGTCGGTCGGCTGGATCGCCTCGGTCGAGAGCACCTTGCCGCCGAGCTTCGTGAAGGCATCGGCCGTGGCGCCCGCGAGACCCTGGGCGTAGGGGCTGCCATCGTGCACAGCGACGATCGTCTTCGCCTTCAAGACCTCGTGGAGGTACTTCGCGTCGGAAGCGCCCTGCAAGATATCGCTGTAGCAGGTGCGCACGAAGCCGTCGTATTGGGCGCCGCGGTCTGGGGCGGTCAGCTTCGGCGCGGTCGGCGAGGTGCCGATGCTGGTGATGCCTGCCTTCCAAAGGATCGGCGCTCCCGGTGTCGCTTCGCTCGAGCACGACGGCCCGATCACGATCGCGAGGTTCGGATTGGCGGCGAGCTTGGTGGCCGCCGTCTGCCCGCCCTCGGCGTTGCAGAGCGAATCCTCGGCGCTGAACTTGATGGGATGGCCGGCGAGCTTGCCTTTCTCCTTGATCGCGATCTCGACGCCGCGCTTCTGGTCGATGCCGAGCTGCGCGTCGGGGCCCGAGAGCACCCAATAGGCGCCGATCTGGATCGGGGCGCCCTTTGGAATCACCAGGACGCCGATCTCGTCGGTGACCGGCCCCTTGGTCTCGGCTGCTTGCGCAACGGCAAGCCAGCTGACGGCGGCGCATAGAACGGCGCCACCTCGCAAAAGGAACTTCCTGTAGCTACGCATGACTCCGCCTCCTGATTGTGCGACGACCAGAAATCTGGCGTCCTTGGTTTGACTGAATTGGCTGCCGGGATTGGAATGGCCCGCCGACCCCGCTTTCGATCACTCCTCTAAGCTCGAACAGCGCGCCTGGCCCAAGAGTTGGTCATCGAGACCATTTTACGAGCACCAAGACCATTTCCCCCGAGCCCTGCGCGCCGCACGGGGCGATATAATCACGCCTCAAAACCGAGGGCAATGGCCGTTGCCCGGACCGCCCCGGTCGAGAACAGCTCGGCTCAGTCGAACTCGCGAGGCCCTCCGTAATTGTGGATATGGTACGCCTTCGTGGCTATGCCCCGGCAAAACGCGCCGACGATCGGCTCCAGGCGCTCCGCGACGTTCCGCGCTGCGGCATGACTGCGTCGGAGCCGCTCGGCCATCGCCTGCGCCCGGTCCTTGAGCGCGCGCCGGTCGAGGGTGAGGATCTCGCCGCCGTCGACTACGAGCGTGCCGCCAACCATCACCTTGTCGACCGCGGAGCCGTCCTCGGTATGGACGAGCTGATTGATCACGTCGTTGAGCGGCGTGAAATTGATGTGCGTCGCGTCGAGAAAAACCACGTCGGCGAGGTAACCGACTTCGAGCCGGCCCAAGGCTCCCGCGAACCCGAGCAGATGCGCGCTGCCCTCGGTCGCGGCCTCGAAGACCTCGCGGGTCGAGAGCCACGCCTCGTAATCGGGACCACGTACGTGAGAGGCGAGCGAGGCGAGCCGCATCGCCTCGAACATGTTCAGGTTGTCGGAACAGTTCGCCCCGTCGGTGCCGATGCCGAGGTGCACGCCCGCCGAGAGCACCCGCCGTGCCGGAGCGATGCCCGAGCCGAGCCGCATGTTGCTGCCGGGATTATGCGCGACCGAGCCACCGCGATCGCCCAGACGCGCGATGTCGTCGCTGTCGAGCCAGACGGCGTGGGCCGCGGTGAAATTGGGCCCGAGGATCCCAAGCCGGTCGAGGTGCCGCGTCAGGGTGACGCCGTAGCGCTCGAGACCCGAGACCGCCTGCACCTTCGACTCCCCGAGATGCGTGTGATATCCCACGCCGTGTTCGCGCGCGAGGCGCGCGGCGCCTACCATGAACTCGTCGGCGCAGTGCAGCGGGATGGTGGGCGCGAGCGCCGGGCGGATCCGGTCGCGATCGAAAGGCCAAGCCTTGAGCGCGGCCGAGCAGACCTCAAGATGTGCCTCGCCCGAAGCGCTCGCCATCCGCAGGACCTCCTCGCGCAGCTCGTCGGGGAGCGCGTCGGTGAGTCCGGGGATCGCCGCATAGAAGGTGCGGTCGGCCATCATCGGCGCCACCACGGCCCGCATACCCGCCTCCGCGTAAGCCCGCCCCACCGTCTCGAGCCCTGCGAGCGAGGGTGTCGGAAATGCTACGAACAAGTCGTAGCAGGCGGTGCAGCCCTTGAGCAGCATCTCGACAGCGCCGACGCTGGCCGCGAGATGGATGGACTCGAGATCATCGAGGCGCGAGGCCCAAGGGCCCGCGTTGAGCAACAGCTCTAGCGTCCAGCGGTCGCCGGCGCCTTTGCTGAGGTTGCCGTGACCGTGCATATGCGCGTTGAGGAGCCCGGGGATCAGGATCCGCTCGCGGGCATCGATCTCGCGCGCACCCGCGGAAGGGATGCGGCCCCACGGCTCGATGGCGGCGATGCGGCCGCCCTCCACCAGCAGATCGGCCTCGGTCAGCTCGGCACGGCTGTGCCGCAGGACGCGACCGCAGCGGACGACCGTGCGCTCCCCCGGCATCGCGTCAATACCCCCGGTCGATGTCGACCTGATTGAGCAGCGGCCTGCGCGCGAGGGCGCGCCGGAGGTTCTCCACCACCACCGGAGCCGCCGTCACTGCGCTGCCGAAGGCCGCGACATGGGGCGTCACCGTGATCTTGGGATGAGACCAGAAGGGATGCTCAGGCGGCAGCGGCTCGCGGGCGAAGACGTCCAGGGTGGCGCTCGCGATCCGCCCGGACTCGAGCGCGTCCAGCAGGTCCCTTTCCACTAGGTGATCGCCGCGGCCGACGTTGATGACGCGTGCGCCTTTGGGCAGCATCTCGAAAAGCGGCCGCGCCAGGATGCCGCGGGTTTCCACGGTGAGCGGCAGCAGGCAGATCAGAATGTCGGTCTTGCCGGCGAAAGCCGCGAGTCCTTCGGGACCCCAGAAACAAGCGACGCGCTCGATGGTCTTAGGCGAGCGCGCCCAGCCGCGGACACTGAAGCCCAGGTCGGTCGCCACGCGCGCGACCTCGCCGCCGAGCTCACCCAATCCCATGACGCCGACAGATACCGCGCTTTTCGGCGGCGGAATGTAATAGACCCATTTCTTCTGCGGCTGGTTCGCGGCGTGGCTGTCGAGCCCGCGGTAGTGCCGCAGCACCGCCCAGACGCAATAGTCGCGCATCGAGACGGTGAGGCCCGGGTCAACCAGCCGCGCGACCGGCACCCCATGCGGCAGGCTCTTGAGGTCGAGCTGGTTGACGCCGGCCCCCAAGGACTGGATAGCCTTCAGGTTGTGGAATTGCGCGAGGCCGCCCTCCGGAGGGATCCACACCAGGATCGCATCGATCGCCGCGGAATCCTTCACCTCAGGCCAGACATCGATCTCGAGATCTGGCATGTGGCGCTTCAGCTCGGGGATCCACTCGTGGGGATCGTCGAGGTGGCTGCAGAAAAGCAATTTCATCGGTCTCATCACCCCATCGACAAGCCGCCGTTAACGCGCAGCGTCTGGCCCGTGATGTAAGCCGCCTCGTCGGAAGCGAGGAACGCCATGGCGGCGGCGATCTCCTCAGGCTTGCCGTAGCGGCCCATGGGCACCAAGCGGAGCGCCGCCTTCAAGCCCTCGGCGTCGATCTGGCCCAGCATTTCGGTTGCGATATAACCCGGCGAGACCGAGTTGACAGTGACGCCGTAGGGCGCCGCCTCCGCCGCGATCGGGCGCAGCATCATCGTGATGCCGCCCTTGGAGGCCGTGCAGACCGAGTACTTGTTGCCGCCGAAATCCGCGACCTCGGTGATGCAGGAGCCGGTGGCGATGATCCGCCCCGAGCGCCGCTGGATCATGTGCGGTAGCGCCGCCCGCGCCATGTTGAAGAAGCCCGTCAGGTTGACCTCGATCGAGCGCACCCATTCCTCGTCTGTGCTCTCGGTAAAGGGCCGGTCGATGATGATGCCGGCGTTGCTGACGAGAACGTCGAGCTTACCGAAGGCCTCGATCGTGCTCTTGACCAGCCGCTCGGCATCCGTGCGCTTGGCGACGTCGGCCACCACCACCACCGCCTCGCCGCCCTGCGCGCGGATCTCTTTGGCGACGCCCTCGGCCTTGTCGCGGTTGACCACGCAATTCACAACGACTTTGGCGCCGTCACGCGCGAATCGAAGCGCCACTGCGCGCCCGATCCCACGCGAGCTGCCCGTGATCACCGCCGATTTTCCCTTGAGGTCCATGCTTCCCTCCTTTCAGCCCGCCGAGCCCGATGTTAGTGACGTGCGACAGATCGCGCAAAGCGTTCGGGTTGCCGGGGCGGTCGATTAGCGGATATACGCTGCGGGGCGCCAACCAGCCGTCGGGAGAGATGCCGTGGCCGAGACCTACGATGTCGCGATCATTGGGGGCGGTGCGGTCGGCAGCTCCATCGCCTATTTCCTGGCCTCCAATCACGACTTCCGCGGCAAAGTCGTTGTCATCGAACGCGATCCCAGCTACCGCTTCGCCTCCTCGGCGCTGTCGCTGAGCTCGATCCGGCTGCAATTCTCGACGCCAACCAACATCTACCTCTCGGCCTTCGGCATCGAATTCCTCAAAGGCGCCGCGCGCCACCTGGCAGTGGACGGCGAGCCCGCCGAGGTCGGCTACATCGAGCGGCCCTACCTGTTCCTGGCGAGTCCCGACGGCCGCACGGTGCTAGAATCGAATCACCGTGTCCAGAGCGCGACGGGCCTCTGCACCAACATTCTGCTGCTCGAGCCCGCAGAGCTGTGCCGTCGCTTCCCTTGGCTCAACACCGATGGCGTCGTGCTGGGCTCGCTCGGCGTCAAGGACGAGGGCTGGTTCGACGGCTATGGGCTGCTGCAGGCGTTCCGCCGGAAAGCGCGGAGCCTCGGCGTCACCTACGTGACTCAGGAGGTCGTCGGCATCGAGCGGCGGGGACGACGAATCGGGTCGCTCAAGCTCGGCGACGGTACGCGTCTCGCCTGCGGCATCGCGGTCAACGCCGCGGGCCCCAGCGCCGGCAAAGTGGCGGCGCTCGCCGGCGTCTCGTTGCCCGTGGAGCCGCGCCGGCGCTGCGTCTTCGTGTTCGACTGCCGTGAAAAGCTGCCGGGCTGTCCACTCGTGATCGACGCGAGCGGCGCCTTCTTCCGGCCGGAGGGCCAGTACTTCATCGGCGGCATCTCGCCCCCACCGGAGCTGGAGCCGGAGGTGCCGGATTTTGAGGTGAATTATGCCGAGTGGGACGACCTAGTCTGGCCACCGCTCGCCCATCGCGTGCCCGCGCTCGCCGCGGTCAAGGTGATCAACGCCTGGGCCGGGCATTACGACTACAACACCTTCGACCATAACGGAATCTTGGGGCCACACCTCGAGATCGACAATTTCATGCTGGCGAACGGCTTCAGCGGCCACGGCATCCAGCAGTCGCCTGCGACCGGCCGTGGCATTTCCGAGCTGATTGCCTATGGCAAATACCGAAGCCTTGACCTTACGCCCTTCGGCCACGCGCGCATCGTAGAGAACCGGCCGGTGAAGGAGATCAACGTCGTCTGAAGCGCGAGATAGGCGGCCCGCGTGCATTCCTCTCAAATCACCTTTCGCACGATATGGCGGCGGTTCTTCGTGAAGGGGCGTACTTCTTTCGTCCAGCGGCCGAGCTCTCCTGCTTCGGCCCAGGCGGCGCTGGTCAGCACATCGGGGCTGTCGATCTCGTAGATCGCCGTATAGCGGGGCATTCCCTCGCCGGTCAGCTGCTTTCTCTCGCCGCCGACGATGAAGCCCGCGGGCTCTATGCGCAGCCGCGTGGCGGCGCGCACGCCCGGCACTTTCAGCAGGTTGGGCAAGTGCTCGCGGTCGTAGACGTCGTTGAAGAGCACCTCCTTCTCGGGCGCCACGTCCATGCTGACGATAAACACATACTTGGTCGAGAATGGCATAATTTTCCTCCTCCACATTTACCGCCAGTCGTCGATGACGTAAGCGCCTTCTCGGCTGTAGCCGGGCTCGTTGGGCCGATGCATTGCAACGCCCTGCAGTTCCGTGCGGAAGCCACGGTCGAGCATCTCCTGGTAGGCCTGGTGACGGGCCATGTTGACGCCGGCGACCAGCGTTGGCATTCCCACCGCTGCGGCCAATGTTACGCAGGCGTCGAGCAGGCGGTTGAAATTCCGGCTGGCAGCAGGGCCCGGACGAACCGCAGCAAACTTGACGAGGCAGGCATCCGCACCCGCTTCACTCAGCGGACCGTAATGGCAGACCGCAAGGGCGACGGGCTCCGTTGCGGTCTCGTCCCGGAGCACCAGCGTATCGCCGAGACCTTGCGCTTGCACGGTCTCGATCTCCGGTCCGACATCGAGGCCCTCATAGACGGAATTTGTCAGCGCCCGACAGGATCTGATGCAGGCCTTGCGTTGCGCTTCGGTGAGGGCGGTGTAGCGCGCCCAGCCAGGCCGCCACGGCCCGGCTTCCGCTCGTTTGGCCATGATCGCCGTAAGGCTCCGGGCCCAGAACCCGAATTTCTGGTAGAGCCCCACATGCTTGGCGCTCTGGGCGAAGGTGAACAGCCCTGCGTGCCGCGTGCCCCATCGCTCGAGGCATTCCGTCGCAGCCCGCACGAGGCGTTGGCCGATCTTGTGTTCCCAGAGATCCGGGCGAACTGTAAGCGGCCCGAAGAATCCAACGCTGCCCCAGCGGGTCGCAAAGTTGGTGCCGACGAGCTCGCCGTCGAGGTGAGCGGCGAAAGCTGCCGCGTGGGGCGCGTGGAACCGGCCGCGGACGAGATCCCGATCGGCCCAGAACGTTGCCGGGTCCGGCGCACCCAGGAATGTCCCGAAGGCCGTGCGGAAGATCCTCTCTGCTTCCGGCAAGTCCTCCTCGGTGAGCGCTCGCACGGCGAGCCTCGCGCGCGCGGAGGCACCCGGTGGATCGGCCTTTTTGTCGGGGTTCACGGCTTACCTCTTTCAGGCGATCTCGCGCAGGTACCAGTCGACGTAAGCGATCGTGTTGTATTCCATGGGAGTGTAGGGGCCCGGGCGGTAGAAACACGAGTTCACGCCGAGCTGGTTGTGCTCGATGATGCGTTTGTCGGCCTCGCTGGTGACCTTCCAGAGCCAAGTGAGCTGACCGAGGTTGTAGTCCCGACCCTCGCGCGCATCGCCGCGCACCAGCCAGATCACTTCCAAGTCGGAAGTGGCGGCGGTGCGCGGGATGAACCGGTAGATCACGCCGTGGTCGGCATAGGCGACCAGGAAGCTCGTGGGTCCGATATGCACGGAGGTGACGCCGCCGTCGTAATCGCGGATTCCCATGATGGGCGCCACGCCCTTCCCGTCCTCGGTCGCGCTCTCGACGCCCTCGTAGAGCGGATA
>Ga0126376_10001957_pt1 | contig 11439 bp, 13 predicted proteins | sample PanSoiMetPlot_15_FD_92760 | JGI IMG/M metagenome (GOLD analysis project Ga0126376, IMG submission 92760) | Tropical forest soil microbial communities from Panama - MetaG Plot_15 | ecosystem: Environmental > Terrestrial > Soil > Tropical forest > Bulk soil | place: Panama | collected 2016-02-17
GAATGAAAGCAATGATTTTGGCTGTGCTTGCGGTTGTAGCGCCGGTGCGCGTGCAAGAACCGCCGACGGTTAAGGGGTACAGCGTCCAGGTCGAGTTTGAGAACGAACAAATCCGCGTTACCCGCGTGCGTTACACAGCTCAAGCAAGATCGCCGATGCACCGTCATACTGGGCGCGCCGTCGTTGCGATCACGCCAAGCCATTTGCGGGTTACGACGTCGGACGGTACGACGAGGGAAACAGAAAGGCGCGCGGGTGAAATCTACTGGGGCGACAGTGTCACGCACTCAGCAGAAAATCTGAGCGATGCGCCGCTGGAAACCGTTGAAATCGAAGTGAAGCAAGCGACCAGTCCAGCCATCGCGGTCGAGCTCAAAACTGGCGAACAAAGCTCGTTGAAAGAGCCCGTTCCCGTTGAGAGAGAGCCGCACCATCATGTGGTTCTTCAAAATCAATACGTGCGCGTACTCGATGTGTTTTTCCCAGTTGGGCAGCCGGCACTATTTCATACACACAGCAACGACAATGTGAGCGTCGAGCTCAGCGGCGACAAGACAAAATCGCAGCCCTGGAGCGGCAAGGGGATTGGCGAATGGAGCGCAGCGGGAGATGTCGTGCCCGGGAGAGTTGGGTTTCACAAAGCGGCTGGGCAGCCGTACACGCATCGCGTGGGGAGCGCGGGAGAAAAACCGTACCACGTAATTGACGTGGAGATTTTCCCGGCGCCGTCACAGTAACCTAAAGCCCTAGAAACGCCTCTTACGAAGCCTTCGCCGCTTTCGCGCGCTCCTTGGCTCCGGCTACGCGCTTTTCGATGAATTTGATGCGTTCGCGGCTCCACTTCGTGCTCATGATAACGTCTTCTATGCCGCGAAACGCTTGCGGATCGCCAAGTTTCTCGCGCAGCTCTCTGAGGAAAGGCCTTACTTTAGCGAAGATAAAAAACATCTCGCCGCTGACGGCCGGCTGCAGGAAGAGGTCCCGGTTGACGGCGCCGCTCGAGACGAGTGCCGCGGCCATGCCCCAGTAGCCGCCGACCTGCCGCAGCCAGTTGTTTTCCTGCGAACCGAGTTCGCCGGCGATTTTCATGAAATCGTCGGCGCTGTCCGGCCAAAATTGCGCAAGCCACCAGTTGCGGGCCTTGCGAAGTTCGGGTTCGCGACGCAAATCGTACAGCTTCATGATGACTTCGGCGTCTGCTGCGGTTGCTTTCTTGGCCATGAGCGCTCCTTGTTGAGGACTATCAAATCGTTTTGTTCACTTGGTTGTAGCGGAAGCAGGTGATGAGGTGATCGTTGACCATGCCCGTTGCTTGCATCAAAGCGTAGCAGATTGTAGAGCCAACGAAGCGGAAGCCGCGCTTTTGCAGGTCCTTGCTCATGGCGTCCGACTCTTTCGTTTTGGCGGGAATCTGCTTGTGGAGTTTCCACTTGTTTTGAATCGGCTTGTCATCTACAAAGCGCCAGAGATAGGCATCGAAGGCGCCGAATTCGTTTTGAACTCTCAGAAAAGCCTGCGCATTGGAGATTGTGGAGGCGATCTTCAGGCGGTTGCGAATGATGCCCGGATCGGCGAGGAGTGATCGCACTTTTTTCGCGTCATAGCTTGCGATCTTTGCGGCATCAAAATGGTCGAAGACTTCGCGGTAGCGAGCGCGCTTAAGAAGGATGGTGTCCCAGCTCAAACCCGCTTGCGCGCCTTCCAGGATGAGGAATTCAAAGAGAAGGCGGTCGTCGTGGACGGGAACGCCCCATTCTTCATCGTGATACGGAATATTGATCTCTTTTTGCGCCCAATGACAGCGCAGCGGGTTGCCTTCGGAAGATTTTTTCATTTATAGCCTGCGCCCCACAAAAGTGCTGACCCCATACGTTCTTCGCAAAATCTGGGCTGTCTCAATCAGCGGCCACAGCATTCGGTCCAACACCATCGCCGGAGAATACGCGGCATACTTCAGCGCGGTCACCAAACCGGGCCGCAAATTGCGCACGCTGCGAAATTCCTTGCTGGTCATTGGCGTGTCACGATACTCGTACTTTTTCCCAAGCAATCGCGTGCGCACCATGAACCCGAGCCAGTTATACGGCGCCAATTTGTAAATCTTCCGGCCGTTGACTTCTTTTTCCAGTGCGAATCCCGCCTTCTCGAGGTATCGCTTGACCGTGCCCCGCGTGAAAAAATACAGATGCCGCGGCACGTCTTCACAGAACAAATGCCTCGAAGCGACGCTCTCAAAATTCTGCACCAGGAAAACGAACAGTCCTCCCTTCTTCACCACCTCTCCTGCTTTTTCGAAGTAGGCCATCGGGTCGTGTACGTGCTCCATCACCGCCCACGCCGTCACTGCATCGTAGCAAGGCTCGCGCACCGGAATTTTATCGAATTCCTGCGTGTATACGCGAAATTCCGCAATCGGTTGCGAAGCTTCCGCAATCTCCACGCCTTCCACTTCCCATCCGCCGCGCGCGATTACAAAGCGCGGAAACTCGCCGTTCCCGCAGCCTACGTCCAGCAAACGCTTGCGCCCCTCGCCGTTTTCCAGCGGCTTCAAAAACTCTGCCTCGGCGCTGAATCTCCGATGCAAGTACCGCTCCTGGCTTTTCGTCGGAGAGCCCTGGTAATACTTCGCCGGGTAATACTTCTGGATTTCCTTGAGCGTTGGCCGCGGATTTACGAATCCGAGGCCGCACTCCTCGCATTCCACTACGGTGAAGAAATCGTCGCGGAAGAATTTGCGGTCCGGCATTTCATACACTTTTCGATAGCGGCCGGATCCACACAGATTGCAGTTCACGCTTTCCAAATAGCCCTCGTGCAATCCATTTCCTTGAAAAGGTTGGCCAAACAAACGAAAGACGTACCGCAACTTCCTTGGCAGCACGTCTTTACTCTATTACACGATTTTCTGGTTTTAGGCTACGTGACGGTCCAGCGCCTTGGTTATCTGGTCTTTGGGGACCGCGCCGACGATTTGCTCGACAACCTGGCCGTCTTTGAAGACGAGAATTGTCGGAATGCCGCGAATGTTGTAGCGGCCCGCGGAGTTCATCGCTTCGTCCACGTTGAGTTTCATGACCTTGATTTTGCCCGCGTAGTCGTTCGCGATTTCCGCTACTGTGGGGGCGAGCATGTGACACGGGCGGCACCATTCCGCCCAAAAATCTACGAGTACCGGCTGCGATTTGCTGGCCGAAAGTACTTCATTTTCGAAATTGCCATCAGTAGCTGCTTGGATGTTTTCCGCCATGTTCTTTAGCTTCAGCGGCTTAGCGCCGTGGCGCCGCCGCCTATCTCCTTTATCAGATTAATTAGATGTTGCAACAGGCATTTGGTTACCGGCCGGTTGCCTCAGTCCTCTTGCCGCCCGCGCGGCCTGGTAGACCTTCGCATACTCCGCCGCAGGCGTCTTCCAAGAAAAATCCTTTTCCATGCCGTTCAACTGAATGCGCTTCCAGATGCGCTCATCGGCAAAATGGTGCAGGGCCTGACGAATCGTGTAAAGCAGTGCGCCGCCGGTGTAGTCCCAGAACTTGAAGCCGGTTCCCGTGCCGTGTTCCAAATCGAAAAGCTCGATCGTATCGTCGAGACCGCCGGTGGCGCGGACGATGGGGACAGTTCCATATTTTAAACTATAAATCTGGTTTAAGCCGCATGGCTCGTAGCGCGAAGGCATGAGGAACATGTCGGAGCCGGCTTCGATCTTGTGGGCCATGACGTTGTCATAAGCAATTTTGACACCGACGCGGTCGGGATAGGCGGCGGCGAGTGTGCGGAATAGTTCTTCGTACTTTTTGTCGCCCGTGCCAAGGACGATGAGGGCCATGTCTTCGCGCATGATTTCGGGAGCGACTTGCGCGATTAGGTCGAAACCTTTTTGGTCGGCGAAGCGCGAGACGATGCCGACGATGGGCCTGCCAGGCACATCCAGCAAGTGAAATGTTTTTAGGAGGTCTTGTTTGCAGACGAGCTTGCCGGACAAATCCTTGGGCGAATACTTTACCGGGAGAAAAGTATCTTTCGCCGGATTCCATGCGGCGTAGTCCACGCCATTCAGAATGCCAACAAGCCGATTCCCGCGCGAGCGAGCGACACCGTCGAGACCATAGCCATATTCCGGCGTTTGAATTTCCTGCGCATATTTCTTGCTGACCGTGGTCAGGTAATCGGAATAGACGATTCCAGCCTTTAGGAAATTGACGTCGCCATAAAATTCCATTCCGCCAGGACTGAAGGTCACAGCGGGGATTCCTGCGCGCTCCATTACATCGCGATTGAATTGCCCCTGATAGCCCATGTTGTGGATGGTGAAGACAACCGGCACGTCTTTCATCACGGGGTCGTCGGAATAAGAGGTGCGCAACAGAACGGGTACGAGGGCCGTTTGCCAATCGTGGCAATGGATGACGTCGGCAGGCCAGATGTGCTTCGCGATTTCAATGGCGGCACGGGAAAACTCGCTGAAGCGCTCGGCGTTGTCCCAAAAATCGCCGGTGGAAGTTCCATAGAGGCCGTCGCGATCGAAGCAGGCGGGATCGTCGACGAAGAAATAACGCACGCCGTTGAGAAGCGTGTCGTCGGCGACGGCAGGAAAGCGGAGGCGTGAACCGAGAGGAATGGTGAGACTTGGCATAACGATGGCGGAAGTTTTTGTGCCGCGATAACGAGGAAGAACGACGGCAATTTCGTGGCCGCGCGCCACGAGCGCCTTCGGAAGCGCTTCAACCACGTCGGCGAGGCCGCCGGTTTTCGAAAAAGGCAAGCCTTCGGATGCCACGAACAGGATTCGCATGCGCGTATTGGGCAGGAAGTACGCTATAGGAGGCAGGAAAGCCCGTCAAGGGCAGCAGGAGTGGCGCAAACCGGCCTTTTGAATCGCGTATACTCTTCGGACGCGAACGAAGCAGCAAATATACATGAAGCTGATTTTCCTATACGGATTGCCGGGAACAGGAAAACTGACGATCGCGCGCGAACTTGCGGCTCTAACTGGCTACAAGCTGTTTCACAACCATTTGACGGTGGATTTGTTGCTTTCCACATTTGAATTTGGCAGCAAGCCCTTTGTGGAGTTGCGGGAATCAATTTGGCTTTCGGTGTTTGAGGAGTCAGCGACTTCCCTGCCGGCGCTGATTTTCACGTTCAATCCGGAAAATTCGGTGCGCCAGAGTTTCATCGAGAAGACAATTCACGCGGCGAAATCCCGCGGTGGAGAGGTTTTGTTTGTGGAAGTTGTTTGCGATCCCGCCGAATTGGAACGGCGGATCGACACACAGGACCGGCGGCGGCACAAGAAGCTGGTTTCGCTGGAGCTCTACCGCAAGCTGAAGGCGGAAGGAGTGTTCGACTCGCCGAAGATGCCGCTGCCAAAATTGACGCTGAACAGCACGCAGACTTCGCCGCGAGAAAATGCCATGGAGATCGTGGCGCGTTTTGCATTGCCACTAGAGGCGCGGCGCGGTTCGGCTTCCTGATACACTTCCCTTCCGAATGGTAAGGCAACGACTTGGCCAACATTTTCTGAGCAATCCCGGCTGGCAAGAAAAAATCGCGCGTGCGATCGGTATTTCCAACGACAGCTCGAATTTTTCAATTCCCGGCGCAACGAAAGAACACTGCTGGATTGAGATCGGCGCGGGACACGGGGAGATGACCCGCCACCTCGTGGCGACGCGGCAACCCGTGATTGCCGTGGAACTGGACCCTTCGCTAGCGCGAAGGCTGTCCGAACGGGCTACCGAATTGCCGAATCTTGTGGTGCGCCACAACGATGTGCTGAAGACGGATTTGCGAGAGCTGGCAGTCGGGCGGCGCGTGCGGATCTACGGGAATCTGCCTTATTACATCACTTCGCCGATTCTGCACCATTTTTTTGAATTTGCGGATTTGATCGACGAGATCCACATCGTAATTCAACTGGAGGTTGCGTTTCGACTCGTAGCGCGGCCGAGAACACGCGACTACGGCTATTTGTCAGTACTGACGCAATACTTTTCACGACCGGCGATTGTCTTGAAAATTCCGCGAGGTGCGTTTCGGCCGCCTCCGGAAGTCGGCTCGGCATTAGTCAGCATGCCTTTGCCGGGCGAGAAGAAGAGCGCTGCGATTTCTGATGAGGCGAAATTTTTCGATTTCGTGAAATTGTGTTTTGCGCAAAAACGAAAAACGCTGGTGAACAATTTGCGAACGATTGCTGAGCCAGAAGAAACCCGCGAGTTGCTGGCCGCGGCGGGACTCGGGGCGGGCACCCGCGCCGAGGAATTGAGCGTCGCGCAGTTGGCGGAGCTGTTTCATAAACTCGAAAAGCTTCCCAAGTAGTTTCCCAGCAGAAACGAACTAGGGTTGTGTTTTGGGCTGCACGGCGCTCAGGCGATCGGGGTAATCGCTCATGATGCCGGCGACGCCGGCGTTGGCGAGTAAGCGCATGTGTGCGGGATGGTTCACCGTCCAGCAGATGACCTGGAGGTCGTTGCGTCTGGCTTCTGCGATCATGGCCGGAGTTACAAGGTCGCCGCGGACACAGAGTTGGCGGGCACCGATTTCCATAGCGCGCTCGATGGGTTTTTCGAGCTGGCCGTCATAGAGCAGGCCAGTCATGAGGGTTGGCTCGGCGCGGCGGACTGTCGCAACGAGCGAGGAATCGAACGAGATAACAACAACGCGCGCAATTTCGCCGGATTCGCGAAGCGAACCAATGAGGGCGTGCTCGCCGCCCCACGAACCTCCAGGTTTCAGTTCCAGATAGAAAACGACGTCGTGACGTTTGGCAAATTCGAGAATTTCCTCCAAAGTGGGAAGACGTTCACCGGTAAAGGAGCTGCCGAACCAGGAGCCAGCATCGAGGCGGCGAAGTTCGGCGAGAGTCAGTTCGTGAACGGAGCCTTGGCCGTTGGTGGTGCGATTTACGGTGTCGTCGTGGATGGCAACGAACCGGGCATCACGGGAAAGCTGCAAATCGGTCTCGATGAAGCTCAGGCCCATCGCCACCGCCTTACGAAAAGCAGCGAGCGTATTTTCGGGAGCGTAACCGGAGGCGCCGCGGTGCGCGATCAGAAGCAAAGGAAAACTCTCCCTGCGCCAGAAAGACAAAACACCGGGCAAATCGAAAAGTTGTGCTGGCCGCCGAACATTTCTTTTCCCATGCTAGCATCCCGCTTGCGGCCTGACATACAGCTTTCCCGCCATTTGAGGAATCTAATCAGTTAAGGAGTAACAACGAGTATCGAGGAGAGGGAGACATGCTACAGAAGATTCGGGCCCTTGCCGTTGCTTACCTGCTCGCTTTGAGTTTAGCGAGCTTGCCTAATTCCGTGCAGGCTGCCGGTGCGCAGAATGAACCGAAGCCTGCCAACAAGCTAATGAAAGAAGTGCGGCATGAATTGGTGATGCTGCCGTATTACTCTGTCTTCGACAATCTGGAATACCGCGTGGAAGGCGACAAGGTCGTGCTATCGGGCCAGGTAGTGCGGCCGACGCTGAAGTCGGACGCCGAAAATGTGGTGAAATCGATTGAGGGCGTGAGCAAGGTTGAAAATCAGATCGAGGTGCTGCCGGTCTCGCCGATGGACGATCAGCTGAGGCGCGCTTTGTACCAAGCGGTCTACAGTTTCGCGGGATTGTATCGTTACGGCACTTCCAGCGTGCCTTCGATTCACATCATTGTGAAGAACGGCAATGTGACGCTGGAAGGCGTCGTCGACAACGAATCCGACAAGAACCTGGCGGGTCTGCGCGCGAATCAGGTACCGAACGTATTCTCGGTAAAGAACAACCTCAGAGTGGTGAAGTCTTAAGACAAAAGCAACCGCGCACAAAGGGGAGGAGCGATGGCTCCTCCCCTTTTTCCTGCAAGTCAGAAGGTGATGGATGGGAAGTAAGCGCCGGCGGGCTCGTTATAAAAGCCGATGCTCATGAGAGTCATCGGCTCGACGACGCGCAAGCCTTGCCCGAGGCACCAGCGGAAGAGCTCCGCGTTGCGCGTCGGGATTAGGATGCCTGGCCCAAGAAACTCGTCCGCACCGGCGATCAAAGCCTGCAAGTCGCGCGTATTTTCCGCGACAGCGTGACCGAAGAAACCCATGGCCGTGGCGTAGCCAACAATTCGGCCGTCCAGCTCCACAAGGCGTGCTGTCCCCCAGGCGATTGCGTCCACCAGTTCGAAATGTCGCTTATGGCCGTGTACCCGCTGGCAGAGGGTGTCGCATGCATCGACGTCTGCGATCGTGACGGCGCGAACAGAGTAGGGCGCTGGAACGCGGTGAATCACAGGGCCATTCAGGACGGACAACGGTTCACGCGGATCGAACCCGAGTTTTGTGTAGAGAGACAAAGAGCGGTTGTGAAATGCCGCTTGTACAAGGCGGATGCCAGCCGCATCGGTGGCCAAGGCGCGGTCCATCACATCGCGCATCAGTTGGCGTCCGACGGTCGAGTTTTGTGCCGCCGGATCCACGGTGATGGGTCCGACGCCGGCGATTTCACAACGTTCGTCGAGACAGTTGCTGCCGACTATTTTTCCGCTAATTTCCGCAACGACGCAATAAAAGCGTTCGTGCGAGAACATTGATTTCAGCACTTCCGCGGCGACTTCCGCGTTCGGAAAATCCGGCGAGAAGTTATGATGGCGATTGACGGCGGTGAAAGCGTCGTAACAAATTCTCGCACACTCGGGAATGTCGGCCAGTTGCGCGCGACGGATGGTAACGGAACTGCCCGGGCATGCTGCCACTCCAGTCATCGAACGTTTCCTCCAGAAGTTAAGTAGACGCAAAGCTAGCGGCGTTTGTCGCATCCTAGCACCAAACGGCTTCACACGGCGCGGCTGGCTGATCGCAGCGCGAAATTGCACAAGATGACCCTTGGTACGGCGTCGCGCTATACTTTTTGCATGCATAAATGGGTAACGGTTCTTGCGACGGTCGTGGCTTCTCTGCTGCAAGGTGGCGTCGTGTCGTCGGCAGCCGGTCAAGATGCGGCTTGGCTGAAGGAAGTCAACACGTTTCGCGAAGACCGGGCGGCCGGGCTGCAAAAGCCTGATGGGTGGCTGTCATTGGTCGGATTGGAGTGGCTGCAGCCGGGCGAGACGAGCGTTGGTTCGGCGCCGGATAACAAGGTGAAACTTTCAGCGGCGCACCCGGCACATTTAGGGATTTTTCGACTGGAAGACAGTGTTGTGACGCTGCTGCCGCCAAAGGAAGGATTCCCGGCGGGACTAACCGTTGGCGGCGCGCCCGCAAAAGAGCAAGCGCTTCGCACAGACGCCGACGACGACAAGAATAGCCCGCATCTGATTATTGGCTCTTTGAATTTGTACGCGATTCGGCGTGCGGACCGCTTTGCCCTACGAATCAAAGATGCGAAGTCGCCTTCGTTGGTCAACTTTCACGGATTGAAATGGTACGCGCCGGACGCCACGTATCGGGTTACCGCGAAGTGGACTCCCTACGCGCCACAAAGAACCGTTTCTCTCTTGACACTGGTCGGGACGAGTTATCCGGCGCCGGTGCCGGGAGCGGCGGAGTTTGTCTGGCAGGGAAAGACGTACCGCATCGAACCAGTGTTGGAGGAACCAGACGCGAAAGAGTTGTTCTTTATTTTGCGAGATACGACGAGCACGGCGACGACCTACGGAGCGTGCCGGTTTTTGTACACACCGTTCCCTTCTCACGGGCTCGATAAGCCCGGCGAACTCGTACTCGATTTCAACAAATTGCGAAATCCGCCGTGCGCGTACACGCCCTATGCAACCTGCCCGTTGCCGCCCGTGGGAAACCGACTGCCGATCGCGCTGCGCGTGGGCGAGCAACGCTACCACGATTGAGCCTGAGGACTGAGACTTGATGACAACGGCTTTTCCGAACAATCCGTGGCGCGAGGGTGACGATCCCGACGCACGTGAACGGCTGGTGGCGCTGCGCAGCGCGTTGCTGCGATTGCACAAATCACTAATCGATATGGAGCGGCGGATTTACGAGAAAGAGTTTGGCGCAGTGAATGTGGGCGAACTCTTCCGACTTGTAGTGGATCATCCGCAGTTTGCCTGGCTGCACAATATTTCCGAGTTTGTCGTGCGCATCGACGAGACGCTGACGGGGGAAGCGCACGTTGTTCCCGCGGACGCGGCGACGGCTATCGCGCTGGCACGAAAAATGTTCACTCCGACGGCGGAAGGAGATGGCTTTCAGAAGAAATACTTTGACGCGATTCAGAACGATCCGAACGTGGTGATGGAGCACGGTGAGCTGGCGCGAGTGTTTTTGTCGGAAGACAACAACGGCGCGGGCGGAGCGAGTTGATGATGGATTTCATCCTGGCCCATGTGGAAGTAAAGCACAACGAAAAGGCGCACCGCTTTGAGTCTGAGATACACGGCATGCTGGCCGTGCTTGTTTACAGGATTGTGCTGGGACGAATGCTGATTCAGCACACCGAAGTGCCGCCGGCGCTCGAAGGGCGCGGGCTAGCGGCGAAGTTGACGCGAGTGGCGCTCGAGTATGCGCGCAACGAAAAGCTTCAGGTGGTGCCCGCCTGTTCGTACACCGCCTCGTTTATGGCGAAGCATCCCGAGTTCAACGATTTGCTCCCTCCCCCGCGATGAGTCCTAGCGCGGCTTTCCTGCAATTTGGATTTGTGAAGGGCGAAGCGCGCCCGCAAAAGGCGAGCTTCCAATGATGAGCTCAGCGCCTTCCGGACGGTCCCTCGCCTATCTAGCGCTTGTCGGAGGAATTCTCTGCATAGGGTGGTCCGCCATTTTCGTGCGGTGGACGGACATTCCGGGGCCGACTTCGGCGTTTTACCGGCTGCTAATCCCGGCGCTCGTGCTTGCACCAACGTGGTTATGGGACCGAAAGGAGCCGAGTGTTGACGGGAAAACACTGGTGGTCATTTGTGTAGGCGGCTTTTTTTTCGCGCTGGATCTGGCGTTTTACAACACTTCGATTCTTCGGACGTCAGCGGCCAACGCGACGTTGCTGGGAAACAACACGCCGATTTTTGTCGGCTTGATCAGCTGGCTTATCCTTCGCCGAAGGCCGAATTTGGCGTTTTGGTTGGGACTGGCGCTGGCGGTGAGCGGCTCGCTCGTCATTGTGTGGGGCGATTTAGCGCGGCACGCGAATTTAGGCTGGGGCGATGCGATGGCGCTGACGGCGTCCGCGTGCTTCGCGGTGTACCTATTGGCGACAGAGCAAGTGCGGGGACACACGGGCACGCTCGTCTTTCTGCGCCTGGCAATGGTCTCGAGCGCCGCCTTCCTTCTGTTGCTCGACTTGGCGATGCGAGTGCCTCTCGGGATCCCTTCGGGAAAATCGTTTGCGGCTTTGCTCGGCTTGGGATTGGTGTCGCAGTTGGGCGGCTATCTGGCCCTGACTTACGCGATGGGGCATTTGCCGGCGACAGTGACTTCCGTTTCCCTGCTGTCGCAGGGGCCGCTCACGGCGCTGC
>Ga0126376_10001958_pt1 | contig 11438 bp, 12 predicted proteins | sample PanSoiMetPlot_15_FD_92760 | JGI IMG/M metagenome (GOLD analysis project Ga0126376, IMG submission 92760) | Tropical forest soil microbial communities from Panama - MetaG Plot_15 | ecosystem: Environmental > Terrestrial > Soil > Tropical forest > Bulk soil | place: Panama | collected 2016-02-17
ACGGAACCTGAAATTGCACCGCCAATCACCGCCACGAAATGTTGCCCAGGATTCGTCATATGCCTGCCACCCCCAGTGCATGCGAGCGCGATTGTACAACGCAATCGCGCAAAGTGTCCCCAAGCAAGGAGGCGCGATCAGGCCAGATATCTTTTGCGAATCGCATCAGCATACAGAAGTGAAACAGCGTTGTTTTGTGTTGCTTCAAGACATTCGTCAGGAACGAAAAAAGAACTCGCCCCACGCAGGGCTCGTCGATCGGCAATCTCGCTCGCTTCTATTCAACCAGCTGGAGATTACGTCCAATGCGCACGCCATTGACCAGAATCACGCTTTGGTCAAGCAACTGATCCCCCCGCTCGAAAGATCGTCATCGATCCAAAACGATAGGTTTGGACCGAAGCTTCCTGCGCTAGGGATCAGGGCAGCAAAGTGCAGGAAAACCCTTACCCGATAAGTGCAGGACTTTGCGAAAGTTGTGCATCGCCACGTAGAGCAAGATTCGGTTTCGACAGATTTGCCCACTCTTTGAACGACATGTCCAACAAAGACAACAACTTACAGTGCGCCGTGGTTTCGTAAATGAAATTAGGTTGGTGAGTTGCGTGCTCTTGCCAACCCAGTAGTCCTTCCGCAGGGCCTGTCCCCACAAGTCCCCGCATTCTGTTCCGCGAGCACGAGACGTCCAGCTCATGTTGGCTTTCTTGGCCGACATGTTGCCCCGGATTCGTGTGCGCAAGTCAATCCAACGAAGGAGATCTCGCATGACGTTCACTCAGTTCATCAGCAAGTTCCATCGGGAAGAGTCGGGGCAGGATTTGGTGGAATACGCTCTGGTTCTGGCTGCCGTAGCTACTGCAGTCGTGGCTGGCTCGGCGACGTTGTCGGCTGACATCGCGAATGCGATGACCACGCTGAACACGAAGATTCAGAACGCGCTTAACGGAGTGTAATTCTGCAGGGCGCCGCGCGGCACAGCCCGTGCGGCACGGCGCCGCTCCGGTTCGTTTGAGAGGGAGAAGTTTAGGCCAATGGCGGCACGAAGTGAAATTGTGCGTGCAGACGCAATGAAGGAGATTTCGTATGGCTTTCACTCAGTTCATCAGCAAGTTCCATGGGGAAGAGTCGGGGCAGGATTTGGTGGAATACGCTCTGGTTCTGGCTGCCGTGGCTACTGCAGTTGTGGCCGGCTCGGCCACCTTGTCAACAGACCTCGCGAACGCGATGACGACGCTGAACACGAAGATTCAGAACGCGCTTAACGGAGTGTGATTCCGCGGAGCGCCACGTCGTGCCCAGTCCGCGATGGGGCGCTCCCCTTTAAGAGTGAGGTCATGAACACGGCTCAATTCATGTCTACGCTGGCAGTAACGGTCGCCGTTTGCGCCGCAATCACTGATTTTCGGGAACGGCGGATTCCCAATTGGCTTACGTACACGGCAACCTTACTTGGCTTGGCGCTGCAAGGCATGCTCCACGGTTGGGGAGGCCTCGTGACGAGCACGCTCGGCGGCCTCATCTTTGGCGGAACGCTGTTCTTGTTTTACCTGATCCGAGCGATGGGAGCAGGGGACGTCAAGCTGGCCGCCGCTCTAGGTTGCATTGTTGGACTAGGCGCGTCCTTGCAGGTGCTTTTCGCTACGGCTTTGGCCGGAGGCGTCTTGGCAATCATTTTCACGATAGTTTCCGGCCGAATTGTCGAGACACTGCGCAACACCTTGTGGGTTGTTGCATTTCACGGCCAGCACGGCTTGCAAAGCCATCCGACAATTAACCTAGATAATCCAGCCAGCGCACGAATGCCTTACGGACTAGCGTTTGCCGTCGGCACTTTGTGTTGGGCTGTTTCCTCGCAGCTCTGGAGATAAGTCATGGGAACACGAAGACTCGGTTTTGCTCTGTTTGCAGCACTGGTGATTTCTTTGGGAATCACATCAATTTTTTATGTGCGTATTTCACGCACCCAAGCCAGTGCGCGGCCTAAGACGAAGCGCATCATTGCAGCGGCTACAGTCTTGCAACCCGGCACTCCCATCATTGCAGAGAACCTTACAGAGATTAACTGGCCCGAGAATGTACCGCTGGACGGGCTCCTAGACAAAAAGGAGGACGCCGTCGGCCACGTTCTGATGTACGGCGTTGCAGCCAATCAACCAGTTTTGCGCCGGGACTTAGCAGCCAGTACGAGTCTGGGCCTTGCGGCCAAGATTCCTGACGGAATGCGGGCAACCGCAGTGAAAACGAATGAAGTCACGAATGTGGCTGGATTTATCTTTCCTGGTTCTCACGTAGATGTGCTGGTAACGATGAAGACCGAGAACAACATGGCGAGCATGGAAACACAGACCGTGCTGCAGAACGTCCAGGTCCTGTCTACAGGAACGAAAATGGATCCGGATCCGAATGGCAAACCGGAGAACGTGACTGTGGTCACTCTGCTGGTCACGCCAGAACAATCAGAAAAGCTGGCCCTTGCGCAGAGCCAGGGCACGATTCATTTTGCGATGCGCAATGGAGCGGACTCTAGGAATTCGGATGTTGCTCCGGTTGACGTAGCTGAATTGGCCGGAATCCCCAAGAAACCGTCTATGCCGGAAGCGCCGCGGCTCAAGCAGCACGTGGTGGTTGTGAAGCCGCCGGTGCCGCAAGTTTACGCGGTGGAAACGGTGGTCAACGGGAAGTCCACGATCACAAAATTCGAGATGAAGCCGGAGTAGGTGAAAGGGGTCTCCATGCAGGTCGGCAAAGCGCGGCATCTTCAACTTTTCTGTGTTTTGACCATAGGGGTCATTTGCGGAACGGCCAATGCGCAGATTCCGTCCACGTCCGCGAGCCAACAAACGGCGACGGCAGAGAGTTCCGAGAACCAGGTTGTCCACATCCTTGTGGGTCACTCGGTCCTGGTTCGCACGGATCCCCGTCTTCAAAGAGTATTGGTTGGCAATCCCAACGTGGTGACAACGGCAACAACGGCTCCCAATGAAGTGGTCTTGACGGCAACGGCTGCAGGCAGCAGCAGCGTCGTCCTTTGGCAGGAGGACAATCGGTCACGGATTATCGAAGTCTTCGCCGATCTGGACGTGTCTTTGTTGCGTGACACGATTGCGCGTGGATTGCCGGGCGAAACCATTCAAGCCGAGGCTGAGGAGGGAAGGGTTGTTCTGACTGGAACGGCATCGTCTCCCGCAGTTGCCGAGCAGATTGGAAAGATGGCAGCACCATTCTCCAAAGAAATTGTGAATTCTATCCAAGTCGCTGCACCGCATCGGCAAAAACAGATCTTGTTGAAGGTTCGGTTTGCAGAGGTGGACCGCACGAAGCTCACCCAGTTTGGTATCAACCTCTTCAGCACTGGAGCAGCAAACACCTTTGGTGCGATTGGCACGCAACAGTTCGGCGGGTTCACCGGCAGCAATGTAGGTTCAGTTCCCAGCAGCACTGGCCGCCCCACGATATCCGGCAGCAATGTCGCCTCTGGATCCATCGGCGCGACCCTTGCGGGCCAGCCTGGTGCTTTTGGCGCCAATGATCTGCTCAATTTGTTTCTCTTCCGCAGCGACATCAACCTGGGAGCAATCATTCGGGACTTGCAAGAGAGGAATGTTCTGCAGATCCTCGCTGAGCCGAATTTGCTAGCGGCTAATGGTGAGAAGGCGGAGTTTTTGGCGGGCGGAGAATTACCTTATCCGGTCGTTTCGGGCGTGGCAGGGCAAGCCACTATAAGCGTTCAATTCAAGCCCTTCGGCGTCAAATTGGAGTTCGTTGGGAACATCGAGAGCGGGAACACGGTGCGGTTGAAAGTTTTTCCTGAAGTCAGCTCGCTGGACTTTTCGAACGCCGTCACCATTAGCGGATTTGTGTTGCCGGCAATTGCGACTCGCCACGCTGAGACCGTGGTGGAGTTGAGCGATGGGCAGAGCTTTGGCATTGCGGGACTGCTCGACCAGAGAGTTACAGCGCAATTTTCCAAGGTACCGGGCATCGGAGACCTACCCATTCTGGGGCAACTATTCAGGTCCAGGTCAATAAACAAAACTAATTCCGAGCTGATTGTGATCGTCACGCCGACGATTATTGACCCGGGCGCGGCGCCAACTGCGGCACCAGAGTTGCCCAAGATGCCCATCCCCCCGATAGACCAAAAGCAGTTTGACACCAAAACGCCGTCTGGGCACGGGAGCAGGTGAAACATGGCTGCAGCGCAAAGCTCGAACAGAGTCGCAGTGATGGCAGTTTGCCTCGATCCGACGTCTTACCATGCCGTGTCGCAATTCGTAGCCGGCGTGCCTGGAGCCGTCATGGTGGGCAACCTAGACCACTATGCCGGCGCAGAGCGAGAGATTGGTCGCACTTTGGATTTTGCGCACACGCGCGTTTGCTTCATTGATTTTGACCAAAGTGCGGAGGAGGCAATCTGGGTCACAGAGCGGTTGCGTACTGAATTTCCGGATGTGCACTCATTTGCCGTGTCCGCTTTTTCTGAACCTGAAGGAATCATCACAGCTATGCGCGCGGGCTGCGCGGAATATCTTCTGAAGCCCATTCAGCACGATCGTGTCCTAGACGGACTGTCGCGCGTTGAGGCCAAGCAGAAAAAGAAGGCTCGGTCGCGAGTTCGCGGAAAAGTCATCACTCTTGTTGGAGCGAAAGGCGGCACCGGCGTTACATCGCTGGCGCTGCATTTGGCGCTCGAACTGGCTCGAGAAGGAAAGCGCAAATGCCTTTTGGTTGATCAGCATCCGTCGCTCGGTGATGCATCCTTGTATCTCGGCGCCGGACGGCAACAATACAGCTTTTATGAACTGGCCAACAATGTGGACCGTCTCGACGAAGAACTGCTTGGCGGGTTTCTCTTGAAACATGATTCCGGACTCCATGTGCTCGATTCGCCGGAGGCAGTTGATTCGGTTCACCATACATCACCTTCGGCGATGGAACACGCGCTGGCCTTTCTTGGGGAGACATATCAATTCGTGGTCGTGGATTGCCCGCCGGGGCTCAGCGAGGGAACACTTGCGTGCATCTCCCAGTCGGACCATGTGGCCATAGTGATGACGGCGGAGTTACCGTCGGTGCGCAACACGGTCCGCTATGTGGAGCACCTATCGAGGTTGGGGTACAGCCCAGCCAACATACATGTCGTGGTCAACCGCCACTCCAAGAAGGGCCCGCTGACCGACGACCGCATCGAAAAAGCACTGGGACGGCAGATTTCGCTAAGAGTGCCGAATAGCTACAACGAAGTAATTCGGGCGATCAATTCGGGAGCACCCATCTCTTCCGGAAACAAATCCGATTTTGGCGCGGCAGTGCAAAAGTGGGCTCATGAATTGACAAGCCGCAACGGAAGGGACAGCGCCAAAACGATCGCTCCCGTCCAGCCTACAAGCGGCATGAGAGCGCTGTTTGGCATATAGCTCGGTAGGAGAAAACTAGGATCATGGCATTTGGATTTGCTACATCGCCGACTCCTCAAGCGCCACAAGGTACACCGGCGCCCCTCTATAAGTCGTACCAGGAGCTGAAGACAGGCCTCCATCGTGACCTACTGAATAAAATTGACTTGGAAAAACTCACCTCGCTTCAAGATGTGCGCGCGCGCAACCAAGTGCAGGCAGTCATTTACGATTTGATTAGTGCGGCGAACATTCCCCTCAGCGGCACGGAAAAAGAGCGAATCTGCCGAGAGGTGCTGCACGAAGTTTTCGGTCTGGGCCCCCTCGAACCGCTCTTGCAAGATGCATCCATTACGGAAATTCTCGTGAACACCCATCGGCAGGTATACATCGAGCGCGGAGGCATACTCGAACTTACGAGTGTGGCTTTCAAAGATCCTGCGCATTTGCGCCACATCATAGACAAGATAGTGTCAAATGTGGGGAGACGCGTGGACGAGTCGTCGCCCATGTGCGACGCACGGTTGGACGATGGCTCGCGCGTAAATGTGGTAATCCCTCCGCTGGCCATCGATGGGCCGGTGATGTCCATCCGGCGATTCGGCCGAACGCCCGTTGGCGTCGAACAGATGCTCGCCAAGCACAGCATTACGACACCGATGCTGGAGCTTTTGAAGAGCGCGGTGAAAGCGCGCCTCAACATCGTAGTTTCGGGCGGCACGGGTGCAGGCAAAACCACTTTACTGAATGCGTTGTCGAGTTTTATCTCCAAGCAAGAGCGAATCGTCACCATCGAAGACTCCGCCGAATTGCAGCTGCAGCAGCCGCACGTGGTTCGGATGGAGTGCCGTCCTCCGAACGTTGAAGGCAAGGGTGCAGTCCGCCAGCGCGAGCTAGTAATCAATTCTCTTCGCATGCGCCCGGATCGCATCGTCGTGGGTGAGGTCCGAGGCGGCGAAGCGCTGGATATGTTACAGGCCATGAATACCGGGCACGACGGCTCGCTGACAACGATTCACGCGAACAATCCGCGCGACGCGATTGCCCGCCTGGAAACCATGTCCTTAATGGCCGAAATTAATTTGCCCGACAAAGCCATCCGGCAACAAATCGCGTCGGCCGTATCAATCATTGTGCAGATAGCCCGCCTCAGCGATGGTACTCGCCGCGTAACGCAAATTTCCGAGGTTACCGGAGTTGCGGACGACATGGTGACGCTCCAGGACATTTTCGTGTTTGACCGCCTCGGCATCGGGGCTAACAACCGCGTGCTGGGGCGTTTCCGAGCCACAGGCGTGCGGCCGACATTCAGCGAGAAGCTGAAGCTATCGGGTTTCCAGTTGCCGCAAAACATATTCGAGCACGTTTGCGAGGTCTAGCAGTGACGCTAGTCAGCATTTTTCTGATTATTTTGATCACGGCTTTCGCCGTGGTGGCGTTTTTTACCGAACCATCGAAAACCGACAAGCGGATTCACTCAAGACTGGCGTCGCTTGATCGAAAAAGGACTACTTCAGGAAACGACGAGCCCGACATCGTGAAGGAAGTCACGTTCAGCACCATCCCTGCGTTTGACAAGTTTCTTAGGCATAATCGCGCCGCCGTAGGGCTGCAACTGTTAATCGAGCAGTGTGACGTGCGCTGGACGGTCGGGCGAATCGTTTTCAGCATGCTGGCTCTTGTAGGCTTGGGCGCCGTGCTGGGCAACTGGTGGGTTGCGCCGGGCATTCTGGGCTGGATCCCGGGACTGACACTAGGCATCATCCCTTACCTTTTTCTACTACAAAAACGCAAGCTGCGACATCGGCGCTTTTCGGAGCAGCTCGCAGAAGCTATCGATCTTATGTCACGCGGGTTGCGGGCAGGCCAGGCGCTGCCGGCAACCATTGAGACTATTGCCCAGGAATCCGGCGAACCTCTGCGTTCCGAGTTCCGCCGGACAGCCGATGAACAGAGCTACGGCCTTCCCTTTCGAGAAGCGATGTTGAACCTCGGCCGCCGCGTCCCCGTCGCGGACCTACAGTTTCTTGTTACGGCGATTCTCGTTCAGAAAGAGACCGGCGGCAATCTGGCGCAAATCTTGGACAAGGCTTCGCATGTGATTCGTGAACGCGTTCGTGTGGCGGGCCAACTTCGGACTCGCACGGCCCAGGGACGCTTGACAGGCTGGGTCCTATGCGCTTTGCCGTTCGTTATTTTCATAGCACTAAGCTTCTTGAATCCGGGGTACGGACGGATCCTCTTTGAGGATTCGTTCGGTCAAAAGTTGGTGGCCGGTGCAGCGGTCTTGATGGTGATTGGGATCCTGCTGATACGGAGAATCGTAAATGTCAAATATTAAAGGGCAGACGACATGCTTCTGTTCCTGATCTCCGCGACCATTACCCTGTTTCTCCTGGCCACTATGTTCATTCTGGTTTTGGGTGGCAAGGAAACGATTGATGATCGATTGATGGAAATCTCTGCTTCGCAAAAGTCCGATACACGCTCAATCGTTGACACCCCCCAGAGCGCGCTGGCGCAAGTCGCTAGCGTGGTCACTGGTCTTTTTAAACCCATTCGCGGCCTGATTTCCGGATCGGATGCCGACATGGCCTACCGACTTACTCTGGCGGGATTTCGAAAGCCGGAGCACATAGAAATCTTTACCGCCACGAAGATGCTGTTGCCCGTGATTGCCATTGCTGCGGGAACGTTCTTCGGGAGCAACATGATCACGGCGATTCTGGTGGGCGCTGTGTGCGGTTTTTTGGCCCCGGATCTCGTGCTCTCATATTTAGTTACGCGTCGACAGGAGGGCATCCGTCGGAAATTGCCTGACGCACTCGACCTGTTGGTCATTTGCATGGAGGCTGGATTGGGCATCGATCAGGCCATGGTCCGAGTAGGCGAGGAGATAAGACTGACTTCACCGGCGCTGGCCGAAGAACTCCAAATCATCAATCGCGAACAGCGCGCCGGCAAGCCTCGTCTGGATGCTTGGCGGAGCATGGCGGAACGAGTCGACATCGACGTCGTGAGGCAATTTGTCACCATGCTCGTACAAACCGAGCGCTTCGGTACCCCTATTGCCAGCGCACTTGGCCAATTTGCTGACACCCTGCGAACGCGCCGCAGCCAGATTGTCGAGGAAGCGGCGGCCAAGACGGGTGTCAAACTACTGTTCCCCCTGGTGCTGTTCATCTTTCCGAGCATTTTTGTGGTCACTCTGATGCCGGCGATTCTCAGGATCGGTAAAGTATTTTCGGATTTCGGGAAATAACATGCGGTGGCAAAGAAAAGCTCTGCGCGCAAAGAATGCAACGCGAGGGACCATCGTCGGTCAGCGCATACGCGTGGCGGAAAGCGGACTGCAGAGGATTATCGGCCTCTTGGGAGAGCGCACACTTTCGTCAGGCGACGGGCTGCTCATCGTGCCATCACAAGGTGTACACACCTGGGGCATGCAATTCCCCATAGACATCGCCGTTCTAGACGCCAACTGGAAAGTAATCGCCACGCGGCAGCACATGCGCCCGTTCCGATTAACCCGAGTGTTTTGGAAGGCGGCAGCGGTGCTCGAGCTGCCCTCGGGGACTTTGGATCTAACCTTCACGTCTGTCGGCGACCTGATTGAGTTCGAAGGTGTCGGAGCTCAAGCACTCTCGGTATAAGAATATGGAAACACCGCTGAGAAAATCGTGCAGAAAGAGCGGAGACGAAGGCCAGAACGGCCAAAGTTTGATCGAAACGGCTATTGCCATGCCTCTCTTACTTGGCTTGGCCTTCAATATCATCAATTTCGGATACATGTGGTTCATGGTTCTCACGCTCTGCGCTGCACCGCGAATGGGCGTGCAGTTCGCAACACAAGGTGGCGCTGCGGGAACGTCGACGGCCGCTCCCAATACGACGACGGTTAGTGACCTTGTTTATGACAATCTGACGCACGCTATCAGTGGAGCAAATGCTTCTAATGCGGGAGTGCGGGTTTGCTCGAATGCCAAAGGCGTTAATCCAACAACAAATGTCGCACTATGTGATCAATTTGGCCCAGCTTTTGCGTTCGGAACGCCCGCCGCAGACCCGGAAGCGCCGGTTTTCGTGCTAGACCGTGTAGACGTTGAGTACACGCTCAAACCGATTATTCCAGGCACAGCTTTCAACATTATTTTGCCAGCTAACCTGACGTGCCGTCGCCAGGTCTCCATGAGGTCTTTGTACTGACATGCGACCCAGGATGTGCATTCGACGGAAACAGCAAAGGGGCCAGAGCCTCGTCGAGACTGCGCTCATGACCGTTGTGATTCTGACCGTAGTGTTCTCGGTTTTTGAATTGGGCTGGCTCATGTATACCTGCTCCGTTTTGGCCGACGCTGCGAACGAGGGTGTGCGTTATGCCATCGTGCACAGCGGTGGAGACCCAACAGGAGCGCAAGCAAAGGTCAAGACTTTCGCTGGCACGTCGATGCATAACGTCAGCGCAATATCTACTTCGGTGACGTTTCCCGACGGCAGTACCGCCCCGCCAAATCGTGTTCGAGTGACGGTGACCTACACATACATTCCGTACCTTCCTAAGTTCATCACCGCCCCTACGATGCACACTTTTGCGGAAGGACGAATGGTGGCGCAATAGTATGAAACACGAGTGCACTCAAATTCGAAGTCGACCCTCGCAGAAGGGGCAGGCATTTCTCATCATCACGATTTTCATCGCGATGTTATTGCTGGCGATGCTTGGCCTGGCAACAGATTACACGCAAGTGTGGGCTCACCGCCAAATGGCCCAAGGTGCGGCAGATGCTGCATGTCAAGCCGGAGCCGCGGATCTCTTTCTGAAAGGCACCGATCCGACAGCCCCAACCGACTTTCCGGCGCTCGATTTCTCCTGGATTGGCACAAACTTTGATTGCAGCACGAAAGCTGGGAGTTCCCCGTGTCAATACGCGTCGCTCAATGGATACGCGGGGTCGCATGTAAGTGTAAGTTTTCCTACGAGCGTGCCGGGCGTCGCCGGCATCCCGGGCGGTTTCCCCGCCGTCGCCAGCCCGTATATTAAGGTGACGGTAACAGACCCAGTCGACATGTGGTTTACGAAGTTGCTTTCCTCGACCAAGACGGTCAACGTCACCGCCACCGCAAGCTGCGGATTGCAGGCGATCAATGCCCCCGTGCCGCTGGTCGTCTTGCATCGGACCGCCGGCCCATCATTCCAGGTAAACGGTACTGCCTCGATCTCTATCCTCGGTGGGCCCCAGCGGTCCATTCAGGTGGACTCCAGCAATAACACGGCGGTCAGCGTTGGCACCGTGGATCTCCACCAGGCCGGGCCAACCAATAGCGGCGCTGACTTCGCACTCTTCGGGGGACCCACGGCACAGCCGACTGGCGTCAATGTTGGCACTGTTGGCCACTGGCTTCCCGGAGCGAATCCCTTCGGGGATCCGTTTGCTTCGGTCACCGCTCCAGCGAAACCAACAACCAACGGGACAGCAAGACCTGTACCTTTCGGCATCAATGGTTGTCCGGATCCAGCTGGCTGTGTTGAGTTCACCCCCGGGGACTACACGACGTGCTCAAGCGGAACGATTGCTCCTGGTGCAAATGGCTGTTTGAGCCTCCCCTATTCCGGATCCAATCCTAAGTTCAATGCTGGTGGGGTGAATTGGCAGGCGGGACAGGCGTATGGGGTGGGTGCGCTGATCAAGCCTTCGACGCCGACGTGTGCCAGCAGTGCAAATTCTGGTGGATTTGTTTACATGGCGGTCACTGCCGGCACCTCATCGGGAACGTGTCCGTCATCGTTTAATCAAGTTCGATGCACCCGCCAAGCAGACGGAACTTGCTCGGGTGGAACGACGCCCGATGGAACAATCGTTTGGCGGAATGTTGGAGTCGCTTCAACTGGGCCAAGCACGGCAATTTTCGACCCAGGATTATATTTTGTTGGTTCGCAGGGCTTTAGCCTCGGTTCTGGGTCGACCGCGCGCATAAGCACTTCGACAGGTGACGGCAGCAAAGGAGTGATGTTTTATTTCAACACGTCTGGTAGCGTCAAGA
>Ga0126376_10001959_pt1 | contig 11435 bp, 9 predicted proteins | sample PanSoiMetPlot_15_FD_92760 | JGI IMG/M metagenome (GOLD analysis project Ga0126376, IMG submission 92760) | Tropical forest soil microbial communities from Panama - MetaG Plot_15 | ecosystem: Environmental > Terrestrial > Soil > Tropical forest > Bulk soil | place: Panama | collected 2016-02-17
AAGAAGACCAGCTCGTCGCGCTGAAAAAGCGCGGCGAGGACAATGGCGTCGAGGGCTTGCAGCTGATTGAAGCGGCGGAAATTCGCAAGCGCGAGCCGCACATCAAGGGACATGCCGCGATGGCCGTGCCGTCCACGGGAATCGTTTCCGCCGAGGAACTGGTGCACGCGTTTGCGCGGCTTGCAACCGAACAGGGCGCGAACATTGTCGATCACGCGAAAGTGACTTCGCTCGAGCCGAATGGCAAGACGATTCGAGTCGGATTGCGCATCGGGGACGAAGAGGATTCGCAAACGGAAACGATTGAAGCGCGCTGCGTGATCAACGCGGCCGGTCTTTATTCGGACGAAGTCGCAGCGATGCTCGGAAACAATTCCTGGAAGATTTATCCCGTGCGCGGCGAATATTGCGAAGTACGCGGCCCGCGGTCTTCGCTTATCAATAATCTCGTCTATCCGTTGCCGCACGCAGATGGCTTGAGCCTGGGCGTGCATTTCACGAAAACTTTGTGGGGAACATTTTTGCTTGGGCCGACCGCGACGTACGTCGACAGCAAGGCAAATTACGAAAAAGACCGCTTGCCGATTGCAGCTTTTGCGGAAAGCGCGAAAACGCTTTTGCCGGAGATTGAAGAGAAGGATTTGCAGCTTGGCTATTCCGGATTGCGTCCCAAATTAGTGCCGCCGACCGGCCATGGCATCGCGGACTTTGTGATTACGCGCGACCCGAAGGTGCCGCAGGCGATTCAGCTGGTGGGGATTGAGTCGCCGGGACTCACGGCTGCGCCGGCGATTGGGAAGTACGTCGCGCAAATGGTTGCGGAGATTTTGAACTGAAGAAGAACACTGCAGCCTGAGGAAGTTCAGCGGCGCATCTTAAATCAAAAGAGAGTTTCCTCGATTTCGCTTTGCCTGCCGTAGGCAGGCAAACTCCGCTCGGAATGACATGTGTTTTAGAAGTTGCAAGCTATTCGATGACGATGCGAAGGAACTTTTTCTTGCCGGCGCGGAGAAGGAATTCGGAGGGCGCGGAAAAATCGATATCTTTCCGGAAATCGTCCACGCGAGTTTCATTGATTTCCACGCCGCCCTGCTTGATCAAACGCTCAGCTTCACTTTTGGAAGGAGCAAGAGAAAGTTCGACGAGCAGCGTGGTAAGCTTCTTTGCCGGGCCGCGCGGGATCTTTTTCACCGGCGCCTCAGCCGGGGCTTCGCGGTCGCGGAAGACCCGTTGGAAATTGTCCGCAGCTTTTTTCCCTGCGTCGCCGCCATGGAATCCGGAAACGACTTCTGACGCAAGTCTCATCTTTGCGTCCATGGGATGCAATTTGCCGGAGGAGACTTCAGTTTTGAGGGCGTCAATTTCCTGCGGCGTACGGTCGGTGACGAGTTCGTAGTAGGCCCACATCAACTCGTCGGGAATGGACATGAGCTTGCCGAAAATGTCGGCGGGCGTTTCGGTGATGCCGACGTAGTTGTCGAGGCTCTTCGACATTTTGCGTGAGCCGTCGAGGCCGACAAGAATCGGCATGGTGACGCAGATTTCACCTTCGAGGCCGTATTCGCGCTGAATTTCGCGGTGCACGAGCAGGTTGAACTTTTGTTCTGTGGCGCCGAGCTCGACGTCGGATTTGAGCATGACGGCGTCGTATGCGGTCAGCAAAGGATAGAGCAGTTCGTGGACGGAAATGGGCTGTTCGTTATCGAGGCGCGAACGAAAATCTTCGCGCTCGAGCATGCGCGCAAGGCGATAGTGGCCGCAAAGGCGGACGATGTCGTAGCTGGACAGTTTGTCGAGCCATTCGCTGTTGTAGCGAACTTCGGTTTTCTCCTTGTCGAGAATCTTGAAGACCTGTTCCAGGTAAGTTTTCGCGTTGGCGTCGACTTCCTCGCGGGAGAGCGGAGGGCGAGTTTCCGAGCGGCCCGTGGGGTCGCCAATCATGGCCGAAAAATCGCCGATGAGGAAAATTGCTGTGTGTCCCATCTCCTGAAAATGTCTTAGTTTGCGGAGGACGACAGTGTGGCCGAGATGAATATCGGGTGCAGTGGGATCGACACCGAGATAAACGCGCAGTGGGACACTGGTTTTGAATGATTTTTCGAGGCGCGCGCGCAGTTCCTCTTCGCGAATGATTTCTGCGACACCTTTTTTCAAGTAGGCGAGCTGTTCACCAACGGGTTTGAAGGTAGGAGTCATTTTCAAGAGCGTACAACGCGCCTGCCGGCGATTTTGTAATTTCCTTCTAGAACGATTTTGACAGCTTCAGAATAAATTCGGTGCTCTTCTTTCAAAATTCTGGTGCCGAGCGTTTCTTCCGTGTCGTCGTCTTCGACCGGGACAACGGATTGCAGAATGATAGGCCCCGCGTCGAGATTTTCGTCAACGAAATGGACCGTGCAACCGGCGAGTTTTACGCCGTAATCGAGAGCCTGTTTCTGTGCTTCGAGGCCGGGAAAGGATGGGAGCAGCGATGGATGAATGTTCAAAATTTTTTGCGGGAAGGCCGCGACGAAATAGGGCGAGAGCAAACGCATATAACCGGCTAGGCAGATGAGGTCGACTTTCGCTTCGCGCAGGGCGGCGGCGACGAGCCGGTCGTAAGCTTCGCGCTCGAGGCCTTTTGACGGGATGACGCGAGTCGCAAGGCCCCGCGATTTGGCGCGATCGATTCCGGCGGCTGCTTCGCGATTGCTGAGGACGAGGGCGATTTCCGCATTGGGAATGCGGCCGGAGGCGACGGAGTCGGCGAGGGCTTCGAAGTTCGAGCCGCGGCCGCTCAATAGCACGGCTATGCGATGAGTCATAAACAGAAAACGGTAGCACAGATACGAGGTGAGCCAAAATGTGTCGGCTGGAAGCCGGCGTTGCGGAATAAGAGAGATTCCTCCGCTCCGTAGCCCGGGCGTGCGAACACCGCACACAAGAAAAAGCCGGGCTACTCCGGTCGGAATGACAGTTTGGGTTATGGCCTTCCCGTTTTACCGCACGACTAAAGTCGTACCCTCCCAACAGATAGGAGTGGTGACTTCAGAAAGGAGAAAAGCGGATTCCTCGTGCAAGAACCGCCCTCGGAATGACAATTGTACTCGTTAAGCCCAGGAGTAGCCGTGTTTCGAAAGAGGCAGGGAGCGGATGCGGTCGCCGTTGGCGGCGAAAATGGCGTTGGTGACGGCGCCTAAAACCGGCGGAAGAGCAGGTTCGCCGAGGCCCGTGGGGGAATTGTCCGTTTTGAGATAGTGAACAGAAATGTCGACGGGTGCTTTTGAAATGCGGACGGGCTCGTACTCGTTGAAGTTGCTTTGTTTTGCGCGTCCGCCATCGATGGTGATTTCCTGAGCCATCAACTGGCTGAGCGCTTCGACGACGGCGCCCTGCGTTTGATTTTCCGCGTTCAGCGGATTGATGATCTGGTTGCCGATGTCGCCGGCGATCCAGATTCTTTCGGCTTTCACTTTCTTTTTGGCGTCTACGTGAAGAAGCGCGACTGAAGCGAAATGGCCGCGATGCGAGAAATGAAAACCTACGCCCATGCCGGTTCCTTTCGGCAAAGTACGCTTGCCCCATTCTGATTTTTCGGCGACGAGTTCGAGAACACCGCGCATACGGTCGGGATTGAATTCCGGAGTGCCTGCTGGAGCGGTCGTCGAAGCATTTGTGACCCGAGGTGCGCTCAGCAGTTGGAGGCGGAATTTCACGGGATCCATTCCGGCTGCGTGGGCGAGTTCATCTAGAAAAGATTGAAAGACCCATGCGTAGCCATTGCTGCCGGGCGCGCGCAAAGCGTAGGTGGGAATTCCGGAAGGCATCAGCGATGCGCCGAAAGAAAATGCAGGGACAAAGCTCGCGGGAAATTCGTTGGCACCGATTCCAGCCGAAGGAGCAAACGATTTGTCCTTGCCAAGACTGACGAAATGATTCTTCCAAGCGACGAGTTTGCCGGAGGAATCGACTCCACCTTTCAAATAATGAAAACCGATGGGGCGATAGTGGTCATGGTGGAAATCGTCCTCGCGCGTCCAGAGAAGCTTAACGGGCACGCCGACTTCCTTGGCGATTGTAGCGGCTTCGACCATGTAGTCGTTGGTGAGACGACGGCCAAAACCACCACCGGCGCGGCGGAGGTGAACCGTGATATTCGCTTCGGGAATCTTTAGCACGTCAGAGACTAGACGGCGGCCGTTTTCGGGAGTCTGGCTGGGTGACCAGATTTCGAGATTGCCGTCTTTGTAATGGGCGAGGCAGTTTTGCGGCTCCATCGGCGCATGGGCAAGGAACGGGTAGGCGTAGGCTGCTTCAATGGTTTTTGCGGAGGACTTGAAAGCTGCATCGGCGTCGCCATCGGTGCGCAAGAAAAAGACAGGATTGTTCTTGGAGAGCTCATCCGCAGTAGTGGCGAAATTTTGGCTGCTTTGTTGCCCGGTTGGGCTGTCGCTCCAGGTGATGCGAAGTTTCTTGCGCGCTTGGTTTGCTTGCCACCAGGAGTCCGCAACAATCGCGACGCCACAATGCAGGCCGAGGAGATCCTGCGTGCCTTCAATGATGAAAGCGTGTTTGATGCCGGGGAGAGCGCGGACCTCGTCAATGTTGGCAGTAGCGATTTTGCTGGCGAATACCGGGCACTTTTCAAAGACAGCGTAGAGCATGCCAGGGACTTTGAAGTCGATGGAGTAAGAGAATTTTCCGGTGACGATGAACGGATTGTCCACACTGCGCGTTGGTTTGCCGATGATTTTGTAGTCTTTGGGATCTTTTGGTTTGACGGATTGCAAATCGGGCGGAGTAAGTGTGGCGACTTTGGCGGTGAGTTCGCCATAGCCGAGCGAACGATTAGACGCGGAGTGGATCACGCGGCCGGAAGCGGTGGAGCACTCAGACTCGGAAACGTTCCAGGTTTGGGCAGCGGCGGTGAGGAACATTTGGCGAGCAGCGGCGCCGCAACGGCGCAGGGGATCCCAGTTGATTGGAGTGGCCGTGCTGCCACCGGCGCGCTGAGGGCCGAATTTTGTTTCATCAAGATCGGCCTGTTCGATGCGGACGTCCTTCCAATCCACGTCGAGCTCATCGGCGAGAATCATTGGTAGGTGCGTTTTGACGCCCTGGCCGACTTCAGGATTCTTGGAGAGGATGCTGACGATACCGTCCGGTGCGATGCGGAAAAAAGCGAGCGCGGCAAAGGCAGGAGTCGGAGCAGCGGCGGCAGAGCCTTGTGCGAGTGCGGCAAGCGGTCGCGCGTGGAGGGCGATAAGGATGCCGCCTCCGGCAAGCGAACTGATTTTCAGGAATTCACGGCGCGCAAGAAAAGTGGTCTGCATAAGACACCTCGCGGGGTGAGCAGGAGTCCTTATTCTAGCGCCGAGGGGTGCAGGCGTGGCAAGAGCGCACTAGATGAAAATATGCAGAAATTTAGCGAAATGAGTTCAGGCAATTTAAATGATACTTGGCTTGCTGTCGCTCCGCAGAAACATCATTCTAACGGGGACGACGGCGGCGGCGCGATTTCGAAGTCCGCGGGCGAGCGCAAGGTTTGTTAGAATGCGCGGGCGGTTTGAACACTTGGGGTACCGGGCTAATGAGAATGCCAAGATTTTGTTTTGAAATTGCGATCGCTGGAGCGATGTTGGCGGTGGGAACGGCGAAAGCGCAAAGGGCGGGAAATGATCCAGCGGAGCCGGCGACGAATGCCCCTCAGCCAAAATTGTTGTCGAGGCCAGCTGGAGCGCTTTCACGGAGCGACATTGACGAAAAAGAGATGGCGGCGTTGATTCATGAGCTGGTGAGTTGCGGGACGCGGCTGACGCTTTCTTCGTGGGCGGATCCGAAGCGTGGCGTGGGTTGTGCCAGGGACAAGATTGCGGCGAGGTTCGAGGAGATTTCGAAGACGACCGGCGGGAAGTTGCAAGTAGTTGTAGATAAGTTTGAAGCGACCGCGGAACGGACGTCGGGAAAAGCAGTGCCGCTGGAAAACGTGTACGCGATTTTGCCGGGAACGGATCCGGTGATGGCGAAGACGGTTTTTGTTGTCTCTGGACATTTTGATTCGCGACCTTCGGATGTGATGGATCCGAACGCGGATGCGCCGGGCGCGGATGACGACGCTTCTGGAACGGCGGTGAGTGTGGAATGTGCGCGGCTTTTGGGCAAGCTCGCGGCGACCGGGAAAAGCGGTTTTCGCGCGACGATTCTGTTCGCCGCTGTTTCGGGCGAAGAACAAGGATTGCTGGGAAGCGGGCACCTGGCCGATTGGCTGAAAGAAAAAGGCTACGCGGTGGGCGGAATGTTGGATGACGACATTGTTGGGGCGGATTCGGCGCAGGGAGCGCCGCATCGTGTGCGCGTGTTTTCAGGCAACGGAGAAATTGAAGATGCGGATTCGCTTTCGCGCGAACTTGCGCGGGCCGTCGAGGAAATTGACGGACGTGATGCGATTCGAATGATTTTCCGAGTCGACCGCTATGGGCGCGGCGGGGATCACTATCCGTTTTATAAGGCGGGACTGCCGGCGGTGCGATTTACTGAGCCGCTGGAGAATTACGATCACCAGCATCAGACGCCGCGGACGGAAAACGGTGTGGAGTATGGCGACTTCGAGAAATACTTGAATTTCACTTTTATGGGAAATGTGGCGCGGGACAATGCGGAAGTGTTGCGGCAGCTTGCGATGGCTCCTGCGGCGCCGACGGACGTGAGATTGACGGGAGCAGTGACTCCGGATGCGAAGCTTTCGTGGAAGGCGGGAGACGATCCGGAGCGCGCGGGATTTGAGATTTTGTGGCGCGAGACGACGGAGTCGCGCTGGCAGGTATTTGATTTTGTGCCGAGCGCAGGGCAGACAATGTTGAAAGGAGTTTCAACGGACAATCATTTTTTTGGGGTGCGGTCAGTTGGGAAGAATGGAGCGCGGTCGATTGCGACGCCGAGCCAGCCAGAAGTGCGGCCAGCACCGGGGACGAACAAGAAGTAGGCTGTTCCAGCACTGAGGTAAGGGCGGAGCCCAATCATGACAACTAAAGTTGCTCTTCTTGCGCTCGTGATTCTTTTTATTGCCGTCGCATTGTGGAAATTGGGAACGAAAAGGAAAGCTGAGGGCAAGGCTCCAATAAGTTCTGGAGCTTCCTTTCCTCCTGGTCTTGCAGATAGAAACGTACCTGTTCCGCCGGTCCCTTTCGGATACAAAACAGGTTGGTTCGCTGTGCGTTCTACGGACGTGAAGGCCCTCGCTCAGGCCCTGCAACTCCAAGACTTACAGCCCGCTAATTGGCAATATGGAATCTGGCATTCAGTTGAGTCGGACGATTATGCAGTCTTTGTCTCTCCTCCCGTAAATGGATGGATGCTCGCAGTGGGAACGCCGATTTTGTTTGAAGCGGACGAGCACGCAACTCAGCGGATGATCGAATTGAGTCGCCAATTCGGCGAAGTCCAATTCTTCGCTAGTATGCGCACTAGCGAGGCATATGCATGGGCCCGAGCAAAAGATGGACGGCTGATTCGTCGATTCTACGAGGGAGACGGGACCCGTTCAGAAGCAGGGCCTCTAACCGAAGAGGAACGAGAACTGGGCCAAAAGTTCTTCGATGCGGCCTCACCAGAAGCCAAAGATCCTGGTTACTGGAAGAGAAAGGATCTTAGCCGTCTTGATGAAGACTATGTACTAAAGATCGCCGGCAAATGGAGTGTTGACCCAACCAAGTTGAATGAGTTGGGACTTGCACCTGCTCTCGGTATCGTGGGCAAACCTTCTGGTAGTTATCCACCAAGCCCACGCCGTACCCGACGCCACTAAGGCGGCTCAGAGTTCGAGACTGGCGTAGGCGTCCATTTCGGCTTCGATGCCGAGGCGATTGATGATTTCGGCAGGATTGAAGCCGATTTTCCTGTAGTGCTCCTGGACGGTTGCTTTGGCGTAGGTGAATGCCTGATGGTTTTCCCAAATCGCGATGGTGACGATTTTCGAACCGCCAACCGCATCGCATTGTTCAAAGAAAGAATCTTCGACAAAACCAGGAAGAGAGCGAAGGACTTCGTTTGAAGTGCGAACGCGAGAAAGGAATTCTTCGCGCGAGGCAGCCGGAACTTTGAATCTGTCGATGCGAAAGATTTGGTTTCCATTTTTCAGGTTGCTATTCATGGTGGGCTCCTATTTTTCGCAATTCAAAAGGACCGATCTAAAGATAAGCCACTACAAAACCGTTTGGCCGGCTTCGGAAAGCCGGCCCTACAAAAACATCTATGCGTTTTGCTTTGCCGCGGCGAATTCGGCGAAAGTGACGAAGTGGCCAGCAGCGTCGCGGACGCCGATTTCGCGGGAACCGTAAAAGGTGGTGCGCTCGGGCATGTAAACGTCGGCAGATTTCAGAGCCGGTTTGAGAGCGTCGAGGTTGTCGACTTCGATGTAGAGAAATGTGGGGCCTTTGCGGACTTCCTGCGCAACGGCAGGTAAGTCTTTCTCTGCACTGGCGTAAGTTTGGTACATGACCTCAATGGTTCCCTGCTGCAAAATGACAAAACCGGGGTGATTGCCTTCGGGGACTTCCACAGTTCTGACGAAGCCGAGATGTTCGGTCCAGAACGGAAGAACGGGTTCGATTTTTTCGACAAAGAGGACGGGAGTGAGTTTTTTGACCATGAGAATCTCCTTGCGAACGGCACTAGTCTAAATTAGACTAGTTTGAGTTTATGGTAGTAGGATGCGGATGTCAAGGGGGTGGTTATGAAGGCGGCGAAACGAGAAAAAGGGCGGGAACTGAAGGACCTGATTTCGATCGGGCCGGCGATGTTGCGGGATTTTGATCTACTGGGGATTCGGAGCGTGGGGCAGTTGGCAAAGCAGGATCCGAAGAAGCTGTATGCGCGGCTGGGGCGGATTGCGAAGCAGCATCAGGATATTTGCGTGCTGGACACGTTTGAAGCGGCGGTGGCGCAGGCGAGAAATCCGCGTTTGCCGGTGGAGAAGTGTCAGTGGTGGTGGTGGAGTGAGAAGAGAAAGAAAAGAACTAAGGATGTACGGGGATAGGGAAACAACTAAATTGGATTTGCGTTCGTGCGAATTGCGAAGGCTCCTTTAACACAGAGGGCATAGAGAACACAGAGTGAAGAGTAAGAGAAAAGAAAGAGACGGAGCGAGGCTGACGACGGCGGATCTGGTGCTGCTGAGTTTGCTGGCAGAGCGGCCGATGCACGGGTACCAGGCGAACGCAGAGTTGGTTCGCCGCGAAGTGCAGGATTGGGCTGGAATTTCGCGGCCGCAGGTGTACTACTCGATGGAGAAATTGGCGCGGCTGGGAATGTTGCGCAAAGCGGCAGACAAGGCAGAGGCAGAGGGGCCGGAGCGGCAAGTGTACGCGGTGACAGAGCAAGGGAAACGGGCTTTGGCGGATGCACTCGAGCGCGTGGATTGGACGATGCAACGCACGCGGCCGGCGTTTTTGACGTGGATGGCGCTGTCCTGGCAGGCGCGACGAGGAGTGTTTGCGCAGCAGTTGCAAAAGCGGCGGCAATTTTTGCGAGCTGAAGTTGCGCGGGAGAAGGAGACGCTGGAAAGCGTGATGAAGGAAGTGGGGCATCCGTATCACGAAGCGGTGTGGATGATTTCGCTAATGATTGCGGAGTTTGAAACGGAGTTGAAGTGGCTCGGGAAGGTGGAGAAAGAGATAAAGCAGAGAGGCAAGGCGAAGCATCCAGAGTATGCGGAAGGATGACCTGACAGTGTGTCGCGCCTACAGTGCTTGAATCGAAGTCGCAGGAAATGTGCTGAAGAGAGATTCCTCGACCGCACAAAACGGAAATTCGCCGGTTCGCTCCGCTCGGAATGACAGTGTTATAACATAGTTGAAGCGGGTGGGAGTGTGCGCAGCAAGCTGCGCCACTACAAAGGAACCAAATCAAAAAGGCAGGTTCCTCGCTTCGCTCGGAATGACAATTAAAAAAAAAAACGGAGCGGCAATCTCTTGCCGCTCCGGAAAGAGCACAGTCAGAGATGACTTTGTCATGTAGGTCTTTTGTTAGGACTTAGCGGGTGGCTCCTTTTGCTTGGGCGTGATTTTGGCTAATGCAGCTTCCATGTCGGGAGGCAAAGCGGTGACAGGAACCTTGGAAGCTCCTGTGCCGCCGTTGCTGGGACCGCCGAAGAAGCGCATCGCTGTTGCGGCGAGGCCTTCGATAGCACCGCCGCCATTGCCACCGCCCGTGACGAGCACATCGGGCACGAACTTCGCTTTGCCTTCTGCAAGAGCCGTGACGACGTTGACGATGGCCGTGGCGTTCGACCCTAGCGCTTCGACCTGCGCGCGATAACCGCGGGCACGAGCGAGACCGACCGCCTCGACTTCCGCGCCTTTTGCCGTACCTGTCTGGCGGATGTATTCCGCTTCGCCGGTGGCTTCGGCAACGCGAGCGTCCGCGTTGTTCTTCTTGATGTCCACGCCGACCTTGGAGCGTGCGAGGTCGGCCTGCATGTCTGCAGTGCCTTTGGCCTGCTCCATCTCGATGCGCTGATCCTGCGCAGCTTTTTGCTTTTTGAAGGTTTCAATTTCCTGATTGGCAATTTCGCGGTGAGTCAGAACGGTGACCATGTCCGCTGGGAAGATAACGTCCTGAATGTAAACCCCTTTGGTCTCGACCTGATACTGCTCGAGCTGCTGGCGGATGTGATCGAACGCTTCGACCTGCACCTGCTGGCGTGTTTCGATGAATTTTATGGCTTCCATGTTCTGCAAAGAGTTGCGGAAATGGTTGCCGACGGCGGCTTGGAGAACTTCCGTGACAAGGTTGCGCATCGTGCCGACCATGGAAATGACACGCGGAGCTTTTGTGTCCGGCACATGAATCTGGACTTGCAGATCGATTTTGAAGACGAAGCCTTCTTTCGATTTCGCAGCGATTTGCTGGAGTTGTGCATCGAGGTTGTGAGCGTCGCTGACGGCATCGGCCCAGTTCAGGTTGAGGATGGCCGTCGGCACTATTTCAGGTTCATAGCAACGCGGATTGAGCGGATATTTGCCGGTCCGAAGCGGTTCCTGCCAAACGCCACGATGGCCCGGACGAACGAGCGAACCGTACTTAAAATCCGCGCCGCTTGTGTCCTGCGTTGCGAGACCCACGTACGCCTTGATGACGCCGACCTGTCCCTGCTTGATGATCAGCATCGGCACCATTTCCACACTGACCAGAAACGGATTCAGAGCGTAAGCGCCGTAGAGCAGCGGATCATGCTGCAGGCCGATGTGGCCACCGTGATCGAGAAAGGACTGAAAGTCCTGATAGTTGTTGTGCAGGTTGTTTTTGCTGCCGAGAAGCGCTTCGATGATTTGTGCATCGTTGGCATTGTCTGTTTCCATTTTTGCCACGTCGGCGAACGCACCGAGCCGGCTGGCAATGTCGCCGGACGGAAGCGGATCGCCTTCGTAGGTCGTGACGATGCCGACCATGTCGATGGT
>Ga0126376_10001960_pt1 | contig 11435 bp, 9 predicted proteins | sample PanSoiMetPlot_15_FD_92760 | JGI IMG/M metagenome (GOLD analysis project Ga0126376, IMG submission 92760) | Tropical forest soil microbial communities from Panama - MetaG Plot_15 | ecosystem: Environmental > Terrestrial > Soil > Tropical forest > Bulk soil | place: Panama | collected 2016-02-17
ACGCAAGACATTCCACTTTCCATTTCGACCTGCGCGTCGATCACACGTCCGTCGCCTGCCACCAGGTAAGCATGCGTCGGCAAGCCCAAGTACTTTCCGACTTGTGCGCACGCAACATCGAGCATTGCGGTCTCGATGGCTCCCATGGGAGTCTTGCCGGTACGCATATCGAAGATGGCGGGGGCGCCGCCCCAAACGATAGGGGCTCCGGGTTGCGCGAGTTGGTGGATGGTAATGCCGCTGATGCATTCCGCGGCGTGCTGAACCACTGATCCGACCAGGGTGACTGGAGCCGTTGCCCCGGCGAGCGGCATGCTCACGATTTCGGCGGGAACTCCAGCGCGGGCCAGATCGACAAGATTTTGTGAGGCGAATTCTGACCAGTTCAGCGGTGGCGAAGGGCACACGTCGAAGACGGCGCGAGGATTCTGACGTAGCTTGTCACGGTCTCCGCGTTCAATGGCGAGCAGATCGATCAGAGTGTGCAGGCTGTTTGCGGAGAATGCCCCTGTGACGATTGGCTTTTCGGAATACCAAAGCACCAGCAGGAGGCGATACCAGTCGCCGATCTCCTGCGGGACGTCGTTGCAGACCATGGCGGTCGACTGGGCCGCGAATTGAGGCAACGTCTCGACGACTTGAACGAGCCTTACCAGGTCGGACGACATTGCGGGGCGAGCCAGCTGCGTTTCTGGATCGAGAATGTTCAGGCAGGAAGAGCCGGGGTCGAAGTGGACTGTGTCTCCGCCGTAGTGGACGGCCGGCTTGCCGAGACGATCGTAGAGGCAGAAGCCGCGCGGGACGAGGTCGAGCAGATTACGAGCCAAGGCTTCGGGAATGTGGGCGACGCCGTCTCCCACGGTGATTCCCGCTGCACGAAGGAGATCTTCGACGTAGGGCGCGACGCGCACGCCAGGGTCTTCGATGAGTTGAAAAGCTTCGTCGAGGATGCGTTCGATCAGCGGCTTGTCGAGGAAGTCGAGTTTGGGTCGCATGGTTCTCTAGAGGTTGTCATTCCGAATCAGTGAGGAATCCCTACACTCGCAACAGCATTCTGGGGGTAGGGATTCTTCGACTCCGATCGTTGCGCACTTCGTGCACAACGATCTCCGCTCAGAATGACATGACGAAGAGTCTGCATTAGGGTTGAGTCGAAGCCACCTCCAACTTCTGCTGCATCAACTCCTGCGCGAGCGCTACTGCGCTCATTGCGTCTTTCGCGTAGCCGTCGGCGCCGATTTCTTCGGCCCAGCGGCGCGTGACCGGGGCGCCTCCCACCATCACCTTCACTTGCGAACGCAGGCCATCACGTTCGAGTGCTTCGACCACCGTCTTTTGGTTCCGCATCGTTGTCGTCAGCAGGGCGGAGACTCCCACAATGTCAGCCTTGAGTTCTCGCGCCTTGGCGGCAAACTTGTCGCCTGTTACGTCGACGCCGAGGTCGTGTACCTGAAATCCGTGGGCGGTGAGCAGGGTGCCGACCAGGATCTTTCCGATTTCGTGAATGTCGCCCTTCGTCGTGCCAAGGACGACGACGCCGGCCATCGGGCGCTCAGTGCCGAGACGACGCAGTTCGGGGTCGAGCACCGACATGGCCGCGCGCATCGCTTCGGCGGAGGCCATCATGTCCGGGAGAAACATCTGCCCGCGGGCGAACTGCTCGCCGACCGCGTGCATACCGGGGACGTATCCGTTATTGATGGCATCGATTGGGGCGACGCCAGCAGCCAATGCCTGCTGGGCGAGCGTTGAAGCAGTGTCGGGAGCGCCGTCAATAATGCTCTGCCGCATAGCCGAAAGCGTGTCGTTGGGCATAAAAGTGTCTTGGTCATGCTGACTTGGGAAGTGGAGGGAGTCTGTGACCGGAATCACACGAAGAAGAGATCTGTGCATCACATTCCCGCACAGGTTGCAGCTCATTTATACTGACAAGTTTTGCCGCGGTCGTTTGAGGCCGCTGCCGTGTTGGGAGAATTCCGTGAAAATCCTTGTCTGCATGAAGCAGGTGCCGCAGAAAGATGCACCGCTTAAGCTGAACGAATCGGGCACGTGGATCCGCGAAGACGTCTCTTACGAGGTCAATGAGCCGGATGCATATGCGCTCGAAGAGGCGCTCCGCCAGCGCGAGAAGCATAAAGGAGAGGTCGTTGTCATCACCAGCGGCCCGGCCCGGGCCCAACAGGTCCTGCGCGAGGCGCTGGCTAAAGGTGCGGACCGCGCGATTCATCTCGAAGACGATAAGTTCGTCGGCCTGGATGCCTTCAACACCGCGAAGGCGATTGCCGCGGCGATCAAGGACGAGCAGTTTGATCTGATCTTTACTGGGCTGCAGTCAGACGACTACGGATATGCGCAGACTGGCGTGATTCTTGCTGAATTGCTTGGCTGGCCGCACGCGACCATCATCATGCAAATAGAGAAGACCGACTTGGGGATTCGCGTGAAGCGCGAGCTCGAAGCCGGATACTTCCAGTTTGTCGATATGCCGACTCCTGCGGTGCTGACGATTCAGTCAGGGATCAACAAATTGCGTTATGCCACGCTGATCGGTATTAAGCAGGCCAAGAATAAGCCGTTGCGGAAAGTTGGTTTGGCCGAGGTGCAGTCGGCGATCGGCGCCAATCTGCAGAAGATTGAGAAGCTGTACGTCCCGCAGAAGACGAAGAAGACGGAGCATATTGAAGGTGCACCGGGAGAGATTGCGAAGAAGTTGGTGGATAAGCTGAGGAATGAGTTGCGAGTGCTGTAGCGCCGCACGCAGGACAGCAGATTCCTCGTGGCTTTGCCACTCGGAACGACAACGGTCGGGGATGGCTTTGGGGTCTCCGACGGCAGGTTTTGCTAGTACTAAGAACGGACTTTTATGGCTGATACGATTCTGGTTGTTGTTGAACAGCGCGAAGGGAAGCTGAATCGCGTTTCGCTGGAAACGATCACGGCCGGGCAGGCGATTGCTGCCGCGACCGGATGGACGCTTGAAGCAGCAGTGGTTGGCGCTGCCGCAGCTTCGATCGCTTCTGAAATCGCAGCGAAGAAACTGGCGAAGGTATACGCGATTGAGTCGCCGATGCTGGAGCCCTATACGCCCGATGCATTCGCGGCGGGATTAAAGCAGTTCCTCGAAACCAGACAGCCGAGCCTTGTGCTGATGCCGCATACCTATCAGGTGCGCGACTTCGTGCCGAAGCTCGCGACCAGCATGGGACGGTGCGTGATCAGCGACTGCATCGGATTCAAACATGAAGGCGGGAAGTTGGTATTTACACGGCAGATGTTCCAGGGCAAGCTGGCGGCCGATGTGAGCTTTACGAGCGACGCGCCGTGGTTTGCGACGTTTCAGAATGGAGCGTTTCGCGGAGACAAGGCAGAAGCCGGAGCAAGTGCGGCCCCGGTTGAGACTGTAAACGTCGATATCGCCGATAGCGTTGTCCGCAACAAGCCGCAGGAAGTCTTCAAAGAGGCGAAGCAGGCGGTCGATCTCACGCAGGCGGAAATCATTGTTGCCGTGGGCCGCGGAATCAAGGAACAGAAGAATATCGAGATTGCGAAACAGTTGGCCGATGCACTGGGCGGAGACCTCGCGGCCTCGCGTCCGATCTGTGATTCGGGATGGCTTCCGATGGATCGCCAGATCGGATCATCCGGCCAGACGGTTGCACCGAAGCTCTATCTTGCGTTGGGCATCAGCGGTGCGATTCAGCACATCGTCGGGATGAAGGGCTCGCGCGCGATCATAGCGGTGAATAAGGACTCCGAAGCACCGATCTTTGAAATCGCGGATTATGCCGTGGTCGGCAACCTGTTTGATATCGTTCCCCCACTGATTGAGGAAGTGAAGAAGGCTAGGAGCTAGTTTCGAGTTTCGGGTTTCTAGTTTGGTCTGCGGAGTTTGTTTTGATTTGCAAGTATGAACTTAATCGCTTGGCAGAAGGCGAAAGCTCTTGCCGCAGAAATTTCTCGAGCTACGGAACGGTTTTCTCGAGTTGAGGCTTACGGCTTAACTTCGCAACTTCGTCGAGCTGCGGTTTCCGTAGCCTCGAATATCGCAGAAGGTCAAGGGCGGTTAACCAAGGGTGAGTTCAACCACTTCTTTGGTCAGGCAAGAGGGTCACTGTTTGAACTGGAAACTCAATTGTCGATTGCCGTTGATTTGCATTACCTCGGAGAAGATGACTTCAGGAAGTTGAAGGGACAATCGTCAGAAGTTCGCAAAGTGCTGAATGGTTTAATCAAATCGATCCGCATCACGCTGCCGCAAGCGATTAGGGGTGGCTTGAAACTCGAAACCTGAAACTTGAAACTGAATGTTGATCTTCCGCAAACCGATAGATGGTGTTGAGCGCCCGCAGATGCCGGCCGATGTGGTCATCGTCGGCGGTGGGCCTGCCGGGATGGCTTGTGCTTTGCGGCTTTCGCAATTGATCGACGCGCATAACGCCGCGCATCCCGACGCGCAGCTCAGCAAAGAAAACATCTACGTGCTTGAGAAGGCGCGCGAAGTCGGTCAGCATTGCCTGTCGGGCGCATTGCTTGATCCGCGGTCGATGCGCGAGCTGCTACCCGGCTTTGAGAACGAAGCGCCGCTCGATGCGCCGGTCACCAAGGAAGCCGTCTACTTTTTTACTGAGAAATCGAAATTCAAGTTCCCCATCACTCCTCCCTTTCTGCGTGACCACGGCAATTACGTCATCTCCCTCAACCGCTTTGTGAAGTGGATGGGCAGCAAGGTCGAAGAAACTGGAATCACGGTCTTCACCGGATTCGCCGGATCAGAGCTTCTCTACGATGGCGATCGGGTGATCGGCGTCCGCACAGACGATAAGGGCGTCGACAAGGAAGGCCACCAGAAATCGAACTTCGAGCCCGGATACGATCTGCAGGCGAAGGTAGTGATTCTTGCCGAGGGACCGCGCGGGTCGCTGACCAAACAGCTCATCGAGAAGTTCGATCTCGCCAAGAATGCGAATCCGCAGACCTATGGCGTCGGCGTCAAAGAGCTCTGGGAAGTTCCTTCGGGAAAGATCGCGCCCGGCGAAGTGATCTACACGATGGGCTGGCCGCTGACCACCCACGAATACGGCGGCGCCTGGATTTACGGATCGAAAGACAATGTCGTCTCGCTTGGATTTGTGACTGGGCTCGACTACGCCGACCCGCGGCTCGATCCGCAGCGTGTGTTGCAGCAGTTCAAGCGGCATCCGTTTGTGACGAAGTTGCTTGAGGGCGGCAAGATGATCCGCTACGGGGCGAAGTCGATGCCGTATGGCGGATGGTGGGCGATTCCTCCGGTTGCGGGCAACGGATGGATGATCCTCGGCGACTCGGCTGGCTTCCTCAATTCCGCGCGGCTCAAGGGAATTCATCTTGCCATCAAGAGCGGGATGCTCGCGGCTGAGACTGCGTTCGAAGCGTTAAAGAAAGATGATTCTTCCACGGCCACGCTGGGACAGTTTCAGAAGAACGTCGAATCGAGTTGGATCAAAGAAGAGCTCTGGAAGGTTCGCAACCTGCATCAGGGATTCGAGCACGGAATGTTTGCCGGTATGTTCCACACCGGACTGCAGATGATCACGGGCGGACGCGGCGTGAGGAATCGTTATCCGGCAGTCGCTGGGTACCAGCGCATGGAGAAGCTCTCGCAGCTTCCGGCCGATGGCGGTGCTGAAAAGCATCTGATTGGTCCGGCGAAGGGCGATGGAAAACTGACCTTCGATAAACTGACCGATCTATACCACTCGGGCACGAAGCATGAAGAGGATCAGCCGGCGCATCTGGTCATCCACGATACGAAAGTGTGCAACGAGCGCTGCGTGAAGGAATACGGCAGCCCGTGCCAGAATTTCTGTCCGGCGAACGTGTATGAGATGGTGGACGACTCGACGCAACCGAATGGCAAGCGCATCAGCCTGAATCCGTCGAATTGTGTACACTGCAAGACCTGCGACATCGCCGATCCGTACCAGATCATTACGTGGGTGCCTCCGGAGGGTGGAGGCGGGCCGAACTACGACGGGATGTGACAGGGAACCAGCACTACTGATTTGGACAGATTCACGCGGTTAAATTCCTGGAATTCTCGTCCTCGCTACCTGCACTACAATCACTGCGTGATATTTGGCAAAATCATTGCCGCCTCTCGCTGAGACGGCAATCGCCAAGTCGCTGGCGCGCAAGCCGTATGAATCGCGGGAGATGAGTCGGCCTTGCCCTGCAGGTGTGGCTGCGGCGTGAAAGGACTTCATATGAAAACACTTCTTTGTCTGAAAGCAGTTGTTCTCGTCTTGGGCACTTTAGGAGCGGCGGCCCAGCAGACGGCACCGGCTCCGGCCATTCCGACCACTGGTTTTGCCGGGCTCGATCAATATCGCGCTTCACGGATTGCGATGTTTACTGACGATTTTGGCCAGCTGGCTCGCTATCGCGCTGCAGACGCGGCACTCGGTGCACCTTCCGCGGGTGAGAACCGCGTGGTGTTCTTCGGCGATTCCATCACTGACATGTGGAAGCTGGAAGACTCCTTCCCCGGCAAACCGTACGTCAATCGCGGAATTGGTGGGCAAACCACGCCGCAAATGCTCGTTCGGTTTCGACAGGATGTGATTAGTCTTCAGCCTAAAGTCGTCATTATTCTGGCGGGAACGAACGATATCGCCGGTAACACCGGGCCGATGCGAAATGAGGATATCCAAGGAAACATGGCGTCGATGGTCGAGTTGGCGCGTGCGCACGGTATCCACGTCGTGCTGTGTTCGATCATGCCGGTGCACAACTACACCGAGCGCGCGAAGGATTTTTTTGCCCAACGGCCGCAGTCGAGAATTCTGGCACTGAACGAATGGATCAAGGACTACGCTGCCAAGAACAATCTCGTTTACGTCGATTACTTTTCTGCTCTCGTCGACGACAAGGGCATGATGAAGAAAGAACTGGCCGACGATGGGCTGCATCCGAATGCTGCCGGATACAAGATGGTTGCGCCGCTGGCTGAAGTGGGGATTGAGAAGGCTCTGAAATAGGCTCCAGTATTGTCATTCCGACTGAAGGGAGGAATCTGCCGTCTGCTGGCAGCATATGCGCTGCCGGGGAAAAGCGGATTCCTCGCGGCTTCGCCGCTGCGGAATCACAACGGTGTTGGAGCGTCGCCCGATCATCGCGAGCAAAGACTATAATTGAACGTGAGTTTCCGACCGCTTTGGTCTTCGGGAATACCTGAGGCTTTTGCGGCGAGGGAAGGGTTTGACGGACAGGAGTGTCCGTCCCACATGGCTTCCCGAGGGAGCTGGTGGAAACGCCGGCGCCTCCCGCGCTCATCAGGAGCGCATTGGAAAGGAAACGACCTGCCGGGACCCTCCCTGCCTGCCGGTTTCCTATCCTGCAATTAGCGATTAGCACTTGGCATTTAGCCGTTCGAGCTAACTGCCAACTGCTAAGTGCTAATGGCTAGCCTTCACGACAAATTCGGACGCGCGATCACTGATCTGCGGATCTCGATCACCGACCGCTGCAATTACAAGTGTGTTTATTGCCGGACGGGGAATGAGGGTGCGCTCTACGGCGATCTGCCGTTTGCGGATTATCTGCGGATGGCGCGAGTGCTCGTCGGCATGGGGATCACCAAGATTCGACTGACTGGCGGTGAGCCTTTGTTGCGCAAGAGAGTGGTGGATTTTGTGCGCGAGTTGTCGAAGCTACAGTCCGCTGAGGCTCTCGATATCGCGCTAACGACGAATGGCCATCTGCTCGCCGATCTGGCGAAGCCTCTTAAAGACGCTGGCCTCACCCGTGTCACCGTCTCTATGGATGCCGTAGATCCTGACCGCTTTACTCGGATCACGCGCGTCCCCGGCGGATACGATCAGGTCCTTGCAGGGATTCGCGCCGCACGGCGCGTTGGCCTTTGGCCTCTGAAGGTGAACTGCGTTCTGATGCGTGGCTTCAACGAGGATCAGATCATTCCCTTCGGAATGTTTGCCCGCGAAGAGGGCGTGACCGTGCGGTTCATCGAGTTCATGCCGCTGGAAGAGGATCGCGTGTGGTCGCCTTCCACGGTCGTGCCGCTTGAAGAGATTCTGGCACGCATGGCTGAGTACCGGCCGCTGGTTGAGATTCCACACGGACGCTCCGAAACCGCGCGTCGGTATCGCTTTGAAGACGGCATCGGAGAGATCGGGATTATCGCGCCGGTGTCGCATCCTTTCTGCGGACATTGCAGCCGCATCCGCATTACCAGCGATGGCAAGATCCGCACCTGCCTGTTTTCTGTTTGGGACCACGATCTGTACGCCCAGATGGAGCGCGGTGCGAGCGACGTAGAACTTGAAGAATTCATTCGCGGTGTGGTGGCCAAGAAAGAGGAGCGTCACCACATCGGCGAACCCGATTTTGTGCCTGCTTCGAGGACTATGGTGCATATCGGGGGATAGAGATCGCAAACCTTTTACCGCTGAGGTCGGAGAGTACGCAGAGGTCTTTCATGTTCTCTGGTCGGCTGGCTGCTGCTGGCGTTTTGGTCTGCACGCTATTCCTTTCCGCTCAGGGCCAGAATTCAACCTACCTCGGCTTCGATCGCAACGAATACCCCGGTGATGCCAATCTGAAGACCCTAAAACAGACCTTCTCTTACTCTGGCTATTGGCTCAACAATCCTCCCGGAATGAAATCCAACTCATGGATAGGACACCGCGCGGTGGTGGAGTCAGCGGGCCTTGGATTCCTCGTATTGTTTAATGGCCGGCTGTATGCTGCGCTGAAGTCGGAGCCAAACGCCAAACGTCTTGGGCGATCCGATGCGCGCGCTGCCGCGGCGTCGGCTCGACATGAAGGCTTTCCCAAGGCCAGCATCATCTTTCTTGATGTGGAGCAGGGCGGACGCATGCTGCCCGAGCAGAAGGCGTATATCTTTGCCTGGGTCGATGGAATCATCGCGTCCGGATTTCGCGCCGGCATTTATTGTTCCGGCATGCGGTCGCCCGACGAGCAGCACGTTGTGACTGCGGAAGACATTCGCGAGAACGCGGGCTCTCGTCAGATCACATTTTGGGCGATCAACGACGGATGTCCGCCGTCGCCCGGATGTACGTTTCCGAAGAATCCTCCAAATCCGATGCAGAGCGGGGTGGATTTCGCTGAGGTGTGGCAGTTCGCGCAATCGCCGCAACGCAAGGATGTTGCTGGGAGATGCACCAACTACAGCAGCGACGGGAATTGCTATCCACCGGGGACTTCTTCTTCAGGACTTCACGTTGATCTGAGTACGGCGAACTCGCCCGATCCTTCACACGCGCGCACGCACTGAGAGCTCGCTAATTTTTCGTCACTAGGACTGCACTGGGAGTAGTGCAATTCCCGGTAACCTGAGTTCGATTACGGGCTATCACTCGTGTAACTAGCCCATTCGTGGGGGATGGATTCCGATTTCTTCGCGAATCCCTTTCGCTCTGATGAAGTTGCGCCGCTCATCAAATTTCTGACGGAGAGCTCTGCGGGCGTTCGCTAACACGGACTGCACCATTCCTGGAGCAATCAACATTACGTCAGTAAGTTTGCACCAAGTTAGATACCCCTAATAATCGCAGCAGTTCATGACCTTCCGGATGCGGTCGCGGTGACTATGCCCCGGGACGGGAGAACAAGCAAGGGGACAGAGATTCCTTCAGAAGGGGAAAAATGAAAACGGGAAAAATATTTCGGATCGGAGTAGTTGCGCTGAGCATGGCTTTGGCAACGAGCCTGGCCTCAGCGCAGGCCGCCAACTCGGGTGCACAGACCATCGCCCTTAACGCCACCTTGGCCGAATCGCTCACGCTGAGCCTTTCCGCTAACGCGGTGAACTTCACGTTGGCTGCAGGCAGCCCGACCAACGCCGGCAGCACGAATATCACAGCGACGACGACGTGGGTGTTGAAGCCGGGGCGCACCGCGGTGGGTGTTTATGCCTATTTCGCAAGCGCCGCGGCGGCGCTCACAGACGGTGCAGGCGACAACATTCCGTCATCTGCATTCTTCATTGCTGATAACGCCGGTCCCTCGACGGCTCTGACCAGCGCGACCGTCTTCAACGCGGCCAATGCCGGTATGCAGTTGGCGAATGTCGCGATCACCGGCGCGAACAAGAATGCCAGCCGTACTGACGTGATGGCATTCAACATCAACCTGTCGGGTGGCACCTTGCCCCAGCTTCCCGCCGCGACCTACACCGGGACGCTGAACATCCAGGAGCAGGGCACTCCGTAATGTTGGTTTAAGTGTGCAGCGAGGGGCGTGGAGCTCAGGCTCGCGCCCTTGCGCTGTCTCCAGAAACAAGCGGAACTTCAACAGTATCTGATGAGCTGGCAAACAAAATTCGGTCGAGTTGCGGCGGTGCTTGCGGTGATGTTGGCCGCACTGGCTTCGCCACTGCACGCGCAGGTGCTCAATTCGGGCGCCAGCACGATCACGTTGCAGGCCGTACTTACTGACTCGATCAGCGTTTCGTTGTCCGGCAACGCAGTTAACTTCAATTTGACCGCCGGCAGCTCGAACAATCCGGGAAGTGTTGGAGTTACGGCGACGACTTCATGGTTGCTCAAGCCGAGTGTGGGCAGCGTCAATTTATATGCGTTCTTTTCGAACTCGGCGGCTGCCTTGACCGACGGTGCGGGCGACAACATTCCGTCGGCGGATTTTCAGATTTCCGATAATGCCGGACCGTTTACTACGCTTACCAGCACCGTTCCATTCGGAGGCGCCAACGCTGGGCTGCTCGTCTCGTCGGTCAAGATTCTTGGAAATAACAAGTCCGGAACGCGCACTGATGTGCTGAACTTCAACATCAATCTGTCCACGTTGCCGAACATGAATGCGGGTACATACACAGGAACGTTGACGATTCAGGCGCAGGCGATTTGATGAAACACGAGCGAAGGATGAGAACGACTGTTCTCGAGACGGCAATGCGGGCCCTAGTCGTCGCACTGTGCGGGTTTGCACTGACTGCGGGTTGCAGCGCGCAGACGGTGCGGCCGCTGATCAACGAACTCGGCAATCCGGCTAAAGGCCGTGTTGAATACGTCAATGGCGGCCTGACTCCGCTCAATGTTGTGCTCGAAGCGAAGAGCTTTACGGTGTCTGAAACGGGAGAGATCAGCTATCGTCCGCTCGATCCCGATATTCATTTGAAGCTTTCGACCACCAGCTTCCGCATTCAGCCGCAGCAGACTTATTACGTGTTCTATGAAGCGAGTGCGCCGAAGAGTCCGTCGTGGTTCGTGATCTATGCGGCGTTTTCCGGGTTCCCCTTTCGTACGCAGCAAGGCATGAACGTCAGGCTGGAGTTGCCGCATACGGTCTATCTTTTGCCGAAGGGTACTGTCGAACGAGCCGACGTAATCGTAAGCCGGGCGGAACTGCATCCGGACGAGAACAAGGTTGTGGTCGAAGTCGAGAACCAGGGCGAC
>Ga0126376_10001961_pt1 | contig 11434 bp, 9 predicted proteins | sample PanSoiMetPlot_15_FD_92760 | JGI IMG/M metagenome (GOLD analysis project Ga0126376, IMG submission 92760) | Tropical forest soil microbial communities from Panama - MetaG Plot_15 | ecosystem: Environmental > Terrestrial > Soil > Tropical forest > Bulk soil | place: Panama | collected 2016-02-17
ATCGCGAAGGTTTCGGCGAATCCACGCGCAGCGCGTACGCTACGCTCGTCAACGATTGCGTGCGCGGCGATGCCACACTCTTCGATCGCGCAGACAGTGTCGAAGCTGCCTGGTCGCTCGTCGATCCCATTCTCGACGTCTGGAGCGCCGCGAAGAGCGCCACTGTTCCCCAATACGCTTCCGGCAGTTGGGGACCCAGGGAATCGGACAACCTGCTCGAACGCGATGGCCGAAAGTGGTACAACCCATAGACCGATTTCGGTAGACTTAATCCGTTTCAATACGTTTAGGAGACAACGTTGATCCTGGCTGGCGATGTCGGCGGTACAAAGTGCAACCTCGCGCTTTTCAGCGAAAACGGCGGCAAGCTCACGCCGGTTTTCAAACAGCGCTTTCGCAGCAAGGACTTCGCGCAGTTTGATCTCATCGCAAAGGAATTCGCGCGCCAGGCCGCATCGCATCTCGCCGGAGAAAGAATTGTCGCCGCCGGTTTTGGCATCGCCGGCCCCGTTATCAACAATCGCGTCCGCGCTACGAATCTTCCCTGGACCATCGACGCCGCTGTCCTCGCGCAGGAACTAAACGTCCCGCACGTTGCGCTTCTGAATGATCTTGGCGCCTGGGGCCACAGCATCGAGTATCTCGATCCAAAACAATTCCTCGTGCTCAACGAAGGGAAACCGGAGCCGGGCGGTACGCGCGCGCTCCTCGCCGCCGGTACCGGCCTCGGCGAATCCCTTCTCGTTTGGGATGGCGGTCGTTATCGCGTCGTTCCTTCCGAAGGCGGCCACTCCGATTTTGCTCCGCACACCGAGCAACAGATCGAACTCCTTCGCTTCATGAAGCGCCGCTACCCGCAAGTCAGCTGGGAACTGATCCTCTCCGGCCGCGGCTTCCGCACTCTCCACGAATTTCTTTCAAGCACTGTGAAGCATGCGACCTTTGACGATCCAGACGCCGACCCCGCGCCCGAAATTACGCAAAAAGCTTTGGCCAAATCGTGCCCCGTCTGCGTCGAAACACTCGATCTTTGGACCGACATCTACGGCGCCGAAGCCGGCAATCTTGCGCTGAAAGTTCTTGCGCTTGGCGGTGTTTACGTCGCCGGTGGTATCGCCGTAAAAATCCTCGAAAAAATGAAAGACGGCCGCTTTTTTCAGTCCTTCAAGGACAAATGGCATTTCGAAAATCTGCTCAAGAACATGCCGCTCTCGGTCATTCTTGATGAAAACGCGCCGCAACTTGGCGCCGCCTACGAAGCCCTCCGTCTGGTCAAAAGCTGAACTTTTCGAGTGCGGCAACCCTGCTGCCGCTTTTTTGACTTGCGCGTCGCAGCGAAACTCTCGCCTCGCTGTCACCTGCTAACGGCTGCTACTCTCGTCTTTGTGAGCAATCTCTCCGAGCGACTCGGCGAATGGAAACCCGTCTCCCAGACTATCGGCGTAGCGTGGCTGGTCTTATATTCGCTCTTCCTCCTCTACGCCGCGTTCAACACTTCTGGTTTTCTTTTTATTGACTTTGCCAATCTCTTCATTCACGAAGCCGGCCATCCGCTCTTCAGTCCTTTCGGTTACACCATGACTATCCTTGGCGGCACACTCGCCGAACTCATAGCGCCCTTCGCCTGTTGCTGTTTCTTCTTCATCAAGCGCGAAACCACGGGCGTCGCGTTCTGCGGGTTTTGGTTCTTTGAGAATTTTCTCTATATCGGCACGTACATGGCCGATGCCCGCGCCCTCGAACTTCCTCTCGTAGGCTCCGGCGAACACGATTGGAACATTCTCTTCGGCCAGTGGGGCTGGCTTCGCTATGACGTTTCCATCGGCCACGCCACGCATTTCCTAGGCTGGCTCGGCATGTTCGCCGTCCTCGCCTGGCTCGCCTTGCGCACGCGCCGCTCCGCCCAATCCGAGCATCCGTAGGCGTACGACATGTCGTTCCACTCTTTGTCTCTGTAGCGGCCAACCTTAGGTCGGCTCTTTCTCTTCGATTCGACGCTCAGACGTGCCTTAATTCTTCCCCGCATACTCACCAAACCGCTCCAATTCCAAATCCCGTGAATCGAGCACATTCCTTTGCAACCAATACAAATGGCCCGACCCGTAAATCACCAGCACTCGCTCTTCCGGCGACGAAATCAGATTCCGGATATTCGAAAAAATCCGCACGTTCCGCCGGTACCACTCGGCCAGCAAATCCGGCCCCGGGTATTCGCCGTTCCCCGCAAACTGTACGAAGTCCATGTACGCTTCCTGATCCTCTCGCACCTGCTTGTCGCGGTTCATGAACCGCAACAAATCCGAAACGCTGCCGTTCTTCAAAATCTCCGATTCTTTTTCGAGCAGCTTCGGAATCATCCCCATCCAGTCGTTCAACTGCTGCTCTTTCCCGTTTTTCTTCGCGAACTCCTGCATCTTCTCGAAAGGGAAGTCGCCTTCGACGTCGATTGGGTACACCTGCTTGTGCCCCAGCTCTTTTGCCAGGCGGTAGCCGAGCTGGTCAATCTCATTTCGCGTCAGCGCGTATTTCCCGTCCAGATAATCCTGATATTCCTTCTCGACGCGCTTGCTTCCCAGCTTTGCCTCAATCGCAATCTTCGTCGGACGGAATTTCTTCAGCGTCGCTACCGTGTCCGCAATCTCTTTCTGCCGCTTTTCCGTCAGCACATCGTCCACCTTCAGGTTGAAAATGTCCTGCCCCGGATTGTCCATGTGAAACGCACCCAGCACCATCACATGCGCCTTTTGGGGTGCGGCAGCCCCGCTGCCGCTTTTGTCGCTCTGCGCCACCGCTCCCGCGGCCATCAAAGCGCAACCCGCCACCAGCAGGACCGCCTGCCTACCGTGGCAGGCCACCGCCATCAATCTGCTCATCGCTTCCTCCGGCTACTATTTACGCTAAATCGCCCAGCAAAGTTCCGCCGCTAGCCGATTGTCATTGCAGCCCGTTTTCTGGGCGAGGCGCGCGTTCCATCGCGCACTCTCTTGCGCGATGAATCTGCTTTTTCCCTCTGCGTGCCCGAGGTGTGCCTTCTGGCCCGCCTCGAGGAACGGCTGCGTCCGCTCGGCGCATTATTTCAATAGAGCAACAACACGATGCGAAAGCGGGTAAACGTCGAAGCCTCCTTCGGAGCGCAGGCCCCGACAGCCACGGACTTGTAACGGCTGGAGCGCAGTTGTTTTTCTACATTCTCCGGCAGTCTCGAAATATCCGGCGTTTCGTAATGCGAGACATAGCGTGCTTTGCTGTCCCCTGCGTAATCTTGTTCCATTTCACAGCTCTTGCGCGCGGCACTTCCGATGTCGTTCAAACGCAGTCCTCGTGCAAGGAGGATCTCTTTGACGCGTTTTTCCTGCTCGTCGATGGACAGCGGAACGACGTTGCGCTCAAAATCCTCAACCGCATAGAACTCCACCTCGCCCTCGACCACGGCAATCCCGACGCAATCCGCGGCCTCGTCGAGGATGTTCGCCCGGTGCCCCGGCGATTGCATCCAGCCTTCATGCAACTTCTCCACATCCTGTCCAATCGCTATATTCTCCGTAATGTGGCTGAAGCTTGCTCCCGCCTCGCGCGCCCGCGTCGCCAGGTCGGCTTCCCCGCGCAACTGGTGCTCGAGCAAATCCTGCTCGGCCATCAAATCGGCGTGCTTGCGTGCCGCGCGTGCCAGTGCGTCATCCCACTTCAAAGGCCGCAGTTTTCTTTCCGTTCGTTCGCGATTTAATGCATCAAATAAGAGTTTTTCTTTGTCAGGAATTTTCTGCTGGGCCGGGCACGCGCGAGCAAGAAGAAATACCACTCCCAATATTTGGGCTGCCTTTCCTAACAGTCGGCTCCCTCTCATCAGCAAACTCCTGCAAATCTCAATTCTGGCGCGACCCGCGCGGAGCCAGCACTATACCAGCCTCCTCCTTTCCCGCTAGGTGCGCTCCGCCGTCTTAAATTTTCCGCGGGACGGGTATATGATAGCGCTCAAAACCGGGGTTCCTTTCTTCGATAATTCGTTAGCGAGGGTAGCCATGGCCCTGCGCCTGCCGCGCTGCGTTTTCCTCCTTCTATTCCTGCAAGAGGTTCTTCTCGCCCCTGGTGCATTCGCACAATATTCGTCTCTTCCGCCGGGCGAGGACCATCCGGTCTTGGGTTTTAAGTTGCAGAAGGAATTGGGAAGAGCTTTGGAAGCACTGCGCCTCAGTGCACCCGCCGAAGCGCGTACCCACTTGGATAAAGTGTATCGATCTGCTCCCGGCGACGCAGATGCAAATTTTCTTCTTGGGGTTTATTGCTCGCAGGTGAACGATCGAGGGTGTGCGAAGGACTATTGGGAAAAGACTTTGGCTCTTTCTCCGAACCATTTGGCCGCCCTGCTGTCCTTGGGAGATGCTCTCATGCGTGAAAGTAGGCCAACCGAGGCTACTCCGTACCTCCGCCGTGCGGTCGAGGTCGAACCTACCTCCTGGCGTGCGTATGCGTTCCTTGCTGAGGCTTACCTGCAACTGGGCCTGGTGGACGAGTCCCTCCGCGTGGCTGAGCGCGCTCTCGAATTGGGTCACGGTCAGGCGGAAATTGTCCAGCCGCTTTTCGCGCGCGCTTTGATTCTTAGCGGGGACCGCCAGCGCGCTGTCCAGGTTCTCCAAGCGTATCTCATGGAGAATCCCTCAGACACGGCTGCAGCAAAACAGCTCGGGAATTTGCGGGCTTCTGTTGAATCTGAAAATGACATCCAATCCGGCGTTGCTTCTGCCTCCGTCCGCGAGCCTTTGCTTCCAACGCTAGCCCTCTTGCCCTCCAACTGGTTGCCCCCTGACATTGACGAAAGGATGCCGCCCGTGGATTCCGGAGCCTCCTGCAATCTGGAAGAACTCACCGCCAAGTCTGGCAGCCGCGTTCAGGAATTCATCACCAACGTGGACCGCTTTACCGCCACCGAGGATGTGACCCACCTTTCGATTAACAAGTGGGGATTTCCCGCCCGTCCGGTCAAGTTTGAGTTCAATTATGTCGTTTCCATAAAGAAGAACCGCCTTGGCCTGTTGAATGTGGAAGAGTACAGGGACAATCATTATTCACCGGCTCAATTTCCCGATGGCGTTGCTACCATCGGGCTGCCCGCGCTCGTACTCATCTTTCATCCGTCCAACGTGCAAAATTTCACTCTCGTTTGCGAAGGGCTTACGCACTTACGGGGGCTCCCCGCTTGGCAAATTCATTTCCGCCAGAGGGCGGATAAGCCCAACACCATCCGAACTTATCAGATCGGCGCTGATGGTCCCGCCTACCCGGTCCCGCTCAAAGGGCGCGCCTGGATTTCTGCGGACAACTTTCAAATTGTCCGGCTGGAAACAGACCTCGTTACTTCCGTACCGCAGATTCGCTTGGTCGCTGACCACGCGGCCATTGAATATGGACCCGTCCATTTTCAGTCCCGCGATCTCGATATGTGGCTGCCACACACGGCCGAAGTTTTTTACGATTGGAGAGGCCGCCGATCTCATCGCCGTCACAGTTTCAAAAACTACCTGCTCTTCTCCACAGACGACAAGCAACAGATCTCGGCACCCAAGGGTAAGGACAACCCTTCCTAGGCCCCCACGCCACGCGCCGTTTGAGCTCATTTGTCGGCGAGGAATCCGCTTTCTTCGTTGGAGAGCCTTGTTGCGGGGAATCTTTAGGTCGCTTGTCTCACTGCTGCAGCAGGCATCTATGACCTAACCGCTTCTTTGAATTGAATTCTTTGCTCTTTCGAAAAAATCTCGCGTTGGAATCAGGGTGTAGGTCTTTTCAGTCAAAGTAAACCATCTAGGCGCGCAGGATTTCCCGTAGTTAGAGTGAGTTGCTGGTGTTCGACAATCTAACGCCTGCCGTGGCGGTACTCGAGCCTAAGCCTTTTAGAATGAATACTTGCGCAAGAACAGGCGAGAGAGGTTGGACGCGGACACCGGTCGCTGGTTACTAGCTTCATAGCCGAGCATGTCTTCTAAGGGACCACTTGCGCTAGAGTACTTGCCATGAGCTCAACTAAACCACTTCATCTCGACATGGACGAGCAGATCGAGTCCGCCTTCACGCTTGCCTCGCGCTTCTACACCGATCCGCGCGTTCTCGAAATCGAAAAAGAAAAGATATTTCGCAAGACCTGGAATCTCGTCGGCACCACCATGCAACCCTGTGGTCAGAGTGGTGAAGTGAACTGCGTCGCCAAAACCATAGCCGATCCCGAAACTTATTTCACCGCCGACGTCGCCGGTGAGCCCGTACTCCTCGTTCGTGATAAACAGGGAACGCTCCGCGCCTTCAGTAACGTCTGCCGCCATCGCGCCGGACCGATCGCTCTCGGTAGCGGCTGCAAGAACGTCATGCGCTGCCAGTATCACGGCTGGACCTACACGCTCGAAGGTAAACTCATCGGCACGCCCGACGTCGACGGCGTCGAATTCTTTGACCGCAGCAGCATGGGTATGGTTCCGCTCCGGCTCGACACCTGGGGCGACCTCATCTTCGTCAATTTCGACAAAGACGCCGAACCCCTCGCAGCCGTCCTCGGCGAAATTCCCAGTCAGGCGCGCGGCTTCGACTTCGATGGACTAAAGCTTGCCGAGCGCCGCGACTACGTCATCGACTGCAACTGGAAGGTCTACGTCGACAACTATCTCGAGGGCTACCACATTCCTATTGCCCATCCCGGTCTGATGAAAGAAATCGACTACGCACAATACCGCACGGACACCTATCGTTATTACTCGCAGCAGTTCGCGCCAATCCGCGCGATGAAGCCGGATGACTCCGGCGAACGTTTTTACGCTCCCGGCACAACGGGCCTCAAGGAAGCGCTCTATTTCTGGATTTTTCCGAATCTGATGCTGAACATCTATCCCGACAATCTCTCCACAAACTTGATCGTCCCGCTCTCCCATGACAAAACGCTCACCATCTTCGAGTGGTTTTTTCACGACACCGAATCACCCGCATCGAAAAAGCGGATTGAAAAGGCGGTCGCTTTTAGCGATGAAGTCCAACAGGAAGACATTGTTCTCTGCGAAAACGTGCAAAAGGGATTGAAATCCTCGACCTACGACCGCGGCCGTTATTCTGTTAAACGCGAAAACGGCGTGCACCACTTTCACATGCTGTTAAGGGAGTTTTTAGAGAAATAGATCAAGCAAACAAAAGGCGCAAACCAAGTCGCGCACTAGCTGAAGCAAAACCGAACGAAGATGTGTCGCCGGCGTGGGCGGCGAGCATTCGCTCGAAAAGCTCCGGCTCCGCAGAAAAAATTTGCAACACGCGGTCTTGAGCCCACCCACGATTTTCCATGGCCAGCAGCAATCGCGCTATCCACGTCGGACGCCGCCGCAAACGCGCATGCGAGGCTTCGTATTTCGTAAGATCGCGAGCTTCGATCGCGGTCGCGAGCGCTTCTGCTTGCTGGAACGCGAGACTCATTCCTTCGCCGGTAATCGCGTCGACTGCTCCGGAAGCGTCGCCAACGAGCGCGACATTTCCCGCCGTCACGCGCGGCAGAATCAGCGTTCCGGTCGAAGCGCCGCGTTCCACCGTCGTCGGTTCGCAGCCCGCAAGCCGCACTTGTACCTTCGGAAAGAGCGGCAGCGCGTCGGCTAACCGCAGACGCGCGTTCCGAGAAAGCACGACGACACCGACTGCGCGCTCGGAAACAGGGGTCACATAAAGCTGTGTGTTTGCCGCCCAATGCGCTTCCACGAATTCCGACCACGGCGCACAAGCGAAATGTTGCCGAAACGTGTAGCGCAAGGAGGCTGGTTTGTGCGTGTGGATTCCAATCCACTCGCGCACCAGCGAGCGGAATCCATCTGCACCGACGATCCAGTCGGTACGTACCTCTTCGCCACAGATGAATACGCCGTTTTTGGTGATGCGGGTGACCGGCGCGCGCCACAATAGCGAAACACCGGCTTGCTCCGCAGCACGAATAAGTTGCTGATGCAGCAGAATGCGTCGCATGCCGAGACCGGCACGCGACCCAAACTCCGCTTGCGCGAAATGCTTGGAGTTGACAAAGCGGATACCGCGCAGCACGTGGCCTTCGTTCCAATCGAGAGAAATGCCAAGCCGTCCCAGCGCGGCGAGTCCTTCGGGAAGGATGCCTTCGCCGCACGCTTTGTCGCTTGGCGCTTCGCCGCCGTCGGCGACGGTGACGCGCAGACCTTTGCGCCGCAGCGCAATCGCCGCGACGAGACCCGCAGGTCCCCCTCCGATCACAAATGCCTGTTCGCGTTCTCGCATGCCAACCCTGGTCGGCGAAGCCTGGAGACTTCGCGTCGTTTTTAATCTGATTAAGAAGGATAGGAAAAGGTTGCAGGGAAAGGGAGTTGGAGACAAATTTTTTACAACTCGGTTTTCATAAGTGCGGGGAATAGGAATGCGTTTTTCCCGTGCGAGAATTAAACACGGAAAAAGAGCCGTTTTGTCGAGCGATGATCTTGAGGTAATTACCGCCGTCTGGCCCCTGAAGATTCGCGAGATAGGATGGGTTGGAATTGTGCGCAGAGCCGCCGTCTTCGCTCCAATGGAGTTGGTATGTTGCGGAAGTTCCAGGCGCCGAGTGAATGATGTCGAGGGCGGAAGCACTACCGCCTTTTTTCGCGCCATTTTCGACAACGGCGACGCGAGGCGCAATTCCGTGGACGAGCGCGGGGCTTCCGCTGAAAAACAGTCCGTGATGTGTGGCGATGTAGACGTCGGCGTGGCCGAGTTTGTTCGTGGGGCACATCAGCTCCAGTTCCTGCGCCCATGGAAGGTCGCCGAGATCGACAAGGCGGAACTCGCCGAGTGCTGCGACGAAGCCCAGAGAGAATTCATTTTCGGACAGATCAGCAGGAGGAAGTTGCGTCGGTTTGCAATTCGGGTTTTGCGAACCGGCATGAGAGAGCGGATGATCGAGCACTTTGCCGCCACCGTTGACGATGGTGAATTGCGCGGCACGAAGAGGAAGAGTGTCGCCGGGTTTTACGGAAATTCGTTTGTAGTTTTTTTCGGTGAGGAGTTTTTGATAGGCCTTCCAGCCGGTGACGGTTGGTTGGTCTTTCGGATCGGAGTTTTCTCCGTGGTCGATGAAAGCCCCGATGGGGAAACGTGCAGCGAGTTGCGTGACGCCGCCGACGTGATCGCTGTGATAGTGGGTGATTAAAACGTAGTCTATTTTCTTGAGGCCAGCGTCTTTGGCTGCCGCGACGATACGATTGGCGTCGCGACCGTCGAAGCCGTCCCAGCCCGTGTCCACGAGGAGAGATTCTCCGTTCGGCGTAATAAATAGCGTCGCTTGGCCGCCTTCGACGTCGATGCAATAAACGAGCAGAGGCTTCGGCGGCTCTGCGCTCCAGCCGGTGGTGGCGACAAAAAACAATGTCGTCAAGGCAACTCGAAGAATTCTCCAAATGTGACAGCCAGCTAAAGACTTTCGAAATAAAGCCATGACACGCTCCAAAGTAAGGAGAGGAAATCGTACGCGAAAGGAGGCGCGGGGCGAACGCATTTCCGCAGCGCAAGAGAGGGCCTTCTAGTAGAATCACGTGCCTGACAGAGGGAAGAAAGAGGATTAACAGGAGAGGGCCCGGAGGACAGCACAGCCCGATTGAATCGCGGCAGGCGCCGCGCACGGAGCGAATGTGGAATAGCGCCCAAGCGGCGTCAAGCCGCCGCACTCTAAAATGGAGGTCAGTGATTCACGCCGCTGGCGAGGAAGCCGCCGTCGACGGAAAGAACGTGCCCGGTGACGTAGCTGGCAGCGTCGGAGGCGAGAAACACTGCGGCGCCAGCGAGTTCTTCGAGTTTACCGAAGCGGCCCATCGGCGTGCGGGTAAGAAACTCCTTGCCGCGCTCGGTGCCGTCGAGAAGGGCGGCATTGAGTTCCGTACGGAATACGCCGGGAGCGATAGCGTTGACGCAAATGCCTTTGCTGGCCCACTCGATGGCGAGGGATTTTGTGAGCGACGCGACAGCGGCTTTGCTGGCGCAGTAGGCGGCGACTTCATAGAGAGCGACGAAGCTGGAGAGCGAAGCAATATTAATGATGCGGCCGTAGCCGCGCTCGAGCATGTGACGGCCGACGACACGGCACGCGCGTAGCGTGCCGGTGACGTTGGTTTCCATAATGGCGTCCCATTCGCAGTCGGGAACGTCGATTGTGGGGGTGCGTTTCGTGCGGCCGGCGCAGTTGACGAGAATTTCGACGCTGCCGAATTCCTTGCAGGCGTCGGAAAGCAGCTGCTTGATGGTAGATTCGTCGGTGACGTCGCAGGGAGTTTCGAGGGAGCGGCGGCCGGTGGCGCGAATTTCTTTTGCGGCGGACTTGACGAGGTCGACGCGACGACCGGTGGCGGCGACGTTGGCGCCGGCGAGCGCGAGGCCTCTTGCGATTTCAAGACCGATGCCGCTTGTGCCGCCAATGACGAGGGCGGATTTGCCGGTGAGTTCGAGGCGAGGATGGCCCAAGGGAGTTCGCTCCAAAAGAATTTGAAAAACGCGAGATGATTCTATAGCAACGAAGGAGCAAGTGCGCAATGCGAATCACGGACGCAAAAGTGATTGTATGCAGCCCCGGGCGGAATTTCGTGACGCTCAAGATTACGACGGAGGACGGGGTTTACGGACTGGGCGACGCGACGGTGAACGGGCGCGAACTGGCGGTCGCGAGTTACCTGACAGACCATGTAGTTCCGCTGCTGATCGGGCGCGACGCGCGGCGAATTGAAGACATTTGGCAATACCTTTACAAAGGCGCGTACTGGCGGCGCGGGCCAGTGACGATGTGCGCGATCGCGGCGGTGGACACGGCGCTGTGGGACATCAAGGGAAAAGCGCTGAATGTGCCGGTGTATCAGTTGCTCGGCGGAGCTTCGCGCGAAGCGGTGCTGGTGTACGGACATGCGAGCGGTGCCGACATCGAGGACACGGTGAAAGCGGTGGCGCACTACAAGTCGCTCGGGTACAAAGCGATTCGCGCGCAAAGCGGAATTCCAGGGCTTGCGAGCACGTACGGCGTCGGAAAGGGAAAAATGTATTACGAGCCTGCGGTGAAAGACGCGCCGCAGGAAGATGTGTGGGACTCCGAATTGTACATGAATTTTGTGCCGCAATTGTTTGCGCGGTTGCGGAAAGAGTTCGGCGAGGACATGCCGTTGTTGCACGATGTGCATCACCGATTGACGCCTATCGAGGCGGCGCGAGTGGGGAAGAGTCTGGAACCGTACCACTTATTTTGGCTGGAAGATCCGACTCCGGCGGAGTTGCAGGAAGGTTTTCGGCTGATCCGGAAGCACACGACGACGCCGATTGCGGTGGGTGAGGTGTTCAATTCGATTTACGACTGCCAGCAATTGATTCAGGAGCAGTTGATCGATTACATACGGACGGCCGTGGTGCACGCGGGAGGAATTTCGCATTTGCGAAAGATTGCGAG
>Ga0126376_10001962_pt1 | contig 11433 bp, 10 predicted proteins | sample PanSoiMetPlot_15_FD_92760 | JGI IMG/M metagenome (GOLD analysis project Ga0126376, IMG submission 92760) | Tropical forest soil microbial communities from Panama - MetaG Plot_15 | ecosystem: Environmental > Terrestrial > Soil > Tropical forest > Bulk soil | place: Panama | collected 2016-02-17
ATCTACGCCTCAACTTTCAGCCAGCACGCCAAGGCATACGTGCGTGTGACGCCGTATCGGCTGGAAGAAGAAAAAATGGCTGTCATCCTGCAACAGGTCGTCGGCGCCTTGCACGGCCCGCGCTTTTATCCGGATTTCTCCGGCGTGGTTCGGTCGCACAACTTTTATCCGGTTGAGCCGATGACCTATTCGGATGGAATCGCGGCCGTTGCGCTCGGTCTGGGACGAACGGTAGTCGATGGCGGCAAGTGCATCAGCTTCTGTCCAAGATATCCACGGAACCTCTTGCAGTTTTCGTCAGTAGAAGACATCCTCTCTAACACCCAGACCGAATTCTGTGCTCTCGAACTCGATGGCGTGGCGAACGGAACCGGGCCCGGCCACTTGCGCGAAGCGCGGTACGGCCTCGACGTTGCCGAGGCAGACGGTACTCTGCATGCGGTCGCGTCAACTTACTCTCCTGAGAACGAAGCCGTCTACGACGGACTGAGCCGCGCAGGGCCGCGGGTGGTCACATTCGCCCCTATGCTCAAACATGGTCTCTTTCCGATTGCTTCCATCCTTGATGTCCTCGTTCGCGCCGGCGAAGATGCGCTCGGAAACCCCGTGGAGATCGAATTTGCAGTACGGTTGCCCCGCGGAGAAGAGCCGGCAGAATTTGGATTTCTGCAAATCCGGCCCCTCACGCTCGCTCGCGATCACCAGGATCTTGCCATCACGAACCTGGTTCCATCCCAACTCGTCTGTCATAGCACCAAGGTCCTCGGCAACGGACGCATCGAGAATCTCTGCGATATTGTGGTCGTCGACTCGCATCGATTTGAACGCAGTCGCAGTCCACAGGTGGCGCACGCCGTGGCCCACTTCAACGCGACACTCAGCACCGAGAACCGGCCGTATCTGCTGATCGGTGTAGGACGTTGGGGATCCAATGACCCATGGCTCGGCATCCCGGTCGAGTGGGACGAGATTTCTGGCGCCCGTGTAATTGTCGAAGCAGGTTTCCGCGACTTCCGCGTGACTCCTTCGAAGGGAAGTCATTTCTTTCAGAACCTCACGGCATTCCAGGTCGGATATTTCACCGTGAATCCGGACGCCGGCGAGGGTTCTCTCGACTGGCAATGGCTGGCCGAACAACCCGCCGTGAATGAACGTGAGTGCGTGCGTCACCTGCAATTGAGTGAACCGCTAAAGATTGTCATGAACAGCCGCACCAGTCAGGGCGTGATTTTCAAGCCAGAATTGAAGTGAAAAAGGACCCCGAACTTCCGGGGTCCTGTGAAATGAAAGCGCTAGGTTCTAGTGGACTTTGTAGCCGCCGACGAAGTCTTGCGAGAATCGGCCGTTGCGCGTATCCATCCACGAGGCATAGAGGGTGCTTCCAGCAATCGTGTTGCCGGTATAGTCGCCCATGAAGCCCCCGCCGAAGCCGTCATTATCCGGATTCGACATGACGCTGGTCAGCTTCTTATTCAACGGGAAACTGGCGCCGCCATTAGTCGAACCGCCAAGGAAGGCGTCGTAGAGCAGGTTGTTAGGATCGTTGCGACGGTCGAGCCAGGTCGCGCCGATCGCGCCGTTTGAGGCCACGTTAATCCATGGGAAGAACTGATCGTGAGTGGCCGACGAAGGTGCTACTGGTACGCCAGCGCTCCAGGTCGTTCCGCCATTCGTGGAACGGCTGACGAATACCTTCATCTGTGTTCCGGTCCAAGTGTAATAAACCACGTACAGATGGCCGGCGTTGGCGCCAGTGCTGTTGTCGATCGCGATGACGGGAATGTCAGAAACCCGCTCAAAGGTATTCGGTAAGCAGCCATAGAACGCGCCGCAGGTGTCGGGAGCCAGAGTTGGTGTGGCGATCGTAACTGGGCTGGACCAGGTGTTGCCGCCATCGGTTGATTTCGAAACGAGGAATTTGGAGACTGTGCCACCGCAATCACCGGTTGAGCCGGTTGCCGGGCAACGGAGCCACGAGACGTAGACCGTTCCGTCCTTGCCGATTGCGAGATCGCTGAACTGGTCGACCGAAGTCGGGAAGATCTGTTTTGTATCGACCACCTTGGTCACCCAAGTCTTGTTGTGATCGCATGAGTGCGACACGCTGATCTCACTATTGGAACTGGCGTCGAACTGAGTATTCGAGATGTACAGGCAGTTGACACCCGGGCTGGTGGGGCTGGTGTCGACCTCCAGCCATCCCTTATCGGTAGTGCCTCCGCTCAGGGTCGGAACCGCCGCTACCACAGGTGTACCCCAAGAAGTTCCATTGTTGGTTGAGGTGGAAACCACGATCACTTGTCCCGGAGGACCAGCTTGAATTCCCCCGGCAAAGGTATTACCCAAACGGTCGTAACCTACCATCGGGTCGCCAAGCCCTGACCCGCCGGATATTGCCGGCAGACATGTGCGCGTCCAGGTTGATCCGCCATCGCTGGAGGCGTAGAAACCCTGAAGCGTAACCCCGCAGCTGTAATCGTTTGCGCCCGTGAGCAATTGAGACGCATTACGTGGGTTCGAAGCAATGGGATCTTCGTTGGCGATGTTGACTCCCGCGGACGCCTGGACGTTGGGCAGAACGCAGGGAACTGGCGAACAAGTTAGAGCTGGCAGCATCCCATAGGCCTGAGAAGAAGTGGGCAGTTGTAGTGCACCGCTCTGGATCGCTCTCCCTACAAGAACTGAGGTCGATTCAGGGGTGTTCGGCAGAATAAGAGGTGTTTGGGCACTTGCAATGGCACAAAGCGCGAAAGCAACTGTCAAGCAGACGCACGCTAGCGCTTGACCTCGTAGCTGGTGTGATTCTCGCATGAATCCTCCTGGGAGTTTTTTGTGAACGAAGATTTGTGAACAGGGATTTTCAGAGATGCCTCAACGGCGGTCACAGAGTATACACCGGTTTGTGGAGCAGAAAGTGAGTGTCCACCCGATTTTTCGATTCACCGGATTAGAGCGTTGGTCGGAGGGTAAAGGATTTTGCACTCGGTAGTGTCCGAAAGTAATCTCACCCGCGCTCTTGTCCGGACTACCCGCACAGCCGAATGTGATGCTAATCACAGCCCTTGCCTGTGACCGCCGACACAATGGAAGAGGTCAGGAAGTTCATTGCGTGTAGCACGGAGCTGCCTGTGTTCAAGATCATTCACGCACAATTCCTTGCGCCTGGCATCAAGCGGTTTGTGATCGAAGCGCCGCGCATCGCGCGGAAGCAACGGCCCGGGCAGTTTGTCATCCTGCGCATCTACGAAGAGGGCGAGCGGATTCCGGTCACTATCGAGAACTCAGATCCCGAAAAGGGCACCATCAACATCGTGGTCCAATCGGCCGGCAAAACGACGAACCTGCTGAACTCGCTCGGCACCGGAGATTCGATTCTCGACGTGGTCGGCCCATTAGGGAAACCGTCCGAGATCGTGAACTACGGCACAGCGGTGGTGGTGGGTGGCGGCGTTGGGACCGCCATGGCCTATCCGACAGCGGCGGCATTAAAGCGTGCAGGGAATCGCGTACTGTCGATCGTGGGTGCGCGGAATAAAGAACTCGTGATCCTCGAGCATGAAATGCGCGCTGTAAGCGATGTCCTCATGATTACCACGGACGATGGCAGCTATGCTGACAAAGGATTCGTTACTGACAAGCTCCGTCAATTGATTGAGAACGGAACGAAGATCGACCTCGTGGTGGCAGTCGGCCCGATTGTCATGATGAAAGCTGTTTCGGAGTTAACCCGAAAAGAGAATATCCACACTGTTGTAAGCCTGAATCCCATCATGATCGATGGCACCGGCATGTGTGGCGGTTGCCGCGTTCTGATCGATGGCAAGAGCGAGTTCGCTTGCGTCGATGGTCCGGAGTTCGATGGTCACAGAGTGAACTTCGAAGTACTGGTGCAGCGCAATTCGATGTATCGCTCAGCCGAACAGCAATCAATGAAAGGATACAAGCGCAGCCTGGAGTCCGGTCACGTCTGCGTCGGTGCCTCTTCGTCGGCGGCAGGAGAACAACGATGAGCCCGGCCGCGAGCAAATCGAAAAATCCACTACCGCCGAAAGATCGCATCAAGGTTCCGCGCCAATTGATGCCGGAGCAACCCCCCCAGGTCCGAGCCCACAACTTCGAAGAGGTCAATCTCGGTTACAACGCTGAGTTAGCGCAGCAGGAGGCGCTCCGCTGTTTGGAGTGTGCGAAGCCGACCTGCACGGAGAATTGCCCGGTCGGCATCGACGTCAAGGAGTTTGTGCAACGCATCGTGATTGGTGATTTTCTCGGCGCGTCAGCCAAGATTCGCGACGCCAATGTGCTACCCGCAATCACAGGTCGCGTCTGCCCACAGGAAGACCAGTGCGAAGGAAAGTGTTTGCTCTCAAAGAAGGTGAAACCACTGGGCATCGGATACCTTGAGCGCTTCGTGGCCGACTACGAGCAGCGGATGGGGACTTTCGTCGTTCCTAATGCAGAGCCTACCGGAAAGAAAGTCGCAATCGTTGGCAGCGGACCTTCTGGGCTTACAGTCGCTGGCGATCTGATCCAGAAGGGCCACAAGGTCCGCGTGTTTGAGGCGCTGCACGAGATCGGAGGCGTGCTGGTTTACGGCATTCCCGAGTTTCGTCTGCCCAAGCAGATTGTGCGCGAACAGATCGACTACATGCGGAGGATGGGTGTTGAGTTCGAAACGGATGTAGTCGTTGGCCGCACGGTGACCATCGACGAACTTATCGAAGAAGAAGGTTACGACGCAGTCTTTATCGGCACCGGCGCAGGCCTGCCGCAATTCATGAATATTCCCGGAGAGCACCTGAATGGCGTCTACTCGGCGAACGAGTTCTTGACGCGCATCAATTTGATGAAGGCATACAAGTTCCCTGGGTACGACGAGCCCATGCTCGATCTGCACGGAAAGCACGTTGCGGTAATCGGCGGTGGGAATACGGCTCTGGATGCGATTCGTTCTGCTTTGCGCCTGGGTGCTGAAAAGGCGCATGTCCTCTATAGACGCAGCGAGGCTGAGATGCCGGCTCGCGCTGAAGAAGTCCATCACGCCCAACAAGAGGGCATCGACTTCCAGATGCTGACTGCCCCGGTCGAGTTCTTATCTGACGGGAAGGGCTGGCTGAGTGCAGCCCGCTGCGTGCGCATGGAACTCGGCGAACCTGACGCCTCCGGACGCCGCCGCCCGGTGCCTAAACAAGGATCGGAATTCGATCTACCGCTGTCGGTAGCCGTCATTGCGATCGGAACCAGCGCGAATCCGATCGTTCAAGGCACCACACCTGGTCTTGGCACGAACAAGCGAGGTTATATTCAGGCCAGCGAAGAAACGCAACGCACCACGCGTAAGGGAGTCTTCGCAGGGGGGACATTGTTACCGGAAGCGCAACGGTCATTCTGGCAATGGGTGCGGGACGCCGCGCGGCCAAGTCGATTCACGAGTATTTGACGACGGGAGTGTGGTGAGGGTACCGTCCAGGTTTCTACAACAGCGCTGTCATCCTGATGCCGCGGGTACTTTGCGCGGCGTGGGACCTACGCATTTTGTCCGGCGGCGCCTATGTCGCCTGCAAAATGCATAAGTCCGTCGGCCAGCACGAAGCGCAATGATCAGAATGACAACCTGAGGTCGCTGCCACCGAGACGTATGTTTAGCCCTTGCGGGCCACGAATCGCAAGCGCATGTAGTCGGCGGTCCAGCGGCCGTGCTCGTCACAGAGTACAGGTCTTAACGTCTCGGTAGCTTCCTCCAGATAATCTCTTCGTTGGTCTTCCGGCAACGCAGCACAAAATGGGTTGGCGAAAGTTTGCAGCCATGCGAACATACCGGTCGGCAGCGGAGTAGGGCGCGGGATGAGTTGAACACTTTCCGCGATAAATCCCGCGCGCTCCAGTCGCTCCTTATAATCGTCCACCGTCGGGAAGTACCAGGGACAGATGCTGGCGGCATTCTTGACCCCGCGCCTTTCCAGGCCGACGATCAGTGCTACATTGACCGCAGCAACGCATCCGTGGCCACCCATTTCCCCAACAAATCGTCCAGGGCGGCGCAGAGCGCGGTAGGCGGATGCGATGGCAGCGTCTGGATCGTGTTTGATCCAGTGCAACACTGCGTTAGAGAACACGGCGTCAAACTCCTGATCGAAAATCAGCTTAATCGCGTCCATCACCCGGGCGTCAAGTCCGCGCTGGCGCGCGGCGGCCACCATGTCCACAGAGCTGTCCACGCCTACAACATGGGCGCCGGTCGCCGCCAGCTTCTGCGTCAGCACTCCATCGCCGCAGCCGAGATCGAGGATTCGCTCTCCCGGCTTGGGCTGAAGCAAGTCGAGTACGACCTGCCCGAGCGCAGGAACAAATCCGGCATTGGTGGCGTAGTCAACGGCATTCCAGGTTTGCGTGGACATCGAGATATTGTAGCCGGACGAAACGGATATCTTGTGCTTCCGACCTTACACCCTGAGCTTCCGACCCCTACACTTTGTCATTCCGACCGAAGGGAGGGATCTGCTTCCAGCGTGCGGCATTGGAGCGGTCGGGTGATGCAGATCCCTCGCCTCTACATTCCATTGGAAGACAAATTAGTCAGGCGAAACTGATCTCAAAATACGTATCCGTTCTCGACCAGATCAGTGGAATTCGTGCCATCCAATATTTTCGATCGACGGTCCGGCGCGCGCGCCCATGCTCCTCCGGCGGAAGGACGTGCGCAGTGGCAATGAACTCCGGTCCGGTCACTTTTCCGCGGATGGTGCATGGCGCGACTCTCACCTGCGGATTGTTGCGAATGCGCTTGGCCTTACCCATATCGCTGCGCGTCATTACGTAGAGTTTTCCATCTTCCTCGCCGAACCACACTGGAGTTGGAACGCCTACGCCGGTTTTTCGAAATGTAGTCAGTGAAATGTACTTTTGGCCGTGGATCGCAGAAGGTATCTGGCTCGTCATAGGTCGCATTTCAGAAGCCGGGACGCGGGGAAACCCCGAGTCCTCCACAATTTTCGTATCCATAATGCCTTTCGTCGGATTGCCCCGATCCGGCCATCTGTGTTACAAGCCTGAACATGCGTAAATGGATGCGCGACCGCTTGCAACGGCGCAAAAAGAAAGCGGAAGAGCCGGAAGGCCAACCGGCGCCCCCGCCACTTCAGCCCGCATATTTCGAAGCGGACGAATCGGAGAAAGCGGCCTCTGAAGTGACTGACCGTGAGGCCGAAGAGAATATTGCCGGTAAGCGGGAGGAAGAAGCCGAACCGGTCCAGCAGGAATCGGCCTCTGCCGCAAACGACGCGAAGCCCAGCGCTCAGCGGTCGGGCAGTTCGACGGCACGGCGTGGCCGGCGCCGCCGCGGTGGACGCGGACGTGGTGGACGCGGTCGTGAACAGGCCGTAGCACAAGCCTTCACTCCAAAAGGCACCATGCCAGACATCACTGCCGACGAGGCGCCGGCTGCTGAACCTGAGGTCGGCGAAATCGAAGGTGGCAGCGCTGAGGTTCCAGAGAGTGGAGAACCCGCTCCGGCCCCGGCAGCTCAACCTCCAGTTGCTCCGGTCGTGATTCCGAGTGCTCCTCCGCGCCCCCCCAAGGGAATTGTGGTGCTAGCGATCGGACTGCCGGGTTCCGGCAAGAGTTCATGGTTTAAGCGGCACAGCGTAGTTCCGCTTTCTAGCGACATGGTTCGCTCGCTTCTCTTTGATGACGTGCGTGAGCAGCGCTTTCAAGATCTGGTTTTCTCGAATCTGCGCTCGATGCTGAAGGCTCGCCTGATCGCCAAGCGCCCGATGAATTACGTCGATGCGACAAACCTTACTCCGCAGGAACGCCAGCACTGGATCAAGCTTGCCAAGGACTACAACTACGAAGTCCATGCGGTGTTCTTTGATGTTCCGCTGGACGTCTGCATCGAACGTCATCAGCGGCGCGACCGCGTCGTGCCTGAAGATATTATGCGACGCATGGCCGCCAAGCTAAAGCCACCATCATTCCAGGAAGGCTTCGCGAAAATCACTGTGGTCCGGGTGAAGAAAAAGGATCAGGAGCCCGCGGAAGCGTAGGAAGTCAGTTTTCGCGATTTCAAAGACCAGAGGCCTTGAAACTAGAAACTCGAAACTGCTTTCTTATCCCTTGAGGTGAGGCAGCAGTTCCTTAAATGCCGCCGATGACGACGACCGCATCAACTCGTAGATCATCATCTCAGTCGACGAGATGATCGCTCCCGCAGCCCGCATTCGGTCTAACCCAATTTTCCAATTCCATTCGGTGCGGGAACTGACAGCGTCGGACGCGACATGAACCAGGTACCCTTCGCGCACCGCGGCCAGAGCTGTCTGCGCCACGCAGATATGGCTCTCCATGCCACAAAGCAATAGCGTCGTACGCTGACCGGGCAAGCGCCTGACCATCGAACAAAACACATCACTGCCAAAGCATGAGAACAGCGTTTTATCGATTGCGTCGGTTCCAGGAAGCAAGGAAGCGACCTCGGGCACGGTTGCTCCGAGTCCCTTAGCGTATTGCGTGCTCACCAGCGCCGGAATCTTCAGAATCCTGGCAGCGCGGATCAGCAATTGTGCATTGCGCACCAGTTGCTCTCTCTGAAAGATCGGAGGCAGCAGCTTCTCCTGAATGTCGATGACCACCAGTGCGCACTGACCGGCTTCCAATGGACGGCGAGCGAGTTCAGTGTATTCGGAACTCTGGACAAGTTCAGTCGAGGTGAACATTTTGAATCCTCGTGATTTTGAATCTTCGGGGAAGTATCTTAGAGAATTTTATCGCGGAGAGGTGCCACTAGAAACCGCGAAGGAAAGCGACTTCAGGTTGACCGCACTTCACCCGGGACCATAAAATCGATGTGGGCCAACTCTCTGGCCCACTTCTTATTAAAACTGCCCCCTCGTTCAACGGCAGGACAGCTGACTCTGGATCAGCATATCGGGGTTCGAATCCCTGGGGGGCAGCCAAATCTTTTCAAGCAGTTACGGTCCTTCACCTGTTGCCCAAGTGGTAACTGGCAACATCCAGCTGGCAACATTTGATTCGCGAACCCGCTGGAACACGCAGCCGTATGCAAGACTCCAGCGGCAATAAGCATCACCCTGGAGGTCGGCCCCGGATGCGCCAGAGCCGACACCACTCGACTGCAGCCCGGGTCTCAGCTTTTGGGCAATGGCAGATGCGGATCAATGAGCCTCGTTTGACGGATTGGCTGATCTGTAAGAAACAGATCACGTGAAGGACAAAAAGAGAGCCAAACTTCCACGTGGACTCCGCTGGCACTCCGAGTCCCGGTTCATCTGGTTCACTTGGTACGACAGCCACGGGCGGCAGCACAAAAAATCCACCGAGACCAGCGATCCGCAAAAAGCCTTGCTTTTCAAGATGCGTTTCCTCGAACGGCAGGAAACGCGACAAGCAGACCAAGTCGAGTCTCCGGATCTGACGCAAGCGTCCCTGGATTCAGTGGCAGAACTCTATTTCGACTGGAAACTCGCCAACAATTCGGCCGAGACCGTCTCGCGAGAGCGAAGGATGTTTAAGAACGTCCTGAAGTTTTTCGGCCCACTCGTGTCAGTGAACCAGTTACGTCTTCCGCAAATTCGCAGCTATCAGAAGCAGCGTCGCCAGCAGATCAGCCCTAGCATGAAGCAACCCGTGACGGCTCGCACCGTCAACTACGAGATGCAATTACTCAAGGGCGTTATGAGCTACGCCGACTGCTGGAGCGACACCCTGGCGGCTCGCTACCAGCCCCTGCGTGAGATGAAAAGCAGGGCGGGTAAGACTGCAAGCGCCGATCAAATGATCAAAATCATCCAAACCGCTGAGCAGAACGAGTATTGGCAAGTTGCCATGTGGTGCGGCGCCGTGGGAGCCGGGACGGGCTGCCGGAAAGGAGAGATACGAAAGTTGCAGTTGAAAGACATTTGCCTGTCGGAAGGCAAGATCCGCATCGTTCGAGAAGTGGCCAAGACCAGAAAACAGCGCGAGCCACGTTTGATGGCAATCGCCGAGTGGGGTTTACAGCAGCTCCTGCTGCGGGCGCAGACCTTGGGTGCCACAGCCCCGGAACACTATCTGCTTCCTCTCAACACGGCAAGGTCACGATACGCAGCGCAAAGAGCGAGCGGTGAGTGGGATGTGACCAAGCCCATGAGAAGCTGGGTCAAATCGTGGAGGAAGCTCATGGCCGCTTCCGGGATGAGAGGATTTCGCTTTCATGATCTTCGTCACACCTTTCGCACACAAGGGGCCGAAGCCGGGGTGCCGCTCGAAGTCATGATGGCGCAACTTGGGCACATGGATCGCCAGACGTCTTTCGATTACGTACACATTCAACAGCGCGCTCTAGAGCGCGCAAAGCAACTGATCGAAGCCGAACAGGCCGAGATCCTTGCAGCAACCCGAGTGTCATCCAAAGCCGGATCCAAGCATAGCTACCAGAGCGCTGCAATCCTGCCACCATCAACACTTCCAGCTTCACAGGCCCGTTCAAGTGCTCCGACTGAGTCGCCGGAGGTGGCACAAAACATCCAGCGACGTGGGGCCAGCACCTCGCAGAACGGCAGTTCCGGGTTGACTAAGGATGAGCGGTCGGCGATCGTGACTCCGTCGCGTTTTGACGGACACCGAGATTTGCGTTAACAAAGATGACTCGGAGGCAGAGATGAGACTTTCGAACTCAGCAATGAGAACACCTAAGCCAATTCCATTAGAGCCCGTGTTCGCAACTAGCCTTTCTCCCCAGCCCGAACCGCGCAGCCAACGATTCGAACCCCGATCGGTACGTACACTGGCAGAACGCGGAGTTGAATTGTTGCCCTTACGCATGTACACGGAGGAACAAGTTTCAAAGATCTTGCAGGTTTCACTCTCCCAGCTCCGTAAATGGCGTATGAAATCCAACCTCGAGAAGCAGCTCGGACCGCCATTCAAAAAGATCGGTCGTCTGGTTCGTTATCCGGAAGACGGTTTGCAAATTTTTATCAATGGCTAAATTTGCTGATTACGCGCCTAGAAGCGCTTCTTCCACCACCCACTTTGTTCTCAGTGAAGATTTCTTACTAATTCGTCAATTTCGATTATGTTCCAAGGAACTAACCCTCACGGTGGCGGATTGGGTATAGCAATGATGGCTCTATGGACCGCGATGCAATCGAAGTGGAAACGAGGCCAGAAAGGTAACCACGGATAGGACAACGACTCAGCAATCACCCGCGCCGGGGAGCCTGCCTGGAGCAGTACGGCGATCGGCTGGTGATGGACACATACTTGAGAGTGACCGTCCTAGTAGGCAGGGGCACTCTGGCTCTTGAATGCGAGCGCTGCAATGCACACGAATGCCGCTGATCATACGGAACTCAAACGGGAACGATGGACAGCCACTGTCACTTATGTCTTTCGCGAGAACGTGAAGAACAATGAGCTTGCCGTGAACCCCCTCGG
>Ga0126376_10001963_pt1 | contig 11433 bp, 7 predicted proteins | sample PanSoiMetPlot_15_FD_92760 | JGI IMG/M metagenome (GOLD analysis project Ga0126376, IMG submission 92760) | Tropical forest soil microbial communities from Panama - MetaG Plot_15 | ecosystem: Environmental > Terrestrial > Soil > Tropical forest > Bulk soil | place: Panama | collected 2016-02-17
CGGGAAACAAGATGCGGAGAAAACGAGTACTCCTAGGCCTAGCCACAGCAACGATCGCCGCAGTAGTAAGTTATTTTGCGTATGCGCACTGGACAGCGAAACGCGAGCAGACGCGAGAAAGTTTGCTGCGGCAACTTCCAGTGACGGCAACTTCGGTGATTTACGTTGATGTTACTCAGTTGCGCGAAGCCGATCTTCTTAAAAGCCTCGCAGCCTGGACTGCAGGTTCCACTGAAGACCCAGAGTATCGAGCCTTCGCTAGAGAGACGGGCTTCAATTACGAGCGCGACCTGAATCAATTCGCTGTTGCTGTCGAAACACACGATGCAAAGACAACGTACTTTGCCCTTGCCTACGGCCGCTTCGATCGCAAGAGAATCAGCGCTTACTTACAAAAGAACGGAGCGAGCGAACAGAAAAACGGTCACGAAATCTTTCATCTAAATTCAGACTCTCCCGAGCGAAGCGTCTCGCTGACATTCTTGTCGGACGATCGAATTGTCCTCACGGACAAACCAGACTTGAATGCGGAATTGGAATTTGCGAGCCGGCCAGGCGGTCATCAGGAATGGATCGGACGATTTGATCGCCTTTCCGGAGCGCCGCTGTTTGTTTTGCTTCGGCAAGATGCCGCAATTGGCTCTGTCTTGACCGAGCGCGCACCGGGTGGCATCGCTTCACCGAAATTGGCGCAGCTGTTGAACCAACTGACTTGGGTATCCATCGCAGGGAAGCCAGAAGGAAATTCCTTCCGCGCGGTTATCGATGGTGAATGTCCAAACGAAGTTGTAGCACGGCAACTGACGGAATTCTTCAATGGCATTGCACTGCTCGCGGAGGCAGGGCTGAACGATCCAAAATTGCGGCAAAAAATGGATCCGGCCGAACGGGAAGCCTATCTGCAAGTGGTCAATTCCATTGACGTAACAAAGCTCGATCGCGGCGACAGCAAATCGGTGCGCGTATCGTTGCTGATCACGCCGGAGACGTGGTCGAAGCTTGCTGTGCTTTCGGGAAAAGCAAATCAGAATTCCGATGTGAAAATTGGCGGAGCGGGCGCTTCAACCAAGCCACCCCAAAAAAACAAAAACGCTGGAGCCAAAGCCCCAGCGGGTCGCCGCTAGAATTCCTTTTGAAAACTCTCAGTCGCCGCTCGGGCCCGACTTCATGTAACGGGAAGGATTGATCGGAGCATTGTTCATACGCACTTCGTAGTGAACGTGCGGGCCAGTGGAGCGGCCGCTGATGCCGGTGTATCCGATGACCTGACCGCGCTTTACACGAGAACCAGCGATCGTCGCAAAAGCCGACATGTGTGCGTACCACGTGGTAATGCCAAAACCGTGATCGACGACGACCAGCCGTCCATAGCCGGCATGGTTTTCGACGACGGTCACGACGCCATCGGCCGTTGCGTGCACTGGAGCCCCATAATCGGATGCTACGTCAACGCCGGTGTGGAAAGCGCCTTCGCCGCTGAACGGGTCGAGGCGCTCGCCAAAGCTGTCCGTTACATGGCCGAGCACAGGCCAGACAGAGGGCGTGTATGAGGAATCCGCAAAACTGAACGAAGGAAGCAGGCGCAAGCCGCCGGCAGAAATCGCAATTGCCGCCGCGTTTTTCTTTAAGAAATTGTATTGTTCGACAGACTGGTCAAAAGCGTCTTCCGGCGTTGTAGGGCTGTCCACTACATCAAAGGCGACCGGGTGATAGCGGAGCACGCCGTAGGTCATGGCCACTTCGGTAGCGAGCGACTGCAAAGAATTCAGGCGTTGGTTGGTGTCGTTGACGGTAGTTTGCAGTTCGCGCGAGTGCTGCTTTACTGTTTCAAGCTCGTGACGCATCGCATTGTAATTGCCGACCTTCCAGAGCATGCGCGAGTAAGAGCTGACACCGATGACGATGGTGACCATACCGACTACCGCAAGGGCGGCAATGCTAACCAGTGCATAGGCAGGGATCACCAGCTTCCGGAGGTTGCCCGGTGTTGAGGCGACAAAGAATGTATAGCTCTTGCCCTTAATCACAGCTGAGCCCCTCAGCTCACGATTTCAATTTCGACTTACAGGCCACTAGCTGAACCCGTCTTCGGAAACCGCCACCACTCGAGAAGAATCTGGCCGACACGCATTCTCTGGACGAGTGCGCTTTGTGCCAAATCTGAACCGTGAGTTTCGGTTCGCGACCTTTCCCCATATTAAATTCTGTAGAAAATATGGTCAACCCTGTATTTCGGGCAATTTGGGACAGGCTGTGGATACCTGTTTACTGGCCTGACGGACAGGGTCGGCGGCATATACTTCTGTTCGACTAGCCGACTGAAGAGCGGGTCAAAAACAAATGCCAAAACAGATGGATGAGGCTCTAATCGTAGGAAAGATGGAACGAGTTGCGGCTCGCGGGCGCGCGGATGCCAAACGGGCCGGGCTTGTCGCGGGTATTGGCGATGATGCCGCGATCTGGAGGCCTCGTTCAGGTTTCGAAACGATTTTGACGACCGATTGGTTTCTTGAAGGAACACATTTCTGGCGAGAGTGGCATCCGCCGGAAGCCGTCGGCTGGAAATGCTTGATGCGGGCGGCAAGTGACATCGCCGCGATGGGCGCTGTGCCCTGCTGTTTCCTCTGTGGCTTGGCGTTGCCGACACGGCTTCCGGATAAATGGCTCGACCAGTTTCTGCGCGGTATGTGGCGTGCCTCAGCAAAGTTGCATTGTCCGCTAGCCGGGGGAGATACAACGCACGCTGCGCGACTTTTGGTCAACGTGACGATCGTGGGCGAAGTGCCTCGCGGAAAAGCCTTGCTTCGATCGGGAGCGAGGCCGGGGGACTTGCTCTACGTGAGCGGGCGGCTGGGTGAGGCAGAGCTTGGGTTGAGGATGGCAAAGAAGCTGCGCCGAAGCGGTCGGCATGAAAACGAAGAACTGCTCAAGAAACACTTGTTTCCCCAAGCTCGAATTGCACTTGGAAGTTGGCTGCGTTCAACGGCTAAAGCTAGCGCGGCCATGGATTTGTCCGACGGCCTGTGTTTGGATTTGCACCGCCTTTGCGCTGCGAGCGGCGTCGGCGCCGTGATCCATGCGGAAAAGTTGCCGACTGCGTCTTCGCGGTTTACTGAAGCCTTCCGCAAGGTGCAGCGAGCCCAAGCGGCACTTTATGGAGGCGACGACTACGAACTGTTGTTTTGCGTACCTAGAAGGCTTCAGAGTCGCATTCCCGACGCCAAAACGGGGGTAAAACTTACACAAATCGGCGAAATCACAACCTCTCGTCAAGTCAGCCTCATCACGAACGACGGAAAAAGGAAAAAACTACAGCCGAGCGGATGGGACCCTTTCCGCCGACGTATTGCTTTGCCGTAGCAACTACTGCCCAAAGGGACACCATGAATTTCAGGGGGGCAGCCATTGGTACAGGTGTTTCACTGCACTTGCCATTGTACGATTTTGCGCCACTCGTACAGTTGTTCTCGCGAATTACGACTCGTAGAGTGAACGAACGACAGTGCAAGCGGGCCCCGTCCGAAGTCGCCCCCCTCGCTTCGCTCGTAGAAGGAAAACTGCAGCAAAGCGCCACTTCGAGGAGGACGCGTGAACAAGATTTGTGTTGCACTCGGTTTTTTGGCCCTCAGTTCGCTGCCCGCAACGGCTCAGTCGGCAATTCGAATCAAGTGCGGCGGCCCTGCTTACACCGATTCAAAATCACAGGTTTGGCAGGCGGACACCGATTACAACAGCGGTTACGTCAGTTCAATTCCGGCAACAATCTCTGGCACGACTGATCCGAAGCTTTACCAGACCGGCCGATATACCGAATCATCCACGAAGCCACTTGTCTATTCGTTTCCCGTTGCCGCCGGCTCTTATCACGTGAATCTTTATTTTGCGGAAACCTATTCCGCCGCGCAAAAAGTCGGCGGCCGGGTATTTAACGTCAAGATGCAAGGCAACCTTGTGTTTCAGAGCTTGGATGTCTACGCCACGGTCGGCGCGAACACAGCGCTAGTGAAAAGCGCGGACATCGCCGTGACGGACGGCAAGGCAACGATCGAATTCGACGGCATCGTAAACACTGCGAAAGTGAACGCGATAGAGATTACGCAATCGGTTGGGACGCCGGAACTGAAATTGAACTTCCTTTATCCGGATGGAACTCCCGTCAGCGGTACGCTGAACTACAACGTCGCCACTGCCGGCACAACCATGGGCGGTTCGCAACCTCTGGCTTCGGGGCAGGCAACTTGCCTCCTTCTTGCGTCGCCGCAGCTGCTCGGACTCGTGGGAACGATGACCGTAAACCTCAGCTTGACCGATTCGGCGGGACATTCCTTGTGGCAGATCGCGCTGACCTTAAATCCATCTAGCGCGAACTTCACCAACGTACAAAGTTCCTCGCTGAACGTGGTCGTCCAGAAGCCGTAATTCTTTTCATACGAACAGCGGTACTCAGGGGCGCTGGTCGCCGGCATTGCCCGTGGAAGTTCTCGCAGCGGGAGGAAGAGCCGGCGGCTTTTGTTTTGGTACTCCCGGCTCGTCCTCCGTCGGCGCGGTGTCCGGCGTGTCGACGCGTATGTTGTGCTCGCCCGCCTGTTGTTCGAGCGAAGTCACGTTCGTGAAATCGAGCGCAGGAGTTCCGGCCAGCGCGTTCTGCATGAATTCGGTCCAAATCGGCAGCGCTGCGCGTGCGCCGGTTTCTTTTTTGCCAAGCGAATTCTGTTTGTCGTCGAAACCCACCCAAACTCCTGCGGTAATTTGCGGCGTGAATCCGACAAACCAAGCGTCTGTGTAGTCCTGCGTGGTGCCGGTTTTCCCGGCGGCTGGCCGCTTCAACACTTTTGCTTCGATACCCGTGCCAAACTGAATGACTTCTTCGAGCATCGCCGTCATGGTGCGCGCCACGTCCGGTGAGATCACTTCATGAATCGCCGGATGGGCTTCTTCGAGTAATGCGCCGTCGTAGCTGGAGACCCGGCGAATCATGTGCGGATCAATGCGGATGCCGTCGTCGGGAAATACCGTGAACGCGGACACGTGTTCGAGCAGCTTCATATCGGCCGCGCCCAGCGCCAGCGGCAGATAGGGTGGCAGCGGCGTCGTAATTCCAAAGCGGTGCGCTTCGTCCACAACCGTACTGATTCCAACCTTTTCGGCCAGCTTCACCGCGGGCACGTTGCGCGAACCAGCCAGCGCACGGCGAAGCGTAATCGTGCCTTCGAATTTTTCATCGTAGTTGCGCGGCGAGTACGGCTGGCCACCGCTGACCGTCGTAAAAGGCGCGTCGAGAACAGTGTCGAAGGGCGTAAAACCCTTTTCGAGCGCGTCCGCGTAAACGTAAACCTTGAACGAGCTGCCGACCTGGCGCACCGCCTGCGTCGCGCGATTGAATTTCGAATCTTCAAAACTATAGCCGCCCACCATCGCTTTGATTTCTCCGGTGGGATTGTCAATGCAAATCATCGCGGCTTGGGGCGTCGGTTGCTGTTCGAGTTGCACGCGCGCCGTTGCTTCGCGCAATTCCTGAATCGAAAACTGCGCCAGATCGCCTACTTTCAAAATCTCAACCGGTTTCTTTTGGCCGGTCCAAGCCATGTCCTGCGGAGAAAGCAGCGCGCGATAATTTCCGATTTTGATCGTTGCGAATCTGTCGTCGACAGCGACGACCAGGCCCGTGACAAAACTCCCCTTCTCGATGGGGTGCCGCCAGTCGTCGTCTTCGTACGTTTCCAGTTTGCCAAGATTGTCCTTGATGAGATTCGGTAAGCCACCGCGCCATCCGTGGCGACGGTCATAAGAATGTAAACCGTCGCGAATGGCCTGATTCGCAGCGCGCTGCATTTTCACATTCAGGGTTGTGTAAACGCGCAAACCACGCTCGTGGACAGCTTCTGTGCCGTACGTTGCTTCCAGATATTTGCGGATGTCTTCGAAAAAGTACGGTGCGAGGTCGTTGCGGGGATACTGAATGTGCAAACCAAGCGGGGTTTTCCTCGCATTGTTTGCTTCGGCGGCGGAAATCTTGCCTTCTTCTTCCATGCGGCGCAGCACAAGATTGCGGCGATTGAGCGCGGCTTCCGGATTGGCAATCGGCGAAAACCTTGGGCCGTTGACCATGCCCGCGAGTAGTGCCGCTTCCTGCAAATTCAAATCCGTCACCGACTTTCCGAAATAAAACTGGGCTGCCGCAGCGAAACCGTAGTTTCCGTGCGCCAGGTACACCTGGTTCGCGTACATGGTGAAAATTTGCGGCTTCGTGTAACGGCGCTCGATCTGCAGCGCCAATAGCATTTCCTGAATTTTGCGGCGGAATGTGCGGTCACTGCGGTCTAAAAACAGATTTCCAGCGAGCTGCATGCTAATCGTACTTGCACCGGCGGTAATGCGCCGGTGAACAATGTTTCGCACCATCGCGCCCGCGATGCGTGGAAAATCGATGCCCCAGTGCTCTTCGAAGTGCTGGTCTTCAATCGAAGTTACGGCGTTAAACAGCACCTTGGGGCACTGCTCGTAGGTCATCAGGATTCGGCGCTGTAAAGCGAAGCTGCCCACAAGTTGGCCGTCATCCGCGTAGACCTCCGTGACTACGTTTGGGCGATAGGTCTCCAGCGCGCGAATCTCCGGCAAGTCGCTGGCGTACACGAAAAGCAAGCCTGAAGCTGCGCCCAGAAGAATCGCGCAGAAAAGCAAAAACGACAGCGCGACTCGGTCAATCAGTTTCCAGCCGCGCAGCCGCAGCGTGATCGGGGGAAGACTCAGCATGGAAAGATAAAGTTTAACGCAGATGAAACTGCGCGGTGAGAAAGATGAGCAGGCTCGTTTCCAGATTTTGCTGACTATGAATTGGTAGGAGCGGTCCAGGGATGCGCTTTGCGGGCTTCGGCGAAGGCTAAATACGTAATCAGCAAAGAGAAAGTCAGGAAAACTCCGTCTCTCATCAGCGTCCAACCAGTGAGGGGCTCCGGAGTGCTGGATGCAAAGCAGCCGCAATCCTTAATGTCCATGTGGTTCAGAAAGGCCCAAGTGAGCAAAGAAAGAAATCCCAGAAGCATTGCAGAAGCAACAGAAAGCCAAATCCGGATGCGCCAGCCAGCCAATAGTAGGAGACCAAGCAAAAGCTCGATGAAGGGCAACTGGTGCGCGATGTAAACCGCCCTTTCGGGGGAGACGACTTTGTATTGCTCTACGGCTGGAACGAAATTCTGCAGATTTATGGATATGGCAAACTTAGCGGGCAACGGGCCAAAAACGCTGTTTGGAAGAAAAATCTTGGAATAAGCCGCAAAAAGAAATACTGCGGCAAGCGCAAGGCGTCCAACAAGGAGGATCGCGCGGCGAAGATTCATCGGGCTGGATTGCATCATTTTTTTTTCGGCGTCCACCGAATTACATCGAGAGAAGCTGATCGAGAAATTGCCGCAGATTTTCGTAAGTGACGATGCCAACGATCGGGTAGGTCTGACCTTTGTAGTGAACGATGGTTGTCGGAGTCTGATTCACGGAGTAGCCCCGACCCAACGCCAAATCCTTTTCAATAGAGGCTTCGATAACGGGATTCTTCGTCAAATTTCGAATTTTCCCCATGTCAGCCGCGGAAAAGGCTTTCGCGAGCGTTCCGTCAACGTCACCGGTCTGCTCCCATTTCTCCTGATTCTGAAAAAGGACTTCCTCGACTTGTTCGAGCTTTCCAAGTTGCGCCGCGGCACGTCCGTAGCGGGCGGCAACGCGCGAATAGGCATGACCGGGCAGCGGGAAATCACGATGGATCCAATAAACCTTTCCCGTCGCGACGTAGTTGTCCGTCAGTTGCCGAGCGCTGTTCATATAAAGTTGCTTGCACGCGGGACACTGATAGTCGCTGAAGGTTTCCATCACAATCGGCGCCGATTTTGAACCGCGGGCTTCCCTCGCATCCACGTCCGGTAAACCCGCTACGGAAGCCGTGGGCGTTGCCGAAGGCGACTGCGCAGGCGCAGAAGTGGCCGTTTTGGAAGATTTCTCGGTCTCCGGCGACGGGCTCGTGCTTGCCGGCGCGGCTGGAGTAGCCGGTTGTGGCTGAGCAGCGGCAGGCGCTGCTGGTTGCGGCTGCGGGGCAGAGGCAGAGGCCGTTTCGGCGGGTTGCGTCTCGCTCTTGCAGGCGACGAGAATAGCCGGCCAGGCGAGCAGAGCGGATACGGCCAATAAAGAAAGGAAAGAGCGGCGCAAGCAGTCCTCCAAGATACCGTTTCGACGGTGACTAAAGGGCTTAAGAAAACACTGAATTGTAACGCGAAACGCCTTGTGGTCCCAAGCGGGTTAGCGCAGAGAGACCCTGACTCTAGGGGGATTCGCTGGTTAGGTTGGAGGATAGGTTCGAGCCAAAGGTTAGCCGCAAGCCCGAAAGCAATCCGGCGTGTAAGTCTCCCATTTTTAGCATCTTACACGTACTGTAAAGAAACTTGACAACAACACACTCAACCTGTATACTCCTTCGTGTGATTGGGCTTATGTCGCGAGGCGGGACGCCAGAGCCAACTGGACTCCACGCCCTATAGGGCTAGGCACGGGGAGGAACCTGTTTTATGAGCAAGATTATTGGAATTGACTTGGGAACGACGAACTCGGTCGTCGCCGTCATGCAGGGCGGCGAGCCGGTGGTCATCCCCAACCAGGAAGGCGCGCGGACAACGCCTTCGGTCGTCGCCATCACCAAGACCGGCGAACGGCTCGTCGGCCAGGTGGCAAAACGCCAGGCCGTAACGAACCCGGAAAACACCGTCTATTCGATCAAGCGATTCATGGGTCGCCGTTTTGATGAGGTTGGCGAAGAGAGCCGCCGCGTCCCCTACAAAGTGATGAAGGGACCGCACGACGATGCCCGCGTCGAGATTTCGGGCAAGGTGTACAGCCCGCCGGAAATTTCCGCGATGATTTTGACGAAACTCAAAAACGCCGCGGAAGACTTCCTCGGTGAAAAAGTTTTGAAAGCGGTCATCACCGTTCCGGCGTATTTCAACGACGCGCAGCGGCAGGCGACCAAGCAAGCCGGCGAAATTGCGGGCCTCGAAGTCGTTCGCATCATCAACGAACCAACGGCGGCCGCGCTCGCTTACGGTCTTGACAAGAAAAGCGATGAAACGATTTCCGTGTATGACCTCGGCGGCGGCACATTCGACATCTCCGTGCTCGAAGTCGGCAGCGGCGTGGTCGAAGTGAAGTCCACCAACGGCGATACGCACCTCGGCGGCGACGATTTTGACCAGCGAATCGTGGATTGGCTGATCGACGGCTTTAAGAAAGCTAACAACATTGACTTGAGCAAAGACCGCATGGCGTTGCAGCGCCTCAAGGAAGCAGCGGAAAAAGCCAAGATCGAGCTGTCACAGATGATGGAGACGGAGATCAATCTCCCATTCATCACTGCCGGCGCAAGCGGCCCGATCCACTTGCAGGAAAAGCTGACGCGGACACGCTTCGAACAGTTGATCAGCGATCTGCTGGATCGTTCCATGAAGCCGGTGCAACAGGCACTTGAAGACGCGAAGCTTTCCCCCAGTAACATCGAGGAAGTGGTGCTCGTCGGCGGTTCCACGCGTATCCCGAAGGTGCAGTCGCTCGTGCGCAACTTTTTCAGCGGAAAAGAACCGCACAAGGGCGTCAATCCCGACGAGGTCGTCGCGGTTGGAGCAGCCGTGCAAGGCGCGGTGCTCGCCGGCGAAGTGAAGGACATCCTGCTGCTCGACGTGACACCGCTTTCGCTCTGCGTGGAAACGCTCGGCGGCGTGATGACCGTGCAGATCCCGCGCAACACCACGATTCCGACTCGCAAGGTGGAAACCTATTCCACCGCTTCGGACAACCAGCCCGGCGTGGAAATTCACGTTCTCCAGGGCGAGCGGAAATTCTCAAAGGACAATCGGTCGCTCGGTACCTTCAAGCTGGACGGGATTCCGCCCGCTCCGCGCGGCGTGCCGCAGATCGAAGTCACCTTTGACATCGACGCGAACGGTATCCTGAACGTTTCCGCAAAGGACAAGGCGAGCGGCAAGGAACAGAAGATCACGATCCAGTCCTCAACCGGCTTGACCAAGGAAGAAGCGGAAAAAATGCGGGTCGAAGCAGAATCTCATGCCGAAGAAGATCGCCGGCGCATGGAAGAGGTCGAATCGCGCAACCGCTTGGACGGTCTCGTCTATCAGGCCGAGAAGACGATTCGCGAAAGCCGCGAGAAGCTGCCCGAAGCGGACGTCAAGGCCGCCGAAGAAGCGCTCGAGGACGCCAAGAAGGCGATGAACGAAGGCGGAACGGCGCGGCTGCGTACTGCTACGGAAAATGTAGAGCGCGCGCTCCACAAGCTGGCCGAAACGTTGTACAAGTCCGCGGAAGCTGGCCAGCAGGCGGGCGCGGCTAGCGCCGGTGCTGGGTCAGGCGGCGGTTCTTCGTCGGGTGGAGCACAGCAGAAGCCTGGCGATGTCATCGACGCCGAATACGTGGACGTGGACGACAGCAAAAAGCCGAACTAGGCAGTGGCCGGCAGCCAGTGACCGGTGGCAAGTGACTGGTGACTTGTTACTAGGGACTGGTGCAATTTCCGGCTTTTGTTAGTGGTGAACGGTGGCAGGTGAGCTCGTTCAAAGATCGGGTTCATTAGCCGCCATTCACCGATCACCAGTCACCTAAAATGCCAACGACGAGCAAAACGGATTACTACGAACTACTCGGAGTTTCGCGCAAAGCAAGCGCGAAGGATATTCGCACCGCATTTCGCAAGCTGGCGCGCAAATACCATCCCGACTTGAATCCCGGCGACAAAGCGGCGGAAGAAAAGTTCAAGCAGCTACAAGAAGCCTACGACGTTCTCTCTGATTCAAAGAAGCGTCAGATGTACGACCATTACGGATTTTATAGCGAGAACGTGCCATCGGGCGGCTATGCCGGGGGCGCCGATACGGGCGGACAGGACGTCAATTTCAATTTTGACGGATTCGATTTCGGCCAGGCTGGCGCTGGCGGCTCGAGCTTTCGTGATCTCTTCAGCAGTTTTTTCGCCGGTCGCGGCGGAAGGGCCGCACAAGAAGAAGCGGAAGAGGGCGCCGACCTCGAATATCGAATCGAAATCGATTTCTGGGAAGCGGTACGCGGCGCGGTAAAGAAAATTCAGATTACGCGGCTCGATTCCTGCCAGACTTGCCACGGCACCGGAGCCATTGGTTCTCCGCAAGTGTGCCCGACGTGCAACGGCAGTGGAACGATTCAGCAGCAAGCGGGGAAGATGCGGTTCAACGTGCCCTGCACTCGTTGCGGCGGCACAGGCAAATTGCGGACTCCGTGCAAAACCTGCGGTGGCGAAGGTCGCGTACGCCACACCGAAACGATTGACGTGCGTATTCCTGCCGGCGTCGCAAACGGCGGGCGCGTGCGTGTTCCGGGAAAAGGGAACGCCGGAACCATGGGCGCTCCGGC